>OMLO01000079.1_pt1 | contig 42132 bp, 20 predicted proteins | sample 1674811 | NCBI WGS metagenome assembly OMLO01 (sample SAMN06265003, study PRJEB25207) | coral metagenome | isolation source: Coral host | place: Mexico:La Bocana,Puerto Morelos, Mexico | collected 2008-11-13
AGCAGGCAAAACACTGTTGCTGGGTATTGGCCAAAAAGGCCTGATTTTCCAAATTGCAACTTTTCAGATTTTTGTCTCTTCAAATAATCAATGCCAGCCATGCAACCATTTTAGGTCATTGCATAGACCATTGTAACATAATTTGTAAAAAAATGTTTCTTGCCCGAGTGACGTGGTGTATTTTCTCAGTTACTGTTATAAGAAAAGCACCCTGTGAGACATCATACCTTGTCACATACCTCCGTTCGCTCGGAGTTGTGGTGACAGCAACATTCATAACATAACTATTTCCTCAAGTATGAAATGACGGACTCCAAGGTTTTCCTCGGTACATATTCAATAAACACCAACTTGAAAGCTTAGATTTTGGTATATATACCAAGAAAACTATTACATCACCATAAATCATTTGAAATGAAATTTTTTTTTAACTTCATACTTTTTAGTCACACAAAGCTCACAAAACTTGCTTGAAAGGTGGTGTTGCGTGTCTAGATCCCCAAACGGACGAGAACATGTAATATGTGGTGTTCACCTTAACAGCTGTTCATGTTGAGATTTACTACTGAACACTACAGTGAATGAAATTTTCCGGATGTGAAAAACCTGTGTGAAAATGCGGTTTAAGAGCCACTAGTCCCCAGTGAAACTGAAACCCAACGTAGTCCACGCAGACTGTGTTCTAGATTTGGTTAAAAGATGGAGTGGAAAATCGAAATTGGTGATCTCGTTCGGTTTGCAAAATTAAATGAAAATCGCTCTTCAATTTTCATAAAGTTTTCCCAAGACACTGACGATCCATTCGTGAAGAGTAAGCTCGCCATTTTAACTCTTGATGCAAACAGTGCTTTTCAACGCCACATTGCTGAGCTAGGATTCAGCAGCCGTGAGGAAATAGACATCAAGAGCAGAGAGCAGACTCGTAGCTTTGTTAGCAGACTGGAACACCTCCATGGAGCTGCAAATGAAGCGAAAAAGGGCAGAGATTTTGTTTCAGGGCTTGATCTTGGCAAGCTGCAGGAAGACCTCGTAGAAGTGTTTTTGTTATGTGTGGATCAAGATTGGAATTACGTGTTAGGCGAATACAAAAGAATCGCAATATTTGAAACTCTTCTGAAGTCCCTTCTGCGGGATAATCCAGGTATGTCTTGGCTCAAATGGAAATTTCATTTGACAGGTAGTATGGCTGAAGAATCTCAGATCCCAGAGAGGACTTACCGAGATGGAATCTGCACAGTCAACGTAAATCCTGAATGTGATATCATGTTGAGCGTGTCGCATGTCACCCTGGGCTTAAACGAACAGTCTCTGACTGATACACTTTACCCTGGATTTGTTTACCTGCGTGTTCCAACAGCCCCAGAAGATGATAACGAAAACGTGCTGCAGTTACTGACAAAGAGAGATTCCAAGTACTACTTCTCTGCTTTGAAGTTTAAAGATGGAATCTGTAGAATGCTAAACGAATTAAAGGTTATTTCAGACCAGAAGGAGAACCCGGAAATGGAAGATTCTGAACTGGAGATTGCTCCCCATGGCCCTGCCATTCAAGTAGATGAGATTTGTTATGGGGAAGGTATGTATGACTCGTATGATGTGGTTCCAGCAATCGAGTTTAGCGGTTGGCCAGCATGCTGCCAAAACTGGGTGTCAAGAAAACGACTTTGGCCTCCTCAATCTTTAGTGGACGAAATCATCCGAGATGGCTTTCACCTTGTAGCTAAAACATCTCCACAAGGGGATGAAGACCTTGAATGGCGATTTTCATTTTCTAAGGCAGAACGAAAACTGATGAAATCAAAGGGTCTTGGAAACAGAAATTATTGTTTTCGTATTTTCAAAATGGCCATTAAAGAGAACATTTCATCAACATGCAGTCTTCTCACCTCGTACCACTTAAAGACACTTCTCTTCTGGGCAAGTGAAAGGCACCCCCCTGACAGATGGTCGGATGAAAATCTTGCTGTATGTTTTCTTGGCTTGCTAGACGACCTATTACATTCTTTAGCAAACTGCTCATGTCCACACTACTTCCTCCCAGATCTAAACTTATTTTCAGACTGCAGTACAGACCATTTGTATCACCTTGCTGGCCAAGTTTCTGCAATTCGTAGATCCCCTTTAAAATATCTAAGGCGACCAGGAGAAGATCCAAAAGAAGGCTACCATAACTTTATAGGAGCGATGAAGGAGTGGAAAGAAATGGAATACAGCAACATTAACTAAAACAAATTAATTAAGTTTTTCTATTCAGTGACAGAAAATAGAAAATATATGATTTCATTTAAGAGGGTTGGACATGACAACAGTAATCAGTGAATTGATATGAAGGAAAATAAAACAATGTTGTCAAAAGCATAAATTAGATACAAGTTGCTTGGACATGAACAAAAGTACAACTGAAAAATCAGAGTCCTAGGCAGGAATCAAACTTACGACCTCCATAACACTGGTCAGATGCTCTACCCATCAAGCTTAGAACTTAGAATGAAATACACCCAAATAGATTTCTCTAATACTGAGCTACTAGAACTTCTAGGGAGGTAGGCTGGTTTATCTAGGCCCTGAAAGGGAAATCTATCCTGCTGGTCTGCAGAAGGTCAAGGGCCTCAATTTTACAAATCATCATGACATTATTTGTATGTATACAGTATGTGTTAGTTTACTGTTTCAGAGTAATAATTATTATTGCATACAAGTTTTAACTTGTCCCATTTTGAAGTTACCTAACTTGGCAAGATTAATTTCGTTCACAATTAATTGTAGATTTTGCAAAACGATGTTGCTTACTAATGACAGCAAGAAAATAATTGTTAGAAATAATCAATAGTAACAAAAATTATTAAAGGCACATGCATGCATGATCCTCATAACATGTAGTTTGTTCAATACCAATGATTGCTTAATTTTAAGGACTCAATTTTGTCTAAAAAAATAAATTAGGACATTTAGCCATGAAAATAACTCGGCTTATTTGTATGTGACATATACTTGTATGGCTGGAATGTAAATGGAGGTACCAGTAGTTACCCATGCAAGTAAAATACAGTGTATACAAGAAAACACAGCTCTTTCTCTCAATGTCTCCTATAAAACTGTAAAACTCTGTGTATCACCACCATCTAATTGTCTACTGATGTGTTTGTGGTTTGTGAAAAACAGTAACAATGATATTTTTGTGACAAATATACTGTACAATTAAAGCAGAGCTTACTTCAACAAATAAGCTGTCAATATATACAGTGGCCTGCATGTCATTTTTTGGTGCATCATGTGTATTCAGCATAGCTAGTATTTCATTTTCATCTTCACAGCATAACCATCATCTTCAACTATGAACTTTTGATGTCTGTACTTCTTTGCGAGTTTCCTTAACAAAAGGCACAAGCTTAATTTGTGATTCTTAACCATTAACTTGAAAATGACTTCTGCACCTTCTGTTGAAATACTGCATATTTACTTGAAAATAATAGCAGCCATTTTACACTTAACTTTGTCAGCTAATAAGAAAATAACCTATCCACAAAAAACAAAACACCTTCAATTATTTTAAGTGAAAATTTTCCACCTTGAGCTCAAAATAATGTTGACTCCATCTGTGACTGACACTATTAACATATGCATGAAGAAATAGCCTATACAAAGTTTCATTTATTACTGTCCTCTTATGAAAACATGCACCCTAAAGATCAACTTTCAACAAAATAATGGTTCCATCTTGTAACTGGCTAAATTGTATTTTCAGGCCGGGGATAGTTGGTGGACGATTATATAAACAGAAATGAACAAATTGGATTGAAATCAGCCAATCAAGACTGCATGTGATCCATCAACTTGTTCGGCTACAGTGAATGACAGGAATGAAAAAAGAAACCTATGATAGACATTTGGACTTAAAAGTCTACATGTCAATAAAAAGAAAAATAAATATGTAAAAATAAATATGTAAATATGTTGTTAATTACCTCAACTGTCCACTTTCTCATTCCTTTCCAGTGATCCATGGTATGCATTAACACCACATGGATTCTGGGCTTTTCAAATCTCTCCACCAATTCTGATTTAGAGATCTTGCCTTGTGACATTGTCTTTTACACTTCCAAAGCCTGTGTCAAACTCCTGTACATAATTCAACTTGGTCCAGCCATCAGTTCCTTAATTTTAGCCCTGTTTCAAAGATAGAGTTGGAAATTAATGAATTAATTCCTTAACTGCTAGTAGATTTTACTTAATTGATTAGGTTGGTTTTGGAAACTAGTGGCTTAGCGATGGGCAAAAGGACAACTGAAGGCGACTAAAAAAAGGATTTTCTATGCCAAGAGGAATTATAAAGGCCGACAGTGTTCAACCTGCATGGCAGTTTCTTTTTTTTTTTCGCCTTACGAAGGTTGAACCACCATGAAAAAACGTGGGGGAATCCTCAGGGGTCAAACACCCTTCTCATGTCCTCACTGCACCAAGCCATTGAAGCGGTTGATAAACATGAAAAAGCATGCTCTACTTCATGCAGGAGAGAAAACCTTCTCCTGTCCTCACTGCCCCCAGAAATTCATCCAGCTGAGAAACAGGAACCAGCATGTTGCCCTGCACGACGGAGACAAACCCTTCCCGTGTCCCCATTGTTGACAGAGATTCAAACGCACAGCCCGGCTGAACCAGCACATTTGAAACAAACACAATAAATAAAATCTTGATTCCTATTCAAAGACAACGACTCTTTGGAAATCATCTTTTCCCTTTTTTTTATTACCTTCAAAAAACACACATTTTCCAGCCCAAAAAACCAAAAGCTGCCATGAAGATTTACTTGTAAAGTATGTTAATTTTAGTTGGGTTTAAGTACTTAGGCATCAGATCTTGGCTTTTATAGTTGGGTTTAGTTAGGATTACTTAGGGGTCACCACTTAGGGTTAGAGCCACCTTGCGTTTAGTTGGGTTTATGCGCACGCTAGGGCCTATAGGGTTTACCAGCCACGTCAGTTCTTAGGAATATGTGAGTGCAATTCCCCCCCCCCCAACAACCATGGCTACATTGCGGTACAAACGGACAGTAAGCCATTAGGCGAGATGTTGAAGCCACTGCTGTGTGCCATCGTTTTGGTTCCAGCTCACAAAGGCTTCACGCTGCCTGCCATGATAGTGATACTGCAACACTGGAATCTTTGCAAAAAATGGCCTTTTCCACTGTTGTTAAGAAAAATAAAATCAGGTTTGAACGTCATGAGAGTCTGAGGTTTAATAGCCATGTCAGCCCCTTGGGTTTAGTTGGGTTTAACCACCTTAGGGTTAGAGCCACTGTTTTGGCATAGGGTTGGGTTTAGTTGGGTTTAACTACCTTAGGGTTTACCACTTAGGGTTAGAGCCACCTTGGGTTTAGTTGGGTTTACATGCATGATAGGACCTATTGAACAGCCACACATGTCCACGTCCCCCACCCTCTTAGTGTGCCATTGACCCCATCCTTCATGTCCCCCCTCGTCAGTCACGTCAGTGTTTCCCCCCTCTCGTCAGCCGCCATGCTCCCCCACCATGCTCGTCTTAACCCCCTCGTCATGACGTCAGTGAGCGACCACACCACCACACATGGGTGGTTAAAGTGGTGGGGATGGCAGTTTTTCTCAAACTTTTCTTAGCGGCCATCTTGGATAGGGGCGTGGGCGGGTATGAATTGCAAGCCTATATACTACTGTGTTGCTTTTTAAGTCATTTTCCCTTTGTGTCATCAACCCTCCATTACCATCCCCCGCCCCCATTCATTGTTCATATCTGACACAGCTGTTAGTATGTGGTACATTTCAATTAGATTTCATCTTTGCTGTATGAGGAGTAGCAAGTGGTACCTACATGTACACGAAGAGATGCTTGGAGCTTGGACACTTGATCCTATCTCAAAATCTTGGAAGCTTAATGAAAATATTTATAATGAGTAATGAAGTTTCTTATTTTTATGTTTCAGTTATCTCCAAGTCTAATTAAAGTCGCAGTCTTACTTTTTACCATTTCGATTCATCACCCCTCATTACATTTGTAGTGACATAAATGTTTTTTTTTTATTGACAGATGTTTACCAGATGGGCTAATACATATCTTCAACGCAGCTTAGACCAATTTTTAATCACAGACTTGGTGAGAGACTTCGGAGATGGCATTACCCTTTTGAGTCTGGTAGAGATGTTAGGTGGGTTTATAATGCAATGTTGTCAGGATCTTTTGAATTAATGATGATAATAATGATAATAATAATAATAATAATAATAATAATACATTCATACTGCCTATAATAACAATATTGAATTGTGTGAATTGCTAGTAAGAGTGGGCAGCTCATATTTCTCACAGTTTTTGAAAAAAATCAGAAGAATATCCAGCAGAGTAGCCACCCAATATTGTAAAGTATACAGTCAAACTTCCACTAATGGCCAACTCTCTCTACAACAGCCACCTCTGTACAGTGACTACTTTTTTGGTCTTGATGAGCATTCCGTACATTCACTCTTATTTTAACCTCTCAACAATGGCCACCTCTCCAGGATGGTAATGTTCAGTAAAATATCTCCCAACTAACAAAATAACCTCTTGACAACAGCCAGTATACCATCAACTGACCACCAGGGTATTTAAAACCCCAGCTTTTATTGTAAAAGGCCCAGGGGGGGGGGTACTCCCAGAAAAATTGGGTAGGGGTGTGCATCCCTCTTCCCAAAACCCTTACCCTATTTATGATCAAAGTCTGCCATTTTCCCTACCCTATTTATGACCTGACCAAAAATTTGATACCCTATTTATGACCTTAGTACACATTTGCCGTAAACATAAATTTGTGAAGGGCTTCTTGTTGCTGGCTTTATCTAGCCTGCATAGCAGGCGTTAAAACAGGGTAGAGGAAGGCAAAGCACGGATGGGAGAAGGAGGGCGTGATAAAAAAGTAGCTTCATCGAAAAAAAACCCGAATTGAAGACTAGAGTGCAAAAATCGATACTCTATTTATGACCAAAATGGCTGTAAACCATACCCTTTGGGGGCATACATACCTATATAGCCCATATAAGGGATCCCCCCCATCTCCTGGGGTAAAAGGACACCAAACTTGATCCGTACTGCACTTCACTGGCCTCTGTTTAGTTTCTTCTGTCTTTACTGATTTATTTTGATTGTGTTATGTACACTCTATGTAATAAAAATAAATTGTGCACACACAAAAAGTGGTGATGTGTTACATCTCTACCTCTTCATAACGGCACTTCTCTACAATGGCCACAATCCTCTATCCCCAAGGTGACCATTGTGGAGAGGTTTGACTGTGTCTTGCTATTGGTGTTTCTTTTACTGCTGCACCCCCAGCAAGGACTTAACACAGGTTCTGATTCAGAATCCATTGCCCTAGCTATTGGTTAAGGATGTGGTGCCTACTGCTATGTGTGATCAGTTGGCACATCTTTGTTCACATGATTATTTATTAAATGAATAAATTAATAAGTACGTAGATATTGTGACTGACCATGTCACTCTCATAGTAAGAGTAACAGTAGTAAAAGACTTTTTTAAAATGAACATGGTGTAGATTCCAAACCTGCAGTTGGAGGTAGACCAGTTTCCAGATCATATTGTTCTAACAATCAACAAAATTTGTCAATATAGGATTGTTTTAAATTTCTTTATTTATCTTTTTTTGTATATAATCTGCTCCACAGTTGGAGAGTATCCACCTCAAATCCATATTAAGCCAGCACTAGATGTCCAGAAAATGGAAAACATCCAGACCTGTCTGGATTTTTTGGAACATTACGGTGTGTCAATCAATGGTGTCACTGCTGATGGTAAGAAACAGATCAACCATTCTTTTATACTAGTACCCTCAACATTGACCTTTTTTGTAATTTTCTGTTGTTGTTTTAGTAACCTTTGTAGGTAAAGGCATGGAGCACAGTAAAATTAATTATGAATAAACTTTAATTTCACTTACAGTGTTTCCAGAAACTTCCCAAATCATTAATAACACCAAACTTAAACAAAGGAAACCATTACCGTGACAATATCTCTCTTAATTAGCACAGATTTTTATGGTTTTATTTCTCCACTTTCTCCTTAGTTTTAGTTTCAAGTAGAAAGATACCAGTATATCAAACAGACAGTGTTTCACCACATTTCCAAACAGCTGAAAGTTTGTCAAAAGTACTTCACTGTGTGTTGCGTTTTCAATTCTCTTCTCGGTGTTTGGAAATGTTATGAAACATGGACTGGTCTTTCATGTTTGATATGATATTTGATATGTTACTTCAAATTCTGAGAACACAGTCAATAGCCATGTCAGGTATTGTCAAGTATTAGTATCATTAAATAATGTCATTTCTGCACTATTTTGTACTTCGACATGAAAATTTTTTTTCTAAAATGTCATGATTGTTTTATTCTCAGATATAGTGAAAGGAAACCTAAAGGTTGTGCTTGCCTTATGCCATAGCCTCCAGAGACACTTTGGTTTACGTGCAGGTACTAATAATATTGTATAATTATGAAAATAACTTAAAGACTTTGCACAGTTCCACACAACCTGGTATCATGATGGTGGAATTATATCAGCTAGCCCTGCCACAATGTGCCAGCAGCCTGCTGTTTTGTGGTTTGCAGTAAACTGCCATAAATTATATTCTGTGTGCTTCACAGTGCAGTTTTGGGTTGCTGGAAAGCTGGTTAATGCTAACCCATGATTAAAAGTTAGACATAATTTTAATTTTTCTTGTATTAAAACGTTTTTGCTTGTGTTTTGTGTAGTTTGAGATTATAGTCAAACTCAAAACTGAATGGCAAACAAAACAGGAAATATCACCAAAAAGGTGCAAATTTGAAATCAAAATAGTTGCTTCCTGGGGTAACTTACTGGGCTTTGAGCAACCCTGTTCACTTAGCCTGACTAATAAAAGGTCTATCTCTAGGCCTCATTGTTCAATGCTTATTTTATTGTGCTTGCTTCTAAAAAGCCCTTATTGACAGAGCTTATCAGTTTCATATATCTTCAAGTTCTCTGCTGTACTGAGGCTCCATATTTACCAGCTACTTTTTGGGGTGATGAGAGTGCACTCATGAATCTGTCAGAAAAAAATTCCAAGCTTGACTGAACAGCAGAAATGGAACCTCTGCTGCAAATCTCAGACTAACTATACTTTTGAAGATTTGGCCATGCAGCAAAAGAGAATCCTGACAGTGTTATCTTTTTCTTGTCACCAAGATAGACCCTAATGCCATTATCTTATTTTACCAGGTAATCATCAAAGTGAACAACTGGTGGACAAAACGGACTTGTTGATTTTTAACTGGGTATCAAAGATTACTGGAAAACAAGTTGTTGATTTTCAGGGGTAAGTAGTATATTAGCTATATTCCAGATTTAATTTGGGACCAAACTGGGGAGAGTGGTGAAGTCAGGTTTTCTTGCTTCCTATACTCTGCTCCCCTGCTTTCAGTTTTAATTGTATCTGGAACAAAATTCTTGATTGTGATTGGTTCTTGATGTGCCTATTTGTCACTTAATCGTTGCATGATCACATTAGTGTCCAATTACAAGTATCTAATTTGGATTTCTTATAACTGGATTTTTGTAATAGGATACCATTGCCATTCACACGTCAATTACATGAGCTTCAAGCTTCTTGTTCAGCTCATGAAAAACACGGTTGACATTTTTGCTCTAAGGATGTTTTCAAAACTTAAGACTTTTTAATCTCAAAATTTGTTATTGGCACAATCAATAAATTAGAAATTGGAGCCATAAAAGATATTAAATTATTAGTAATAGTAATTTGAGTGAGTGGAGTACAATTCTAGGGGAAATCGTGCTCATAATCTCCATTCAGCCTTGTACTGCATGCTTGTCTGAATTTGGAATTACTCACCCGATGACATACAGTCAACTGGCAGTGGACTGACAGGCAGTTGACAATCGGCCGACTGATGGCCATCAAATTTTACCGGGAGCTGCTCCTCACAATTACCCCTTATTTAGACATTTTGTTCACTAAAAGGAGAATATTATTTTGTATTTGCTCTGAATAGGAGACTTATCTTTATTATTCTTGTAGTGAAAAACAAATCGAAATCAGAAACAATTTTTGCCATTTGCCATTTGTTGTAAATGTCATTCTTAAACTCTCTCATATTGTCCTCAGCTGTCAACTGTCTGGAAATATAGTGCAATATTAGTACATAATATTTTCTTACGTGAGACAAAGTGTTCTCCCTTCATATAACTTTCTGTTTTATGTTGCAGCTTTCAAGATGGCACATTGCTATGTTTGTTACTGAACAAAATTCTTGATGGTGTTATTCCTGACTTGGTAAGCAAAGAGTGTGAGCTAAAAATTATGAGAAATTATATTTTGTGTATGGTGCCTTCTTCCTCAAAGCTTGAATAATTGCACCAGCTACTGTACATTGCCCCAAATTCATCTACTTTTGGTTTGATGATTTTCTAACCCCTCAGGGGGGCTCCGTTTAAAAAGGACGGAAGTGCTCATCAGAAATTTTGAAAGTTTATGTCTCTTATGTTCAGATTTACGGTTTTCTGTTTGAAGTCTGTCTCAAAGGAGCTACATCACAGTTTCGTATCAGAATGTTGTGACTGAGCAGGTTCAGGGTCTGTTTTGTTTAAATTCTCTAGTAAATTAATTCAATAGGTGCTTTTCTTAGAATTTCAAGTGCCCCTTTCTGCTAACTAACTTTTGTGAGTGGCACGGTTGCCTTATGGGTTAGTGTACTCAACTCCGGATCTGAGCGGTCCGGGTTCGAGCCCTGGCCGGAGACATTGAGTTGTGTTCTTAGGCAAGACAGAACTCTCACAGTACCTCTCTCGACCCAGGTGTATAAATGGCTACCGGCAAATTTAATGCTGGGGGTAACCCTGCGATGGACTAGCATCCCATCCAGGGGGAGTAGAAATATTCCTAGTCGCTTCATGCTACAGAAACCGGGATAAGCTCCGGCCTGATGGGCCACTTGGCTCGGATGCAGACTTTGTCTTTTCTGCTAACTAAGGTTAAGTAATGCCAACCTCGTCGGTCGAAAAATTGCTAGAGTCCATCCATGTTGTGCAAAAACGAACAGGGTGACCTCTATTTTTTTATTGCATTTTTCTAAAGTACATAACATGATTACCAACTGGATGAAGTTTGAGAATTTTTCAGTTCTCCTTCCACCTTAACACTTCTGTTTCTGATTGTAGCCTTTGGTTCACAAAGTTGCTTAAAAGGAAGCCACGTCATGAAAAATTAATGACTTTTAAAGTTCATTGTAATTGGTGTTATTTGAGTGATTGAGTGTTTCCTTTTACCTTACTTCAGCATTATTTCAGGTTTACATCCACTGTAAGGCAATTTTGAACAACCTCGTTCCCAGGGTCCTCGCTGGGAACCAGGTTGAATTTTGAATTGTACGTTGATTATTTTGCAGGTCCTGGAATTTGGCTCAGCAGCTGAAAAGATCGGCCTTGCCTTAAAAGTGTCCTCTGAGCAGTTAAATATAGGAACAGGCTTACGGGCAGACACCATCATGAACCAGAAGTGTGAAGAAAAATTCATGGATTATCTGAAATCATTACACCAGGTTTACTCCAGCAAGTCTAAGAAGATGTACGATGCATTCGAGCAGAGAAACGTGAGAAGAGAACTTAAGAGGCAGCAACTTAAAGAACATAGGCTTAAATCTGAGCGACTTGGCTCCGAGTTGACTTATCTTGGGGAACTCAGCCAAAATAAGTCCCGTATTGCACGGGAGAAGCTCCAGGTTTCTCTTTCAAATGCCTCAAGGGGCTTGCCGGGCAACGGAATTTTAGAAAACACAACTTGGAAAATTGATGAATTGGGAAATAGCGGTCTGTCAAATGGATCAACGAAAATGATAAGTGATGGAACTGTAACTGGCACTAAGAGACAACTGGATGAATTAAAGAAAGAACTAGCACTGCTGAAGCTTGAGTGTAGCGAGTCCCTTGATGAAAATGGCTTTAAGAGATTTACAACGCCAGATTCGGTGTTCCAAGGTAGTTCACCGCACGAATCGAAGCTATTTAGTACATTGGACAAGCCAAAAAATCCCAGACAAGAGCTCAGAGAGTTGTATCGTGGCAGTACAAATGCGAATATGAACGAGGAAAGCAAAAAAACTATTCACAACAGCGATATGACCTTAGCTTTAAGAGAAAAGACATTCGAAACCACTTCTGATGATAATCAATCTCGTTTTGGCGGATGTTACCTTGGCAACATCCCCAGCAACTTTGATGATTCAAGGGGGCGTGGGCAGGATCATTCACGTGACGAGCTTAGCTTTACGTTTAAAGAAATGGATGTGCTACCTCGAACTTGCGTTCAGGAGGAAACAGGGACGTTTCTACTACACGATTCCTCTGAAGAATCTGTGTTTCATTCAAAATCAGATGTAGTCAGTGGCAGTGACTTGTTACACCTTAAACCTTCCACAACTGAAACTAAAGGTATCAGTAACTTGTTCGAGGTCGACTTCGGTGATGTTGATGTAGTTGTTAAAAAGAACCACGATCGCGAAAACTCAGCATTGAGGAGGATGCTCAGAGCTGGAGATCAGTCAAAACTGGAGAGTGGCAGGTTAAAACCTGATTTATTTAGTTCGCATTCAACAGGCCAGGGGAAAACTAGGGTAGATGGTGAAGCGAAGACGACGTTGCCTACTTCCTCCATTACTAAAGACAAAGGAGAACGGTTGTATGGGTCATTAGGTGCCTTACCTTCAAGAAAGCCGATGTGCAAGGAAGAAAAATTATCCGTACGCGGTAAAACTACCACAGAAACACTAGCAAGAGATTTCTCCGAAGAACCGAAGCAATTGCGAAGGAGTCCTTCGAAAGAAAAGCGTTACCGGGAACAAGTATTGGCCAAGAAATCAGCCAGAACTGTTGAACCCCCCCGGTCAACAAAAACTAATTTACATGCCCTAACGGCCTTGATAAGGACGAGCGCTAAAAACGCTGGTGCAATGTTTGGTGAGGAAGGGCGATGAGAAAGCTCTAAGTATAAATTCTCCTAACATATTTACATTACGGTTCTGAGAGTTGGGTGTTGTCTAGAGACAAAAAATCGTACCTGATAATTTTCTTCATTTTGTACGCTTGTCTACTTGTAATGCTTTGACATTGTAAACAGAATCACTGCACAACAGTGAAGTTAGTCTACGCTTGCTGGGCACGATTGATTGGTTAAAATGCCTTTATTCTCTACCAATCAGAAACATAACCAAAGCCAAAGGTGGCTTGGCTGACGCATGCTTTCACGCGCTTTAAGGCTGGTTACGTTTCCCGCGCCTGATACCACTTGCATGTTTTCTTCGCACTCGCTACAAGAGTTCTAAATGCTTTTTTTGCCTTCGCCGTAATTGGCTAGACGTGATTACTTATCAGAAAACTGATCCAATAATTTTTTTCTAGTTTAGTGTTTAAAGAGGAAGAATGATGGACAAGAAACGCGACGCCGTGATGTGTATACTCAAGCTTGATTATCAATATGTTGGATAATTCTTTCAATTGATTAAAAAGGTTGCTAACTTATCAATATACCTTTTTTTGAATGGTATTCCATATAATAAACCTGAAAATAATAGTTTACTAAGATAGAAAAATAGTAAACCATAAAGGAATTTATGTTCAATTCGTCTTTAGGGCGTTACTACAACGACTATATTGATGTTCGTACACAATAAAATTACTTTCTTGTGGGAATGAGGTTTTCTATCGATTAGGAAACGTATAAATGTCTTTTCAAGACCAATATAGCCGTTGTAAAACGTTTTATGGAAAAATAAAAAAAAATGTTAGTTATTTCCAAAAATATTAGAGAACTGCTTAAAGATCTCGTGCTTTATCAATTATTTGCCGTTTGTTAGGTCGACTATATTGCTCCAGTAGCCTTATTATAGTTAATCAACACGACAAAGAGCTTGGGATGTTACGAGATCACACGGAAAACTTCAGTTTTCAATAAGCCTTTTCCAAAACGAGTCGTTGGGCAAAACCTTCCAATTGAAAATGAGTTTGATTTGGATTGTAATGAATCTGTAGAGGGAAACATTTTCATATGAATGGTTTCACACTAAGACTCGTTTAGACACGGAGGCAAAAGACAACCCGGAAATGTCTTATTGCTTGCCCTTGGCTCGCGATTCGCGAATTATTCTGGTATCCGAGACAAGGTTATATCATAAAGTCATTTGTTGGTCATCTCTTATATCTTTATACTTTTCTTGTAACGCAGATTTTTAAAGAAACAAATTTTCTATAGCGAATATGTTCAATAAAATATATTATTAAAAACTAGATCATTGGATAATGCACCTTAAGATTTTTCGTCGGCTTATCCCTCATGGTATATGACCAATACTGATTCTATGCTCTAGAAATTTAGTGAGAATACATGTTTTTTGGGGTACAAGTATTCCTGGAAAAATTGCCATGGACCAACCTAGAGCAAGCCTTTCACACTGTGTTACCGGTGAAGCCTTCAGTCAGTTCAGAAGTGTTTAATTTTTTTCGGGCAAAACGCTGATGATTCAAAAATAAAAATCTTCCGGGGAGAAGACATCCTAAAAGGTTTTCAAGGCCAGACTTGAGGCTACTTTCTCTGAAGTTTTCCTTGTCAAAATTATATTCAGGAATACTGTTTTGGATAAGCCAAATCCGTTTTAATGTGTATCGTGGAAATATATAAATGGTTGTTTGAATTTTAGAACGACACAAGGAAAAGTTAACTCGCCCAAGGTAACTCGGGGAGAGGGTTGTCTCGGGTACCCGATAGTCTTTTCGATTGGTCCCACAAAGAGCTGCTTTAAAATTTTCTTAAACGTTTCGTTCGGGGAAGAATTAAATGTTTCTTTTATAAGGTCAGAGAGTTTGCGAGGTTTCAAAACAACTAGTTTTGAAATGATAACAATTTCATTGACCTTGAGAATTGTGGACGTGTTTGTTTTTACTTAGCCTGTTCCAGGCTTTCGATCAGTGGGGACGATTGCCAGGAAAACGCGAGCGGGCGCCGAGTAGTATCAGCGACCGTGGCGGGATACGGTAGAGATCTCTCCTTTATCTCTTCCAGATTCTGCTCGTCGCCCGCCCCCTTTTTCGATCGTCCCCACTGGGTAGTTTTTACTGTGATATGAGTGCGATTGAACAACAGTTACACTTTCGGGTGTAATATTGTGTAATTATTATTTTTCCGGGCATGAAGGCGTACGCGCTGAGTTCACACTGGGAACGAGGTTGCCATTGACCACGTGATCAGGTTGTGTAGACTGAAAGCGCGCGAAAATTTGTGAGTGGACGCGGCTACCACTCATCACACATGCTCGACCAAAGTGAGAACCTTTGTGCACATGTCTGTGAAGGCTGATAAAGTTTTACACTGAACGATACACGAAACCCTGTGCTTTTGCTGAGATATAGAGGTAAATAGTTGTCAACACGTTAAAAGTTCGACAAATGGAACTGCGCCCGTCAAGCGACCTAGGAGTTTAAATCCCCAAGAGGCAGTTTTCAAGGTTTCGTTTCCAATACGGTAAGCTGCCTACTCGCGCATATCTGCGCTTACTTTATGTGGAAATGAACTTAATATCGATGGGTCCTTCTTCTATGAAAATAGACTATATTTTAAAGAGAATTTCATTTGTTATTGTCTTAGCAATAACCTTTAGTTAACTGTGAACCTAACATGAAATGGCGGACACTTGAAAAATACCAGATTATTTTTGCCTTTCACTTGTATTTTAAAACTAATTCTGCAAGAAATTATTCATATTTTCATGCAATTAAGGCCAAACTCATTTTTATATGCAACGTTCAGCCTCAAGCGGTCTCAAGTTTGGTCATTTAAAATTCAGACAACATCAGGGTAACTTATGGTTTTGGGAACGGCGGTGTGTAACTCTCACAGACTGAAACAGGTCAAAACCATGGTATTGTACATGAAATGGTCTAATGAAGGCCTCATGATACATTGGATGGCGCCCAGAGGTTTTTCTATTTTAGTATCAAATCCAGGTGAGAAGTGAGTGCCAAGTGAGCTACATGGCCTCGAGAAATGCTGTCTTGCCATGCCTGAACACTACCAGCCACAATTCCCCGTCTCTACCTTCCACTGAGACTTAAGGTCTGCTGTATAGAGTTCAGTCTTCATTCCCTGGGGCGGATCCAGGATTTCACAGAAGGGGATTCGATATTAGGACCGCCGAAGGCAGTCCCCTGTAGGAGAGTCCTGGGGCATCCTACCCTGGAAAATTTTGAAATTCAAGTCCTCAGAAATGAGATTTCCGACGTTTTGAGGCCAAGTCGTGGTGTCTTGAGGTCTCGTTTTTTTTAAGCCAAATTGCCACTCTCATTAATATTCTACAATTTCTTTGAGTCATTCAGTCGTTCCAATTTAGGGGGTTCGACCCCCCCCCCAGATCCGCCCCAGATTCCACCCCAGGAGAAAGGTGTCTCAAGAGAAAGCATCAACTTACTTTCCTAAAGACCAATTAATGACTAACCACCCCACCCCCCCTCCCCTAGTGCCTCAAAGATATGACCCACTTGCTGCTTGTGAGGTGTGCATTTCTCCATATTCTTATGAGAACTACCTCTTCGTTTGCAAGACTGATTTCACATTGGTATTAAAGTTTGGTTCTCAGGGATATCTCTTCTAATCTCCACACAGATCTGAGCAGAAAGAATGCTGTTCTGGCTTTACCAAACTCACCAACACATCTCATTCTGTTCCTCCATCACACTACCACACTCCCTAGGTAGGTAATGGAGGCGACGTTATCTATGGTCTCATTGTCCCCCCTTTTACCGACTCTGTGACTCTGGTGATCATTCTTTGTGTTTTTTCTGCTGTGACCCAGGAGCGCTAGACATGTATCTATCCATACCCGCTTTTGCTCCCTCCATACATCTTCTGTACTCTGCTGCTGATCTTTATACACTAGGTCTGCCAGTACCTGGTACCTGTTGCTAAGTGCAATCTGGTAATCCTGAAGGAGTCTGGTGTTGTATCTCAGTGTTACTTTGGGGTTTCTGGTATTGTATTTCTTGAGCTTAATCTCAGTGTGGCTACTACTAGGTGGTGGTCTGAGGCCACATCTGCCCCTCTGTACACTCGCACATCCTGGACTGATTGTCTGAATTTCTTGTTAATGTCACGATTCCGCTATTCACAGTAAGAGTGGAATGTAACACATCCAGGTAAAAGGTAACACAAGTGTGAAACTATTAAATGTTATTAATAAAGATAAGGAGAAATGATAATATTAAGGAAAACAAAAGTTGTGAATAATGTAAACTTGTCGAATATTGAAATTATCTGTGATGCAACTAACCAGTAATGTACATATCTGTGATGCAACCAACCAGTAATGTAGATATCTTGGTAATGTTTGCAATTAGCCTAAGTGATTTTGTCTTGCTAAGAGTGCACGTAAGCAGTATTGTAAGTAATATATTGTATTTATCGTACTGTAATGTTGACTATTGTAAAACAAACACAAAAATATGCAAACAACAATATGGAGTAACTGAGAGAGCCCTGTGGCAGGTTTGTTTAAAATATGGACTTGTATAGTGTTTGTGCTTACTGCTAGAATAAGGGAACGTTCAATTATAAGCACACATCTGCAGACACAAATTTGTTTTCCTTTTATTTCGTGTCAGTAACAGCTTGTACATGTTAGATTACACAGTTATGAAAATTGTTTCCCAAGGAATTTCCCTTTTAAGAAAATAATTTACAATTGCCTGTACTGGAACCTTGTATTGTACTTTGTATCTCCAAAAACAATCTGTGCAAAAGTTTAAAATAACCAAGCTTTCATGTGCACCAAAGCAGCAGATTGAGCTCAGACAAAAGATGTACTTCAACTTTCAAATGGAAACTTGAATTTTTTTGGCCAGTAGTATTATGTTTTTGGCATTCCTGTACAGTAGGGTACTCAAAATACCATACTGTTCTAAAATTGAGTTAGGCTACGTTCCTTTCTCTTAGCTCCATCTGCCAAGTATTAAGAGCTTTAAGTTAGCAGTAAAACAAAAGTAAATCAATTTTGAATCTCCCACTGCAGCAGACACAAAACAGTACAAAAGTTGCCATGATCTGTAAAATATGGCCATTATCCTGGGTACAAACCAAAATATTTATGTGCAGTGCAAGGTAACCCCAACAAAACATAATTCGAGAAAAAGCCCCCCCCCCCCTCTCTAAAAAAAAAAAGAAAAGTTCTACAAAGCTGGCCAATAAATTATTTCCAACTTTGTTTTTCCTGGTCTCGGTTACCTCTTGATCTAAAAAGCAATAACTTTTTGGGGAGGTCGCTGGGTCAATCGTGAACTAAGCACTAGAATTTCAAAGGCAAAGATAGCAAATAAAGCAAAAGACCTTTTCACGATTACCAGTAACTTTTCTCATTTGGATCACAATATAATCTAGCATGTATGTGAGGCAATTTTGGGTTATTTTGTAAATTTAGCCCAAAATTGCTTCAGACACCCATTGGACCACATTGTAATGCAAATGAGAAAAACTAACCGTGAAAAGGGCTATTACCGTAATACATAGCTGGGTACACATTTCACTTCAATCAAGAGTTCTAGACGACTTATGCATATTGTTGCAGTTTCCTTGCAGATAGTGTTTTAAGACCTTCTCTTGCTTTCTCCTTGTATACAAAAAAAACAATAAATAAAAACATAAACAGCCTTAGACATTATTATCATGCTACAATCCAATGCAAAATATAAAAAGCTTGTAAACTGTTTAGTGCAAATCAGGTACAAAACTATTAGCATTCTATAATTTTAAGTGTGCCTGCCACTCGCTAATAATCTAAAAATGACGAAAACCACAAAGAGATGTCTTGTAAAGCATTTTTGTAATATATTACTGGAATTATCTTATGAAGACTACAAAATATCTGAACCATACAAATGTCCTGGAGAAAACTATTGTCAGTAAAAAAGCATCCCTTTTACAAAAGATAGCCCTATTTATAAAATTTCTACAACTACATGTAAACCCAAAATCAGCTGCTCACAGCAGTTAGAAGTACAGTACGTATTATATATATGAAATTTCATTGTTATAATCTCTACACATCTTTGTCATTGAAACTACAAAATTTTTCAAGACTAGTATTAAAACAAGAGCTTTCTCTAGACTATTTACAGACCTGTTATACTACAGAAAAATTCTATTGCTATTTATTTATAATTTACCTACTGTATATTATTTTTCTCCCTACAATTATATAATGTTATTATCAAAATTATTGTTGAAATATATCTTGCATAGCCACATTTAATTCATCTTCAAGTTTCAAATGTTAGGGAATTACAATCTAGATAGTGAATTGATATAAAAGGTAATGTGGAAAAATAAAGTGATACATCGACAACTAGATCATTTTGTTTACACACATGAGCAGTATTTCTGTAGTTATACCAGCAGTAGTAAGGCTGTTTGCAATAATAGGTTTTTCATAATGACCAATTCTCAAAAAAAGATGTGTGAGTAGCAGCAAGTCAAACTGGATAATAATTATGTATATGTAGCTCTACAAACTTTTTCAAATTTGCCACAGTTACAAACAGACAAAGCTGCAACCAATTTGTTTGCCTGAATTTTTGAGACTTTTTGAGTAATTTATGCCCATAAAGAGAGTTCTCTTCCTGTGCAATTCTCCTCTTTACCCGAGGGTTACGCTGTTCTCCCCCCTGCCCCTTGAAAAAGCCGGCAATATGAAAGAGATCCACTTTGTGACCTATTGTTGCAATGGTCTTTATTGACCACTAACATCTTCTAGCATGAACTTCTTTTCATCAAACTTTGAATTGACAGAAAACCCTCAAAGGTAGGAAAACATCAACTGTACATACATGTAAGGAGCCAGGAAATCACTACCCTTAAGCAAAACTAATAGGCTTGGAAAATGCATTTTTGTATTTTGACAAGCTTTACTGAAATACAGACCATATTCATTATTGCTGCTTTTCACTTTTTCACCAGGAAGTAAAAATATTTCAAGGCTAGGGAACCAAAATAGTAAGGATTATGTGAAAATAAAATTAACTCTTGAATCTCGAAAACAGCACAAAGAAATTTAAATTTTGAACAATTGGCAAGCACAAAGATTACTTGAATAATTTGTGCCAAGGACTGAAATTTGGTTTGAAAACACTGTCTGCTCAACTGTAAATTTATACAAAGGGTTGGTTCAGCATGTGTATGAAAAAATGCTCTCAAAGTAAATCATACAACACCATATAATTTTGGTAAAACTGAATTATGTACACACTAATTCAGTTATCAAAGAACTTTTCTTTGAACTGATTGTCATGATCAACACTTAAATGGATGTTAACACCCCCCCCCCCCCCCCCCCAGTTGATTAAGACCTAGTACACAAGTTTCCAAGTAAGCCACTGGGTCACCTCATTTATGGCTTACACTTTTTGTTGGAAAATTTGGTCACCTTGTAATAGTAAGACCAGCCATTATGAGTATGGTCTGTGGAAAGCCATGAATGCAGTTTAAGAGTACAAAAAAATTACACCAAAGAACATACTTGCTATCTATATGCTGACTTTCACTGAATTAAAAAAATTCATTCAACCAGTCATCAAGAAATTAATTCACAATTTTTACAAACAGAATTTATACAAACAATCTGTACTCTCTCTGCTGACAAACATCAAGCTTTTTACACCTACATTATTTGAATAATACTTTGACTGTGATGTGTTAGCATTTAGAAATTTAACTTGAACTAATCTATTATGTGTTTACGCATGGAAATATTCTAAATATTGCGAATGTACTTTACTACACTTTCCAAAATACTCTACTAATGCATTTTATAAATATGGTATTGTGTACAATTATTGTTCTAAAAAGCCTTTAAATTCTTTGATTTGTACATGAATGCTTCTAATATTTTATGCTAAAATTGTTATGAAAGAACAATAACTTAAAATAGGGCTAAACCAAACTTTCTGGGATCCAACTGAGCCTTTCTCATCCAGTGCTCAGTTTTTTTCTAGAGCTCTTAGTCAATATTCAGTATGGTAAACTTTGGCATACCAGGTAACAGGCATGCTTTTTCCTACACCATAATGTACAGTTTTGTGTTCATTTATGACTTGTGAGGTGTGGAATTACCAGCTTACGGTTGGCCATTTTAATTTGCTTGTCACCAAGCTGTGTAGTGTTAAGGTGCCAAGTTGTTCAGGATGATATCCGAGCAGACATAACATCCATTGACTCTGCTGTGTTGTTCACTGGGTAGAAATTCCTCTCTAGAATTGAAAACAAAATAAACAATCAAGGGACTTGATGTTTGAAACAAAACTATGAATGGTGTATACAATACATTCAGTCAGGAGAACTGAAAATATTATAAGTACACTGTAACATGTTTCCAAATTTTGTACTTGTTACACAAGTTAATGGTTGATCGCTTTGGGAGAGTTAACTTTAGGACTGAACTCGGCATTCCAAGTAGCATGTTAATTGAGAAAGGAGCTGGTAATGTACCTGACACCAACCTTCGAGCATGCCCTCATCAGGATTCATGCTCCCAAACCCTGACACCATCTGGTAGTCTGTTGACTCCTCTTCAGACACAGCATTCCCACTGCTGGAGACAGGTGCAACAGGAATGGGTGTAGGCCAGCGAGAAGGAATGTTACCCCTAGGAGTGTTGCCTGGTGAGGTAAACAAGCCCATGGGTAGTGAGGGACTCACACCAGATAGACAACCAGGTGGCAAGTTTGGGTAGCTGAACACCTGTGGATTTTGGTTGCCATATGATGCTGCTGCACTGTTAGGATTGTTTGTTGGAGACTGGAGAACAAAACCACATAAGGAATAACCAGTCATAAAATGATCATACTATTCTTTGCTCTCCCAAGAGATATCATAAGAAAGACTAATGCACATAAAAATCACTTTCAAAAATATATTTAACAGCTTGCAGAAAGTGCTGACAATAAGGATGGTGATTTCTGATGTGATTTACTAGGCCAATAAACCATCGTAAAGTGTAACATTTTACCTAATGCAAACATATTCCAGGACAAAGTTCATCAACAGCAGAAAGTAGCAAGCATGGGTATACAATCATAGTTGAAAGTAAGATGCTTGCAATAATAAGACTGGAAAAATATTATGAGAACAATGCATATACCATGTTTGGCCATGGTTCCAGTTACCTGGATAATCTGAACAGTTGTGTTCAATGTTATTCCTGAAGGTGGACTTGTTTTACTTGGGCTGGTTGACACTGGAGACTGTTGCTGTTGATGTACCGGAGAATTCCGTGGATCTCCTGCATTCATGGTGTTTCCACCAGTAGTTTGTATAATACTGTTACCACTTTGTGACCTTGTTAAAGGGGGAGGTATGACTGCTGATGTCCCTGGTACATATTGCCTACTGTTTGGTGCTGAACTGGACCGGGGTCTCTCAATAAGCTGGATGAAATCACTAGGTGGGCCGGTACGGCAAGGAGCAGAACCTTTGAAATTGAAGGACACCATTACAAACTACCTCTTTCTTATTTCGCCTAGGAGTGACAAAACTTGGGTGACGTTCAGAAAATGTTATTTTCCTGTCATACCATAACAGTATAAATGTATGTTTTGTTTATCCCACACTTTGACCAGTAGAACTGGTTGAACAGCACAGTGAAAAGTTAAAAGTCATGTATGTTGAGCTGGGGATAGAAGGTAGATGGCACATTGAAGCCTGTGCTTAATTATAATATGTGGAGAAAATATTCAGGAGTAAAACTGCTTTCCTTAACTTGAGCTTAGTCCTTTTCAGATTACTTGCAAAGTATGTTTTTAGGTTACCTTGTTCTCTTAACTATAACTTTCCTTTTTCCTCTGTAGTCCTGGTTAGAGAGTCCTGGCACTTTCCAAGGACTTTTAAAGCTTTCAGCATGGGGGCAACTGATTTTCACTTTTTGAACTTAACTTTAAAAGAAAAACTTTACTCTGCATGGTCAAACCAGTTTGGCAAAATCATCCTCACTGCGAGTCAATTTGCCTGCTACCTGGCCCTTGATGAAACCCTGACTTCCACATTTGAGAACTTTCCCTGAGCATGCAGTTTCAGTACATTATGGCATCATTTCTTCATAATGAATTGTAAAAATGCTTTGTTACTGTTCTACAATGTGATTGATATTAGATGGCCAAAATGCCAAATGACCTACCAACAGAAGGTATGTGAGCATTTGGCATTGGAAGGCGGAATGTAAATCCCTGCTGTGGAAGATTCATACCAAACCCACAACTTGCTGGTACATGGCCTTTAGGTGCTGATGCTAATTGCATAATAAATGTGTCATTCATATTGCAGTCTCTCATTGGTCTATTGTGCATCTGTGTTGCTTGACCACCATATGACGTTACTGCAGGTGACTGGGGCTCATTCACATTACAACAGCTGATTGCAGAGTTGTGGTTTTCAATTGGACTGTATCCTGAGCAGTTCTGTTCTGGTTTGATCTTGGGAGGGTATGGGACCATAGGAGAGTGTATAACACTGGACCCTGACATAAAATTGATGCAAACAAAGATCAAACCAAGAATCAATTCAAATGTGCAGGATGTTTACTCTTACCATTACCATTAAAGAATGGAAATGATGGACAACATGACTTAATTCTCCCCGTCTCTTTCAAGATTCTTTTTACAAGGACTTAAACGTTTTACATATGCCCATTGGTCAAATAATTGTACATGCATGGGTTTTTTGATCAGAGTACATATCAGAGATGAAATATGGAAAACTTGTACTTAAGCTTCAATAATGGTGAATTCACTTATTTTTGCAAGAATTTTGCCTTTTAGATCAATCAACCAAAAGCTTATTTTTCCTTGTGTATTTCTTGTGAATAGTAATTAGTTTGTTCATTAGTTATACATTGCCTATTTTTGACTACCAGTATACATTGTGCAACGCTAATAAACAAGGAAAGTAATTTGGAAGTGCACTATTCACATTGGGGGCCCATAGGCTATAGACAATGACTCACCAGAGTCCACCTCATTCTGCCAATTAGACCCTTGGGAAGAAAAACTTGCTGGTGACTGAACATAGAGCCCTGTGCTGTCTCTGTCATCATCATCGCAATCTTCGTCAACTGATGAAACAGAGCTAATTGTCCGACTTCTTTTTCTGTACCTTAGGTCATATGGATCTGGTCGTGGGTGAATGTTAACTGCATTTGGAAAACGCTGCTCAAGGCCTGCATCACTGTATGATGGGCTTTCCAGGTCCGATAACATAAGACCATGGGATGAACCAACACACTTAATAGGTGCTGATCAAAAAGAAAGAGCATGTAAGTACATTAGTAGTGAAAATAATGGTAAAAATTTTATTCACAAAAATGCAAGTGCAAAAGGAAGCTTGTTCAGAGAAAATACGATTGTACTTGTTAATTAAGGTTACTGTAGACCTTCAGGGGTGCCTTCCATCAGTCATGAAGGCTTGTAATATTGAACTTCAAGTTGCACTTGGCATTTAATTTGCTGTCAACCATCGAGCATTCTATCAGTAATATGTTGATAAAAAAACTGTTTCCATATTACTTTTCTGGTTAAAATGATTTCTTTTGATTTTCACGTTAACTTAAACTTGCAGAGTTGTTCACATCAGTAATAGGTATGTGTTGAGAAGGGTAATGGAAGAACACTACATCCCTATGGGGAATTAAAGTAAATGCCACACACGCTTAAAATATCCTCCAACCAACTCTCAAAATGTGGATGTATGAAAAGTTAGACATCGACATGAAGGTAGCTCCTTTTTGCAGAATTAAGTATGGCTTACGTTTTTTCACATATCTATTAATTATCATGCAAAAAAATTACTGCTGAAGAAAAACCCTGGAAAAGTAGATGCCTTAATTAACTGCCCTGGAATTGATTCTGTACAGAGAATGGTTTAAAAAGGAAAAAGATTACACTAAATGTAGTTTCTGTTATGTTCTGCACAAATTGCATGCACAAAGTGACACTGTAAGACATGTCAGAACACTCACTTCTGGCATAGGTATAGAGTTCAGCTACTGTAAACACACCAGATGAAACCAAATTCTGCTCTGTGCCAACTAAAAGGAAATAATACAAACTAATGTTCAACGTGGAAATAAAGGAACTGACATAATTCAACACTACTGTCATTTTTGGTACTAAACAATCCAAAGGTCCCTCTGACAGTGAAACCAACCTAGTAATCCATATCTAGCAAATTAGGCTAACGATTTATTAACCATGAAGCTGATAAAAAAGAAAACTCATGCCCCTTCCATAACTAAAAAATCTAGTGCAATTGGTGAATATTACCCGGTAGTTGCAATATTAAGAAATAACAATGTACACTAGTTACCAAAATAATATGAGTTATATTACATCAAACTTTTGTCAAAGTTCTTCGTCTTAAACATCTAATTCAGTGTACTGCATTTATAAGCTTATCACTTCACTTGAAAAAAATCGAGGAAAAAAAGGAAATGAATGTAAAACATAGTCCAGGTTGCTTTCATTTGTTATTGCAATTTGATGAAAAATTAATGGTTTATTAAGATAACAAGGGAGTCAATGTGACAGTTAATGTCAAATGAACTGGTCTTTGGTTTGAGCTGTCAAATTGTAAACTATTTGAATATAGTGTTTACTTCCCTCTCTATACTTGCTTCCTTCCTTTGCATTGTCAAGTAACTGATCAAATTCAAATTCAACATATAATTATTGTACTGAGATTTTTACACAATGGTTCTTAGAAGAGGGTAAAGGACAAACATTTCCTGTAATTAAAATTTCACAAGCTGGAAAACAAGCAAAAGGGGGTGTTTATTTTCCCATGGTCAGTTAGTATCGTTTTCCACAATAACTACTATCAGTGAGTACTAAAGGGCACTTAATAGACATAACACAGAGATATTAGTGTAATTCTTCAAGAGTAGCTAGTGTTGTCCAACAAATAAATGATCATTAGTAAATATAAAAAAGAAAAGTACAAAAGAACTTGACAAGCAAAGGTTATATTGTTTTCCAGTGAGTTTTCTACCAGTACACTGAATTTAACGTTTGCAGTGGAAGTGACAAGCTTCACATTTTCACTAAAAACATGTAAAGACACATGTTTGCATTTCCAGGTACGTGTAACAGTACAAAATAGATGCTGAAATGTTAATCTGCTTTCCACTCCCTTCTTTAAAATAACTGTTGCCAAGAATGCCATCAAGGTCAAGGTGTTTGGTGGCTGAAAAGATTCTCGGATTAGCTGTCTAAAAAAGTGGTTTTTTTTTTTTCAACATCAACTGTAAGCTGATATAGTGGCTGAACTTATTTTACTTAAAATGGTAACAGCTTAAAGTTCTCAGCAGCATACAGTATCAACATATGTCAGGAAAATGTAAAACTAACAGGTTCTTACAAGGGTCCTTGTGATGATATAAAACAGAGAATTCCCTGAAACAGTTTAGTTAAGAACTTTACACTATAAAAAGCCTGGGCTCATGGCTTTAGAATGCACTGTCCGTATCTTTTTAATTATTTCAAGAAAAACACATGTTTAAACGTACTCTATGGTCAATTGTTGATTTCCTGAAGTATTCCAACCACAAACTCATTGTGATGTAACTAGTTTGGTATGCAACACTGAAACCCCCTCAAGTTATATAAACAACTCATCTCATTTCTGTAATCTTATTTTTACAAACTAATTATATTGTGCAAGAACAAGTTCCTTTGTCTAACAATGCCTATGTTTCCTTGCTTTGTTCTCCATTGACCAAACATGTTAATATTATACATAATAAACTCCCTACAGTAAAACTTGTGTGCTTTCTTCAAGATTTGTGTTAACAATGGATACACCTGCATCTTCTGAAATAACATCCTGTACAATATTTAATCAATGCAAAGCTTTAATATTTCTCTTCTTCCATCAAAAGTGTAAACTTCTTTAACTGCATAATAGTAACTTCTTCTAGAGAAATTAATAACTTTAATTACTGTAACAATCAGAGACGTTCACAAGCAAAATACATCAACATATATCTTAAATGAAAGTTTACTACATTCATAAATGAAATATGCATATTTTGTCACTCTGAAATGAAAAGGGTTTCACAATGCACAAGACATTCACTATAAGGAATTCTCTAATACTACATTTCAAGTTGAAGACTGTTTTAAATATAGTAATGTAGGTGGACAGCCCTATCAAATTATATTTGTCAAAAAAAGTTGTCAAGATCCTAGAGGGAATTCTGAACTACATTTGGTGAAGACGACAGCCTTTTGTAATGACATTTGCTATCTTGTTATTGATGAAGTCATTGCTGTAAATTTGGTCTAAGCGTGTACTATATTGAAAAGAATAAAAGACAAACATGGAAGAAAATGTGATTAGCATATTTCTATTGTAGCAAATGTAATTCTATTTCATTGAACATCCAATTCAGAGTTTTTCAAAGAAACAATTCTTTGGCTTAGCAAAGAACCAATTTTTTAAAAAGCTCCAAAATAGCCAAGTTTGAGAAAGATGCTATCAACATCAGATGTGAGTACATGTGTTATATCTTGTTGTTGTTTTAGCAACATAAATGTAATTATTCTGAGACCATTACCTTTACAACTGCTCTGTCTTTGAAATACACCTAAATTATCTACAACTTAATAACTAGACAAAATCGTGTTGAAAACCCAAACAATAGATTATACCAAACTCATAAAATGTCTGTTGACAGTAAAAGAAGGTAATGTTGTCTTCCTTTATCTAGCATAGCTTGGCCTTGGCATGTCCATAGTCAAACAAAGATGTCCACTTATTAAATTTATCTCAAGACAAAACAAAAGTGGTAGACAGATTATCACTTAAATCCTTAGTTCTGATCAAGTCATATCTTCTCATTACTATTTTACACAACAATTTGATCACACAGCCTTTTTGCTAAAAAGCCCAATCATCTTTCCTTTTGTAATTGTGTCAACCTAACACTGGACGCATTCAGCAGAATTATGAAGGCATTCTGTATAGGAAAAATTCCTGACCTTGGACTAAACAGGTTTAGTTGTTAGCTATTGTTTAAAGGTATCATCCAATTGTACATCACAACCTTATGACATTTTACAAGACAATAAGTTGTCAAGTGAGTAACAGAACAATGGTTTTCAACAGTTACATTATTATTAGCTCTTCTGTCAATCATAGAAGATTTTACAACTAATGCTATTCCATGATCCGAGCTTTAATCTCTTGGGTTCAGTAAAGGGTTTTGAAAAAGTCTGAAAACAACAACAACAAGAAACCCCAAAAGCAGATAACAGGCAGCAACACCCATGAAATTCAGAGAAAGATGTTGTGTACTAAGATAAAAATAGTGTCACGACCTCGCAAGGAAAGCGCAAGAGTTAAATTTCACATGAAGGAATATCAAGTAACTGAGTCACGTTAAACAAAAGCAAGATCCTTGGATTGATTTTTTTTCCCTTGGCTTCATGACCGCAAAACACGAGACACTCGTAACCATAGTCCCACCCGAAGTATCGAGAAAGGGGTAGCCAGGATAACAAGTGAAAGTAACTTATTTTTAATATTGATCATACAATAGTTACATAACTCAGAATTTCCCGCGTGCACGCACGATCAGAAACGACTCGTATTCTTTTCAACCACACAAACGCCCCCAAGGTCATGAAAATCATGTCTTGAAAATGCAACAAAAACTTAGAACCATGCAGGCTTCTTGAACTTTCAGACAAACAAGACACGAACAACGCATGAACAACGAAACGAGGAACGATCTAGATCTCCTCAAGTGCCTCAAATAATTAATTAATACTGCAGGCTTTTTACTCCTCGTGACAAATTAAGGTAAATTGCTAAAACTAAACATACATTAGTGCGAGGCTCACAGTTGATACTAACAACAAAAGACGAAATGTCACAATCTATTTGCTGTGGTTGTGGCGTATATGTTATGTTCACCTGAAGCGAATAACATATAAATATGCATAAACACGTTAGCTGTCAAGTGGATATCCCTAAAGTAATCTAACAAATCGCGAAGGGACGCAACTCCTTTCCTTTCATTTCTCTTGCAACAGCCTGCACTGTAATTTGCAAACGCCAGCCGCAAGAAAGAAACTCTTACCACGAAACTAATTGTTCGCTTAACACATTACACTACAAACAAAAAAGTCAAATACATAACGTCATAGCACGTCGATGAAACTCAAGTTGCAGATTATACGACCCGCGAAAAAAACTGAAGGGGAAATATGAAACTTATCTTCTTTTTAATCGACTGGCACGAACTTTTAAGTCATGTACGTAAAGGAAAGGCTTAGACGAAAAACAAAGCATCTTAAATGTTTACTAAACCCAACTCTTCTGTAATCGAGAACCTTACTTACTTTGAATACGCGATGGAATTTATTCACTTACTCAGAGGAAGTCTTTCATGATTTATGGGGGAGAAAAAGAATTTTGCGTGCAAAATAGCAGCGATTTCCTGAAACAGCACGTGGAGCCCGGAGGGGCTAATTTTGCCGATTAACTTGGGATGCAAATAGGGCCTTAGTTTTCCCTTTAACAACAATGAAACGTGGTTTCCAGAGGCGGATAACACAACGAGAACAAAAACAAAAGCCTTATGAGCGAATTAATTTGGATTGTTCAAATGCGCGCACGTGTCGGGTCACAACAAAACAACAACACGGAGTTGTCCTTGAAAGTAGTAGAATATTTTTCATTACCTCGACGCAATTTCACAACTTATATGTAATTCTGTATTTTTCACTTATACGAACAGGTCCTACAAAGAAGATATTAAAAATTTATGCTTACTTTGGTGAGAATCTGGATCGCCAGAACTTCGAACGGGACTGTTGGAATCCTGTTTGTGCTCTGTGAATAAAATGGGAAACTAATTGCGGTCGATGGAAAGCAAAAAAACAAACTACACAAACATAACAATTTCATTTCTGTAGAGTAATAAAATGATTAAATTACACACCCAAAGAACTTAAACAGTTTTCTGTTTTAATTATTAAAGAGAAACATAGCACCTCCAACTTGTTGATAGGAGACGGCAGTCTCGTAGCACAAAATTTAACTCTTTAATTATGGTGTGCTGGCATCTAGACACCTGATCAGATCTGCTGTAGACCTGGTAAACATGGAGATTTTTATGTGGACACTTCTTACCTCGATTACACATGAAGTTCGCTAGAAATAGATCCAGTTCTCGAACTGTCACCGTGATATGGTTAGGCAAAACACACAGAGTCTGACTCTGGCAATGCTGCGACTTGCCCAAACGCTCGCCGTCGGTGCTTTCCAGAGGAATGCCTCGGAACAAAATCACCATCACTAGATCTAATCTCCATACTTTGTCAGCTTGGCGAAGGCAGTCTATGCGCCTCATTTTCCCCTTCTGATCAGGGTTGGAAATGACGCAACGGCAGGACGAGCCGGGTTTGTTTCCAACGACTGACATCACAAAGTCCTCTCTGCATTCTTGGCGAATGTCCTTTCGCAGCTTTGCCAAAAGTCTTGAAGCCCACTTTTGCTTTACTTCAGGGGCTTCAGCATCTAGCTCTTCCTTGCACCTTCTCTCCTCGTCAGGAGTCATTCGCACTTCATGCTTCTTGTAATGCTTTCGCTTTCTTGCTTGCAAATTAAACCACGTATAGGCAAAGGCCTTAACATGAGGAAGCAAGGCTTCGATGAACGAGTGTATCTCGTCCTGGAAATCAAATAAACCGGGGTTAGTCATTTTAACGAAGTCGACTAGAGACGTACTCTCGCCGCTAACCATTGTGCCCTCCGCTTTACCCCGCTCACTGAGACCCATCTGAAGACATGATAGAATTTTTTTCTCCAATCTACGCACACTGTTTACTTCGTGTCATGCGTGTCAAATACACAAACGGTTTGTCTATCATATACGGCCTAGCCAATCAGCACAGAGGCAGATGACAAAAGACAACAAAAGCTGTCAAGTGTTAACCATTGAAGAACTGGGGTTTCACGGCGCCACTTTGCGGAGAATTCAAACTTCAATCGGGTTAAGATTTTCATGTAAACCGAGACGTGAAACCTTAAAAAAGCTTTCCGAAACTCGGGTCCTGCCCACGCCGACTTCCGTATTACGCTCCAAGAGTACTCCACAACTAATTACAGGGTAATCGCAAATGATCGATAATATTTTCCACAACGGCGCGAAACTGAAAGAATGCTTTGTGTTGTGGTCCAGCTGATTCATAACACTGCTTTTCGAATTAGCTAACCCAAGCATCAACCTTACTTTCACTCGGTGATAAGCTGGAAATATCGACAATTAAACAGAAAGCGATCGGACGTTCGAAAACAATTGTTAGGGAAGATCGCTTGGAATTTGGTTCGACCACAACTTCCCAAAACAAGAGCTGAGCAAATTTTCCACAAGTATTTTGATGGACAGTTTTGCACAGCTTGGCGCCGTGCGGTCGACACCGAGTCATATTGTGGTTGCATTTAGGACTTTTAAATTCGCTATCACTTATCAATGTGATCCGAGGGTTAAAAAGTTGGATTACTTTTTCTTTATCCAAGGGCGGATTGCTCACGAACTACCCGTGAAAAATCGAGACAATTTCTGTGAAAGTGTTCGAGTGACAAAATAACCACCTTGGACAACTACATAGAATCTGAGAAAAGTTTTCGTAACGTAACGTTTTGTTCATGAAAAATAGAAAAAGTGAAGTTAATGTTAATCGGAAATGACGTATCAATACACATCATGTACAATTCCCACAAACACAAAGATTCGAGATTGGTGTTGCCTCTTAACGAATTATCCCACGCCTGTTTTGAAAACACTTGTTGTCATTTTTAAGCCTAATCTATCCCATGTCAACAGGAACATTTCCTGATTGTTTAAATCACCGTCTTTTAAAATTTAATCGTGATTAGATCCGTAGCCCTGTATCCTATTGTAGTTTCAATTTGACATGACACTGGAACTCAGTGAGTGACACAAGCATCAATCAATATTTAATTAACATAATCGGCTCTTTGAATTCACTTCGACACCAAACTCTAAACTAAAGAACATCACGTTGTGCTTAGACTCGCTCACAGCGATGGCAAACTCAATTCTCCTACAAAATCCATAAACGCAGCTCATGCAACCCTAATTGATTTTGCATACTTGGTGAACTCCAGCTTGCAAAACAATGAGAGACCTTTGATGCGGCTTAAAGTTAATTGTTGTAATACCCTTATACGTAAAAACAGCGCGTCACGTATCAGGTTCTCGCTCTCTCACTCAGGAAGTCATAACCACACGTCTTGAGCTCGTGATTATGGGCGTACATAGATCCACAGCATAACCAAATTTGGCGCAAGGTGAAGCGGAACCCCTTATAAGGGCTGATAAACATGTGCTGTACTAATGGGGTCACTTGATTACGAGTGAGAATTGAGAGTAGAACGAATTATAGGGAGGAACGGATCACGGAAGTCGGGTTTAGAAACAAACAGATTGTGTGGTTTTCAGAAAAAACATGTTCACTATCGTGACCAAATAAGGCGCAATAGAGCTTAAGCCCTACTGTACCAAGTTATGTAACTTTTCTTTGGGCCACAATTATCTAGGAAAATTTACCTATTTATACCGCAAATGTTTCTAAATTTGTTTATGCTTTTTCAAAGATCTAACTGATTCCAATGCAAACATTGTTTAGAAGATCTAGCAAAACTGATTTCTTATGCTTTTAACCGCAAGTTAACCACACAAAAGAACAATAACCTTAGTTTTTGAAGGAAACACAACACAGCTATATAGCATGAATAGGTTTCAGGTCACTAAACAGGATGTGCATGTGTGGGTGTGTCTTTGATTGAACAAAAGTAAAAAACCTCTTTTCATTATCATCGCATTGTTTTTACAAGAACATTTCAAACTTCAACAGCATCAAAGCACCAGCACACCCATGCACAGAACCTTTGAACTCTGTTTGCTCTTACTGAAACAATAACTCAACAAGAATGACTTAAAAAAGTAGTGAATAGTGGTCGAGTATGACAAGAACCTAAAACATATTTTATTGTTTCAGTATGGCAAAGCCACAAGTCTATAAATTCTGAATCAAGTCTTCACATTAAGTCAGATAAACATGCATGTTTTTGACATGTTAACAAGGAGTGGTACACAAATTTGTTTTCCTGGCTACTAGCTGTAGATTATTCATTTGAATGTGCAATGCCTTCAGCAATCCTTGAAAGTTGAAATTTGTTTTCTACAATTTGTTTAGTGTAGAAATATGGCAAAAAAAGGAGTTTTGTGTCAGTGGCAATTTGATTGAGTTTGGGTTATTGGAAATTTCAATAGGGGAGGGATCTCAATCAGAGGAATAGGGTTTTCAAACCAAAAACCATCCATGCGAGGGATATGGATACTTTCTGGAATGACACATGTACATAGCAATAGCATTGGTTTCAAAAACATTTAACATTTTTTGTATTATTACTAGCCTACTTCTTACTGTTAATTGTCTACCATTTGTTTGAATTTTTTAAATTTTTAATCTGTAATTTTAACCTTGTTATAACCAGTAAGAAAGGGTTCCACAAGAGGAAAGAGCATATTAACAGTCATGTTGCCACAAAACTATCTTAACATTTTGCCTTATTCATGCTACTGAAGTTTGTTGCAGTTAAACTCAATTTAATGCAATCAGTGACCACAAAGTTATACTTGGAGACAATTTTCAGTAGTTGTCATGGCAATGCTAAAAGTAATAAAACATATCCTATTTTGTTCTTTTGTGGTTAAATGGAAATGTATTCATTTTCAAAAGGCTTGAAAGTCTGCAGGCAAGATCCTGTAAACAAGCCAAAAAAAGAAAAACAAGACCAACATTCTCCAACACAGACTAAAAATGCTAGTTCAGTAGTATTTATTACAATAGCTATTTAAGTCTGTTGACATATTGATAGATCTCTGCCATCCATCAGTCGATGAAGACATGCATGAAAGGTGAGCATAAATAAATAAATAAATAAATAAATAAATAAATACCTCAATTGACAACTCTCCCTATGGGGCTTTTCAGGGCCACTGAAAACAAACCATGAAACAAATAATTAATGCAAATGAACTTAGCACAGTTAAAAATCCCAACTGACAGGAGGCACACCCGTTGGCTATTTACAAACGTGGTCGAGGAGTTGAACTAGGGACTACCGAGGAACAACTGAGGCTAAGTGGCCAGAGCGGGACTTGAACCCACGACCTCTGGATGTTAAGTCCGGTGCCCTAACCACTCAGCCATGCTGCCTCCACTTATTTACATTTCTCACATCAATTTTGCAAGCATTTAAATGAAATAGACCAATTTCGATATATTAAAATTCAGCCTAAGACAATAGACCTCGGCACGAGGCTCTGGGGAATAACCACAGAGTTTGTGGGGTTTATTCCCTAGAGCCTCTGAGGTCCTGAGGTCTATTGTGTAAGGCTGAATTTTAATATATCAAAATTGGTCTATTGTCCTCCAAGCATAAGTTAACTTTATAGTTTTAATTAATAATGAGCAAATATCATGCTTATCATAACACTGCAAACAATTGCTCAACCAAACAATCAATCACATAATCAATCTTTATCTATTTATTCACACGGTAAAAAGAATCATCAGTTAAGCTATAAAAAAAAAATATAAAAAAGCATAACACTGTTTTCATGATTGCCGTGTGGGAATCCGATATGTCAGTGATTCGATTTATGATTTCTCGTTTGAAGTGCCCAATAGACCCAACATCCCTCATTTGCTGGGGCAAATTGTTCCATAGAAGGGCCCCAGTATAACTAAAACTCCGTTTTAAATAGTTTGTGTGTGGCTTGGGCAGGTCAAGTTTACCTTCAAGATTTCTTAAATTGTATTCTGCGCGGCGGGTAGTAAATAATTGGGACAAGTACTCTGGGGCAAGTTTGTGTATTGATTTAAACATCGATGCTTTTTGCATCTGACGACGTTTAGATAACTTCTCCCACTTTAGTTTTTCCAAAAGGAGGTTCGAGCTCGTATCATAAGGCGATTTGGTAATTACTCTGGCTGCGCGATTTTGGAGTTTTTGCAGTTTGTCGCTTAACTGGCTGCTCAAACAATCCCAAACGGGGCTGCAGTAATCAAAATGTGGTAGTGTTAGGGAATTGTAGATTTGTACCGCAGTTTTTGTAGCGATAAAAGGTCTTACACAATTGGAAATTTCAAAAACCTACACATGCACAAGTTGCGAGAAAAACAATTATGTAGCCTTGAACAACTATCCATGGCAAAAAAGACACGCTTGCCCCAATGTTTCTTGAGAGTGGGCAACATCACTCCATCATGCATCTGCTTTCTTTGTCATTATGCTCACTACCAAAAACTGCTTCAGTGCTACATCTATTGACTAGATTCCGGTAAGTACTGAAACCGTACAAATCATTACCATTTACCAATTCTTTACAAAAACTACCTGAAATTGATAGGTAAACATAATTTTAATGTCTGATTGTCCAGAACCTTTTTATTCTTTAAGTTCTGTTGTACCTGTAAGACTTGGTCTTGTAACATAAGGTATCTAACAGTAAAATGAAAGAAAAATTTTCCCTTTTTGTTGATAAAAAGTAGTGAAAGATAAACATTTATGCATGGTATAACATGAATGTGGGAAACAAAACTCAATACATAAAGTGCCCTTCAAAAAAAATTTGTTTATATTATTGATTTATACTAATCAACTGTAAAATATACTAAATGATTTTGAAAGTAATTATAATATTTGATTTAATTTTATGAAAAGCTGCAAACTTAGTTTCCTCATAGATCATCCATTTGACCTTTGTAGCTTAGCAGTCTAAGCAATTTGTCAAGAAAGCAGCAAAGGAGTAAAAATGTGCAGCAAAGCCAAACAGCAGTGGCTATGTTGGCATTTTGATCTAGTTGCTCTAGGACAGGAAAATTAACTCTGATTATGATAAATAAAGCTTTCTCAAAAACATTCTCACTGTAAAGAAATTTGAAAAAGTATCTTCCTCACCAACTCATTAAGAGAAGTAAGGGATATATAGCTTATCACATTGTGTCACCTCAGAAAAGATACATAGGGGTGGCCAATGGGAAGTGCAATACTTTGCAAGGTGACGAGACTATCATTTTTACAACAATTTTGCAGAATGCAAAATAGGAGTTTAGTGGGTGAGCGCAAATTCACTCGCTTGGGCGATCCTTTGTTAGGTCATAAACTTTTGTTTGTATTTCCGCTGACCAATGCACAACTTGACTTGATGAAGAGAAAAATGTTGAACGGTTCGACAAATGTGAAACCTAGTGAAACAATGAGTGATGAGATAATTATTGCTATATCAACAGCATGTGGTGTGAGCATTTTCTTATTTGAATTGTTTTAAAAAAAAACCCTAGTAAGCATTTGTTGTCCTAGTTACGAAATGAACATGGGCTCCTGGCAAGCATGGGTTTTAATAACATGATGCATGCAATGCATGAATATTGAGCAAAATAATAAATTATTATAAATGGGAAGCACTTATTAGCTTCTTGGGGGAAAAAGAAAGAAAAAACACGTCGGAGGGAAAAAAGAAAAGAAAAAAATTTGTGCGTTTGCCAGGTTGAGTCTTGAACTCTCGCCCTTCATGCATTCCCAGCTTTCCAATACAGTATACCAACGCATTGAGCTAACTTAACACATGTCCGCAAAGCGTGTATGTGTCTGGAACGTTACGCATTATTGTATTGCGGAGTCAGGGCAGTGATTACAGCGTGATTTTAAGAGGTTTAAATGAGGGATAGAAGAAAGAAATTTAATTTTGCAACAAGGCCAAAATGTTTTCATCTTTTCTGCTTATACTGATGCATGTACTTCATCATGCAAAATAGTCGTAGCCTCAAAGAGGCCTTTGATTCTTTCTTGGGCCTGAGATAATTGATTTTTGAAATTTCAAGACCAAGAGGGTATGAGAATTTCACACATGGGTTCACTGGAAACTATTAATTGTGGCTTGACTTAGTTTCTTCATATTTCCCCTTTAGACTTTTGGCCAACTTCTGCGAACTAGCCAGAACTGGAAATTCAATTATAACATTACCAGTATGTTAATAGTTATATCCTAGAACATGTTGGCTTTTATCTGCTGCCAAAATGATGTGGCAGTAAGCTTTGTGGAGATATTCAGGTAATTTTTCTGACATCTGCATCAATGAGATAGGTATGGGGCCAGAGGGAAACACAGTGGTCTTGAGCACACTAACAGTAAAACAAATTAACTGCTACACAACACTGTTATCTCACAATTTGGTAACCAAATGGTATTTTCAAAGTAAAAAGAAACTGAAAAATTATCATAAATTCATGACACCTGCTGATTTTCTCTGAAGCCTATTAGCCTTCAAAATGCTACTACGATGGAATTTGCATCTGTCCTATCCCAATCACCTTTAAATATTAACATGTCTGTACAGGAAGAAAAATGCTGTTTAACTATAATAAATTATTTCTCTTTGTTTCAAAGTTATTTAAATAAGTGAAGTGATGACACCACATAATCAACCAAATTTACATCAAATATGAAGGAAAAACAGGAAATGGTTGATTCTTTGCTATAGGACTCTACTAGATGTGTTCCACAAAATAAACATAACAATACTAACAATACTAAGGCAATATATGGGTTCCAGATTTCCCCATTATAAACCGCTTTCTGGACAACTTTGGAATGGACCATTTTCAAATTACCTTTAGTCTGTTTGTCAAAGTGAGTCTTGATGCATGAACATGCAAATTAAACTTATTTTGGTGAGAATGGTTTTGCATCAGACCTAACTTTGATAGGGAGGCTAAGCCAACTCGGAAATGGACTCGGAAATGAACATTCTTCATTTGGCAAGTGTTTAGAAATAATTAGAATGTTTAGAAAGAGGTGTTTATAATGTACATGGGTATGTGGTCCAGATGAATCATATTCATCTTTGGTTGATATGTTGAGTAGTCCTTTGTTTTTGTTTTTTTTTTTCACTAATTTAGATACCACTTTTGTTTCACTAATTTAGATACCACTTTTGATCCATCCTTATCACTTACATTATGTTATTATATAGACATGGGTGTTTTATTGGAAGATACAACACTCAAAGAGTTCATACAAGACCACATCCAGAATTCAGGGAACTGTACTTTCCATATCGTCACTACTGAAGATATTGCTGAACTCACTGATATCATGTTTGAGCCATTTAAATTTTTTGGTGTATGATTGAAATCACTTATATCCTAGTGGCCAACATATAAGGTATGGTGCATCACTCAAATTTTAGAAGATTGAAGAAGTTAGGAGTATTATTACTTAGATAGTTTCTATGGAGAGATGCTTGTTTTCGTGAAAGTCAACTATCCAGAAAAGAGATAGAAATAGAAAACCAACTATTCCTTAAGGCATATGGGCTGAGGGCTGATTCCTCACTTACATTAAAAGATTATTAGAGAAACTAAAAGTCTTCTGGATACACAAAACTGAAAAGATTGTTACTATTAAGGTGAAAGGCAGTGGCAATGTTAGTGGCAGATAAGGTCACGGGTAACACCAAAGTTCACCACTGTGGCTGGGAACTGAAATGACTATAATTTACACAAAGAGTGCTACAGTGCATTTAGCAATGAAGTTCAAGGGGTGCAAGATCAACAGTCCTCTGATTAGTGAATGCAGATAGCCAGGAGCAGTGAGAATGTATGCAACAAAGATCACATAGGAGAGGTAAATGTTCCTCAGTTTTGTCATTTAGTCAGTTATTAAGTACACTGTAAGTATGCACAGGAGTGACAGAGGAAGGGAACAAGGAAAACAACTTAATCAACTAAAAGGAGTTCCTGGTAATGTCTACCAAAGCTACACTTTACATGTATGGAGCACAAAAGGCATTAGAATGAAAACCAGCATGAAGACTACCACTCTAAAGCAAGACAATAGTTACCAGTTGGTTGCTAATATTGGTAACTGAAATAAGGAAGATGACTAAGGGCAAATAAAAGAAGTAATACATGATTGTAATGTATTCCAGTATAAATATTAATTTTAAGGCTGCTTCAATGAGATGGCCTACAGCAGTGAGCAACAAAAGAATCGTTAATTAATAAAAGGACACATGACAACAGAGTTATAACTGAGAGCATTAACACCAGATTGGACATGAAATTTGGAGAGAGATCTGGTGTACGTATCAGTAGGCATGTGTCAGGATGGGAATCAACAAGTAGTAGGGAGACTGCAAACTATGTGGAGGAAGACATGGGATGGAGGGAGAGGCAGAATGTTGCAGCAACCTAACATGAAAAGAAATGATGATGATGATGACAATGACAACAACGATGATGATGAACATTAGAGGCAATGTTTCAAACAAATTTATACATTCAGTATGGAGGTTACCTATTGTGCCTTATATGCTTACCATTGTCCAGTGGCCAGAAACTAACTCCAACTTGTGGAGTTGTGCATATTGATATGAAAGCAATAAGTCATCTTTCACAGGCAGGAGCTAGTATACATCTACCTTAACAGTTTCTTAAAAAAATTGTACTCTTTGGATACAGTTCAAATGACAATCATCTTCTTAAATTAAGTGACACTTTTCTGAGCCACCATCTTTGTGTGGTGTGACACAACTGCTAGGAAATTCAAAGGTCCTCTATTTCAAGTTGAATAACCCAGTGGACTGATAACTGTTTAGGATATCTTGTAACTGATGAAACTGAAAATAGCAAATGGCTTGGACAATACCACTTAAAAGACAATCCTAGCTCAAGTTCGTTAATAGTCACCTGAAATTCTGTCACTTGAGCAAACAAGAGGGAAAGTTACCACCATTCCTCTGATTCTGATCCCAGAGAGCAGGGTGGGGACAGATGTGGCTCATAATCACCAGAAATTAAAAAAGGCTGTTGATGAGATGATCAAACTTAGTTCTGAGATAAGGATGGCAATCAGCATTACTTTGTAGATCATGGACAAGGTTTAAGTTTAAGTTTAATGCCAATGATGTTCCTGATTGCGAAGAAATAAAGAAGAAATGGGCAGTAATTGCCTCCACCATTGATCTTAAATGAAGCAATTGAAGTCAAGTTACTAAGACCTGATGCAATACCTCTAAAAGAAATCATGGCATTGATCAAAGCAAAGCAACACTGGACTACCAGCTGCAGCTAAGGAGGACATTGGAGTTGAATTGAGGCGTATCCTACTCCGGATCCCAGAATGAATATTATAACCGAAGATGGGTATTCAGTGCTGAAAGGCCAATAAACAGCTGCATTTGGTGCACCTACATACCAGATGTAAGGACTTAACGAAGGTACCAAGAATCTTGCAAGGCAATAACCAGTGTACCATTCGTGGATGATGAGGAACTCTTATCCTCCGATCTGATGTTATGTCACTTTTCACTTCCATTCCTGTAAGGTTGGTGACTGATGTTATTAAGACAGAACTCTGAAAGTCCAATGTATGGAAAGAAACTGCTACTCTCACCGAGTCAAAAGTTATACATTTGCTGGAATTTGTACTGGGAAATAGTTTTTTCACTTTGTAGGGGGATGCACACTACCAAGTATTTGTCTTTTCAATGTGGTCACCAGTCAGTGCAGTGGTCATGGATCCTGTATGGCCAACACAGGAATGGAGCTTATTTCTACTTCTCCAGTTATTCATTGCTGATGGCAGAGGTTTGTGGATGACTCTAACCTATGTTTGAAGCAGATGCGGAATGTTTCCGCCAGCATCTTAACTCTGTTGATGGTAACATCCAGTTCACAATAGATATGTACAGCAAGACTGACAAGGGTCATAGTATTTCCTTTTTGAACTTCCGGATAATGCACACGTTAAGTGATGGTTCCATGGGGTTTGATGTTTACAAAAACAAAACCCACACCAACAAATATCTGGAAATGGTGAGAACACTCCTCAACAGAGCTAATCTCTCCCCTTTGTGCCCTGAACGGAGAATGAATCAGTGGAAATGTCTTTTAAACGATTTAAAACGTGAATCGCTATCCTCGGTTTGTTGAGGAAGTGCCTAGGTAACAAGACTAAACAGAGACAGTAACAGGAGAGGGTTTGCAGCCCTTCCCTATGTAAAGGGTGTGTCAGATTGTGTGGGCTGTGTCCTCCAGAAATTTTGCGTTTGACATTGGCCCAGGGACAGGATGATCCAGGCTGCACAAGAAACAGTGAATCAGCAATTAAACAGCATGCTTAGTCCATGAATCACAACATCCACCCACAAGATGCACAAATTCTCAAACATGTTGTTAACAGCTACCACAAGAGGCTTTTCTTGGAGTTATTGCACTCAGCCACTCCTGCCCATCTACTTATAGTTGATTTAAAAAGATCAATAAAATGACAGCAAGCAGGCTTGTAGCAGATCAGAGCAATAACAAACTTTGATTTTGCAACTCTAATGAAGGTGGACAGAGACCACCAAAAATTCAGAAAAGAAAAGCAACAGAGAATGGCTTTAAATATTATGGATTATGTGAGGTCATCAGCAATAATAAAGTAATTCTTAAATGGACACCAGAGGGTAAAGGGAAATGTCTGAAGAGGCTCTCCCAAATCTGCCTAGAGGAAGATTGCAGATTGAGGCAGTCAACTTCAGGCTACAAATCTTAACTGGGAGTGACATGGTGTGTTAAACAATGTGCTGTTGTTTTGTTTTTGCTTTTTGTTTTGCTAAAGTTTGCTTTGGTTTAGAGATATTACATATGGCAAATAACCTCACTTCCTGGCAGTGTCATTAGAAGTTTACTTGTTGAACAGTTTAATGACAGACTATTTATAGCGTACTAAGACAATTTATCATTTGCCTAGCTCTGTGAGCGGGCAAGATGAACCGAAACTCGCGCTATCATTGGCTACCCACTCGGGATACGGGCTTTGTCCCGCATGGAAAATTTATCATGTTTTGGTGTTTTATCCCATATAATAAATCCTTTATTGACCAAGCTTGTTCAGTCAAGATGGCTG
>OMLO01000080.1_pt1 | contig 42102 bp, 12 predicted proteins | sample 1674811 | NCBI WGS metagenome assembly OMLO01 (sample SAMN06265003, study PRJEB25207) | coral metagenome | isolation source: Coral host | place: Mexico:La Bocana,Puerto Morelos, Mexico | collected 2008-11-13
GGAGGGGGGGGATGGGGAATTTGCACTCTTTTGACCAGCGATAACGTCCCTGGGGTCGGGCATTTGAACAGAAAAAACGATCTGAGTTCAAATCCCCCGCCTATGCCCGGCCTCCCCCCCCCCAGCAGCTTAACATTGATAGGTGCATAATGATAACAAATACGGGAGAGATTTGTAATTAGTCGATGAGAACATAATTAACAGTGGGACTCTTGCTACCCAAAGAAAACTAATTATTGTTGTTTCAGATGTTTTTTATTTGTCTTCTGTATGTAGTGATGCCGAATGAGATCACACAGTTACTTATACCTCCCCACCCCTCCCCTCCCACGTTTTGAAACAATGTTGTGGCAGTTAATGTTAATCAATGAAGCTAGCGAGTTCACACCAAGAGTGTCCTCACCGTATACGAGTTCAAAACCGGCTTCGCCTACTTTCGACAAGGACATTTCTCAGTCATTTCTGCCGATTATAACCCGTTCGTAAACAAATTTCGGAAGTGGCACAGTGACACTGGTGTTAAAAATGTCAGTTTTGTGACATTCTCTACCACTGGCACTCTGGCTTATAACAAAGTCTTGAATAATTTAGGACGATGTTATCAGCAATAAATTCTCTGCCCACGTCTTTTATTTTAATTTTAATTTTAATTTTATTTTATTTTAATTATTGCATCTGAAAGATTAAAAAGCGGGATTATAATTCCATAAAATCAATCAAGACAACTCGTTGCAATTACTTTTAGTCTATTTGACTTTTATTTGCCGTCACTTAATTAACAAAACCTACGTTGTGAGCCATAACATAAAATAATATATGCAAGTTAGAAAGATACAAATATTTTTTTTGTGATGGATTGTACCCGTTAAGTATTGTGGAAAACAAAAGTTTCAAGAAATTAAGTGATTTCAGACCTTTTTTACAGCACATAGTTGGTGACGAAATGCGTGACAAAAATTCACTTGGATGTTTCGCTTGACTGGACCAGGTGAAGGTCTAAATAATATTTACACAGCAAATTCTTATTCAGATATCATGAAAACCCTCTGAAAGAACGCAACAGATATAATAAACAGCAACTTTGCTCGAATTGTAACAGTTACGTTGCTAATTTTAATTTTGTAAGTCTTCTTTCGGAAATAAATACAAGGTGACGATTATTTCAACGATTTTGAATTGCTAATGAGCTATAAAATTTAAAGGAATTTTTTCCTGTTTGCCTTCTGTATGTTTATTTTACATATTGGCCTTGTTCTGACAACTCCACTCTGTTGCAGAATTAAAACAGAATTGTTATTCAACAATTTTAGAAGGAAAGCGGGTTCACCCTTTTGATAATTCTCTCCAGCCTGTTGGCTCTTAGTTCAGATAATGGCATGAATACTTCTCCAATCACATAAACATTATCTTGTACATGATCAAAATCCAACACCACAAAGTGTACGGTGCATTCTCGCAGCTTATTATGAACAAAACCAGGCACAATAAACGTTTCATTGAAAGCCGGATTCGTTGTACGAGAGATTTTCCTTGTCCACTGCCAAGACAACATCTCGGGCAGGATGCGCATTTTTACACTGCAGTTTGGCGGGCGGAGGAAACTCTCGTCTGGGGTAGAAATCCCAACAACTTGTATAACAGTTATGTGTAGTTCACGACTTGCCGTGTCGTAAAAACACGAGAATTCAAGCCTGCATTCCTCCTCGTCGGCCGAACTTTTCTTTCTAAAGAATTCTTCTGGGTTGGGATGAACTAATCCATCTGATTTCAAGGTAGTCGGCAAACTCATTCGCTTTGTTAGCTTGGGTCTCTGCCCGCCATTCGAGGCCCCACTCTCACGAGTTCGCGGGCTTTCGCCCCCGTCTTCAATATCGTCGCCGTCTTCGTCGATTGTGGTAATAGCACCAGTTTGGTACGGCCTGGTTATCCGAATCCTCTGTTGTTCGCCATCATCCAGCTCTGTTATTTCAGGGTATGATTCCGCCGAGGACTTCGCAAGCGTGTAGACATTAGGCTGTACTTGAACTGGTCTTGTTTGTGCGACAAGAAAAGCACCTTCAGGACTACTCGCTGAGTAATAATCAATTTTCGCGCGTACGTCGCGCGATTGTGGGTTGTATGTCTTGGATCTTCTGGCATAAATGAAATATCCAGCACAAACCACTATTGCGCCGGCCAGAAAACCAAGGACTGATCCCAGAATCACGCCAAGAACACTCGAGTCCTGAGAACACAATAACGAATGGGTGATTAGGTTAAAACTTTGTTCAAAAGTAACCCAAGACTTTGAAAAACGCGAAAGTTTAAAAAGCCATTGTTTCAGAGTGCCTACCGTCATTTGAACTTTCTAAGTCATGTTTCGTTTTTCGCGCTGAAAAACGTTGGTCTGTCGCGAAAGATTAAGCTGCCAAACGGGAACTTGAGAAATGAAGACGTGTCGACAGCTCTTCTGACCTGGACTTTTCGCGGGGTCGATGAGTTCGATTACTGAAGGAGTTTTGAATTTAAATAAAGCTAATTATAAAGCCTTTTGTGTCTGTCTGTCATTCACATCTTACATTCATCCGTGCGTAAAGCTCTGCTTGTTTGCTCCACCAGTGACAGTACAGTGGTTGTTATGCAAAGTTACCCCACTCGATTCGTGACTTTGCGTCACTGAGCAAAAGATATTTTCATCCCGGAATAAATCACATTTCTCCTTACGTAAATTGAATCATCATTCAATCAATGTCAAAGCATGTTTTTGCTTCCCAATATGTCCTTTCAACACCCTTTTTACTTCGCGTTCTGTATTCTCATCATAAAATTTTGATCGAGTTTTAAAAGGTCGATGTCGTGTAAATAACACTTCACTCCCGCTCATTTTAAAGTTGGTTTGTAATCCTCGAGTTTGCTTTCCATCGAGTTTCGACGTCTCGCAGTGAAGTGGTTTGTTAATTTATTTTTGGTTTTGAAAATCATTGCAAGAGAAATAGCAATTATCGTCTCTAAGCACCTGCTGACAAAAGTACCTCTTTAAAAGAAAGAAACAAATAATAGCGGTTATGACATTACTGCTGTTGTGGGAATGGTGTATTCTTCTAAACAACAAAGAAATTCAGGAAAAAATAAATTAGCGATATTTTTTGGTGGGTCAATTGATCAATCTAAGAAACCTTTCTCCCAGTTCATTTAAAACAACAAACGCGTCGATCTTAGACGTTTTTTCCGCAATGGCTGGCGTTAAGAAAACGCTCGCCAAATGTACGTATAATGCATTCTTTATTTTTTCACGTTCAAAATTTACGAGTTCGTTGTAAACAAATTCAATGTCAATCTAGCAAACGAAATTTATTCCTTATTTTAAGTTATACAACTTTTCACAGACCTGCTGTGAAAATCTGCAAGAACCCAATACAAAGAAATTGTAGTAATTACATTTGACGCAAACTGAAGATATTATCTGCATTCTTTAAAAAGACATACAGAGCACTATTGTTTTTCGTATTAAGGTTTATTGTTTTGCTATAAAGGTGACTGAATCATGCTTAATTTAACGTACAGCTCTAACAGGTTTTAGGCCCTGTAAAGGGGTCTCAGGAATGTGTGATAATACTGAACAAATAAACGGGATATAAGATATGGGGGGGACGATAATGAGATATATGGATCCCGATAATAAGAGTTATTGACTAGGAAAATCGTATGGGATATTTCAGCCAAAAATAAGCGGGCAGTGAGATACTCGACCTCCCCTTCTTAATGGGGACTCTTTTTCTGAGAGTTACTCATTTAATTCCGTCGTTCTTTGCGCAATGAGGTGCATGAAGTGCGCAGGTCCTTTTAAACTTGTCACGTGATTTGAGCTCTTCAAGAGGCACGTTAAGTTGACCAATGACTTGTTCGTCTTCTCCAGCACAAACAACGGCAAACCGAAGGGTAGCTGCCTCCAAATCAACTGGCTTCACACCTGAGATAATAAAATGATCTTTAAAATCCAGCTTCTCCGAAACATTCAGAGCTCTTGTTCGTCTCCATGTTGTGAATTTAGGGGATAAACAAAGTTTTATATAAACAGTGCTTTCGGTCCTAACTATTTCATTTGCCACACCTTCGAGACCCAAAACGGTAACGTAAAGCAAAGGCGTCGCAGAATTAGCTCCCCTATACAAAACCGAAAATTTAAGACTCCCCACTGAAGCTTCGCTACCATTCGTAACGTTTTCTTCATCAACAAGATGAATTGCATCTTTTTGGGGAGTTTCGGTCTCTTTTTGTTTTTGCTTTTCATCTCGCCGAAGTGCATATAATAGTTTACACATCATTGTTGTGTCTTTACCCACTTTAAGAATGCGCTCCTCAAAGTGTTGCTTTTGTTCGTCATAACAATCGGTCTTTTCTTCTCGAACAATTGTTCCAATGTCATAACATTTGTCGTGATGTAACGTGCTGTTGTTTGGTTCAACAAGGGTTTCCTTGTCTTCAGTTTTGCACGTATTAGTTTGATGGTTTTGTTTCGCTCTCGAGCTCACAGGTACTACGGCTATGCTTTTGGACCCACGCTTACGACCAGGGACTCTGCCTTTTTCAGCAAATGTTCCTGCACTTGCAGCTCTTTTTCTCTCAGCCATTAAAGACTTTTCAACACTTAAATTTTCGGCATCAGATTCCACTGCAAAGCTCAACGTTACACTCGATGTGCCCGCAATACTTTCATCCAGTGGTGCAAAACCACTGGCGCCCCTGATTTCGCTCAATACTGATTGTATACTGCTTGTTTTATGAGGCTGTTTTGGAGGCTGTTCCGCAAAACTGCTAGCGCCTCTAATCTTTACATCATTGATCTCCTGGGTTTTGGCTGAACGCAAGTCCCCAAGGGAGCTCGCTCCACGATGTTCATTTTCATCCCACTCCGTTGTCATAGGGGCGCTTTGTTCTTGAGCACAATCCCTGCTGATTTCATAATCATTCGATGTGTTATATTTGAGTAAAAGTTGCGATTCATCAAACGCGCTGGCTCCTCTCAATTCGTTTAGTTCAGAATGCATTTCTTGCTTTTGAGTAAACGCTTGACTTCTCCCACTTTCAATCCCAGATTTTTCTGTTGATAAAACAGCATTTCCCATTTTCTGGCAATGGACCCGGCATGAGGAACCATAAATGCACATTCTACTTGATGCGCGAAGGAGATTTAAGGAACTCTGTCTTCCGCCTTTTGTGATACGTTCTGTTCTTCTTGAATCAAGCTGATGGTCGCTTCTCGCAATTTCAGTACTGTCATCCGTCTCTGTGCCATCTTCAGTTGTATTTGCTGGCAAAATACACTGGTCAGAGGTTGATTCATTCTGACCATGCACTCTGCAATGACCTCTACTCAGACAAAGTGAATTTGGTGCTCTGACAGTGTCCAAGCAGCTGGCGCGGCCGCCGAGGTGCACTGAATTCTGCGCTGAAGGCAAATCATCGCCTGAAACAAGCTGCAACTTTTTCAACAGCTGTAAACTTTCTTGAAGGGGTGCCCGCATTCTCCTTTGACTGGAGACTAACCCTTTCCCTTGGAAAGTCAAGTAATCTCTGCGACGTTTTTCTGTTTTCGATGAAAATTCTAGCGTTTGATCGTAAGCTACCTCGCTTGTGTTGCGGGACTTCTCTACATCGCAAAGCCACTTTTCCAAATCCATTCGCCTCAGCGGGCTTTGATTCATCTCTCGCATGTTCTCTGCAGTCAAGGGACCTGACATTTCTGCTGATGGAGTAGCAAGCCTAAACACATCACCACACGCTTTGCTAACGTCACTTTCGTTCTCAACGAACAAATTTCCATTCACGTTCAGTGCAATATCACCCCAAGTAAGTCGCTCATCACAAGTTCGGGCATCCTTCAGTTCGGTGCCCATTCTCCCACCCTCTGTTCTATGCATGAGACAATTACAACCTGTTAAACACATGGAACTAGGCGCTCTCTCTATCTCCAGTACACTCAATCGTCCCCCACCGTACACCCCACGGTCATAAGCATGCGTAGACCGGTTAACGTCTTCGTTTGAATACGTTCCGCCTCGTAACCCTGGAATTTCTTCTCCAACAAGATCGAGAGAATCGTTTTTACCAGTAGGAAACTCTTCTAGACTATCAGCATCGTAACTGTCTGGTGAGTTTGTACCAATGCCGCTAGATGCAGCGCGATTTCCTTGCGTGAAATCATTTTCAGCGACAATAACCTTGTCCTGAAGCGCAATAGTGAGCGAGTTTTTCTTGTGTACATCAACTTCATGTTCTGCATCACTGTCTCTTCCTTTATATGAAGGACGTTCGTAACCTGAAGTGTATTCTCTTGCTGTTGAATGGATTGGGCTCACTCCCCTGTCTGTCGCTTCTGGTCTAACAATGTTTACTGCGCATGTCTGGCAATGCAATCCCGCTATACATGTATTACCAACTAATCCGCTGACCGGTTGGTGCTGCGGTAAATCGTGATATTCTTTTTTCACAGCATCAACAACGTCATTATTTTCTTGCTGTAGGATGGACAACGGCTCTTTCGCGATCTTGTCTGGTATGTTATGAAAACGTATTGTCCTTCGTCCGTAATGCTGTTCAAATTTTCTTTTGAACCTGTTGTCGGACATTGTTTTAGTTTTACTGAAGGATGCTCCGCTTGAAAACAAAAGCCCCCCAAATATGAGCATGAGCACAGCGCCAATGGCGGGAAGAAGAAATGCTGTGACGTCGATTGAATTTTCCTGTGTTATGACGTCAGCTTCGTCAGGAGACTGGTCCGAGAGATCTGAAAAATAATTTCATTCCATTTGTGGGTTTGCCCGGTTTTGCCTACACTTTGATGATATTATGAAATTAAAGCGTAAGGTGTTTTAAAATCATGTTACAACCTGTAGCTAATTATGGACTACCTTGATAAAATTGGTAAAATACGAAGTTTTTGAAAATACAGACCGCCACAAATTTGTTATTTCGACTCACAGTCTAATAACAAGCATTAAAAGTGATGCGGTCACCGTGATATTTAAACTTAATGTTTCACAAATAGGCAGCAATTACAAATAGAGGTACAAAATAACAGATAACAGATGTAACTATCCTTCGTAAACTCACTGCATTTAAGGGTTTATAATGTTTAAAAAAACCATGTGATATAGTTTTTCTGATCAGTGTACGAAAATCAGTACTAATAAGATGACAGTAAAAAGCCATCCGAATGTTATACTCGAACAATAACTCTGTTGATTGCCACCTGTCACTCCACCTGCCGCATTAGGAAGACACAAAAATTGTCAGGAAAATTCTTCTCTAAATCAAACGATTTCAAATTGTTTAAGTTACAACAGGAAAGAAGTGAAAAAATATATTCCACAGGCATAAATAACCAAAATGATAATAGTTGTAGATAAATCCTAAGAAATCTAAGGTAAACCTATTTGATGCTGCACACGATCCCGCCCTTTAGCGATACCATTCCAGTGCAGGGCGTAACTGAAAAAACTCGAAATACTAAGAGAAATATGTTATTTCTGTAGTTATAATTCCTACACGCATTTTACATCAAGCATCTGCAAGCAAGTCTGCCCTTTAGAGCCATGTCTCCAAATTGTTGAGACTCAGAAAATAGTTACTTGAAAGGTAAACATATATAGCTGAAATATTAGTACAACTCGGTGTATCCTGAAGGAAATGTTAATTTTTTCATTGCTGCGTATTTTGTTTTCTGGCATGAACTTGTTAAAGTTATCATGCAAAGCTAAGTAAAGAATGGGTAAAAATACATAAGGAATTAAACTGTCCAGCCAAGGTCGAACAAAACTTGAAACAGCATCTGCGCAGATAAATTATTTTAGTATGGGATGCAAATCTTACAAGGAATATAACGTTGTTGTCGGTCGAACTATGTACTTCTACAGCTTTCGTATCATTTAAAAAAGTTAAATGTTTAGGCAGTACTTACTCAAAGCGTATTGTTTAGTTCCATTTGACAGTATTTCCATAATCCAAAGGGAACACCCCGTTTAAATTTCCGCAGGCCTTCTCCAGCATCTTCCACTTGAACTTCACCCTGGCAGTCACGTGTCGCGTGTGGCGTGAGAAAGAAACTAGAGTCCTTTCAGAGTAGTTATGGGAACGGTGACGTAAACTAAACGTTGCTTCCAATTTCATAGTTCCCGCGCCACAGAACAGTAGTAAGACCCCTTCGTGGCCACAGAAACAACAAAAAGTACCTTGCTCTCTTTTCTCTAGCACAGTGACGCTTTTATTCGATTTTGCTAGGTGGGTGAAAACTCAGAGAAAAAAAAAGAAGAAACAGAGAAGTCGTTTATTTTTTCATCCGAAGCAAGTGTCAATGAAAGAAATAAATCTACCTGTCTTTTTTAATGTTTGAGTGCTTGTTTTAAGACCGGTTTCCTTTGTTAGTACGCTTCAGGCGTTGGAATACGAGAAGAAAACAAGATCTGTTTAGCACCTAAAGGAAACTGGACACTAGAACAGAGTCTTACGTTTTAAAACAGTGGCTAACTTGAAATTTCAACAAGTTTTAAGTTAAAAGGTACATGTATATAGCTTATATTCTGAAACATATAAAATACGTCGTTGCACGGTTGCTTCCAACTCTCTCAATGTGAAACATCAAATGGTAAAGCCAGTGTTATTACAATTTTTCTAGATTATTTCATTTTGCACGGAGTTTCCGTATTGGCAGATTTCTGCGTACTTTTATAGCATATTTCTAACATGCTAAGTTCCTGCGCTTGAGATTAAAACGACAGGACCCGCAGATCACTGCCGGTGGCCATGATGACGTCATTTCTTGTGGAAGAGGACTGATTCCTTTGTTGGACGCCATGATGAAATGGCGGCAATCTCTAGATTCACCAAGCATGACGCTACCAACTTTTAAGGGTAAGAAACGCTTGATTTAACAAGCTAAAGCTAATACTACAAAGCTTGATTTAGTTAACCATAACTGTTTTTCTGTTAAACGGAACCATAATTGCAGCGGCGGCCAATTTAGTTATTCCAAACAAAGAAATATGGCGTTAAACCAATAACAAATTATAATTTTAATTCTTTATTTTCCTTTCTTGGTACATCGAAAAACAGTTTTTAGGAGATGGTTTGCGACAGTTCATGAGGTCATGAAGAGATATTTATTTGAGATTGAGTAAGAATTTAATAGAAGTAATGTATTACTGATCTTAATTGTTTTGATTCCTGGCCTTTGATCGTCAGTTTTGTGTGAGAATTGTTACTAAAATCATTTCATGTGAAGAGCTGCAATTAAATTTATAGAGGCAAGTGTCCTTAATTTAGGAAGACAACGCCATTCTCTGACTCTCGACAAACAGTTATATAAAATGCTGTAAGACTTATATTCTTACATGTGTTGTCATAGTTTTGATGGTTGAAGCCAAGGAATGAATGCTTTCCAAATGAAATTGAGACGAGATGCGGCATAGCTCAAAGAAGACACATAATTAGGATGGGAAAATGGACGATTTTGTCTGAGTCGACACTCTTAATCAGCTGTAGTAGTCCATTTAAGCAGTGAATTGAAGCATGTCTGTCCACCAATTCATAATGACCAATCAGAGTAAGTTACTCCATTTTGGCACCAAAGGGATTTTATGAAGTCAGTAAACGATAGATGACGCTTATAGAAATGATGCTTTTTAAAATGGAATATAAAGTGAAGAATAATACCTTGTTATCGAAAAGAACAGTTAAAACTACAAATGAATAAAGGGTGAAAGTTTCTAAAGAAACTGTGGCGCTGCGTCGGTGGGGGTAACAAGGTAATTTGGTTATATCAACTAAGTTGAAAATGTTAATTGGCCACCGTAACGAGTTATAAAGCTGACGTTTCGAGCGTTAGCCCTTTGTCAGACATTTAACATACGAAGCCATCCACAATGTGTGAGTGGATTAAGGCACACCGAATTTCTGTCGTCCTTTGCAATACGAGGTGAAGCCCGGATGTAGAGGGGAGAGTGTTTTTGTAGCAGCAGGTGAAATTAAAAGTTGAGACAGAAATTTGTGCAAGTATGGCCTGTTTTTCCCCTTTTATTTCTGATAGCTAATATATGTTGTTGACTTGACAACAGCAATTGACCTCTCTAGTATTCATAGGCTCAACATTCTACTTTTAATATATTTTCCATTGAAAAGAGAAGAACATTTCATTTGGCATGTATCTCCGGGTCTGATGTGAACATATTTATACAGTTTGCCAAGCGCTTTGTATTGTCTACCGTGTTTGTGTAGCCATGAGCAACGTGCATTCCACCTGCGTAAACGATAAAACAATTGCCTTGGCCGGAAAAAAATAACAAAAACAGACACGTTGATCTTTTCTTATGTAAATGTGTAGTAATTATTCAAAATGCGACAACGGGAATTTTGTGAAATTTTGAAGCATCCCACTGCAAATTGGCTTCATGGAGATGCCAGTGAGATTCGAACATGAATTAACAAGAAAAAAGTGAATTTACGCTAACGCAGAAATTATATGCTACATCTTGGCAATGTGGGAGGCTAAACTGCGAGGATATCTCGACTGCTCTTGTGTGTTTTCGAGAAAGCATCATGGCACCTCTCCTTTCAAGGTCACAGCAATGTTATAATTCAGCCAAAGCAGATAACAATAACAGAAAGGCACGCGGTAAGATATTTCGTTCCTGAATTAAGTTAACTGCGTCAAAGTCATCTTTTTGTATGTCATTTTATGTGCTTTGAATTTTCACTTGGTCGCTTTGATTTTGTTATCGAGCCCTGTTCAAATAATTGGTCCGAGAATTGCAAATTCGGCTGCATCGGTTGGTAAACGTGGGTATAAGCTATGTTTTGATTTAAAATCTAAGTAGGTATAAAATAACTGTATTATCGTGCGATTATATCATTTATTTTCATGTTTAACCGTTCATGATACAGCAGCTTACAAAAACCCTCTTTGAAAATCTCTTTTCACTTTGTAAATATGAAATACATCGTAGCTTCCTGACATTTAGATATAATTCATGGAATCTCGATATTCATTGTATATTAAACACGCAAACTTCTCTTTTTCTCAGATTTTGATCCTCGCAGTAAACCACAATCGGGTAATTTTATGACGCGTTTTGCGTCCAACAACACGGGTTTGTTATGTCTCTTTGGCATCTTGGTTTTGCCAATCCTCATTGGCCTCGCTCTCGGCTACCTGTTTATAATTCTGGGCGTCAGCGCTTACAAGAATTTAACTGGAAAACATTCACGAGAAAAGGCGGTGAAGGAAGCATCGGAAAAGATCCAAGTTGTTATGGGAGACAAAGTTGTAGATTCGTCCTTCCCTACAACCGTTTCTTTGAACGTTCAAGAGACCAAGAATCGTAGTTTTTGCTGTCCGCCTCCAACGAAATACTACTATCATCGTTTATGTAATTACTCTAACGAGGTCATGAATGGTGATGCAAATACCTACAACGACGAAAGTTCCCTATCCGGGGAAGAAACAGATAGTAGGTCACATGAGAAATCTCTAGTGAGTGCACCGGATGTTGAAGATTCTAACTCTAGTACGCATGCGTCACTTGAGGATAACTTGGATAAGACCGAAGAGGAGGTTGATAGAGAAGAAAAAGGTTTTACACAAGACAAGGATTCTGGTGTTTCTTGGGACGAAAACAGCCCTGCGAAAAGGAAAAAAGCAATTTCTGGCTCTAATGTTCCAGCGACGCCCGAAAAGAAGAGCTTGGATTTGCCAGAAAGCAACTCAAGGGAGATAAACTTAAATAAAGTTGGCTTCATTGGCGAAGACAAGACTCCTTCGCCTGACAATACAGACGGCAAACTTGGAAAGATCCGGTTTGCACTTCACTACAATGTCGCTAAGACAGAACTGCAAGTGAACATCATAAAAGCGGTCGATCTTTCCATTACTGACAATAAGGAAGGTATTAATCCTTTGGTGAAGATATCCCTTCTCCCGCAGCAATACTGCTGGCAACGCACCAAAATCATCGAGGGAACACCAGATCCTGTTTTCAACGAGACTTTTGTCATCTCCGGTTTTTCAAAAGACAGAATCAAAGAATACGAGCTTAAGTTCAGGGTGGTGAATTTTCACGACATATTAAAGGACCGTTATGGTGATGACGTCATAGGAGAGATCCTTTTCCCCTTGTCAGAGTTGAAGTTGATGGAAAACAGAGCATCGTTTTCCATCACCAAGTGGCTGTATCTTGCTCCTCCGCATCCTTACGGGGTAAGTTGACCAGACTGTGGGAAGCGCCAGATAATGCTAGGTACAAAATTTCGAGAAAGGGTGATCGAGGGAAGGTTGTTCCTTTTATCTCATTCTGGGCAGAAGCTTCCCTTTGAATGTTTCTCTATCCATTTGTGTATGCAAATTATTGGCAAGAAACTGTCTTCAATTATGCTTTGTTTGTCAAATTGTTGTCAAAATAAGGGGATGATTTATTGGTAACCTGCACACTAAGACTGCCAACAAAGATAAACCGTAAGCAAAAACTGAGGCAAGGTGGTTTCCTCGCGTTTCCTCTAGTTTTACTGTGGTCGATTTTACTATCTATTGTCTCTCGTTCGTCGATCTTTAAAAAATATCGCGTCATCGACCCTTCAATTGCTCTTCAGTTCGTGACTCTAATGTTGTTAATTTCACAAACCCAAATCTTTATTCTCCTTAATTTCAAGATGGAGGTAGACGACCTTGGCGAGCTTTGTGTGTCTTTATGTTTTCGACCAATCAGCGGCCGACTCATTGTAACTGTCACAAAGATTCGCGGCTTACCGAAGGCAACTGCTGACCGCACAGGTAAGTTAGTAAGGGCGCCTACGGAGGCATTAATTGCAAAGGGCAGCAACGGGATTACAATAACAGTAAAGCTAGATTAAGAATAAGACAAATTATAACTGGCTGATCAATAAATTGTGAATAATACAAAGCACGTAACCTCTACGAATTGCGGACATTCCACATTTTTCAAACAGTGACATTCTTCATAGGAAGAGTTTGTATGGCTGTGTTGATAAGCGGACAGAGCCACCTTAACATTGCATTCTATTTCCTTCTGCAGACCCCTACGTTAAGCTCGCTCTGTACTGTGATGGCGTCCGCTTATCTAAAGCCAATACACGCGTCAAAAGACGCAGCCTCAATCCCGTGTTCAATGAGAAGTTCAACTTCAATGTGTCCGCTGAACAAATATCTCTTACTACCGTAGTGCTCAAGATTGTCAATCATTCCGAGATCAACGTTAGCGGTGGGGGATTGGGAACGGTTATTCTTGGATTCGATTCGTTTGATTCTGGGCAGGAGCAGTGGAAGTCCATGATTGAATCACCGAGCAGACACATTGAAAAATGGCACAAACTACACAAAGATCCCTACTGAGAATAGCTGAGAATTCATACTCGGGAAGGCAATTCGATTGTTCTTTTTTACGATAATTGTCTTATGAATGATTAGCTGGGCTGTAAATCTTTTCTTACGAGGAAGGTGACTAACTTCGACAGGTATGCCTCTATTTTGCTCGTTTATTGCAGTTTAATTCTGTATCAACTGTTAGAAACTGACCAATACCTGCAGCCACAAGTAAGGAGATAAACTAATTAGCCACGCTGGTATGACGCTTTTTATAGCCTCTAATGTAACCGATGGCAACCATAGGAAAGCTTTTGATTGGTCCAAAAGTGGAAGAAGTGGTCATGGCAAATAATGGCGGGAAAAACTCGCAAACGGATGGCAAACGCTGGAAAGTATGGAATAGGTGTAAAGCGCGGGAAAAACGCGACATCGAAGTAACGAATGACTGTGATAAGCTGAGAAGAAACAATCCACGTTTTAGCTAGTGTAATTACACTGCGTGCTTTTATTTCTTTATCAGTCCTAATTCTCTGAAACATCGTTCGAAAATTGTTCTACAATATCTCTCAAGCGACTATACTGAACGAATATAAAGCACATGAGCCGATAGAGAACTTCCGGTGAGTGATTGAAAACCCGGCCCGCTTTCAGAGAACTGCAATTTCTGCTGATATACGGGGATATATTGAGAACTGTTTAGGTAGATTGGCAACGACGGTTTGCAACGAGTCATACTGGTACCAAGACTAAGTTGCCAACGAGAGGGACTGGTACCAAGACGAGGTTAACAGCGAGGCCTGTTAGTTCAGAATGTGAAAAAACGTCAGTGCCATGTAACGTTAGTTGTGCCGAAAAAAGATCATTTCATTTTGTAGAAAAAGACAAAAGATGGGGCAAAAGATTATGTGTATGCAGGATTATGTCTTAACTTACACAGATTGTATGAATTGTAATAAGCAGCACACACTTTATTTTCATTATATTTGCAATATAACGCACACTGCGCCAGGGAAATTTGAAAACGCAGCTCTATTTCTCCGATTAACTGCCGGCATGGAAGTTGTCGACTCCTCTCTCACTTGTCAGTTCTGAGAATTTTGTCTAAATCAAGACTTTATTTCGGTTCCTTACCTCTTTTGCGAAACAAACAATCACTCTCATGCAAGACTTCTACCATTGTTTGAGAATGTATTAGAGCAAGGAGCCTAAAGGTGTGACCATTTGAATTAATCCACATTCTTAACTACATTCAGACTGCCAGTAACCAATCAGAAGCCGAAGATGGCTTTTTTAATTTCTTATTGGATAGTGTGAGAATGTAATTAAATGAGAAAGTCGCCACATTTTTAGCCTCCTTGCCACATTTTTAGCCTCCTTGCTGTAAAGGGCCTTCAACACTCCTCTGCGCATATTGGTAACTTGATTTTGGAATGACACAGTCTATTTTTTAATGTTGAGGTCATTGAGGGAACTCCGCCACCTTCTATCCATCGTATGGGTATTGTGAAAGTTAGAGTAACCATGGTAACAATATTCAAAAATTTAGAGGCGCGGTGCCCTAATTGAGCTGGATTCCAGGTTTGGGCCTTGCCTCGGGTTATTGCATTGCGTTCTTGTGCAAGACACTTTACTCTCACAGTGCCTCTCTCTCTCTCTACCCATGCCAGGTGTTTGAAATGGGTACCGGCGGATTCATTGCGGGGAGCAGAAGGGACGGGGAGGGTAACCCTGTGATACAGTACCATCCTATCCAAGGGGAAGAGGTGGAAATACTCCTAGTCGCCTAATGATACGTTACCGGCGTTATCAGACTATTTGGTTTCCATTCAAGAAGTTAATTGTCATTTGTGGGTTTTCACATGATATATTGTAGATTATTGATGAGGAGGAGGGCTATACAAAGAAACTCTTTCCAGATTAAAGGCAGGACAATGAAGCTCCCAAAGACACAAGATTATTACAAAGCCACAAACTTGTTATTATCCCTGACGGCGCATGGTAAAAACCTTCTAGTGTCAATCAAAGTCGAACATGCGCATTATCGTATCGTAAGCGATTTCCGTACAGGTTTGTCTGCGTCTTAGTGCGCTACAAAATGGCATCTCGCTGATAAAAAGCCGCGACAGGAAATTCGAAGACAGGACGCGGAAAGATGGTCTTTATTTTCAGTTCTTTTATTAGGACTATTTTCTGATTTTATTTGTTTTGATGTGGTTTGGGTTTATAATTATGTTTCAAATGCCGCGCTAATTAACAAATGTTGTCAGCAGCTAAAACGCTTGTTTATGACTCGAAGTTATGAACCTGCAATTCTGGAAATGGAAAATCAAATAGCAGAACAGCAAATAAATGAAAGATGGAACTTTTAATCTTCGATGCCAGGTTTTTTTTCGAAATGTTGTTCAGACAGAATCGGGCAATATAAGCACTTCTTTTCGTCATCAAAGGTTCGAAAACCTAACCCTAAAATTTGCTTTCATCGTTATATTCCAAAAATTGTTTGAACTGAGTTTCTTTTCGTCTTTTGATGCTTTATTTCGTTATTATTTGACGCAATCCCGTAGTTTGGTCAACAACCTGCACCTTCCAGAATTTTACTTCTCCCTAATTTTCGTGGCTAATCTTAGACCCTTCCCGATGTAAACGTTATCTGAAAGAGGAAATGTCCGGTTCAATCTTGACAAACCATTCTTTGCTTTCCGGCTTGCCGATTAGGTAAAAATAGTTCCATTGACGTAAATGAAATGGTATTTACGTATTTTCATGATAAAAAGCTTGTGTACTGTAACAACCTCTGTCAAGCGTTTTTAACCAAAAGAAACGATTTGTAACACAAACTTCCGTTTCGCGATAAGTCTTATGGGATTTAGACGAACCGTAATGGTTTTATAAGCATTTCGCATTAACAATGACTTCCTTGCACTCAGTTTCAACACAGTTAGCAATTTGTCTTTTAAATCTCAAAATTGCGGGCTGGTATCGAAAGAAAACCTTTCACAAACAAGCTCGCACGCAATAGATTTCATTGTTGTTTATATCCTGGGTGTTGTAAGGTTTTGCCCAATCAACTTGTTTTGATAATAATATGTCAATATTTTAAAAACAAGAAAGCACGCCGGATCGATCAATGATGATCTTTCCTGATATAAACTTACGCGCCCTTCAAAATGAAAATGTTATCTTTCTAGAAATAGAAATAATTGATTTATTGACTGGTATATACAGACTCCTGTATGAGTAGATTGTCTTTGAACGAACCTTGTTAGCGCTTGATCCCTTTAGTAACGAAAAGAAACATAGTCGGAGCGGACTTTTTTTCATCTGGTAAACCGCTCCAATGTAGAAAGCGAAAGTACCACCAACCGAAAACAGATGAAAATATCTATGGCATTTTGGGGCGTTGCTTGGTAGACCCTTAACATAGGGCGGTGAAATGTACTCAAGAATGGGCTCTTATTAGATTGGGGAGATATCGACGATATACAACCTCTAAGATAAAAATAATCGAAAGACAAGCCCCTTTATTCACTTGCGAAATGCCTCGACAGGTCGACAATGTGAGATATCGGTGTACAATCCATGAATTAGCAATTATCTGAGATGATGCAAAATTAGGAAGGAAGCGCATGGGAAGGAAGGAATTATTGTGCAAACGAATTCATACAGGTCCGAGGTCCGACAATGCGATCGAACTAGCAAATCCAATCCTTAATGAAAACAGCATTTGATCTGAGACATGCTGATGTCTGTTAAAAATCGGTGTAAAATACTTTCCAGATTTTTCTCAAGAGCACTTTACCCCCAGGAGCGAAAGTCAAAATGAATTAATCGACGGATGTGAAGACATTTTGACCAGTTGTTTGTGTGCCTCAAAACTGCTGCAATCAAATGCATCAGATGTGGTTTTGAATTTCAAAAAAAAAAAAAATGAAAAATAGAATAAACAACGGTATTATCCTAACAGTGTAGTGGAAACGACACATATAACAAGGCTAAAGAGCAATCGGAAAATAGAACTATTGAGTCACTGAATATACGAAGGTTGAATATCGATGTACCAAGTCAGTTTCTTGGTGAATCCAATTTAGTCTTTAGCATGGAGAAAAAACCCATCGTGAAAAACAATGGAAGTCTTTGAGCCGCTTAGATAAAGTGGAATGAAAATGAAAAGAGTACAAATACAACAATAACATCTTCATCTATTCTTTCCTTAAAAAATACTCAACCAGCACTGTAAGACTATCAATTCTGAAAAAAATTACTGGAAATGGACTTATCATTAATTGAAACTCTTTCAGTTTGTTTTCACAGAAAATCAAATCAGTTAAATGTTGCAAAAGCATTGTTGGGTTAGATAACTTTGTTGCAACCTCAAGCTCGTTTTGGTAAGATTTGTCTGTCCAAGATCTTGAAGTTGTATTTTGTCCCTTGGTAGTCTCTTGCTCTATTCCGAGCCCGGGTTCTATTTTTCAGTGGGCTTTTCTCGGCGCTTTGTTGGGTTCTTTCGGTGCTTTGTCGGGTTTTGTCGCTTTGTTGGGTTTTTTCGAGGCTTTGTTGGGCTCTGACGTTTTCAGTTGTTGGGTTATTTGAGTGCTTTTCCTTCGGCGCTTTGTTGGGTTCTGTCATTTTATTTGGTTCCTTCGGCAATTTGTTGGGTTCGGTTTTGTCGCTTTATAGGTAGGTAGATCAGGTCCTGTCCTTTTTCTCCAGCCAGTACACAGTTCTAACGTTTCGTTGGCCGGTTCTATCAAATTTCCAGGTCCTGTCTTTTCATTTGGGTCTCCATTTTCCTAGGTTCAGTGCTGCTTGAAAGCTTCTACAGGCATCTCGACTTTATCACTAATTTTCACCCGGATATGATTCCATTCTCACCAAGTATTCGTCCCACCAAGCTGCCAAATGCATTATCAAAGTACTATCCCGTCTTGAATCTAAATTTTAGGAGTAAAGCTTTCACGTAACTCGAACCCGACTGAAATGTTATTCTCCCGTCTCACGAGAAATCTTAAACTCAACCGAAGGAGTTCAAATCTTGAAGAACTACTTACAGGGCATCAATCGTCCGATATGTCTGAAATCTGTGATCGAGGAACCAAGAATGATGAAACTTGAAGTGATAGATAAAATGTCAGTGACTTACAATGTCTAAGAGATATCCTTTCCTTGCAGCATAATCTCAAAAAACATGAATATCACGAACTAACACGACTAAGACGAAAACAACAAGGGAGCTAACTGAGCCATTTTTTAAAATTACCAAGACTGAATAGTGAAAAAGGTTAAGCGAAAAGTCAGCAGTGAAAAGGATCGTAAAATTCACAATTTAATTAGTGTCTCGTCAACAGAAACCCTGACAGATTTTTATTAACAGTAAATCTTGGGGAATAGGGCACGGGTTAAAAAGGCACAGATGGATTTTATCATACACAACTCCACCCAGATAAAGTTGATTTTTCAACACACTTCTCACTCATGTCTGTCGGGTTTGCACATGGCTTATCATCGGGCAGGGTAAGATAACAATACGTATCAAACAACAGTTAATTATGGCTTCTTCTGCTTTAAAAATTTACTTATACATGTAAACTGTTACCTTATTAATATACACAACAGAACGCAAAGTTATGAACCAAGGAAGGCAAACGTGAAGATCAAAACACACATTCCCAAGGAACTATCATAAAGTCATATGCATAATGAAATAAGTTATTTATCTTTCATTACTTTAAGTACCAAAATTAGCTGTCTTGAATGGTTCTTCTCACAGCCATAAAGAGTGTTTTTATCAAGACTGCGGGTAGTTAACAGAAACGAGATTCAAACGGGCACACGACAATGGTTTTTCGCAAAACAACTACGCGTATACGAATAAAATAATAATACTTGTAGTAATATTAATAATAATAATTTTCCTTTTCTCATGGACTTAGTCACATCGGTTAAGCCAGTCTTAAGTGTTATTACTTTCTTCACATATGATTTCAATCGATCCTCTACTTCTTTTCATCACAAGAGTCTTCTTATATTGACAGAGTTCAGAGCGAGTGCCACATTTTGACACCAGCTACTCGATCTTTGCGTGGGACATTTTTGCCACTTCATCAATTCTTTTATTTAACCTTTATTACTGGTAAGGCCACTGCTCCAATTTTGTCTCCAAGAAAAAAAAATTCCTTTTGTAAGAGATTGCGGTCATGGTTTTGGCTTCTGTCCTGGACTAAGCGCTTCGCTAACTCAATCATCTCTTGAAATGTGCCTAACCCGTATCTAAGCAGTTAGCACGTGCTCTTCGAACGACGTTTATGTCAGATTTATGTGCATTGAGATGGGTTCGCGTTTACCCGGCTATGTATTGTGCTTGCGACTACTCGGATGCACATTGGTTAAGAGGTGAGTTCATGTGGCTTAGAATTATCTCGGTGTTTAGTACATATAAATGTTATACTGGAAGACAGTCTTTCCAGCTAGATGGTTGGATAAATTTTAAGGTAACCTTTAGAAAAAAAAAACTCCACGAAAGAATATCTGCCGCAAGTTAATGCGAGAGATTGTTGTCAGAACGTTTGCCGACAAAACCGTGTCTGTGAATTCTGATTATTCCTCTGATTAAAATGTTATGCCTTCTTTTCGCAGGCAGTTTTATTCTTTTTCCTTTTCTAACTTTATCCCCTTGTAAAAAAAAATTAACGCATGTGCCAAAAATCTGAGACACGATTTTTGAGGTCAGTGTGTAAAGCAATGGATGCCATGTCTTCTCCGGCCTAAATTTAGCGGGCGTACACCTTGATTTATGTGTTCGTGGAAGTTTGTAAACATAATCACATTTTCAAAACACGGTAAATTTTTACCGATCGGGTCATAATCTGTAGTTATTAAGCTTCCAATAAATATACGGTTTATATGGGTTTTTGTTAAAACCACGAACGCTAGAGCGGACCGCGCGCGGATGGTCAAATGGCTTATATTGATACCTTAATCAATTTGAAGTTTTAAGTGAATTTCCCCCGCAAAGTCTGTCAATCTTTCATTGCGATAGTATAACTAAAGGCTGACCGCTTATGATTGTTACAAAATACCATGCCATTTTAAAATAATTACAAATGAAATCTTGCAAGGATGATTGTTAAGTGTTGCTGAAACTAGCCACGGTTCTTTTCTAAACTCTAATCAAATGCTCAAATTAGAAGAAACGTTTGTTCTTGTGGGTCGATGTGAGTTAAAACTCCTGATAAAATCAAGAGACGGCAGTTTTTAGCGACTTGAACGCAAGATTTTTTGAACGAGGTTTCTTAATAGGCTTTAGGCGCATTCAATCCTAGCCTAATCTTCTTAAAAGGTGAAATTCTGACATATCATATATTTTTAATTTTTGCAGACGAAACTACATGTGTTTACTCTCACTAAGATGTCAAAATACTGATCTGAATGAGTCATTTTGTCTACTTGCGGTTACAGGCAAAACGAACTTAAAACGAGAACGAAAAAGTAGCAGAACAGACGAATTACTGAAGGGTAAAAGAGATTTAGGACGTTGAATCAACACAATTCACATTAAGTCAACGATGGATTATTATCAAAAAGTACATTATGTCTGAAACACTGAGAAATTCTTGGTTGAATCCAACAGCAAACTTTGTATAGTCTAAATGTTGAACAATATTCGCCCATATTAAATTAATAAAAAAAAATGATATACGAACAAAGACTGTTCACAGACACTCTACCCTTAACACCCAGAAAATTAATGGAGAGCTGTGTTTTTCCACCGGAATAATATCTTTGTGTAAATAGAAAAATATTATGTTCCATGGACAGGATTCCTGACTTTAAGAAAGCATGTGTTTCTAATGGTCTCTGGGTTAATTAATTACATATCAAAATCAATTATAATTTGTTGTTGGTAGTTCGCGTGCCTGTATGCGTCGGTTTACCCTGGCTCGCTCGTCTTTTGAACAAATAATTATAAAATATTAAAATTGGTATTTAAGAGTTTGTTTTTGCAATTAGATAACTTGAAATGTAGTTAGATAGTTGCCGCGGGCCCGAGGGTGTTATCACAAAACCACAGACTGAATTTTCGCACGAACGGTTTTGACGTCATACAGTGGAAATTTAGTTTCAGCAAATTCGCGATGTACTTATGAGGTTGAATTCATTATTAGGCGCTTAATGAATTGTTTAGAAGTTTCTCCATACAACAGACTTAAGACTGTAACATGCTTGGCACTATTGAAAAAGCTTACATGATATTTTAGGAGCCTTCTATCAACAAGAAGGGAAAAGAGTAAATTAAATAATCGCAAGATCATAGTCCTGATGTCTGTGAATCAGTTATTTGGACAAGTCTTGTTTATCTTTTTCAAATTCCTAACCTGCAAAAGTACATGTATAAATGGAAAGGTAACCAATGCTTTTTTTAAAGCTGTAATGTGGTGTACAAACGCATCTTTTACTGGAATAACATGAAAAATTCCACGTAATTCAAGTGATTCACTCAAAAATGCAACATATAACGCTCTTTTAATACAATTTAGGACAAAAGAAATAAAGGTTTAAGAGTTATTGACACATTGACTGGGGAATTAAGGGAAACTTAATATACTTAAATCTTCAAATGTTAACCCTTGAGGAAAGACGAGTCTGGGCAACAAGGAGCTGTTTGTACTTTTTCACGCAAAAAGTAAAGAGCACTAATTTTCATATAAGTTATCAGTTTGTTAACACCGTTTGTCGATATTAATAACATTTCAAGTTAAAAGTTTCAAGGGTCCTTTCGTAGTAAATTTCTACATAAGGTTTTAACTAATTGACATGCTTTTTTTACAAATAAACACCCCTGCCCTTCCGATCAGAGTTGTCGACGAAATCACGAAATTTCCGTTTCGGACAATCGGTATTCCCTTCGCGCGTGCACTTGTCAGTTGATATCAAAAATATTCCACGGATCTGTTCCCCTTGATATGGATCTCTTTGTTGTTTCAGTTTTCCGGAAGCGAGATTCATGCAAGAAACCAAGGTAAGATTTTGAACTACATGTTTTCGAGACCGAATAATTATTGATTGCATACTGAGAAAAAATTCAGATCTGATTGCTTCCAAAACATGGTTTGTCAACACATTGCTGCCAAACTGACCACATGGTCACGTACACCAAGAATCCTGAGCAATTTATATTTCTGAGATTAAAACATACGAGTTCATTTTGAATTGTGTGAATGTTTAAATGAACTGAAGCAGCAATCTTATGCAATCTTATGTGATTATAATCACTTCATTTCAACCCAGCTCGCTGTCATGACTTGCTGCCGTGCAGGCAGCCCTGCGTGCAACCTTGCCACACTAATCCTTCTCTATTTATTTCTTAACAAGACTAACAAGTTGGTTTTCGGTCCTACGGTTTTCAGCCGAGTTTAGTGAGAAGTCAAGATTTTTAGACCGAGTCAAACAGAAGCATTTCTCTAAAAACAAACACCGACTTAAGCGAATTTCTCTTAGTCTGCTTGGAAACTATAAACTTTAATAAAAACAAAGCCTTCCCGAAAGCGGAAACGTAATCTGTTAAAGCAATTTTGGAGTGTCGGAGGCTGCGAATTGAATTTTCTTCGACGTTTTTAATATCTGAAAGGCAGACACTTTAATCCACGAGTTATTCAGCATGTCAGCTCAACGTATAAACGCTCTTTGACCAAATGGTCGCCCATTTAAATAGAGAGATAAAAACTCGATATAAAACGAATTGAATTAGCAGGCTGACTCAGTGTCAGGGAAGAACTCATTGCAAGTCTCTGAATAAAGAGTAGTGTTGAATGCTAAACACCTGACTGACTTGGTTAGACACCTTTGAAGATATGCAGCACGATAGAAGTGAAATGTGTTCTCAATTGTACGTATGTACTAACATATCAAGTCTTTAATACTACTGAGAGCTAAATATAAAGACAAAAGCCGTATTTGTAGTAGTTGTGAAAGACTTCGAGCCCTACAGACAACGAAACATAGTTTATACATCGCTTCATAATTCTCTAGTGTTCGATTAATTTACCAATTCTTTAGTTTCAACTCACACCAATTACAACTGCCAACCTAAATTCAGTTTTGCTAACACTGAACTTGGTACTGGCAAGCATTTATCTTCTTGAAATAAAATTGTTCAGTCTTATTGTTGTATTAGTTCTTCACATGTTTAGTCAAGTAATTTTTGTTTCAACCCATATTACAGGAGAGCGAAAGTAATCACACGAAGTCGATTACGGCCAGAACAAAGTTAACATATAAAGAACGTTTGCGGTAGATGTAAACACAAGAGTGATTTCAATTCTTCTCTCAGACACTTCACTCACTTAAACCAGCAACGAAGCGAGCTGAAGCGAAACTAACTTCTTATGGCTAGCTTAGTTATAATAGAAACTTGGCCTGTATGAACCAATTAACCTCTAGGTTAAACAATCCCTTAAAAGCTAAAGCTCCATCAAATATATCTTTGTTCTAAACAATTGCGTCGGCCGGGAGAGCACCATCCTCGGACAGATCGAGCTTCACCCATCCATTCATCTCTAAACTCTACACTCGAATAATTTTTCAGCTAAATGAAGCGGGAAATCTTCTCAAAAATGTAGTGCGGACAAAACCATTTGTCTGTGGAATTATTTCTGTCCCCTGACTAATATACAACGAACTTAAGGAAGCTTATTTTCATTGCAGGCGAAACCACAAGCCTGGAAGTGGTTCCGAAAGTCCTCCGATCTATACAGTGAACTACAATTCTTCGAGGAGGTGTCTTGAAACCAAAACCTTTAGTCATAAAGTTATTGTTGTGGTTAAATTCCTCTGCCTGAAGAGCTTAACAAACAAAAGATTACTCAGTCGCCTTACTGATTTTATGATGACGGGACTCAGCGATCGACTCATCTTTCGAATCTTCTATGTCAAGAGACACTTTACAAAGGGTCTTACAATCTTTAAATGATTTAAGCACCAGTTTGCAGTTATTCACGAAGGCCCTTTAGTAAAGACATCTTGTAAGTATTGTTCGAGTACAAAAGCCAATTGTTCAAGAACAATGCCGTTAGGATATATTTTAACTTAAATGTTATATGCACTTAGGATTCTTGACAAAAATCCAGGAATCGCTTACCACTTTATATTTTGAATGACTCGAGGTGAACACATTGGGTACTGCCAAGAGATTATGATACTGCATATTACTCATTAGTCTGTGAGTGAAATGCATTGATTCGGTTTGCTTCCAATGAATTTAAGCAGCCTTGTTGTCTTCTTAAAATTTAATTTGCTGTTTTAATTTAGTATCACAATGATACTGAACTCATAACAATTGTAATTCTTTTCCTAACCTTCTAAAAATTGCTATGCTAACGATCAAGACAATGAACAATGTAAGTTCATAAATTAATTACTTTCATGTTGCTGACTGTGTTGATGGAACAAGTGTTGAAATCACTAGCTACGGTAAGAAATTTGAAGGTGAATCTGTAGCCCCTAAATAAATCAAGGGTGGATTTTATTTGCCTTATTTACTAGCTAGTCTTCAATGCTCCAGAGACAGTTTTGAGGTAAGCTCAAGGCAGAGATCATAATTTTTTTGCTCAATAGTGACCGCGTGGATATAATGACATTCTGAAGAGTCCTTTTTTGAGTCCAGATAAATTAATGGCCTTGTCACTTTGAAATCACTGCACACTACAGTAGGGCTAGTGGAATACACTTACTGAGCAATTGTACAATAAAATAAATTTGTAAAAGTCAATTTGTATTTTGTGCTTGTCACAGTTTTCGTTCGCCTTTTTTCTTGTAGTTTTTATCGTTCTCCAACTTAAAGGAATTTTTGTAGCAGAGTGCTTTCAGGGAAACAAGTGCATCTGAAAAAATTAAAATGTTCCTGGTATAAGAATTTGTATAGATAACTGATAGAGTACAGTCGAGCTAACTTGTAAATCATCTGGTCTGTGGCTTAACTGAAGAAGGATTGTTCCATTCCAATTTCACTTACAATAATCCTCGTACTTTGCTGAGCTGATGGACACAAAAGAACTATGAATTAATGTAAAAATTCATCAGTTTACAAAATAACTGATCCTAGTTTGATTGTTGATTATAAAAATGATTTTAATCAACCCAATGTTTCAGAATTAAAGCTGAAGAATTTTTGATAATAGTTTTAAAACTAATGAGATTTTTAACCACTGTCTTACTTGTCCAACTGAGGAATTTCTGACAAAGCGGCATCGATAGAAATTGTTCCGGCGCCAAACATCAAGGGAACTACTTTTCGATGTGTCAGCTAGTCAATTTAAATTCTTTTGTATTTATGTTCTTTCATAGTGCCTACTTAAAACGTTAACTTTAATTGTACATCACATTGAATTTTTGTGTATATTTGATGAAGATATTACAGTTTGTGGGAAAAGGTTTGCAAATGGCACAATGTTACTAAATTGTTGGCAACACATAACACTTAACTGTAACGGGAAGATATGAAAAATGTTGGTTTGATAATATACTATAGAAATTTCCTACTGTAGAAAGTTCTTTCCTTTTCGATTATCATTCGAATCATCATAATGTTATCTCGCAATCCGTCTTTTAACCCAGTAAGACGACATCAAAATAACCTTAAGCTAGATTTTCTTATCTAGAGAGACCCGATTTTTGGTATCGCATACAAATCCTAGGATTTTCTTCGGTCCGATTGCTTTTGGAGCCGAGCTTATAACTTAATTCAGTCAATTCTTTCACTCAAATCAACTTGGAATTTTGGCCGGCAACCGATTGCAGATTCCGAAAGCCTTTTAACAGTAAGACAATTGGAGACTTAGAGGCACCAAATGGGCCAGAATGTAGTCAAAGCTGATTAAATATGCTATCTGTAATCAGGTAAAGACATTGTAAGGTTTATATATCCTCTTACTGTGGAATTCCTCGCCGCAATCTTTTCTACTATTGCTTGTAAAAGGAATCCGGGAGCTCTCCTTGACTTTAGAGTCGCAGTTACATTGTCCAAACACAATTAAACTTTCACTTTTAAATTTGATATATATCCGATAACAAGCGATTAACGTGAGCGCGTGCTAAATGTTCAACAAATGGGTTTACCTTAGGCTAGTTGTTCTGTTGCCGCTTCTATTTAGAAAACCACAAACTTGAACATTCCAATGTTAGAGTCACGTATCAAGGCTTGCTAAAACGGCAATCGAAAAAGTCATTGTCACCCGTTAAAATGTGCTTCAAATGGGCTTAGAACCTCTTGACGTTTGAATTTAAAGGTTATTTCTGACAAGGGTATAACAACAAGGTTTCCTTTTCGCCCACATATCGTACAATTAACAATTTGTTCATCCCCCATGCTAATGGTTTTGAGGCTACGAATAAACAACAAATCATTCACTCAGTTCTTGTGGCGATTACACCACTTCAAAGCAATCTACCACAGTAAGGATATGACGACAAATGAAAGAAATCTAATGTATATTTGCCTTCAGAAACCGAAACTTACTTCAGTTGTCGGCTGTTAGGACACCCTTCACGCGAGGTCACGCGTGATGGAATAACGCGTGGACGGCCATAAACTTTTTCAGAGCAACGATTTCACGAATCACAAGGCAGACTCGTCTTGATTACAAGTGAAAACATTTACCGGAAAACTCTGCAGTTGCCGGAAACTGCTCAAAACAAAGGAAGCGTCCATTTTCAGGAAGAAAGGGGCCTGGAATTCGGTTGTCAGGAAGTCGAAATATGCAACATCTTATGGCATGTGGTAACACAATTATTGGACCGCAAGGTCGCGCGCGCGCTCATGTAATTTCACTCGTGCGTCAATACACAGTGATAATGGCTCTCTAGGAGAGTATTTACTTAACTTAACTTCAAAAGAAATTATGCGATGGAAGCTGTGCCTAAAGCTAAAAAATGCACACGAGGCTAGTGTAGTTTCATTGCTCCATTATACGACAATTAAAGGATCGGCGTTGATAAAAGATATATTAAAAGTGTTGAAATTGCTAGCTAAGGTGCATGTCTCGTGTCTGGTTTGGAATAAGCTGGAATAACTTTATTGCAAATCCACATTGCAGATTATTTATACAACGCATTCCGCTTTTCTAAACGACGGGATGCAACGAAAATCCATTAGGAGCCGTTTATAAACACAACCCTGCCGCAAAAATACCTAAAAACAATGCGCTAAAATTGGTATGGAAATTCCCAGATTATTTTAAGAAAACTTGTTTAGTTACCCCACGCCTTTTTACTGAGGTATTCGCTCATTTCCTTTGCCAGCTGTCCATAGCACGCGTCAGACTGGGCACTTTTTTGCCATAAACGACTCATGTTACCCTCATTAATTCAAATAAACACGCTACATGAAAACAACTGCAAACAACTCTCGAGACGCTAACTGGTTTTTGTTGACTTTAACCGGCCTGGGAATCCAAACAAGCATGGACGAACAATAATGCTGGGTAAAGAACCTTCTCAGAAAAATCCACAAAGCTAAAAGAATCACTTTTAATCCATTTAAATTCGGACTAGTGATAGCCGATCTGTTATCGCTTCTCGGCTAGCTTTAATCGCCCGCTTAATTGCTAATTTGTTTTTAGATCTAATCTGTTGTTTACTTTGTTAAAGGCTGGGTGCATTTCCTGAATTACGTCTTTTTCTGGATTAAAATAGAAATCAATACACGGTATTACGTACAGATTCCTGGTTTTCAAACTTTCTGAGTCTCAACAGCAGCGTTTTAAGCCAACGAGGGCCGCTCAAGAGGACTTTGAACGAACATGTTATAAAATTAGCTAAAATAACAAAGCGAAAAACAACCCTAAACAACTTGAGAACTCTTTTGTTTTTGTAAGGAATGTGCACAGAACGGAATTGATGTCGAGTTGACAGATAGTTTTAATTTACGCCAGATGCCGTAGCATTCCTCATGTGCGCCGCAATAATCAAAGGGTGACCGACCGCCTTGAAACGATGAGCAGAAAGATATAAATGAGCGGAGTTGACAAGTCAAAGCACACCCCTTACGACCACATTACATGATTCTGAGGACTTTCTGGTCTGCTCAAAGACAGCGTACAAGATTGTGCGCCGCAAAAGGTTTGCTGTGAAAACACAGGCTGCACACTCAGTTGTGGGTGGTCTGAAGTCTTGCTGGCAGATTCAAAATAAGAGTTTAGTGGCTTTAACGCTGAAGAAGTGCGAGACCTCAGCTCTCAGTTGCAGCGTTCACTGTTACAAGGTAGCCTGACTCCGCACAGGTCTGAGTGGATCTCACTGCTGGAAGAAACAGCTTAGGAAGTCACTAAAGCGCTAGATAAGTGTAAAAGGTCTTTGCAGTGATTGAATTTTCACGCCTGAGCATGGAAGTGCAGGTCATAAGAGGTGCTTTGGTCGGGAAGGATCGCGAGCAGGCAGGAATAGACACAGGAAGCCCGTCAAGTGCTGACACTATGCTGGTTCCGATGATGAGCGGACACAGGGAAATAACTTCTGATATTCCACTGGTGTACCATACAGGAAACTTTCATCAGCCGTCTATCCAATCTTCGCTCTTCACTTCCGATATAAAAAGCCCCGAGCCAAAGCGAAACAACATAACAGCTAAACCTACCATGCAATCAAGAAGCAAGCCTTACCTGTCCGAAGAAGTGAAGCCGCCATTTTCCTACATTGCATTAATAGCAATGGCCATCGACAGTTCCCCATATCGCATGAGAACACTGAACGAAATCTACGAGTACATCATGATGCGATTCCCATATTTTCGCAGTAATCAACAGAAATGGCAGAATTCCATTCGACACAATCTGTCCCTAAACGATTGCTTTATAAAAGTTCCGCGAAGCTATTTTGGCAAACCAGGCAAGGGAAACTACTGGACTTTGCATCCAGCCTCTGGGGACATGTTTGGAAGTGGCAGCTTTCTCCGCCGTGCCAAGAGGTTTAAGTGTCGCCCTCCGCAAAAACCAAACGAGCCTGCCTTTGTGCGCAAAGTGAACTCGAACCATCACTTCAGCTTGTTCGTCGAAGGATTTACCCATCAGCTTTGTAGCTTGCAATTCCCACCCCACTGTGAATTTAGCGCCTATCCGCAGAGAATCCCTGCAAATGAACCTTGTGTAGCGGCTCCAATTCATTTCCAATTGTCCCCAACACCGCAAAGTGTTATTCGTCCTACCGCACGATATGGGTCTTTGGAGATCCCTCGCGTGCATGTTGGTGCATTTCAACCCGTCCCGAAGGGATCTCGACGAAGCTTCATGATCAAGGAGTTGATCGAGTCGAAGCCACTGGCAAGCGCTGCCGAAGAACCAGACGATGTTAGGTCCGACTTGTGAGTTTCACCGCGAGACTGTTTATACAACTCAAGAAGGTCAGCTTAAGGCTTCTGCAAGCCTCTAGACAAAGACACTGAAAAAACACCAAGGCGTTTCACGATTGATCCAGCGAAAGAAGTTATGAAGTACATTTCAAAACTGCTGTTGGCCAGTCATTACTTCAGGAGAACATTAGCAATATTTGCTAGTCACCACCAAGAGAAACTAGTTGAAAAATTTATTTAAACCGTTACAAACATTTTATGGACGATCGGGTAGGTTGTAAATTTTGTGAAGTGCACAGAAATATGCTCAAAGTGCTGAGAATCAATTACATTAAGTGTTAAAATAATTATCTTCAGTGTTGCATGCATTTTTCTCATCAATGGACCATGCAGAGAAAAAATTTATTTCTCTAGTACTTGAACGATTAATGAGGATAATGACATAGTTAGGTTAGGCTTTCGGCCTAAATGTTTTTCCAAATTGGAATTCAATAGACGTGAAGTCATTGATTAGTAAAGTAATCATTTAAATCACATTTATTTCGAACGGCCGCAAAAAGCAAACAAAATGTTTGAGGTTACGTTTGCTTTTGGATGGGTTTTTTATTCGAATTGGTTTGCGTGAGAGTATATATTTGTCGATGGCTGTATTACGCTAAGGAATTTTGCCATGTTACAGGTCAAGCGATCTTAAATTCTCCGTTAAAATTCTTGTTTTAATGATTTTTCAATTTAGTGTCCCAGTTTACCCGGACCTCCGTCCTGATATGCTCAGAACAATTATATAAATCGATACAATTGCAATCAGGCCATTTCTGCAATCCCACACTACCTACACATCTTAATTTGCCAGCGCCGAGAAAAATTTAATTTGCAGCTTAGCAGGAAGGAAGTCTGCACATCACAGTTTGTTCAAGTTTTTGTTAGCTCACCGCAATCTTCGCGCTAGATACAAAACGCAACAATTACTTTAACCTCAGGAATTTTTATGACGTTACCAAATCTACCCTCCCTCTTAACGTTAATGGCTTGAAATAATATAATTTAACAGTCGAGTTCGTCAAGCTGGCCTCCATTGACTTTTGAAACTTAACTGAACCTGCCTTTGGTGAATCTTTGACAACAACAAGTGTAAGTACAAATGGAAACATTGCGAATTAATAAAGCTCAACGTTTAAACAAGCAAAGAAGTCTCTGAATTAGAATCTATTTATAGATCGATCTTGCTTTTGACTTGTCAAAGATGATCTGTGCTCGCGTTGATTTTACGGAAGGGTGTAGCAAGCTATCTAACCAAAAACAGGAAGCGAAAAGACAGTGTTCTCTCCAGCAATCATTTAAACATGTTTACAAGTAAAATTCCATAATTCTTGGTCAAATCACAACTGTTGCACTTTTTACATCGGAGAGAGCTACATTGCTTGCAAAAATTTGTTTTCATTTCGCATTAATTAAATCAAGAGTAACCGCGTTTTTAAAAGGTATTTAAAAGGTTAGTTAATCCTTTGCAAATCCAGAGATTGATCAAGCTGGGCGAGTTTATCCCAGTTTTTAATTCTCAGATGTTTGTTGAAGATAAGGAGGAGGGATTTCCCTGGACCGGACAGGACAGAAACAGAAACTCCTATTTTTACAGACGATTAACTAACTCAAGATTAATATTCCGAAATAAGGCCGATGACTGAAGCAATTTCTGGAAGCATTTTTCGGCGGAAAAGCTATTGTTTAAAATGAGAGGTTAGGAAATTCTTTCTTAGGGTATTAGAAAATCGATGCCCTAAAGTCTCCTTTGCTTTTGTTGAGAATGTTCTAATTTCTAATCTTTCGAAAGCTTTTCAAAACTTTTCCATTGCTTAGTAATCTACTTATAATATTCTGTTTTATATTGTGAATGCTCCAGGTGAAATTTGTATCTTTATGCCGTATAAGAGCACCTTCTTTTTCCTCACCCAGTATAGAACATGACAACACTTTTACGATGCAGTTTTGTTTCGTTAGTGTGACTTATTATGACTCGGAGAACTGTAAGCCAGATGCACTGACAATTTCTCCAGTATCAGCATTTCATGCTGGGAGATTAAAGTTCTTGTGATGCTATTAAAAAACACGATTTAGCACCAACAGTTATGATATGTTTTCTTCAAGTCACGTGAGACTTTCAGATGTTGTTGATAATTGACAAAGGAGAGACTCGCCTTTGGGAAACAAATCGGTTTAAATGTCTGAAACATCAACGGTATGGAATAAGCCCTTTTAATGCTTCCCAACCGCCAGATGCGGTCGAAAGGAATCACTGAAGTTTTATTTAATATACTTTTAGTCCTATTATGTCGGTCCGCTTTCGCAAAAAAGGGTTATTTCTGGTTTCATTCGGATATAAACAGTCCTAGACGGAAAATGTATGTGCTTTGGTTTTATCAGTAACAACAGTCTTAGATACAACAAGCATTTAAAGTAAGCGGGATGTTTTCTTTAATACATGAATGGGTATTAAGGCAAAGAGCTCAGATACGATGACATTGTTAAAGCTTTATTTACTAGACCAAAAAATCTACAGTATTGGAAGGTGAATATTCAGGTCCGGCAACGACGCAGGTCGATATGGAAATTATTTTCTGTACACATTTCATTTCTCGAGAATACACACTGTATCTATGAAAAGATCATGTTTAAAATAAAATTCAAGCGGGAATAAAACTGAAATATTTCCTTGCTGGACCGCAAGTGCATATTGAATCGATATTTCCCCGAGAATTACGTCAGTAAAAAAGCCTTTTCAAGTTCATGATATGCCGATAAGACAGCGCCATAATGAGCAGTTAAAAAACGTATTTCTCCAACTTACTTCACACCGGAAAAGATCAGAACTTTCCTCTTTTCATAATCAAGAGCGGCTTGCGCTGTTGTTTACTTGTACAGAATTAAATTTAGTTCAATTCAAACCACTGACACTTTTTCCGCTAAGAAATTTGCGTCAGACTGGTTAAAGCGGACATTTTTGAGGTTTGACTCATCGGCAAAAATAGACTTGGCTCTTCATGGGATCCAGCCGTATGAGGAAGTCCTTTCGTCTGAAACATTTTGGCATGTAAGCAGATTTTACTACATGTAGATTAAATTAAAACGAAGACTGCTCGTTCACTGATCTGCCTGAGAATGCTAGCCTTGTATGTTAGCTTTAACAGTCAGTCTGCTCTCCAAATGGTTTAAAAAATATCGTGGTTGTTCACTTTTAAGAACGCATGGAAATGGAAGCACTCAAATCAAGTGATAAGCGCATATTGAACTCTCGAGCTTTCCTTAGCCTGCTGTAATGAAGAAAACTATTTGCTTTGGCATTCAACACTTGATCTTTTGAGTCATGATATTTTGCTAACACGCTGTTTGCTTCTCACATGCAACAGAGCAAAACCTAATTACGTGTTTGCATCGATCTGCTATCGGTTAGACTTCAGCATTCTTTGTATACGACCAACTTGAAGTTAATCAAAAAGGCAAATAATTAGTGATTAGTCGTATTTCGGGTTTCGCCAGCAAAGGTGACATCCAGTCTGGTTGACCGAATGGATGAAAACGTGAGCTTTATTACTGTGGAGAAAATTGTCTCACACACTGCAGTGTTACAAATACGGAATTTTTACATGGTGGTCAATCATTCGGGTTTGGTTTGGGTGTGAATAACAACAATCTGTCCCATTGTTTGACTTGAATGTCGTTCTCACCGCAACATTGAATATCGGTTTCTAAAATTGGCATTCTATTGTGAAGGCACCTTTTACTCATCTAAAACAAAGAAAAGATGTCATAAAACCCATGTTAGTCGTCGAGCTTTGCAGGGGTTAAAGCAAAATCACTGTGTGTTTAAGTAAATACATTTCCCTGGTGGAGTTTAATGGTTTACTTTAGATATTCTGTTTCCAATTTGCCGAGAAAACAGATTGTTTTCTTATCATTTTTGTCGGTTTGTTTTGACGACAGCAGACAGGCGAACAAGTTTTCTTGCAAATTGTTCAAAGAAAACTTTAGAAAACATCTGATATTTAAGGAGGCAGCTTGGATTGTTTATTTAGCTGTTCTCTCCAGCAAAGAAAACAAGCTAACGCGTTTTCCCTGCAATGGGCTTGCAGAAATGAAACACTGAAAACTTTTGTTTTTATAAAATTAGCTAAAAGCGCTTTTGGAAGCTCGTTTTACGAAAGGCATCGTTTTGACCCCATGCAAGATTAATGATTATCACAGATGAGTGAAAATATGAATTAAGCTGAATAACATTGAATCCTTGTAAATATTTAAAGAATTTTTTAACTAAAACAAATTTAGAAAGATTGAATCGTCTGGTTAAGCTATATTTTTTTGGATGAGTTATTCACACGAGTTTTGAAAGCAAGCTGACCCATTTCAATCTGGTTTTAACAGGGTAATATTTTTACAAACAAAACGAGATGATAAGTTCAAAAGGTCCTTAAACAATCTAACTAGAAGTATCAGGTTCGACTCATTTAAGCTTTGCAACATTTTCATCCTAATACCGTTTCTTTGACCATCAGATTCAGCGCTTCTCTTGATCCTAAATAAAATGGATCTTAAAATAACAAAGAAAATAAGATCTACAACTTTACTCTTGGAGCAATAAGGAAACGCTTATAACACTATTGATGTCCAGCGTGCTGATATGATAATTATTTCAATCACATCACGAGATATTGCATGAGATAACAGTGTATTTTGCTTTCTTGTTAGTTAGATATGCCAGGGTTATCTGAGGTTCAGATCAAAGTTATGCATTCATAAATAAACGCATGACCAACATACATCAAAGCTACTTATCAGTCAAATACTAATGCCATAAGTTGTGGTAACAGACTGCAATATCGTGTATTCATCGCTCATATCTACTAACATATTAAGAACACCCGTCGCAAAATATCACTGAATAATTTGTTGAATTTAGAGCAGATCTTCTTCTCCTTTACGAGAACTTACCATTTGCTTCGGTAATGAAAAATTATAAAGGAATATCAGTCACGCGCGAACTTCGCTTCCCTCGCAGGTTTACAATTGCTCTTTTTGTTTCGAAAAAATGCAAACATTATAGGCTAAGAACACCACGATTTATGGGGAAAATACCACACCCAGCTTCTAGAATGTTTTCTTTTACTCTCATTCGGCTGTCACTTAGAAAATGCTTTCATTTTAGTGAGCTGGTATTTGGCGCGTGATTACACTTGCACGTGAGTTCCATCGCGCGAGTCGAGATTCCTCCCACGCGTGTCGAGTAAAATCACCGTCATCATTCTTTTTCGACTAAGAAACAACATGATTGACAGTTAAACCATATTCTATAGAACTGAGTGTAATACCGAATGTTTTGACTGCCATGCAATATAGTGTCTTATTTTTTTTTTGGAAAATAAATCGAAAAATCCATGAATGACATTCCCTGCAGCAGTCAGGGAAGTAGCTTTCATTTTGACATTCCATAATGAATTTAAACATCGTAAGCAAAATCTTTGTTGCATCTGTAATTTTCTTGGACACGTGATAATTAAATTCATGGAAAACACTTTCGAAAATAGAACTACTGTAATAATCATAATTCTGATTACTTTTTATGACAATCAGACTTCTCCGCTCCTACTGTATAATACGGTAGCATTTGGTAAGCATTCTTTGTGTTATCTTGGGCCTAAATTGTAAGGAAAATTATCCCGTCGTTAGATCAGCAAAAAATTCAACTATTTTTAGATATTAGTTTACTCATAGTCGATAGCAGCAAGGACTGTTTCTTCTCATGGTAATTATTTTATACGGCTTTAATTATTATAAATTCTCTTTTTTTAAATATTTTTTTAGTATCTATTAATTTGTGTTCCTAAATTAGTATGGGACTTTTGCAGGCTATGTGGCATTGACACGTTAATAACGTTTTAATTATCTATCTAACTAAAACAACAACAAACTTGTTAAGTACACGTCTGAATTCATCTTCAGACGTGTACCTCTCCTCTGGTTTTCAGTGATTGTATTTTTCAACCCTTGCGACCTAAAAATTGCTCGATATTTGCGGGTAATTTGTTATGACTCACTCAGTTACAGTCTATCAATACGGTTTCTACCCGACATTTTGAATTTCACATAACAAGAAATTTCACACTGACGATTGCCGTCGTTCAGAGAGGTATCAAGTTTTTGCCTTCGTGCATTTCAATATTTCCATATTACCACGGGCCAAATATTTGCCAAGAAACTATGAAATTGTGAAACTTCCTGCGCGAGTGCTTCATGTATTCAACTGAATTAACTCAACTTCTGTGTCAACGGCTTGTCAGAAAACCGTTGAGAGAGTACAAGGGAATAATTGAAGGGTATACTCCTTGGCAAGACTAGACAAGAGCTTGGATATGCAGCCGGCTTATGTCAAATAATGTGTTTAAAGACTTTTAATAAGTAACTCGTGGTCTGTCGTCAAGGAAGAATTTCAAGTATTGTGACGTCTTATTTTCTTATTTGAAAGCAAGACCCAAATTCCTGTCTAATATGATTGCTTGTAGAGCGGTTGACACATTGGCTTAATTTTCAAAACGTTGGTGGATTGAAATACAACAAACTGCACCACCCATAGAGACGGCACTGAAAGAGAAAGGAATATCCCAGGACAAACGCAGGTGTAACCAAAGATTCTGTGACCAGATTAACAGGGCAGGTTTTCATTCAAGAAATTCCCAACTTGTTTATCAAAACCAAGCACAAGGTGTTTATGTGCTTCATGTTGTGCGGTCCTTGTTGTAACAGCAAATCCAATCACTTCGCTGACGCGGTGTCTCACCACACTTAACAATGGCACTTACAACACTAGACAATCCTTTTCCGTTTGAATGAGAAGACCTACCGCATTCACTCACCCTAAGACAAGAGTTCGATGAAATGCTGAAATACAAGCTATTAAAATAACTGAGATACGTCTTTGGCGCGCAACCAGGAACCAGATCGACAAAAGTGTACATTTCTTTGGACAGAAGGCATCGTGAAACTACAACTTATTTGCCTCAGACAAATGTCAGAATTCGCGAATATTTTTAATAGGCCACACCCTTCTATCGCTAAAAGAGACTTAAGCTCCCAGCATGACATGGAGTGTTATTTGGTATGATAAAATTCAAAATGTCAAATTGGAACGAAATTAAGATATAAGATATAGTGGTCTAGTATTTCTTGGCCCTGAACCAATTTACTTCTATTATTGAAAGTGTAAAGTTGAAATGTCGATACACGCAATATAAAAGTGAAGTATTTTGAAAGTCTATCGATTCAGTCATTAAAAAAAATAATTATGATATTACTAAAAGAAGAACTTGGGGCAAGAAAACCTTTTGCAGTTAAGGTTGTATATTTCGAAAGGGTTTCAACTAACGTATTTTGTTGTAGAAAACTAACAACGTTAGTGCCCTACGCAAATTGAACAGGAAGTAGTACAATTTGAATCTAATCGAATCTAAGAATGCTCAATTCTTTGAGGCATGTGTCCACATGTTTTTTCGAGACCGTATGTTCTCTGATGAATTGTCCCGTTGTTAAGAAACCTTTTTGAATCAACCATGGAAGATGTCGGGAACGCATTTAAATTGTACAATTAAATGATTTTTTCTTCCTAGAACAACTTAGTAGCAGTACTAAATAGCGCCACAAAGGTGACGTCATGGCTAAAAATATTTACAGCTCGAATTGCTTTCGCTTATCTCTTTGCTACCAACCACCATTTAGCGTTTTCTTTGGATTTCTTGAGAACAGAATTACTGTTCTTCGATATTCCTTTTTCAAATGTAGTTTTGTTGTTAAATTTCTTTGTTTTTCTCCACTTTCTTGTAAAGTGCGCGTGCGCCATCTTTCGAAGGAAGCGCTCGCGCGCACGCTTAATTAAAAATTAACTCAACTGTTACGTCATTGCAAACAATGCGGCAAAGTCAAAAGCAGTTTTTACCAGCGGAGGGAATGATTCTGTTTTCGGTTAAAAGTAAATTGATTGCACGACTGGACAACGAGGCAAAAATCAAATTTTTGGCTAATTCTGCCGCTACTGTTAAAAGACAATGGTGAGATCATTACGATTTTACACCTTGCAGCAAAATAATTCTCTTTTTTACATCATTGCAGCATCAAGCTCGAAAATTCGACAAAGGAATCGATAAGAATTTAACTGAAAGTGAAAGAAGAAAACGAGATAAGAAAGAAGCAGGAAAGAATATAATACAAGCGTATATCAGTAAGTTGGAAAATTGGAATCAAGGTGTGAAAGACTCATCGGCCGTCAGTGTAGCCTGGGTACTGTGCCGCTCTCATTCCGCGGTACTACTTTTCTCTGAAAAGCCCCTGATCATTTTGCCTGCAACGTGTGTTTTATTTTGAAAAGTGTTTTGTGCAGCTTCACTTGATACGCTACACAAAACACTTTAAGAAATACACTCGTTTAAAAAGAGTCAATTTGTTTGTGCTTAATTTGCAAAGAACGCAAAAAACTCCTTCCACTCCAGCATGTATTGTGTCGCGTCAGCGAAAGACTTGGCAAAAAACGCTTTATGAAAAACAACATACCCAAAGAAATTTTAACTGTTGAAGTTACATTCAGCAAGTCGTGTCGGGTTGACATTTTTCACTGAAGTCAACTTGGTCGGTATTTAGTTCATTACATTTCTTTTCAACATATGTACACTAACAATTACAAAGTTTAAGTATACTTAAGGCTCCACATCTTATTTAATACAAGTTCTCAGAAGTTCTAGCTTCTAAGGAACTAAGTTCTAAATATATCTATCTTCCAAACTAATTTGCTCGGGTATTTGTGACAAAATTTAAAATCCTATTTGGCGGACTCGTTGGTCACCTTTTTTCCGCGTTTGGCGTCAATTCCCGCCATTGCGGCCTAACCAGCAAAAAGTGCGTCACAGTTGTCACATGAACTGATTGGCCAGTTTGTTTTCACAATGAGATAAATGTTTCTCAACCAAAATGCCGATATTACGCAATGGTTATGCGTACTAGCTGTCAGTTTAGCTATAGTGAAACTTGACAAAGAAAATGGCAGTTGATTCATATACGCATATGCATTTTCTTTTTAATTCGTGATCAGTCAATTTCCGCACCGCCAAAAAATAAAGATATCCTCGAGGCACGTGCGACATTAACAAGTAATTATACTCTACTTGCTGCACATTTCCCGACTGCCTATCAGATTATTTCCCTAAATAAAATAATTGCGTGATTTTTGTCGCAAGCCGTGCCACTACTTTTCAATATGTAAGTTTTCCAGATGCATTGACTCTGGCAAGTGTAATCATACGGATCCACTTATCAAGCACGGAATCGATGTCCGCGCGCGAACCCTCGTAATATTCTATCGAACGGTTTGGAGAAAGATAGTCTCGTAGTCCAGGCTCATAGTTACTGGACCTCTCTTTCAGCTTTAAATATGAATCATGTCGGATTTGCGCCATATGTCGTCATAATAATTAAGTTGTGGTTAGTAGTTTTCAAGGGTGCAGTGTCTACAACACGGATGTGTGTAACTTGTTTCAAATGGACATCATGTTTCACATTGCCTAGGCCTTTGTAAAGAGATTTTATACCGATTTATGTATTATTTATTGCAACTTAACTTTGGATTTAGGCTTTTCTTAGCCGATACGTGCAAAGCGGCTATATTCAAATATGCGGTTTAGACACTGGACGGCGTGGATCGACTTTGTGGTAAATTCAGCACGCGAACAAGCGGTTAAGGCTGGTTTTCACTAGGCATAAGCATAAGCATAAGCATAAGCATAAGCACAAGTGAAAACAGCCGTGACATAAACATAAGCATAAGCGGAAACATAAGAAGAACGAACGAACAGTTCCGTTTTTCTTGTGCTTATGTTTATGCTTATGTCGAGCGCGTCACTAGTGAAAACTGCACAAGACAAATAAGTGGGTTCGTTCTTCTTATGTTTCCGCTTATGCTTATGTTTTTGTCACGGCTGTTTTCACTTGTGCTTATGCTTATGCTTGTGCTTGTGCTTATGCTCTAGTGAAAACCAGCCTTTACTTAAATCGTTTAATATCGGATGTACTCAAACAGAAATGATTGCAGTTTTGATTGAATTTAGACAATCTTGTGGCTGGCCAAAACCAATGCAGTTTTCATTGCACTGTCTCGTCTCGGCTTCCTTTAAAACTAAAACGCTAAACAGAGGTCATACCTGATGTAAGCATTTCGTTGGGATCCGGTCCACGACGACGGAGAAATTTATAAACAACATCATTGGTCATTTTGGATTTGTGCTTGAGGAAGACTCGGTCGAGGGAAGTCACGTGGTTACCGTGATGTCATCATGTTCAAAAAGCTCCGTTTTCCAAGTTGTTTCCATCCACAAAATTCCTCTGGTTTGAAAGGCGTTTTCGAAAAGCTTCGTTTTCATGACGGACTAGCGTGACGGATTAGCGTGACGGATTAGCGTGACGATTAGCGTGGACGGTAGGCCTAACCGCAAACCTGCGTCTTAAAATTTCTCCGCCGTAGCCTCTGGACGGTGCCTAGGTCATTGGTTGTTCGTTAATTCATTTATTGATTATGGTCAAGTTTTCTTAACAGATGCAACGCACTTTCTGTTAACAGGACTTATTCACCGACATCCCTGCTCCTAAGGGTCTTTACCTTATAAATGTTTCTGGGCACATTGCTGCCTTAACGTCTCCGTTTTTCTATAATATTACCGGAAAGCTTTGCAAAAATGTCGACGCCTGCTGATAGTTTTATGCTCATCGGTAATCAGAACTTCGGTTTCAGTCCGCACATGGATGTTGCTAGATTTTGGCCGAAGCAGGAGACATTGGGTACGGTTGACAAGCGAATGAATGAGTACTGCCCCACCACAACTCTACCAATCCCCACTTAGTATAGTCCTGTTGTTTCTAACCCTGTATCAGTTGTCAATTATGAACTACTCGTCAAGCTACGGTTGTTCTCCTTCCCTTCCCCCCAAAACTGGTAGTTATGTCGTCTCCCCTCCCCTCCCCGTCAACGCAATTTCGTCTCGACTACCTTTCATCAGAATGCCGGTGTATCTTTGTGTATACCCAGTAGCTGAGGAGTGGGCGGACGCTAGTTTTGTTCTCCGCTATAAGTGTAGTCAAACAGGCCATTTTCCAGTTATCCACTGCCTCTGTTTCATAACGAGGCTTGCAAAACCTTTGATCTGAAATGAGTTTGATTGACATGAAAAAAAACTTGTATGCGGAACTCATTTTCACATGAATGGATGAATGGTTTCTCACGAAGACTCGTTTTCACATAGAGGCAAAAGGCAACACGGAAATGGTTCATTATTAGTTGTAGTTGCAAAAGATGGAATTCAAACTGAGAGCTAGCACGCATGTCCGGCGATACTCTATAAAAAAGAGTCTCAGTGGGGTTAACTGTTAGCCATAAAACAGGCAAACAATTTAGCTGTAAGGCGTAAAAACTGAACAGTTTTACCTTCAACTGTCAAGGTCGCTTGTTAAGAATTTTCAAGAATTGGAATTTTTAATTTTGGGTCTTTTATCGTGGCTTGCATGTAGCTGTAATAGTTTACAATTCTTAACCGTAAGAAAAAAAAAGTTGGCAAAAAAGTTGGCAAAAAAAGCCAAAAAATTAACCATTAGCTAGCTTATTCGAGACGTCCAGGGGCAGCTCGAAAAACGGCGAGCGTACAAAATAGAGGAGAACGGTGACGAGAGAACTCTTCTCCCCTATCTTTTCGATCTCCGTTTTTCGAGTTGAGCCCCAATCAACAGGACGCTGCCTGGAAGGGGTTAACTGTAAGCGGTAAAAGCCAAAACTCCATTGCCAGCCTTCTAAAACTAGTGAAACGAGGCAGCCTAAGCTTAAGGGGCCTTTGATTCTCTAATTGTAGCACTTTTGACGAGCGTTGCGTAACACATAAGACGACCTCGTTTATTATGCGTTGATTTCGCCCATTCTGCCTGATATGCTGTCACGCTATTCACGTACTATAAAACTTTCTTTACAACTCACTATATTTAGAACCTAACATTTCTGTTCGCAGCGAACAGTGGATTGTAGAGGAAATTAAACGGCACAGAGTAGCGGGGTACAGCTGACAAAGCACTGAAATTGAGTCTGGTAAGTAGATGTGGTTTCGGTTGACTGACTCGGATTTGTTCTTTAGAACGCGGGTACTGAATGCCCGGAGGGGGTACTCGTTGAAATTTTTGGTGGGGGTGTGCCGCCCGTATCTCCAAATGCAGACCCAATTTCAGACCAAAAAATGCCATTTCCCACACCCGTTTTCAGACCTGTCCACAAGAAATCCATACCCATTTTCAGACCTCACCTTGTACGTGATTAAGCATAATAGGTAAAATTTAGCTGGAATGATATATT
>OMLO01000081.1_pt1 | contig 41796 bp, 32 predicted proteins | sample 1674811 | NCBI WGS metagenome assembly OMLO01 (sample SAMN06265003, study PRJEB25207) | coral metagenome | isolation source: Coral host | place: Mexico:La Bocana,Puerto Morelos, Mexico | collected 2008-11-13
CTTCTGTGGTTAATCTTGACTCTTGCAAAAAATGGGCGCCAAAGGATAAATAGCTTAAAAGTAATGGTGAATTAGGTATAGGCTCTTGAAAACTGTGTTCAGCCACCTTAAAGGCCCATGAGAGACCACTATGTTGCATGCCTAACTTATTGATGTTTTTAATTCTCATGACAAGACGACTGCTTTAATTTGTGGACCTTCGACACACAGTGCATGACATTTGGCCTATTGCATTTTCTATTATTCTTTTTCTTTCTTTCTTTCTTTAAAGGAGTGCCCAAAGGTCAAATGATTGTCTTAGATTTGTATGCAGAAGTAAACCCTGTTTGGCAAAGAACAGAGTCCTTTTATGGACAGCCATTTATTTGGTGTATGCTTCATAACTTTGGAGGAAATATTGGTTTTTATGGAAACTTCATGAGTGTTGTTTCAGGTATGTGTAATTCTACAAAGGTCACACCTCATTGTCATAAGTGTAAGTTCGTTTGAGTATAGTTGAACCATCTAAGTTTTTACTAGTTGCCCATAAACTACTTTGCTATTGGCGAGTTTCACTTTTATTCTGGATGAACTAAAAAACAGTTCAGTTAATGCTCCTCATTCTTGGAACTGTCTTAGGGCCCATAGATGCTCATGGGCATGAAGGCTCTACCATGATTGGTACAGGGCTAACACCAGAAGGAATCGAACAAAATGATGTCATCTATGAGCTAATGAATGAGATGGGGTGGAGGTCAGAGCAGGTTGACATCATGTCCTGGGTTAAAGACTACTCCTACAGGAGGTATGGTGGCATGAACAACTACTCTCTTAATGCTTGGATGCTGCTGACAAGAAGTGTCTACAACTGTACTGATGGACATGCCGATCATGTTCATTCAGTCATTGTAAACCGGCCGCAACTTCATTTAAAGTTCAATCAATGGTATATACCTGAGGATGTTTGGCAAGCATGGGATGCCATGGTTTTGTCAGCAGACAGCTTCAATCCAGTAGAACCTTTCAGGTGATTATCACATAGGGCTAGCAACTTTAGTGTTTACAATAGAAGACAGATTAATTAAGATACTGGTAGTGACTTTCTTATTGCTCTGACTTCTAGCCTGTCCACCCACCACTTTTGTTTTGGCTTGTTCATTGTCCCATGTGGTTATCATTTTCATTTAACTTGCCATAGCAACAGTATAACATGGTAAAACACCCTTGATTATAGCTTTAAGAGCTCTTAATTAAAAAATGCAAAAGGGAATTTTTCTTATTTTATCAAATTATTATCAAGGTGAAATTTTTGGCAAAGTTTTTAAAAAATCTGTACATGGGATTTAGAGCCACCCTAACGTTTTGAAAATTTAAGGTGGCTCTGAACACTATGTTTGGGAGGTGTGTTTTCCTTATTGTTTGTGTGCTTGACTCAAGAGTGAGCAGTCTTGGTTTGAGCCCTGGTCAGGGGTGTTGAGTTGTGTTCTTGGGCAAGACACTTCACTCTCACAGTGCCTCTCTCCACCCAGGGGTGTAAATGGGTACCAGTAAATTTTATGCTTGGAGGTAACCCTGTGATGGACTAGCATCCCATCCAGGTGGGAGAAGAAATACTCCTGGTTGCTTCATGCTACTGAAAGCAGGATAAGCTCCGGCCTGATGAGCCACTTGGCTGAGTCGTATGCAGACTTTTACCTTTACCTGAACCCTATGTACAGAATTTGATTTGAGCCACCCAAGGAAGATCACTGGAGATGCCAAGTAGAAGGGAATTTCCTAAGCTCAGTTTATAAACTTGAAGCATGAAACTTAACTGGAATTGCTAGATGGCTGGGGGCATGATACCTAAACCTTCCTTGGGGGGATATTTCCTGAACAACAAAGTCAAGTAGTCAGCACTCCGCTGTCAATAGTTTTGCTCTGTTTTACATCACAAGTTTTAATGTGCCCCTCTCCGAAAGGAAAATATGCAGGCTATGATTCAGTTGGTTGAGTGGATGGTTCATGTTTTTTTTTAAAGGTATGACTTGGTGGATGTAACTCGACAGTCCCTGCAACTCATTGCCATGGACTTCTACTATGAATTGCTCTCTGGCTACCATAACAAGTCAAAAACTGAAGTGCAAACAGTGGGAACAAAGCTGTTTCAATTATTTACAGACATGGATGCCATTCTCTTGTCAAACCAGTATTTCCTGTTAGGACATTGGCTCAACAGTGCCAAGGCACTTGCAACAAGTGTGCAGGAGAGCAAGTTATATGAGTATAATGCTCGTAACCAAATTACTTTGTGGGGTCCTCGTGGAAATATCGATGACTATGCCAACAAGATGTGGGGAGGTCTTGTGAATAGTTACTACAAACCACGCTGGCAACTCTTCGTGTCTTTTCTTCTCGATGCAATTGCTCATGGAACTCAATTTGACAGTAACAAGTTTAATGCTGCTGTCTTAGCACAAGAAACAGAGTGGACACATGACACCAGTTCATATCCAGACAGTCCTGTTGGTGACACTTTGACTATTGCAAAAATGCTGTATGCAAAGTATCGACCAAAGAAATATTAAATTTTTAGCATTCAAATGTTGGACCAGGACACAGATTGATTAATATAATTTTAGAGCACTTGAAGTAGGTGTCACATTTAAAAATAGTGTAAAAAGTCTCTCAAGTGATGACAAAGTTGCAGATTTCTCAGATTTCATGAAAATTAACAGTCTGTAGTATGTTGTAAACATATTCTCTGAAGTATTTTTCAAAAAAAATTAAGTTACTTTATAGAGAATGTCATTTGGTGATGTTTGATTTTTGTTCTGAAAAAACTCCAGGCTGGACAACTTGTAGGAACTCAGCTGGAGATAGGATACCAGTAATTTTTTTTACAAAACAATGCGCAAAATCTTGTTGTCTCCGGCAATACCTGGAGATTAACTACCTAAAAAGAAACATTAGCCACAAATAACAATTAAAAATATGGTTTTACACAATACTGGGTTTGTCTTTTTTTAAGATTGAACATACATTGAACTCTTAAGTAGACACTTTTGGAACAAGGTAAGAATTTAAAGACGCATATGTCAAATCCAGCCAGGGCAAGCCAGTCACTGATGTCCATCTTGGGAGGTGTCTTACCCCTTTGATAGAATTGACCTGACACAAGTTAAGCATTTTAAGGGTCAGTTCTGCCAACTTAAACCTGTGTCATTAGTCTGGGCTCTCATCTGCGAGAATAGGGCACTGTAAACATCTTTTAACTAACCTCTTCCTCTGTAAAGAAACCCCTTTCCTTTTCTCACCTCTAAGTAAAAACATTTCAACCAAAAATCCTGACTACTTTTGACAGTTTGTATTATTTTGCTTTTGTTCATAGGATATCTATTTCAGATAGTTATCCTTCATCTATTTATATATTTCCCATGTGCCAAACATTTTTCAGGCATTCAGAACACAAAGAGAAAACAGAAAAAAAAAACGAGTGCAACCAATATTTTGAAACCAAATTCCAGCAGGTAATACTAATGAAAACCTAAGTTTTCAAAAATCCAAGACCATGACCTATTATGATAATTTTACAGTAAATCATCAGTGTGGGATTCTTCAGGGAAAATGTTGAACATTTTTGGAGGGAAAAATATTCAGTGTGCACAAAGGTATGTTTCCTCACCCCAGCAACATAAAATAAATATAACATGGAAGATAGGTAAAACTGGGAAAGGGGTGACCAAGATTCTGGAGGGTTCATCCCAAACTAGAGACATTTCTAGCCAGGAAAAAATATCAAGTTTAATTATCTTTAATAATAAAGGAATTAAGTCACTCAATCTAACAGAATTCAGTTTCAATTTTATTATTTTATCATTTAATACAATCAAGTAGGCAAACTTAGTTGTTTTTTTAACACCTGAAATGAGCTTAGCTCTGGAATAAGCTAAATTAAACTGTCTGCAACTGACAGCATAAGTACAGTTAAATTAGTACACCAAATGCAGATGTGTGTTCTGTAAACCTATGTTACAAAATGACTTCAAGCTGTATTCAACTTTTGTTATCCTGAAAGTCTTATATTATAAGTATCCTAACACTGCACATATACTTTAACTGAAGATCTAGGTGAAAGCGCAAGCGAGCCACTCTGGTATAGGCGCATGGAAAAAACAAACTCTTTCTTTTATGGAATGTTTTGGGAATTTTAGCCCTTCATAAATCTACAAAAATCGGCATGTCTTTTAGGCTAGGGTGACAAACACGTGAGGGACTTTAAACAAGAGAAAAATGTTACTTTACAATAAAGGAAATAAAACTGTAAAATATAATGAACTTGAAGGGGAAGTATCATCAATCAGTGTGGCAAATGATGTACTGTACAAAGGATCATGTTTGTACAATTTATGCAGACTGTACTAAACGATCATCTTGGGAAACTTCAAAAGAACCTTTCGAAACTTTTTAAAATCATGTTTTTTTTCAACAAGTGCAAGTTGTAACCTGTTTCCATATTATTAAAAATTACATCGTCAAGGTTTTTGTTATTTTTAAAACTACTTTACAAAAGAACTGTTTACTCTAGCAAATCAGTTGAAATTGATGATACAGCCCCTTTTTCAAACCAGTTAACAACAGCATTTAGTTTTGCTTGCCTAGCCTTTTCTTTAACATGTATTTCATTGTTTATTACAATCAGCTTCAACATTTTTTTTTCAGGAACCAATGTATTCTTTTTTATGCCTTTGAACACAGTAAAAGCAGTAAAAAGTTCCCTAAAACGGAAACAAGCTTTGCAGCTTAAGTCTGCTAAAATATAAATACTTCCTTCGATACAAGTCAAGTTAAATTAATGTTTAATCTATTTTTTCAGGGTTGAAAATTGGACATAAATGTTAGCAGTAGTACTTGCCTTACAAACAGTGTCCACCTAGTTTAATTAAATCCTGTAGCCTGCATTGGCAGATCCAAGAGTAGATAAGGGGTGCTACCTTAGGCTGTTTAAGGGAGAGGTGTACACAATAACTTATACATGGTGCACGGCCCAACCCACATCCTATATTTACTCTTCTATGACAGAGGGAAAAAGTACATTGCAGCAAGAGTGCTGTTGTTTTTGTTTCATTTTGTAATTTTTTTGGAAGCAATTTTCATTTGTCCCTTTGAAAATAGTAGATTAAAGTACAGTTGAAAAACAAAGCTTCCTTATTTTGACAAGAGGAAAAAAATCAACAGAGAAAAAAAGGACACAGACTGACACATCACAGAATCCCTGATAGGGACTGTCTGCAACACAGACTATCATGTGAATGTAAGTTATGAAACACAAATTTACATAACTAGGGACAAGAAAAAGGAGGAATGAAAAAAATATGCAACATACTGTAAGGGACAAAATAAATCATCATAAATTTGTCTGAAACTGCATTTCAGTACAAACTACTAATGCATAACTAAGCCACAATTTACAAAAACAAGTACTGTAACTTGCTAAAAAATTATTTGGTGATATTCATCTACAGAGGTTCCATCTTTGGGATCTGCTTAGGTTATTAAGTTAAAAGAACATTAATTTAATCAATAAAACACTAAAAATGTTTTGGTTTTTGCTTTAGGAAACTAAATAGAAACCATTTCATAGAATATGGCATGATACATCAAAGACAGACCATATGGTTATTTAGTTTTCATCAGCATAATTATTATTATAAGATGACCTCTCATTCACTGACATTCACTGCACTGCAAAAAGGAAAATCAAGGCTAAAAAGAACTTCTACTTTACTGAAACAAAAAGCTCTATGGAATATCTATTAACCCAGCGTCATTTATTAATTGTAAAAATGGCATCATATCAGTCTCATTGGCTTGATCCCCACATAATTCATAGATTGCAGTGCAGCTTTGTGGTCATCTGTTAAATCCTTGATCCTTGAGAATTTTAAAAGAAAGGTTTTAAACCTGATTCATGTCACAGGATTAATTTAGCAATAGAGATTCATTTCAGCACTATCTTGAAGCCGAAGCTTGTCGTTCCTCAATCATGCTGGTCAGTTTTCGCTGCAACACTTCTTCTGAACGTGATATTTTAGCAGGAAGGTGGCTACCATGGTCATCCTGCAAAAGCGCCCTCTTACGGCTTGTCTCTCCTGCACCTTGCTTCAGCATCTGATTAATATCTCGAAGTTTCTGTGAAAAATAAATTAAGGGATGGGAAAAATTGCATTATTTCAAAAATGAGTTCTTTCAGGAAATATTAATACCCCTCCCACAGAAGTTTTGTTTGTTTCAAACCCCCACCCCTCTAGAAATTCCAGTTTAGCTTCATACTTCTTTACAAACTGTGGCTCTCCAACCCCCACTCTACCCCCATAGAAATTCTATTTAAACAATTAACTTTATTAAATGCTCATTATACCTAACTTAAAATATAAATCTATCCTCTTGGGCTACACTTTAAGCATGGACCATGTTAAACATGGGGAATTTTCTTTGATCAACAGTTGCAAGGAATATATATCTTGTGTAACAATATATTTGCAACCTACAACTGCCATGTTGCAAGTTGCATGACAAGTTGCTGCTATAAAATATCCCTCTGCCAATTTAGAATGTTTTTAGTTAACTGTTGCATTGCAACTTGCAAGAAAAATTTCCTATTGATAAATGGGCTGGATGTTTTCTTAAACTTCATAGTCTACAGATTGACACTTGCATATACAATCATTTACCTCTGCTGGACTTTCTTTGAAACAATACAACAGTCTCGTTGTTGGTGTCATTGAAACTCCTGGATAGAAACAACAGAAACCAGCAATTACTTTAAGTTGTCCTGTCTGATTTCAATCTTCTTCCTTGTGTTGGAAAATTGCCAAACAAAAAGCTAGGAATTGATCAGCTTTCCTGGGCAAGCTGCTACAATGTATTACAGGTATAATAGGTTTTCAAAAGCTGTGATATTTTTATCTAATAATGACTAACCATTCTTGTGTGGAGAAATATACACAGGATGCCTGGTGGAGACTTTACGACGTGGAGAGTGCGCTTGATTTTTCATCACAGGTAGTGGAGAAAGTGGAGGAGAGTCCAACTACAGAAGAAAATTAAAAGTTCAACAATAAGGGTCATGTCTGCATACGAGCCTAGTGGCCCATCAGTGCTAGAGCTTACCCTGGTTTCTGTATCATAAAGCAAGTAAGAATATTTCAAAGAGAAATTTTTTATCTTTGTGTAACAAAGCAATTTCCACTATTTATTTGACTTAAAGTACGTTGGACCATTGTTATTTTGTACTGTTTGTCTCGGTGTCTTAATTGTCACAAAATAGCACTGGAGCTGATTTGTCTGAATTAACTCCTGAAACCACTAGGATAAAATTGTCTTCTACATGTGTAGACAATTTTAATTCCATTTTATCTCTGAAATAATGGTACATTAAATCATTTACAGACTATTACCCATTGCCTGAAAGACCCGAGAGTAAGGGAAATATATTTCCCAAACTTGTGATCCTGTTTATTATTATACAATCTCACTGCAACTTACCGCTCTGTCTCCAGCTGAGAACTTGAGAGCAAAATTTTTCACCCGTTTGATGAACACCTAACAAATGAATGCCACAGAGGAGATAAAAAAAAATTTGGTTTATTTCAGTATGAAACCAGAGGTTCAGTATAGGTCAAATGCTACTGGCAAGTTGTTCTCGACAAATGCTTGCCTTGAACATAAAAATCTATTTTAATTACCTTGTTGTAAAACTCAATGAGGTCTCCTCTTTCACCATCAATATTTGGACTGTTCTCAGTGCTGCTTGATCCGGATGCAGAAGCGCTGGTTGGAGGTGGCGTAGAAGGTATAGTGCTTGCACTTCTCACTGGGCTAGCTCTCGCACTACTGGAGCCTTGAACTGGGCTGGCTGGTCCACTACTACCAGGCTCACTTTTGATACCTGTTGTCAAGAAATATCCCTATTAGTCTCACATTTTCTTCTCAAATTCTTAGTGAAAGGAAAACGTAAAGGGGCTTGTGACACTGGAACTACAGGCTTCAAGTAGTCGATTTAATTCTTTACAGGGTTAGTTAAATGGGCAACCATGTGAGTGCATACATAAATCATCTTACAGAAGGTGATGAAACAACACATACAAACACAGGGGCTATAGAAAAAGCTAGAGTAGTGTTGAAAGGGCAAGTTGACTACTTGTTAACGCGGCTTTACCCATCTGCTGTCATTACCTCGACTGACTCTTTCTTTTTCTTTTCAAAAAGGCATTTAATTATGTTTCTTTCTACCCAGTCACACCAAACTGGTACCCCCATGTTCAAAATCTTTAAGAAAGCCCTATTCTACACATAGTTCTCTTCCTTTTTGCTGCATGCTACCAACTACCGGCACCAAGGCTTAAAGGCAGACTTCACCTTGAGTGATAATGTTTGGAATAAACAAACTTTACTAAACCTAACCTTTTGCTACGCCATCACTTCCACTGCTACCAAGTGGAGCTCTTCTTCTTCCTCTGAGAAGCACACTTCTGTAAACCTTTTGTGGGTTAGAGGAAAAAAAGAAGTTAGAGCTGGGTCTAAACTAACTTTTAATATGCTGGCAGTTGAAACCGCTGAAAACATGGCGACACTAAATGTTGATTGCAGTGCATGGATTGGAACTGTTTTGAGGGCAATTGGCTGTTTTTAAGCTAGACCCCTTTAATGTTAAAGGCATCTGGTATGAAAACAAGATGCATTTAAGTCCATGGCTTAACAGAAATAAAAATTTATACTAAAAAGACTGAGTTCTACACTCAAGTTCTACACTCAGAGGACACTGGTGATCAGTTGTTTGCATTGTCAAACCCTGTAGAGGAGTGAATCTGAAAGGAAGATATTACATAATGTATAATTTGTGCAATTAACTTAAGGACCTTACATGGCTAACAGCCTGAGGCTGAGTGCGATAACACTTCATAATATTCTGGAATGAAAGATCTGCATTTGTAACCTGGAAAAAAAAAGAAATTAATATTTTAGAGGGATGGAGGAAAATGTACTTTCATTTGTCACATCAATAACTAGATGAGAAAAAAAAAATACTGTTAAATAATGTTGGTTTAAAAATTTGGTGGATAACCAGGTCTATCACTTAATTCAGCATAGTACAGTGGCACAAACAAATATCTCTCATTTTCCCTGTCAAACATAACAATGGCTAGAGTTTGCGTAGCACATTCATAGTTAAACAATTCAGTATGAGGTTTGAGGGTTACTTTAACATGTTAATTTCACAATGCATAAATTATCCAGGACGCAACACACTAAATCTGGTACGAAAATATAATGTACCTTGCCCATGACATAAATTGAACACATCAGTATCTGATCAATATGCCTGTCTCTCATCAACTCTGTCATGTTCATCAAAGTGTGTTCAAAGCATGTCCACATCCTGTAGACGAGAATGGGTATTCTTATAAGTGATCAAAGTTCTAATTCTCATTAAATTACCACTAACAACATGTCAAGGAGAAAGACTACAAGAATAGGGCAAAACATCACTGGTAGGTGTTGTTAAACTAAATATTCCACACTTGTTTCATGTGAAATGCATGTAGACAAGAAGGAGAATTTGTATCTGGGCTTACTTTACACGGAGGTCCTCCTGGACATCAAGTTTGGAGCACAGATCACGGAGGCGAACACTGGATAGATGATAAAGCTGTGCATAAACAAGAGAAAGTTTGTTACTGAAAAGGCAGAAAATTCTTATCATTTGGCATCCTCACATTAGAGATCGGCAACTAAATTATTGTTAAGTTTATCAATACAAATCATACTGGGCAGCTGATAAGAATTAAGACACTAGTCACCAGTGGGAAATTTCAGGTTTGCAGTTAAAGAACTCAACATTGAACAGTATCTGCCCAATATGCCTAGTCTCTAATTGCAGCTTTTCTTGCTTTATGTCCACAGGTTGACAGCATATATGTGATAAGACGCCAACAACATCTGCATAAAATGATTTTCTTGGAACAAAAACTCAAGGGACACTGATTGGAATGCTACATTTAAATTGCTTAAAGGTATGCAGTAATCAATCTTAATCAATCTTGACTTGTCAGGCTGCATGTCCTTTTTACATTAAAACTTCATATGTTTGATGCAATTTTATCTTATCTCTAACTTTATATTCACATTGGCATTCACTTTCAATGCTCGGGCATGGCAGCTACCTTTCTGAAGAACAGTGCTAAGGAGCCTGTCTTTCTTGGTTTACTTGGAGTCGGAACTTTCGACTTGGGTGTGGTTGGTGCTGATGATGGCCTAACAGGACTTGACGTTGGTGATGCCATAGCATTGTTAGGAGCCAAAACACTACCAGCCTGGGGCGATGTCACTTGCACAGTAGTCGAGGTGTTGGGCAACACAACAGCTTGAGCAACACCATTTACAATGTAGCCACCCTGATTACCTGGTGCTGGTGTAATAATCACTGAAACCAGATAAAAAGGTTGAATCTTCTTAAACTGATTAACAAGAAAATACTTTTTAATGCATCAACATTACCACTCAATTCAATGTTGAAATCAAAATGTAAATTCTCACTACTCATTCCAATGATAATCCTTAACTTTCAACAACAAAGATGAGAAAACGGTAGTCCATAGACACAAACACATTCTAAAACTTTATAATTTAAGCAATAAACTGTCAAGATTCAAAATAATTCCCTTGCAGAAACCTACTAAAGAGGTTTGACTGTGGCACTGAGTTAAAACTATTATTTTAAATATTCAAAAATAGTTTGCAACTTTAAGTACACTTACATGTTGGGGCATTTCTTGCCGCAGCCTGCCTTGTCGTAGCAGACAAAGTCACAGGTGGAGCACTCTGAGCAGAAGGAGAGCTACTGAAGAGGTTGCGCCGTGCACCACTACTAGGGGTGATTGGTGAACTGAACACATCATGGGCTGATGGAGAACTAGGCAACTGCAAGACTGAAAAAAAAAAAACCCAATGGTATGGCAAAGTCTCTTCCCTAGATCATACTGTTCAATTCAAACACAAGTTCTAGAACTACTTAAGTTCAGTTCAAAGATTAAGCATGGGTGATGGACGTTTGTGTCGAGATATTTTTAGTTGTATTGTGTGACATTTTATAGTACGATAAGTGATTTGCATTATGTGAGGTTTTCGTGATTTCAATGTAGACAATAGAACCAATTAATCAGTCCTTATATCATCGATGTCTAGGAATTAGGGTGTCGCGTGTCAGTAAAAAAAGAAAACAACCTAGAAATTATTCATTGTATCAGAGAGCGAAATCGGGATGCGATCAGAGACTATTGAACTATTACAGCGAAATAAATAGTGAAGTTTGTGAGGTACAGCCTGGTGTTCTAAGGCAATTCAGGTAAAAATTAAATTCCTTTGTCTCTTAACCCTTACTAAGGTTAGAAAACAAAGGAAATTGAGAATCAAACTAGGTTAAAATTATTTTTACCTGAATTTAATTTTTAGCTACAACAGATATATTGCAATTAACTTGAAATACTCTCACTACCATCAAGTTACCACCCTCATTCCTCACCTCTTCTAGCAGCTCCCTCCTCTCCACAAATTCTTTGAACACGAGGGTGGATAATTGGTGAAGCCAGCAAGTTTTGTGTGCTGTGAGCAGCTTCTGTCTGGTATGGGATGGATACATCTTCACATGATGGAACAGAGCCAGCTTGTTGGATCGATGACCAAAGGGGAGAGTCGTGACTCCATGCAAGGCACTCCAGAATCTGTTCCTCAATCTATATCAAAAGATGGTGCAATTATTTAATTCCACTACCTTTTGGTAATTTTTCGTTAAAGGAGAAAGCAGCCTACAGTGTCTTATTTGGAACTTACATGATTAAGATGTTTGACAACATCTCTCGAGAGTCCATCTTCAGCTTTTATGAATACTTCAATAATTTTGAGGAAACAGTAGGGACTGATGTCAAAGATTTCAATTACCCACGGAAATGTCCTAATAAAAGAAGAGAAAGGCAGGTGTAAAACTTTGCTGCGATTATACAGAGCAAAAATAAAGTTGTTTTACACTCTCTTTGCAAGATCAAGAGCCAACACGATACCTACCTTTGAGAGTTGTAAGAAAAGATAATTATTTCCAAACAACAAGCTATCAAGGAAGAATGCAGATTCTCTCGCTCCAAGAGGGTCTATAAAAAGAAGGAACATTTTTAAGAATTCCACAAGGTGACTACTCTTAACATAATACCCACTGATGTTAATAAATTAGTTGCTAAATAGAAGCCCAGCCCTTTTACCTCCCCGGAAAAAAAGTGAACTTACAGTTAAATCTAGGTGTCCTTGCAGCCTGTTCTGCTCTTGCAAAGTAATGCTTTCAAGAACCTATCAATAAAACAACAGATATGTTTGTACTGCACAAGCTCCTGTTTTATATGTTCAAGAGATACTTGCACATCATTTTATTTTTGATAAGAAGCTCACGTAGAAATAGAATGCCATATTTCAATAGCAGTCAACTTCAAAGATCGATGGCTCTCATGTAGTGCAGCATTGGAAAACAACAGAATTCTCTCGCCATCATGTAAACCACAACAATAACAGATGCCTGAAGAACATAATCGTCAACATAAATTCTTTAAGGCTTTAACAGCTATTCTTCAGTCCATCATCATTATCATTATCATTATCATAATTATTATTATTATTATGATCATTAATTATAATATCAGTATCATTAAAAAAATCATTTTTCAGTGTCAACAAATGCTAAATTACCATACCTTGAAGTACAGAATCTCAGCAAGTTTCAGCCTCTTTGTTGCAAACTCTCTTGTGGAACATGGAGACTTGGGCCTATCAGGAGACGGCTGAAAGAAGCAAGTTAGAACATAATAAGTGTCTGATCTTATGAAAAAGAGGCGCTAGGATAAATGAGTAAGTTCAAAACCATGAAGTAGAAACAGACACTAATAATATCTGTTTGAATCATTATCTACCTGTACATATTCTCGGAGGAAAGTCTCGCCAAGTTTTTCAACTCGATTCTCGATAGCTTCCCGAGGATTTCTACTGCACTCACTGCAACATAAAATACAAATTCAGCACTGGAAAAAAACTTAATGCCCAGTAATAAGACAAGTATCCTTTGAAATCTCTATCTTAGCCAGACACAATTACATGAAACAACTTGATGACTCAGTCCATAAGCATACACAAAGTAATAGGTGTGTTTAGCAATGTACTATGGAGAAATTCTCAAAGCAGAGTTCTTTCCAAGTTTTATGCAAGGGTGAAGTGGTTATTTACATGTAAGTGAAACAAACAATGGATACATGAGGTTTCTACAAACAAGATCTTGATATAAACTTCTAATTAAAAAGGTTTTTACTTACGAGAATATTTTCAAGAGCCGATCACTTGGTCCTGCCTTCAACCCTGACAACAGAGCCTGCAGTCTGCTGACTGATTGTGTTGCAGTGGATACAGGAGTTATCCTACAAAATATAAATTAACAGTGATCAGCAAAACCTTGCGTAAAATTTGTCACAAAAACACTTATCATCTCACCTGGTACTCAAGTTAAGATTGACAAAGGTCTACAACCTCAAAAAAAAAGGTTTAAATTAATAGTTTTAGTGGTAGCCAATATAACATCTTTGGATCGGGTTTACTAAAGGCATTCGCTGTCGAATGTTGATTGATACCACACAACAATCAAACAACACAAGTGTCAATCTAGTGCTGACAGAGTATTGATCGAGTGTCAATGAAGATGTCTACAGAGTGTCAATCAAGAGTATCAGATGCGTTAAGTACACATCCATATTTTTTACACATCAGGAAATTTTCAATTAAAAATAAATCTTCTCATATAATGTTTACCCCAGCAACTGATACTCATTTTAAGAACCATCTTACTTAGGATCTTTCTCCTTTAAATATCTTCTTCCAGTCAGGGGGGTTGAGGGTGCAAGACTTCGTGTCTGTAACAAAATAAGTAAAAAAAGAAAGAAAATGAGTCTGACATTACGTGTTACAAAGTGTATTGTTTTGGATCTGTTTCCGTTATCAAGATCATGCATTCAAACCTTTCAGTCTACAGTTATCATAGTGTTAAAAACTATATGCCCCCACCCCCTCCACCCCAAAACCATGCAATGGTGTCTTCCTCCTGTTAGAGGATTTGGTTGACTCACTTCATCACAGAAGACAGAAAGAAAACACTACAACTTACCCTTGTGAAGTGTTCCTGTAAATTTCTTCTTAGCCCCATCCTAAAGGAAAAAAAAATACTCTCATTCAGAAATCAAATACAGAAGCCACCAGCATTCTTGGTGAGGCCTGTCTAAATCATGTACTGGGACTCAGTCTGCTTCATAGCATGTAAATCAAACTTTTGCTGCATATACTGAAACAAAATACATGTAGTTGCAAATCTTATGACGTCATCACTGATCTAATTTGCATAATAGATAAATGTCAATACCTCTGAAATGAAAAAAGATATTCAAAAAGAGAAACGCCATTCTTTTATATTTCGAAATGCCTTTCAAATAAGCAGAAAAAAAAATTTTCATGTCATATACACTTTAAGTGTGATTAGACTTTTGGCTCATTCACTTTAATTGTAGGCAATATTCAGCACAAAAACAGAACACTGGGCATTTAATATGTTCCTTATAATACTGGCTAGATGAACAAGAAATTGCTTCAAGTCAAATTTTTATATCTTACTGTTTCTTCTCCTCAGAGTAATTGACATTTTGCTCTTACCTTTGCTGTTCATCCACTTCTGCAAAAGTGTAAGACTTGGCTGGTGTGCCAATTTCAACATGAGCTTCATCATCCAAGAAGATCCTTTCATCAAAATCTCCAACTGAGAGCACGTACTCCTCATATTCTTTGTTGACAGATTTACTGGTGAATAAAACCAAGTGATCAGAAAAAAGTACACAAGAAAATCACCCTGCTATCAGTAATTAAACTATAACATATAAATTAATAGATAACATTTGTACCTAGCTCCTGACCACTTCTCAAATGCATTACTAATTCATCACATTTAGACAAAGGACAGTGTTTGGATATCTGCTCTTGCTTAGCAAAGATTGTTACCAATTTATTTCTCTTTTATCTCCCTAGTTTTGATTAAGATACATCAAAGACTCAAAACAGTGTTTGACTACATTTCCAGACTTTGAAGCTCATCAGTGGTTCATCTTTGACATATTACTTTAAAAACGGTTTCAAAACTTATAGCATATGCTTAACCTCGCCTAACATCATGAGAAAAATTATCTCCTAAGCACAACAGATAATTTGATTAGCTGACAAAGATGTGCTGAACAGCTTATACGAGAACTTATTTTTGGTTGGACAGAGTTGCACAATGTTTTATATGGCAAAAATAGTTATTTTTCTATTTTTTCAGATTGTCAAAGTTGGTATCAACCCTGTCTCCCTAATGCACTCTAAGGGATATCGAGAAGTTTGAATAAAACTGATACAAATCTAAAGATTAAAAAAATGGAGGAGGGGGGCAAAAGCTTGGACTGGATGGAAGGAAAATACTGTTAGCCTTACCAGTTTTGCTCAAAATTTCCCTGATCCAGAATACCTGTCAAGTTCTCTTCATTCCCTTTCAATGTCTGTAAAAGAACATGAATTTTACTGAGCTCACAAAACAAAGCTCTGTTCTTGCACAAGAACTCAAAGATTGAGGTCTAAAATCATAACCTCCTAGTTTAGTGATGATGATGGTGGTGGAGGTGGGTGGAGGTGGGTAGGTGGGGGAGGGGGATTGGGTTGGGGAAGTTTGGCAGACCAAGAGAACTGATGTTCTAGAAAGATGGGGTAGAGTGCTATCATGATATGTCTTGGTCCTTTAACAGCATCCTTCTTGGAGATAGGTTGCTGGCAAAACTACTACTTCCTGTAAAAAGCTTAAATTGTAATTTAGACCAGAAACAAGGGGCACGTGTTAAATTAGAATTATATCTATTCTGGTCAGTGCCATGGTCTCTCTTTTGGATGGGGCAATTGTGAGATCACAACTCCTATCATTGATATGCATTGTAACCAAAACATGACAGCCAACTGTTAGTAAATAGGACAATGCAATCACTTTGAGCCTTGTACCTTTTTTTCAAATAGCTGCTTTAGAAACGGTTTCCAGTGATGTTCTTTGATACCTTTAGCCTCCAACACTATTCCTGTTGGAGAGACAAATCAAAGCGTTGTTACACAAAATATCTATATCCTTCCCATAGAAGTTTATTTTGCAGGCTAAACCCCTCCCCACTGATCCCTCTTGAGCACCCCCCACAGCATACTTGTATGTCAATACCTGCTAATATGCCCGTAACATATGCTTTGTCTATTGAGTCATTTACAAAGAATGCTGAGCTTCTTTGTAGTTTTGCCTGTAAAGCCACTTTTTATCTCTTCAAAGTTAAAAAGGCTCATTTGAAATCATCATGTTTGATTTTGTAAGCATTTTACAAAAATTATTGCCAAAAATCCCACACAGACATGTGTTGATTAACTGGGTAAAACGCTGCTTGTAAACAGGCCATTATTTAAACTTTGCATTTAAACTTGCTGTAATCTGTTGTAGCTCAACGAAAATTCTAAGGAATCCGAAATAAGTTTTCCAAAAATTCTTACCTGGGAATTAAGAAAATCTAGTTTTTGGCCTCAAAAATTGGGGGTCGACTTATACATGGGATCGACTAACACACGGGTAAATACGTCATGTCTCTTTGTTATGCATTCCCATAAGTTAAGCATTGTTGGTCAAACAAAGCAAGGAAAAAGCGCCAGGCTTCGAAGTGAAATTTGCATATTGTTTAAATGTCAATCAATGAAAGCAATCATATTTCCAGTTTCAATACTTTGCAAATAACTACCCTTAGTTAACTAGCTTTAGCTACCAAAATGAGCAGAAAACTGAAACAGTTGCTTGAAGAAACTTAACTCCTTATTTTCACACATTTAGTTCATGTCTTTACAAGGCGTGAACTGTATTTCGGCACGCTTCAGCAAATGTTTAATTTTTGTCTGAAGCGTCTCATGATCCATATTGAAAAACTGCAGTTCTACACGTATTTGACACAAATCATTCATTCAAACGGTACAACACTTATTCTTTGATCAAAGGATTATTTATCAAAGTTTCTATGGCACGCTGCTCACATTTAGTTGTTAGGTATATGCATACATGTATACGCATACTGGGCTGACGTGAATTATGCATATATTTTGGTTTAGGTATACCCAAGCTGCACTGTAGTTCAACGCTGCAAACTCAAGCCTGAAGAATTCAATTCTCCATACTGTTTGCTATACAATTCTAAACTTTCAATTTTAAGAATTTAGTGGCACATCAAAAAGTTGTATCCCCTAGTTATAAATTTTCTTTGCTCTATTGACCACTAAATTTGGCATTGCAATCAGGACAACAGGTGGTACTTCCAGAAAAATTAGATGGGGATGTGTGACCCACTTCTCAAAACCCTAAGACCAAAATTTGTGATTTTTCCCTACCCCAATTATGACACTCTCAAAATTTTAATACCCTATTTAAGAACTCAACCTTTAATCAATACCCTGCTCAGCTCGATGTTTAAGGCATTTTGAAGGGCTTTTGTTTACGGTCTTATTGATAATGATGAAAAAAGTAGCTTCTTTTATAAATTTACCCACTATTCAAGACAAGAGTAAAAAACCATACCCTTTTTCAGACCAAATTGGTAAAAATGTTGCCTATTTCTGATCAAAACACCTAAAAAAACATAAAATTTGGAGCTGCTTATACCTATATAGCCCACATAAGGGAGTAACCCCCTGGAGTGATAATTGGCAATACAATAATTATATTGTCCCTCAAACAGAAAACAAGAATAAATAGACTATAGAGCCACCAAATTAAGCTACAAAACAAACTCAGTAATTTGACTGTATCTAACTGTACCTTGATGCCTGTTGCACAGCCGTTCAACAATACATGGTACATCAGCTGGCACCCTAAAATCTCTGTTTCCAAAATCTTGAGGGAGTCCTACACAAAGGGTAAAAGCACAGGAAACTTCAAGTACCGGTAGTTGATTTCTAAAGAGTTGAAAACAATGATCTTTAAATTCAAGTGTTACACTTGCATGATTAGTATTTTTTAAATTACCTTCAAAGTTAGGATTGAGTAATTCTCGACGATTCCTAGTGAACAAAGCATTGGAGTACAAAAGATCCAAGCAACACAGCAGTAGGTGATAGGAGTTCACTAAGTCATCACTGATAGCAGGGAAATGGCCTGTTGATAACAGATATGTTATTACTTCAAGAAAAATTTAAAACCAATGTTTGATGACTCACTGTTAAATGGACAATAAGAATACTGCTGGTCCTGGTCCTAAACTTCTTAACTTCAGGGGGACTGCTCATTTTGAAGGAAGGATAGTTAATTAGGGGAAGCGGTGATCGTGGCTTATGACTTCCAATAACTGACACAGCTACATCGTGCAAGGAAAGTCGTATCCAGTAGCCCAGGGTTAGTGAAGTCTATTCTTTGCTTACCCGTTGGGCAACTTCAGTTTTTTGGGATTTATTTTTTGGAGGAAATTCAAATCACAGAAGTTGTGCAAGAGATGATGTTATTGTTCACAAAATAACCCTAAGAACATGTGTGATGGGTGTTAAAAAAGAGTGACTTTTGGGCTAGTACACCACAATTACAGCTTGCTTTTAAGATGTAAGCAAGAATATTGGTTTTCTTTGCATCCTGGCAGCTAGAAATCCACAATTAACAGGACAGGCAAATAGCAGACACTTATTCTCTGATACAAAAAAAGTAAATCAATAGCAGAAAACAGTAAGACTGCTTTGGTCAAATTATCTAATGTATAATACATATCATCTGATAGCTAATTATCTGATTTTCTTGAAGAAAGTAAATTCAATTTTGTGTACAATAGACACTTCAAAAAGAAAAGATTGGGATTCAAATTTCCTTTCTATGCTAACAGTCAAAAACAAACAAATTGAAAAAATAATTATTTGTTGAAAAAACACAGGAAGTTTCCAGCTGAGCTTTTCTGTTTCAATATGGTAGAAACAGAACTGAGATCAGATTGTACAGTTTTGTGTAGTCAAACTACAATGAGGGCTTAAGTTACTTTCATAGCATCATCATAAATGTTTACAATGATATAAAGCAGCACTGCAAACAATCTCTGACTTAAATTCTGCTTAAAAACAAATTAACACCAAGGGGTGCACAATTTAGTCAAATCTTTTAGGAAGTAAAAGGAAACCAACTTGCTTTAGAAGTTACAGAAAACCACTAAGTTTGAGTTTGTGCATGGAGAACAGAACATTTCTATGCAAATTGTTACAGTAAATGAGGCAAAGATGACACTTAACAAATTCCTGCTTAATCTAGCAAGGGGGTCAAGCTTGTAGCAACAGAATTATGTCAAAATGATCAAAACTAATGTGCCAAGCAATATTATGTTGACAGACGGATTTTATCATGCCTTTATCCATATTAAAATTGTATGTACTACAGGCATCTTAATTTAGTTCATGTCTAGACCTGCTTCAGAACACATCCTCTTATTTTAACCTCCCTGTATGCTTTACAAATTAAGACCACAGGGAGACTAGGCAACAGAGTCAATTTGACAAAAAAGCTGACCTCTCAAAACATGCCTGAACATGTTTTTGCATCTGTCAATGCAAATACATCCATGACTCATTGACCACAGATCTACTGCTCAAGCATGAGTAAGCACAAACAAAAGATGGAACAGTTTTTCTGGTACAAGTTCAACTCTCAAATCATGTGGGGTGATGTGGAATAATCCAATCCTGAGGTTGCATTGAGATTGGATAATCTTGTGCAGTGAACCAATGATACAATCAGGGGCCAAAACAATTTACACTCTTTGCCATACTAAAATAATATGCTCCAAATTTGTCGCTTGTGAGTAATTAGGTTCGTAAAATGCCTGAAGCATAAATTCTTACTGGGAACCACAAAAGCCTTTGAATAGTTGTCACGCTCTATATAATTTGAAATAATTTCAGTTCTTAAGGATATGCTAATACCACTGTCGCTGCCAACAATCAAAATATTGCAAGATTTGTGTCAAAGCAGTGTTTACCCAAGGAAAAAATATAACATGGCTAATCAAAGAAACCTACAAATTCTAACCCTCCACCAAAACCATCTCCAGATTAACAAGCTTTACTTCACAAGTGCTTGTTAACAATTGAACAGCAAAATTGAATAAAAAGTGCGCGGCACATGACCACAGTGGTTGTAAACCTAATATTGATTACACATCAAGTTCAAATTTCACAAGATTCAGACAACACCCCCAAAGAGCTTCAAAAAAAAAATCATAGAAGGACCTGAATTACGCTGTTTTATGTACTTCAAAAGTGAAAGCACCAAACAGCAAATCTTTTCTTTCTTAGAATAGATAATAGCGATGTAAAAGTACTTTTTCACCTTTGCTGGTACACGCCGGCTTTACGCTTGAAGGTGACAAAATATAACATTTCACGACCTAGGGTGTTTTTCCTTCGCCTTTTGCACAACGCGACTCAGGGAGGTAGTTTCGCAAGATTGATGAATCATTGCATTGCGATAAAGAACTTGGAGCGAAACTGTCTCTATATTGCAAAGCGAATTTCGCGCCAACAGGACTAAAGCGTGAGATTCGAACCTTAGGTGCATCACCTCCGAAAGTTTCGTTGCAGGAAGGGAATACTTAATTACTTTTTAGCTTTAAATTAGACCTTTGGATTTTCTTTAAAACCAAGAAGACAGTGCATGCTAGTTCTGCAAAAAAATACTGACCTTTCGCCTGAATGTATAAAGTCCAGCAGAAAGCGAACACATCGCCCACAGAACATGGTTGTTTTCTGCGGAGCATAAAAGAACTGAGATCGGTGAATAAGCCACGAGTTATTACTCATTTGAATATCACATGTTTACAGCTGAGATCTCAACAAAGCTGATAAAATCACAGTAAAATATCACACTAATACAAACTACGAAACGAAGAACGCTGAAAGAATTTCAGTGCTACGTCGCGAACCAGAGTGGGCTTACATTTTGAAAAGCCATATCGTCACGTTATTGTTTATAAACCGTCGTGAAATCCACGCAAGGAAATTAAATTTCTACCTGGATTTTCGGCCTCTCTGAGTCTTTGTGTTTTCCTCCCGAGGATCTTTAAAGATTTCCAGAAAAATTGGCTCGTATTTCTTGAAAATAACAGTAGACACATGAAAGTTCCTTTCAAGTAACTCGATTTTCTTCCTAAAGTCTCCCGCCGCATTCGACATATCCAACCATTTCTTCATTTTACTGAAAAATTGGATGAGGCTGTAGAGAAAGGAAAATCGAAAATGTTACAGATAATGCTGTCAGCAAAGAAACTGAAATGGCATAAGATAACAAAATGAACGAAGAAAGCCTACCTCAGTTTCGCCGCTCTCAACAAGCGCGTCAATGAGACACAATTTCCTTCGACTGTGGCTGAACTGTCGACCGTTGGAACAACACTCTTGCGGCAGGCGACGTACAAAGCACATGCCAACCAGTGTAGACTGTCTCCCTGAAAGAAAAAGTGCTTTGTGATCTTCAACAGATCGCAAAACCAACCCGGCTACAGGCCCAGATAGGAGCTTTGGTCTAAAGAATATTTATACGTAAGATTCGAAGCAAACATGTAACGAACGCAAACGCACACAAACAAAAGGTACCTCTAAAGTGTAATTCGTGCTTATTTTTTGATACGAAGACCAAGCTTCTTGACTAGTCTCTTCGTCCATATTAAGATCACGACATAGATTATCGAATCGCTCCGAGCTGTTCCCTTCTTCATCGTCGCTAGAACTCGCCATTTTGATTTGTCTTCCACAACCAAACTGTAAACGCAAGCACAAAACCCGAAATGGCGGGAAAATATGACGAGCGCCAAATATAGCAAGGCGACGACTGATGTTCGCATGACGACAGCGCGTCAGCTGTCAATAACAATAGGAATTGTAATGACCTGATCCTTATTTGGTAGTAATTTCCCGCCCTTTTTAAAGAGCTAACCGGCTTCAGCTGTGTGTTATCGTTCTAAACCTTGAAGTTTTCTTCATGGACAACTGCATATTTTGACATTGAATATTCTGCAGCGTGTTCTCTACTTTTTGAATAAACGACGAGTCTCAATTTCTGCTTCAAATCATTTAAGAAAGTTCTCTTGGCCATACATGTTCACTTCGCCCGCCATATGTGCGTCTTCGTGCTCCCAAGGGGGGATTTCGTTAAGTACCTTTGATCTCGCACGCGCCAGGACGACACGATACGAACAGGTTTTATTTCAGGAAAGGTAGTCTACGAGCAAATTGCTTCAGCAGTTCTCACAGGTTGCAGGAAATTCAGAATTCATTATCGTTTTGGTGCAGATAAAAATTCTTTATTCTCGCCATTTTCTCTGGAAAAAGAAAACCCAAATACATCTTATCATATTTCAAATGTGATCGATCTTCGTGATGTAGTGATGGAAGGGTTGGTATTATATTTCTCTTGCAAGTTATCGATGAGGCTGGAAAACATGCAGATATAGCCAAAACACAGGATTTTTGAGTTTAACGGACAAAGATAATAGAAATGCGTTCTAGAGGATTGTTGATTTGCAAACAATGTTCGTTTCGCTTGGTTCAGTGCTCTCTTAAATTATTCGCTAATGAAGTTAGGGACGTCATGGTTCGGTTTTGTTTTATTCATTGTCCAGATTTTAAATATTTATAGGCCATGCAAAATAATACAGTTGCATTAAGAATTTCCTGCTGTTGTCATTTTTCTGCATCGGACCTTCTGAATCAAGGCAGCTGATTAATTTTTTCTTTCGAGGATGTGAGAAAAACATGTCGGTAGATAGCAAGGCAGGTAAGATTGATACTAGTAGGATATAAATATGAAATGCGCACGTACGTGGAGCGAATCTAATGACGTGGAACACCGATATGCTTTCGAATGTGAGAATGCTGTAATTTAAAATCCCGCCAAATATTTTCCCTTTTCGCGAAACTGGACTTGTGTCATTCCATTCAACCATTCAACTTTTCCCTGACCCCCCAAGCCAGGGAAAAATCCCTGGGAACGAGGTTGGCATTGCATTTTATTTTGTGCTCAGTCTATAAAAGTCTGGAAAACGTAAAGAAAACATCGAATCAATGAACAAAGTTGTTCAATTTGACACACCTTCTGCGGTGTCCGACAACAGACACCCGGGTGGGGGTGTGCAGCGAGCTTCTTACTCTACCCTATTCCCGACCTGACCAGACGTTAATAAAACATATCCAGCCTATACCAAATTCAACAGACGCAAACCATGGCAGCAATAACGAAGTGCCTGTATCCTATTCAGATCAAACCAAACCCATGGGAAGCTCATACATGAGAACATTCCTCTAGGACGAGAGAAAAATAAGCGCGCACCCTTACGAAAGGTGTTCTGAACAGAATTAGGAGCCTGGATTTATAGTTTTCTGTGTAAACAAATGCTTTTTTCGGCTTTTTTTTCACAGATGTGTTCCCAGTCACACTCGGAAATGAAATTTGATGTGACCCTCAATGACGGTCAGGCCTGTATTATCCAATGAATAGTAATTAGATCACCTGATCGTTTTAAGGAAGCTTCCCGGGGTAAGTGATGGCTCTCTCAAGCGGGTCGATCGTGGAGAAAAACTCCTATTCTCGAGCTTTATCACCCTTGGTTTCGATTTCTATTCTCTTCGGACCTGGAGAAAGGCTCTATTCAAAAACGCACTCTTGGCTGGGGGGATTCATTTTCGCGTTTCTGCTCATCGCTATGACATTTGTCGCGATTATTGGAGTGTTTGTTCGAACCACAATAGACACGTGGATACAGTTTTCACTTTACATCGTTCCTCTTGTTGCCCTGCTTTCGGGATGTCGTGTTTACACGTCTTCAGCATTCAACAAGCTGCTGAAAAGAAGGCTGTTAAGGAAGTCTATGGTGGAAGGTGTTGTGGAGTCCGATCAGGAAATTCCGTGGCACGAAACACAAAGGAACTCTTGGCTGAGGAAAGCTGCTTTTAAAAACTGCATCTATCCGTTGATTTTAGAAGTTTACCAGTGGACCGCTTATGTGATTTTCCACAAGGTATTCCAGGGGGACAAATTTGCTGGTTCTTGGGCGGAAAGTCATACAGAAGTGCTTGAAATCGACACCTGGACATGGCTCGTACTTTACTGTTTCTTTTGGGTGATGGCTATGTACATTACAGGATTCGTCGCCTACTCTTTTATTTTGATAAGCCGATTGACTGTTCGAGATGTCATCAGTTTCATGTGCATGTTCGGAGACAGCCCATTTCTGCTGTACAGGCCCTCAGAAAAACCAAACCATGTCTTGCATACCCTTAGTCCATTAAGAAGATTAATAAATGGTATAACTGGGTTTCTTTTTATGGATTTATTTCAGACTAGTAAAGACCTTGTTCTTGTTTATGAAAAAGAAGCTCCAGTTTTAGATGAAGTTGAGGTGACTTCAGATCAAAGCAGCATCGAAGGGGGGAATTGGGGGGCACAGGAATCTCATGACTTTGATAACTTTACTGTGTCAGTTGATGTCACAAGACCAACACAAGGGAGGATACGTGTGCCAAACCGACCAAGAATAAAGCCAGTTGATGCCAGCAAATATCTTTCCAGTGTGATAGGAAGCATTGAAGCCCTTGGAGGTCTTTTCCAGCCATTCATTGTACTGCTAGCGTTTTTCTCAGTGGCTAACCTTGTTACCCATGTGGGAGCCATTGTTAGTCTTGTTGAAAATTTCAAGTCTTCTCATTGGTGGACCTTTGTCAGGACATGCATATGGCTTCTACTGTCACTCCGCCTCCTCTGGAGTGCAGCAGGTATCACAAAAGCCTTGTCCCATGTGTCGCAGCATCTTAATTACTTGTGGTCCGTTGGTCAGTTACATGGTGACAAAGAAGAATGGCAGAGGTTTTTCAAGCTGGTGGAGTCTTTCCATTTGGGCACAAAGACATATGGCTTTCCTCTCACACTGAAACAAGCTGCATCAATTGCAACTTTTATTAACTTTGCACTGATCATAGTGCTGTCTATCATGAAACCGTCTGTGCACCTCCCTGCAAATGGTTAAACATGAGGGGTGCACCATTTGAGGGGGGGGGGGGTGTGGGTGATTTCATGCACTATAATTTTTTTCTGGAGATGTGTGTATACATGATATATTTTTTGTCCATTTAATATACTTGATTTAGTTCACTGAATGTGTGTGATTTTTTTTGCCAGTGGTCAGGTGCATGCATTTTTTGGTACAAGTATGTTTGCAGGATATTTTTTTTGAAAATCACCCACCCTCCCTCAAAAGTTAAATGGTCTACCCCTATCGCCAAGTTTTCAAATTTCTTCTGAAAACTGTAGAATAGCTGGTCAATAAATCTTTGGAGTGGGATTAGCTACAAGATGGGTACCACACAGTCCTGTGTCCAACAGGTTGGAGTGTGGTACCCATCTTGTGGCTAAGGTCACGCATTTGCCTTTTAAGTGCATTAGCAGATGTTTGATGTTGGGTACCACACTCCAACCTGTGTTTACCAGCAGAAAATTAGAACAAGACCTCAAGCCCAGGGAAATCAAGCCCCCAATTGTTAATTAATCGACAATGTGTGGTTTACTGTTTTACATGTGATCTGTGCAATTCAGATTATGTCAGCTTTACAGCTCAACACCTGCACCAACGTATTGTCGAACATAAATACTCTGCGATTGGAAAACATTTATCGACAGCCTCCTCAAAGAAAGCCAATTCCGCATTCTAAAAAAGTGCCAAGGAAAATCTGATTGTCTTGTCTACGAGATGCTTTTCATCAAGAAGCGAAATCCCAGTCTTAACACCCAGACTGATTCCATTCGCACAAAACTCTTTGCTTAAAAAGAACATTCCGTCATCTATTGTATTTTCAGTATTTAAACACTTTTTTTTATCATTTACTCTCTGACTTGATAATGACGTCAGCCTAACGTCGAAACGTCGTCCACAAGATTTTAATATGTTTTTACGTAATGTTTTATTGCAATTTTTTATCATTAAATGTTTCAAAAAAACTGCTTCTTTTTCGTATCAAGAACATCAAAGTAACAAAGAATAATCAAAGTAACAACATCATTGTCGTAAAAGAAAGAAAAGATTATTTAGCATGAAGATAACAGATTGGTTTGTATATCAGTTGTAGGTAACAAAAAAGATTTTAATCTAATAAATATTCTTTTGTTAAGCCTTCATTTGCATTATGTTCCTTATGGTGTTCGAACTCAAGACTTTTATTTTGATTCTCTAACTTTCAATGTGCTTTTTCTTGGATGCATGACAATAATCTTTATTTGTACCATTAGAAAAGCCAATTTATCCACTGTCCAAAACAATTTTTCTTTCTACAGAAGATCTATCTTGTGGCTTGATTAAGTTGACTAGATTGTCCAGGGTGACTGTCGTCTTTTAGTTTCACGACATAAAATAGCACATTAAAACAAATCAAAATGTTCTCTTGCTGAAAAATTTACTGTCAACCTACAGCCTTTGACTATGTTAATCAAAACACAACTGAATACATTAGTTATATACAGTGAAAAGTGTGAAAATGAGTAATTAAAATGGTAACAGAAACAGGTATTTGGATAATAAAAAGAGACTAATTTGAAAGAATGGCATACTGTCTTGGCAGAGGTTTAGAATAATATTATTGCCTGCTTCATTAGTCATGGCAGTGGGCCAAGACTTGAGAGTTCTTCGCACACAGTTTGCACACAGTTTTTGGATCATTTGTCAAAGACTGTAGGTTTAAAAGAAAATTCAGCCAGAGATATCACATTGCTAAACACTTCCAACACAAATTAATGTGTCACACAGTGTGTAACATTTCCAAAAGGACCTGGAATTTCATTGACGAGGCACCTGACCCATACATTATAATATGTGTTCTTTTCTATATTTTCTTTAAACATGTGGTCTGTCATATCAAGTATGTATGCCACATAGTCATCCTGTCCAACCCGCTGAATCCACACTTCATATCTAATGTCTTCAGTTTCAAGGAAGGGCACATTAATTGGTGGTTTCCATGACAACCACAAGGTTGGCTGTGTGCTCTCTGCAGGAGGTTGGCATGTTACATTCACAACTTTACTTGGGTAAAGTTTGTAATCATAAGTAGGAATCTGTCTTGAAGATAATATTTTTGGATTTTTTTCTGTTGATTCAATGACTGATAAGAGAGACTGAATATCAACGATAGTGTCTTGGTAAATTCTATAAAGCCAGTAAGGGTTGCTGCAACATAAATGGCTTGGTACCTCTTTCGTGTTCATGATCTCTTCTTGCTTGTCTTCACTAAGATGATCAATTCCTCCAACATCTGGTGCCTCTTCAGGATAAGTAACAGTGTTGTCTTCAATTTCATTTCTCCAGGAGGCATAGACAACATCCATGCCAGGTAGTTCCACCAGAGTGCGGTAAGGAGTGTAACGATCAGGGTTAATACCAAATGGGAACAGTTCAATGAGCTTTGCTCCAGGTGGAAGAAACATTGCCAGGATCAACAGGGAGCCATGCATTCCAATCAGTGCGCTAGCATTGCTTACAAGCTGGACCTGCTCTTTTAAAGAGTGTGTTGCCATGCTGACTCGGATGACTTGTTTTTTGAGCTGTCTGGCAATTGCCATTGACAAATCTAGTTCATTTATTATCAAACGATTATGTTCCCTCGAACACAAGACTATATATGAAGAGTCAGATCCATGTAACAAAGTGTGTTTTAGTCCTAACCTCATTTTCAAAAATGTTGTAAATTGTCGCACATATCCACCAGTTAACAAAATATGAGGAAGTGGCCCTTGGGGCTCTCTGAAGCCATACTGATACCAGGTGGTATACTTTGATATGCCAATAACTCCATGTTGAAAACAAAGCAGTTGATTTGCCTTCTGGAGATCTTTTTTGAGGAGCATCTCCTTGTTAGTAAATAGTTTGTATAGATCAAAGTAAGCTCCTTCATTCCATCCTTCCATCATAACTATTTTGTATTCCAGATCAATGGGGAACTTGTTCTGTGAGAACTGCCTCATGGTGTGGTACAAAGGTAACAGATCATCATGAACAACATGCATAATATTTTCTGCATTGAATCTATGAAATATCAAGCTAAAGTCTTCGAGTATCGAAATATTGGAAAAGCTTTTTAAAGCTTCAACTGGGTAGTCAATATAGTTGAAGTATTGGGTGTTATGATCTTCGACTGAAGACATGTCCAACAATGCTGGATCGAAACGGTTGATGGGGACGCCATCGAGTACTGTTTCTGGACCATGGAAAAACAAGTAATCGTCTTGAACTGGGTGGTAACAAAGATAACGAAATTTGCAGACACGGGCCGATTTGTTATGACCCGTGCACCAGATACTGGAGCCCTCATTCAAGGATTCCAAGACACTTGCGACTGGTTTCCTTTGTGTTCGGCTGATTGGTTTTCTTTCCACGTTTGGAGTTGCTAGCCATCTGCACGTCCAATTAAAAACCAAATACAACACAAGGCCTATTGAAAAGTGAAATAACGCTGATGAAAACATAAAAAGTTTGGTTTCGTAGAAAAGACCAGACGACAATCGTTCCCAGAGCCCAATCAACCTCATTCCAGCTCCCCTTCACTCTCCCCTCCCCTTGGTGGGGGAGGAGAGAGGTGCTATATGCATTTTTACGGGGGAAGAGCTTGAGAAATTTCCGCTCAGACTTGAACAGGATGTGAGTCAGCAGCTCAACAAAATTCAGCCGATTAAAATTCCCTCTTTCTGAGAAAAGCAACAGACAATCCTGTAGTATGTTTTTGCCTAATTTCAAAACCTGACGAATGGCACATGCTCAAGCCACGAAGGGGGCTCCCCAAGAACACCAATCAGACCGCATGACACACAATTGGTCAAAAAAGTGAAACGAAGATAAAGGGTTTTTTCCCTTAACAAACTCCCTATTCCAAGAATTTCACCTTTGACCGTGGAGGCAAATTTCAGCAAAAGAAGCTACTCTTTATATAGATATGTATACGGCTCAAAGTGAAGACGAAGGTCGAAGTTTTCAGGTAATGCATTGGCAAATGCAATCATTTTCAAGTTATGAAGTTGTTTTCTTCAAAAAACATTGGTGCAATTCAAACACGGTCGAATCCATGGGCTCAGTTTAAGAAGCTTTTCAGTTCATAGATACGACGTTAAGCTTGTATTCAGAATGTAAGCTAACTGTTAGTGAACGGTCGAGGAAGTAAGTCGTGGTTTATGCTGTTCGCTCTGGTTAAAAGTATTACAACGCAGCGAGCACATGAAATAAGGAAGTTGTTTGTTTATAAAATTTTGCACTGTTCGTAGAACATAAAATTCCTATCCTAGTGGTGGTTATTTATTATAACCAAGTCTTATTTCCTTTGAACGCTTAGATTATGCACAGTTTATAATCTCACTATCTTCAGCCAACTTAAGATGAACATCGTCAATCTTCACAAAGGAAAAGCTAATTTAGTACTGTTGGTGAAAGCAAAAAATCAACGTGGCAGTTAAGAGTGGTTATAAAACCAAAACCAAAGCAATCACTCCGGCCAATCACAAAGGACGAAGGCAGTCCTGTGAACCAATCCAAACTTGAGGCTGATACAAAGAAAGGACAAGGTGTGCTAGTGAATTATGGTCTTAGGCCCCGGCCAAACAAACGCAACTTGTCAACACAACATATCACAACATTGTTGGGTGCAACATGTTGCCTTCGATTGTCCGCCTTGTTGCAATGTGTTGGGACAGGATGGGTGTTGTTGTGTTGTTTGAAGATGGTCAAATTTGAGCCAACAACACCCAACATGTGACACTGCACAACAGTGTGAGCAAACGCATGCAATATGTTGCTCCCAACAATGTTGCTACATGTTACAATTGTTTGGCTGGAGCTTTTAGCCCTGGGCCAAAAAGAATCGCAAGTAGACACAAGCTGAAAATTTAGGTCTACTTGCGGCTCCATTTTGCCAGGACTTGCAAGTACTTGCATTGACTTGCAATGGCTTGCGCTCACTTTGGTCGAGATCAAATTTGCATCCAAGTTGATTTGAGTTTGTCATTGTTTGGTCACCTAAACCAAGTCAACGCAAGTTTAATAATGTTGATTAACAACCTAGACTCTTGAGAAAACACAGGATATGTCTGAGTTGAAATGTGTGCCACAAAGGGTCTTAAAACCCTGACCCTATTTAAGGATGAAACAATGAAAATCGGTACCCTACTCATGGGGAAAGCAAAAACTAGGAATAGCATGAATGTTTTAACTTTATTTAGTTTCTGTAACATGGAACATTACAAGTTTTAGTTTTAACAGATCATATGTTTTTCATTTAGCTGTTCATTTACACACTGCAATTTTAGCTGATGCAGTTTATGTACCCTACCTAAGGATCACACCGGAAAATAATGCAAACAGTGGAAAAATTGATGCCCTATCCCGCAGTACATACCTATATAGCCCATATAAGAGAATACCTGCTCCCTCCAACTTTGGTAATACCTTACCAAAGTCAATCTAGCTCAGTTGGAAATATAGTGTGATATTACTTTTTGTGCAATGCTATTAATAATAATCATTGGTGATGTAGTGTTTTGATGATGGTGATGTATTGTCTTGTTGTTTTTTGTCAACCAAGGTTTTACACAAGTCAAGAACACATCATCAACATGTGAACAGCATCCTTTTGGTATAATTATTTGAAAAATAATTTGAAAGGAAAGCCCAGTCAAAAATAACCAGCTTGTTCACCTGTTGTATCCAGAAAGTTAGTACACTGTCTCCATAAAAGACTGACAGAAGGCTTTCTGAAGAAATTGTTTCACTTAAACCCAATATGGCAAATGAGAACTTTTCGAGGCAACAGAACTACCTTCCAGATGATGACATTGATAACAGAATGATTCGGGAAAATGGTTTCTCTGGCACAGTTATTGATTCACTACAGGATGTTTCAACATCTGGTTCTGATGCAGAAGATCTGGTATGGGTTAGACGTTCACCTGTTTCTCGTGATGCAGTGGATGGACCTCAGACTCAACAGTTAACACAGGGTATTAATAACCCTGTTGCAAGACCAAGACAGCCTCATTTTCAGGCTTCCAATCCTGTGCAAAGTGAGTGAAAGACTGCTTGTAATAATTGCCTCTAAAGGCACTTTATTTAAGAGGTGTTTCAAATTAGAGGATAAAGTTTGAATAATCAACATAGTAGATCTTGAAAAGCATAACCTGAATGTTCACTTCAATCAAGGCTCACCACCTTAAATCCTATCCTTGGGCGATAAAACTATTAGTACATCATCATGTATTACATGCCTATGTTTTGGTAATTAAAAGACAAGGTATAAACATGAGATATATAGAAACCACTGTCAGCACCTCCTATATATGCTCTGTTGCCTTTTGCTATTCATCTGATTTATAGAAAAAGATAGCAAAATCAGCCTGTCCTTGTGACTAATAAAAAAACTTAAAGTTTTGGCCAATTCTAAAAAGTTCTGTTTTGTGGGTTTGCCCATTCTCCCACATGCGTGAGACATCTCATTTTCTAAAATCCAAAACTAAAGAGCCCCAAAGTTTTTATCCTCATCACGCATAAGAGGGAGTAAATTTACATCTGTAAAACACTTTTTGGCTCAATAGCTTGTTTTGTCTGGAGACAAGAACTTTTTTAATTCCAGAGATGTCGTGACATAAACCTATGGATGTGTTTGTCAGAATTGTTATTTTTAGCCTTTTTAGAAGTTAATTTGTTTGTTTAATCAGATAATCAGTTACCTAGATAGCTTAAGTAATTTCCAGATGTTTACACTATTTTCAAGCCACCATGTTGGTGAACAATGGAGGTACACCAACTCAGTATCTCCATACTGGGTTCTGTAGATTTGTGCAAAATATTTCAACAAATACCCAAGCTTGGAAAAGTGTTGTCTTTTTTATCTCCTATAACATCACTTTATCCACTGCCAGGTGGTTTTTAAATTATTTTTTTATTGCATCACAGTGCAAACAAAGAATTCTGCTTTACTATTACTGTACATCAGAGTCTATTGAGCAAGTGAAAATAATGTGCAATCTACATTTTGCTGCAGGACCCTCAAACCTTCCATCAGAACAGTCCACTCAGGAAGCAGAACCTACTGTGTATATAAATATAAGGAGAAGACAATACCCTCTGGAAGGTACAGAAAGATTTACTGATCTCAGCGAAGAAGAAAAGGAAGCTGAAATAAGAGGAAGAAGAGCTGCTATAGTACAAGAATATGTGGCTGTTACTGGGTCAGACAATTCTCTGCAGAACTTACTGGACTTGTGTGCACTACTTATGAATGCTGATGTAGATATTGAAAGGAAATATGTAGAACTCGATATAAGGAGAGTGCTTGAAGCAAACAAGGTTAGTCCAGTATTTAAAGCTTTATTTTTCTATCATTACAAGTATTAGCTCAATAAGTGAATGAAGATGGTGAATTTTGAGCTTGGTAATGAAATGTGAAAGATGAATTCATCGTGACCACCACTCACAATGAATTGGACAGTGCTGATCCTAGCAGTATGCAGGACGTCTGTCACATATGAACTCAGTTAAATGACCTTGCTCTCCATGAGTTCTCGTAGCTCAGTGGATGGAGCACCCACCATGTGTTCAGGAGGTCATGGGTTCGATTCCGGTCAGAGACTCTGATATTTTCTTTGTCCCACGCTTGTGTTTGTTGAATAAGTCATCTTTCACAAGTATTCAACTCTTTTATCAACTCCTAGCTAAAGTAAGCAGCTACATTTTCCTGTAGAGAAGGCGAGATGGGTTTAAGTCAATTAAGTTAACTAAAGATGAATACCTGAGATGATCAAGTCAGGGTGGGAAGTAACCCTGATTGCCATGGGCAAGTAAACTTTGTTCTTGGGCAAGTGAAAATAGAAGTTTAGTGGAAATTAGCCTGTCTGCTTGATAACTGATTAGTCAGTCAGAAGCTATTTCAATGCTTAAGACCACAAAATAAGTTAACCATTAGGCTGAAAGCATGGATTAGTTATGAGTCTGAGCATACTTTGTTCACCTTTACCCTCTGATTTTCATGCTGGCCACCACATCAGAGAGTCATATTTAAGTGGGGGCAAGTAAAAACTAAAATTTACTGGCCCATCTGCTCACAAATGGATTTCATTTTTTTCCTGTCCTGCAACTCTTTATTTACTCATGACCCACCTATATACTGTAATATTACTTGACATAACTGTAACTGTAACATATAGTTTGAATCTAGCTTTAGTGTCCCTTGGTCACCAGAGTTTTTTCCTAAGTGACTAGGAGCATCTCTACCTTCTCCCTGGTTCAGATGGTACCCAAAAGAATCAAAATGTTGTTAGAACATCTGTGACACACCCAGCCTATGAAAATGTGCCTCTTTTTTTGTTCTTCCTATATTTTGACATCATCTGTGATCAGTAAGTTACTGAACAGACACATGACAACATGGAATCTATTTGTTTAAACAGAATCTCTATTTGAAGCTCATTTTCCTTAACATCTCCAGAACAAAATGATACAAATAATCTTTATCACAGAACAGTGCATTTACTCCTAAATTGTTGAATTTTTAAATTACTTAATTTATATGTCTAACTAAATATAAATGTCACAATTTTAGGAGAAATCTCGGTTCCTCCATCTGAAACATAGCTTAGGTATCTTGGAAAAGTATGCCTCCAATCTAATAAAAGAAAACCGCCCTCCTTACTGGAGGATTGTGAAGTTTACCAGCTCCCTCGTCAAAGCCCATGTTGGCAGACTGATAGGCAGCCGCGACATTCTATCACAAATGGGTTACACTCAAGACATTGCAGATGGTGTCACCTTCCCTGGCAATGTACCTGAGCCTAATGTAACTAAACTGAAAGATCTGGCACCAGATTTGTTCTTTGCTAGATATGAAATCGAGGCACTACTTGTAAACAAACATCCCTTTTACGAAATGGACCCACCAGTTCCTCAGGATGAAGTAGAACTTCCAAGACCTCTCAGATCAGACCATCCTTCATCAAGACCCCAGCCTTTTCCACATAGAGAATCTAGGCCTCCTCATCCTGTTGCAGCCACAACAGGGCCAACAGTTGACCAGTTTTCAAGACTAAGTCAGCCACCTCCGACTGGACCAAGTAATCCAAGGTTTTTACCAAGACCATCACCAAGGAGGCAAGGGGGAAAGGAGCCCATTGATCCATCAGGGGGACAGGTAACTACTAAAATTAACCTAAATTGTAAAGAAAATACCAGTGATGATTTTATAAACTGTACAGAGATGAATATGAGATAAAAACAAAACTGTCTCATTACGGATATCATACTCATATCATCCCTGGATATTTACACTTTTGGTACATGTATCTCCTGTAACTTGTTTAAGGTGTTGGTCCTTCCACTTCATTTCCACTTCCAGTTAAAATATATTTGCTCTCTAGACCACACTTTAAGTCTCTAATGTGCCCCTTCTATAAATTCAAAATTTTTAAAATTGAATTCCTTCCAGAACAAATTATGAACATGGAAACAAGAATATTTTATGGAAGCATAGTTATAATTGTGTTTTTTTGAGTTATCTTCCCATTACAGTGCTGCCTGAAGGTATTTACCCAATAGGACACGATAAAACCTTGTCCTTTCCAAAGTATTTTGCCTCAAATTCCGATCACAATATCGGGAAAACAGAAACTAGTTTTATTCGTAAACAACTCTCAAGGCGTACTGCCAAGTATGCACGTGATCTCTCATGCAATACTAGTTTGATAGTAATGTTCGAGCTTGTGGCTTTTTGACCAAGTTTTTTTGGGCTCTGAGCACGGACTCGAAGAAAATTATTTATTTGGAAGAAACTCTTATTCTTAGAAGTCCTTTTTCATGAACTTTCGCATCAAAGGTGAAAGTACTCAAAATAAACAAGCCGACATGAAGTTCTGCAACAGAGAACTATTTATTCATCTTGATAGTGTCATATCTTTAACCGAGAACAAAGCATATTTCCTTCAGTTCCTTTCCCATTCACAACATGAAAAATGTAACATGTAAAGAAGTCTTGTGAAATTAACAGTGCTACTATTACTAACTCCACTACGTCTTACTGTTTACTGTGGTATTGTGTGCCTTGGCAAAATTTTGGCATGCAGTGTCAATGCTGGGCGAGAATGTGGTGCTAATCTGCGAATTGTCTGCAGCAAAACCTTGATAAAAGGGAAAATGCTTTCAGGCGGTACTGTATATTTACTTTTGATGGGGATTTCTTAAAATAGAAACCATGGTAAAAATTCTTTCATATTATGGAAAGATGTATTGCACCACCAGTATTAAGCCTTTTCTGTAATAATAAGGTCTTGAAAGTAATGAAAATGCTGTACTTTTTGAGATCTGTTTTGGACTCTTTTCTATATAATAAAATTATAAAACTAGAACAAAAAAAATTAGAACACAGTCTAAGATATTACAATATTTGTTCTTTAAATGTTAGCTACCAAGCTTCAAAATCTAGATCAAGAAGTAATATAAGAAAAACAAGTTGGAAATTTTTGAAAAGAGTTAAGCAGTTTAAACACAAAACCTTGTACGAATGGTGAAGTAAGTAATAGTCCTTGACAGTGATTCAAATGCATGAATTCAATTGATGTGAAAACGGTTGTTGAAGTTTATCATATATATGTTATTTGCTGGCTGGGAGGTCCGTATAGTGAAAAACTGTGACCGAGGTGCGGCCTCGGGCAGCATTTTCAAGTCCGAGGTCACAGTTTTTCACTATACGGACTGACCTTAAGCCGGTAAATAACTTATTTATTTTTTTCCAAGCTTTTAAACGAAAGAAAACTCACAGAAAAAAAAAACTCACGCAAGCGTTATTGTGACCGTGGTCAGAGATAGGAAAATCCGGACTGCGCTAAGAACCAATCAGATTGCAGGATTTGTTACCGTGCCCAATTGGAAAAAAATAAAATTTATTATCTGCACTGTTTGCCGAAAAAACTTAATAGTAATAGTAATAGTAATAATAATAATAATAATAATAATAGTCACCAGCCAACCTGTAACTTTATGGTTTTGTCTTAAATTATAAGAAGCTTTCTTGAATCTCTGCTTCAGGAAAAAGTAAAGGTCGTCCTGCAGGTAAGGGAAGAACCACAAAATGCTGAACGAAACAATGATAGTGAAGGCGACTCTGAGTATGAAGATGCTGAAGACGGTATACTCTCGCCAAATGACAGCTCTCCAGCTCAGGCTTCTACAGATTTTGAGTGTCGTATATGTGGAGAATCAGTAGCAACAAAGTTTTGCAAAGAATGTAAGGACACATTTTGTCCACCATGCGATAGCTTGTATCATAAGCATACATCTCGAAAACATCATGTTAGGACTGAGTTCGTGATATCTCCAGTAAGCCCACCTAATCAACTACCTGTAGCAAGTGCTGCTGCTTCTCCCACTGCTGCTGCTGCTGCTCCTGCTGCAGTATCAACACAACAGAGTCATGGAGCTGCTGCTGCTGCTGCTGCAGGAAGTACTGGCAATGAAACAAGGTATGTCTCTGATTACCAATAGTACTGTCCATTAATATTGTAAGCTGTAGCAAGGGTTCTTTTTGTTTTGTGTGTAACTTAAATAGTTATAGTAGCACTCCAGTGTATTAATGACAAGCATACCGGAATTTTGAAGAACACAATATAGAATTGCATGAGGCTATACTTAGTGGATTTTGTTCATTTTTCAATCATTGATACAAGGGGAGCAAGTTTCAAAATTATAGTTAATAAAGGTGAGAAGGCACAATTTGTTCTTCACATAGCTGGACTTACATGTATCTCTAAAGATAGAACTGATGCTTTGGAGTGGTCTGTCTAATGGCTTTTTTAATGTTTGGTCACATGCAGTTGTAAACAATAATAATAATATTTCTCACAAGGGAAACAAATTAGAAGGGTAGGATGGTCTGAAAAGTCAAAATGTTTGAAGGGATAGTTCAAACCAAAACAAACCTCCGTGGGAGGGTTAACATATCATTTATTATTTGATGTTAACTTTCCTCATAGTCATTTTTGCAGCATCAAAACCAGCTAAATGTGCATTGATTTACAGAATTTACTTTCACATTTTCCTAGACAAAGACCTGTGCCTGCTCCAAGACGAAACATTAGGCAGCCCCCTGCATGCAGTCAGGGTTTAGCTCAACCGGCTAGAACACTTGCGCCTAAAGGAGAAGATAATCCACCCTCGATCCCTCCAAAACCATCACATGAAATGCTTCAGAATCAGCGAACCAGACCAACAAGCCCACCCGTCCAGCATTCAGCATCTCCCAGACCACCTGCCAAGTCACCAGTACATGCAGCAACCACTGCAGCCTTTAAAGTTGAAAATCAAAAAGGTGCCTTACAACCTGTTGTGACAAGTAAGCTTCTTTGCTGTGGTATAATATACTTAATAGCTAGAGTGCTGTAGTATGATTATACACCAAAAGTATTGACTCCAAATTATTTCAACTGTTTGAAAATGACAGTGGGCAACACACAGAACACAGTATATGAATTCCTGTAGATGAGGGTCCAACTGTCTATGAACAAAACTAGATATGCTAATAATTTTATGTGCTCAAGATCTGCATGTCTTCACTTTTGAAACAATTGTAATAACAAAGTGGGATTGGTCCATGAATCCTACAGCTCTATTGAGCCATCTAAAAGTAACAAGCTCCCAAAGCAATGACCTCCTGAGAGAAGCCATAGGAAAAGCAGCTACATCTAAAGGAAATAAGAGCACTTACTTGAATTTAACTTTGCAGTTAATTATAGGATGATTGTAGTGGTCATTGAGAGTACTTAACTGATCATTCATTTTTCATTTATGCAAAAAACATAAATTGTATTTCAAATGAACAGAACATGTTAAGAATCCTAATTGGTTGGCTAGTCAGTAAGCTGTTTGCAAATTGTGGCTGCATGACAACTTGAATTTGGAGTTACAGGGCTTAACCTAGTGATAAGCCAATTGTTGTCTTGCGAGTAAATAAAGCAGAATATTAGGGACTTATGTTCTAGTCTGACATTCAGCATGCTTATCTTGAATCCACCACAGCAGCAGCAGCAAGTCAAAATCAGAACCAAAGAAGAGAAATTCGAAGGCCTCCACCCTTTATTACTAATTTTAACTCTGCAAATCAGGAGAGTTCTCCAGGTGCAAAAGATCAAAATGATGGTAATATTGCAGTGCAAGATGGTACGTACTTTGTTAAGAAACATGTACTTGACTGTAGGGGTTTTATTAACATTTGCAGTGGGAGAGCAACTGGTTCTCACAGGCAGGCAAAATGTTTTGAACAAAACTTCTTTGCCAAAAAAAAAACGTTTCCTCTAGATGGTCAAACCAAGTGGGCAAAATCATCCTCACAGCCAGTGCCTGGCCTTTAATGAAACCCCTAACTTTACAGAGATCCTTGTTAGTAACACCTCATCTGAAAATGCAGTAACAATCTCAGACTTTCCTGTACTAGTGATGACCACTGCATTTCCTAAGGAGAATTCTGTGTTTGAAAAAAAGAATTAATCAAAAGCCTTGAAAAAGGAAAAATATACTTCACAAGTTTAATCTCTATTATTATAGTTGTCGGTTTTGTTTGTGATTACATTAACATGTAAAAACAACAACCCTATAGATTCTTACTTACAAACGCATAGTTACCTATTATTCTTATAGTACAATTTTATATTTAATCGACACCTTGTGTTATCTGTATTTTCAACAGTTTCCGTATTTAAGTTATGCAAACATTACTGCAATTTAAGACTGAGATTATATAACAACCATCAGAGTTTCTTTTGTCTCTATAGATGTGGGAGTCTTTTCACACGAAATAGCTCCACCTCCTTTGCCACCAAGACGATCCACGCCAGTTCAACCCAAACTACCAGTGGAATCAAAGTCGCCAAGAAACCAAGGGCCTGCTAGCCCAGATGAGGGTGGGGCATTGTCCTGTCCGAATTGTTTCTGCCTAAATTCTGCTGGAGCAAAGACCTGCTTGTTCTGTAATAAGCCACTCCCTCTAAAACCACCCAAGGAACCTGAAATTCCATCTGTGTCACCTCAACAACAGGAATTCATAGGACCAAGAAATTTTCCTGTTAGGGCATTGTCTCCAGATCAAGGGAGAGCTGGTCAGACACAGCAGTCACAAGGAAGTGGGAGTGTTGTGTCAGGGACTAGACCTACTACTTCTTCATCAAATGCAGGTGTGTATTTTAGTAGGAACAATTTCATTAAATTGATCTCTTGGGGTGACAAAAGTTATTCTGCATTTAACATGACTAGCTAAGATTTCTTATAAGACTCTTAGAAGACTAGACTTCTTATAAGACAACAAAACCTATGCTATACCAATGTAGAGTCATGTAGCAGGGTTTTCAACAAGGGCCAGTGACCAGCGAAATTGGCCATTTACTTTGCATGATTTCACTGCCTACTTTGTTTTAGAACTGAAACGAATGGCATGAAACATTTTTCAACATTAATTCATTGAACAAGAAAGTTATTTCATTGTCAGACATTCGAGTCAGTCACCCTCCAGCCAGTCATGCACATGATATGTTTTGCTTGACAAAGTTTGCAGTGAATTCTATGGCAATAACAAGAATTGACAAATACTTACAAGTGAGAAAATAGTTTGTGGTAAGTCTGACATGCAATTTGCCTCGGCCAAGAGACTTCAGGGACCTTTCAGAATTTAACAGCAAACTCATTAAGTATCATGCTGGAAGCCCCATTTACCAATAAAAGATGACCCACTATATCAGAAGGATTATGATTCGCTGGTTCATGAGTGCATTTGTACAATAAATTAACAAGTACTTGTGAAAAATAGTTTCTGGCAGGTCTATTGGATGTTATTAAATGGTCACTAAAAATTGTTTCCTGTCCTGACTCACAGGTCAAGTTCTAGTAGACCCTGATAAGTGGCAGTGTGAATATTGTACTTTTGTCAACTCAAGGGTACGGAAAATCTGTGAGATGTGTTGCAAAACAAGCAATATTCCACCACCACCCTCAAGAACTAGTGAAACTGCAAGACCCATGCCTGGTTCTCAGCCACCTACACCAAGGGACAGTCAGGTTTGACTTGAGTTTATTTTCGCCATGTTTTACTATATGTAGTAGATCAAGGCTAAGCTGAGATATATGATCCCCATGGAGTATTGTATGTTATTTTTAAAGTAGGTTTCATTTGAGTTGGACACTGCTACTCCTTCACGTCTCACTAGGGACAAAGAGGATGAGAGGGTTAGTGATCACTCTATCTGACTGAACTCTAATACCACTTTAGATTATGAATACAACTCAATCTCAAGTCCTCCCCATGATCATTAAATAACATATTTGTGTTAAGAAAATATTTTTATTTGTCATAAATTGTCTGATATGATAATGATATTTTCTATCTTTTATTTTGTTCTCAAGGCTGAACAGTTTAATTGCACTAATATGGCCATGCAAATAAACAGCCAGGAAACCTCTAGTGCAAGTGAACAAAGCAGAAAACCAGAGCCCACAAATCAGCAGGCAATACAAAAAGAGATGTCAGCAAGACTGCAATCAGAACGAAACTTAGGAAACAATTTTCCAGCAGAAGGTGACCTTCAGGCTAGACTGCCATGGGATGGCTCAGGAAGAGCTCAGCCAGCTGTTCCTGTTGGTCCACCTCTGGAAAGAACCTATCCAGCTGCAATTAATCCGGGTCAGGGAGGGCTACTGAATCCATCTGGGATGGCTTCTCTAGGAGGTATCTCGCCACTGCCTGCAAGAAGTTCTTTTCTCAGAGATGCTGGTGTGCCATTTAGTCAATATGGATTTCCTCCTCCCCCTCCTCCTCATATGATGGGTCCCATGGGTATGCCAGCATCATTTTCAGAGGTACGAGAATTGTTCCCAGTCTTGATTTCCTTGAGTTCATAACTGAGATAACATCTCTAGCTTTCTGTGTAAGTGAACTACCAGCATTATGTAGCTTCTCTGTCAGCAAATGAATCAATGTACTAGTGTGGAAAAAATACCGATTTCTGAAATTTTACTAACGATATTTATAATGAAACTGATCAATTTGCTGGCTACTGTGTCCCTTACTAGCCACAGTAGATAGCCTGAGTGAGCATTGACCCCTCTTCATTGCCAGTATCTGTTAAATTAATCAATCTTCTTTTAGTGAGTAAAGCTTATACTTTCACACACTACAAGACGTTAAAATTTTAGTTGCAGAAAATAGCTATTGTTAAACATATTGTACAATTTTCAATGTCTGTCTCACTTTTTCAATACAAAGAGTTGTCATAAATGTTGTTTAAAGTGCCTATGAAGTGAAAAATAATTGCTGCTTATTTGAAAGCCTTTTTAAAAAAAAATAAGAATGGCGTTTTCCTTTTTGGAATATCTTTTTTTCATTTTAGCGATATTGACATTTTTGTATTATGCAAGTTAGGTAAGTGATGGCATCTTTAGGGTTTGCAACTTAAATGATAAAATACTGAATAAAGAATATCTCTGGAAATATAAAGGCAGTGTCTTTGAAATTAAATAATACCCATAGTGTCATTGTCATGGAAACTCTCTTGGCTCCAGTCTCTTTCTGTCAAAAACCAAATATCCTCATTTTCAA
>OMLO01000082.1_pt1 | contig 41754 bp, 19 predicted proteins | sample 1674811 | NCBI WGS metagenome assembly OMLO01 (sample SAMN06265003, study PRJEB25207) | coral metagenome | isolation source: Coral host | place: Mexico:La Bocana,Puerto Morelos, Mexico | collected 2008-11-13
ACATACTGCATTAAAAACGAAAGCGGGAGTTGGAAAAGTCAAGCACGAGCTTCTTCACCTCGTAGCACAAGTAAATCGTGGTAAAACATTACCACTAACCTTTCTCACTGCCGACGACGGTATGATATCCTCGTGCTTTCCTGACGCAATGTCGCAGAGAACTCTGGTTAAAAGTGGCGCAGTGCACTCTGGTTAAATGCAAAAGTGTGGTTGAATGCAATGCATTGTGGTAAAAAGTGATGAATTCGAGAATTCGTCGCCCCTTATATATTTCCCTTAAATCCTGATTATGTTGCTGCTCGCTCCCTACGGTCGCTCCGCAGCAATTAATTATATTAAAAGTAAATTTAATTTAATAAAGCGCTAGGTAAGGAATTCGATATTTTGAACTTCAACTCTCCCTGTTTTCCCGCTCTGTTGCATATAATGATTCAGTCAGGTCATAAAGCCACTTTTAGCTACTTTTGGCGAACATTGGTGGAACAAATTTGGAAATATGGCCCCCGCTCAGGGATTTAAAACACTTTTACTCCATGGTCACAGTTCACAAGCAACAACATGCCTGTCCCATCCCGGGCAAAAGCAAAATACTATACCTGAAGCGTGAATTTAAAAAACCCTATATATGATACGGTAATTTTGTTTAGATTCGTCCATGAAACAGGATCACCACCCCGTTAGCCATCATCGGTAAACTGATTGAACTACAGTCCAGGAGAAGTCTAATGCGCTCTTTCACACTCGTGTTGAAAATGTTGACACCAGGAAAATTTTCAATAATCCGTCTGCATGAAAAGCTATCATGTTGGGCTAAAAAGATATACGGAAAATCTTGATTTTTTTTGTGTTAATGGCCATAGGGGATTTTTACCACGCAAGAAATACAAAATACCGAACACAGTAAATCACTGCTGGAAGGCCCTACCCACGCTCCTAGAAGAACAATTCAACAATTATTCACTCGACAGTGGGCTGGGGCAGACTTCCAGAACACTGAACAAAAGCTGTACAATAGACATTTAAATTTTCCTATGAGTTTCAAATTTTTAAAAGGAATATTGTGACAATATTTTAAGTCAATTTCTAAATTCAAGAACTCTAATTCTAAATTCTAAACTTATGGAAACCTCAAAACAACAATTTTCTAACGCAGGATGACATCAAAATTGTAATAAAAATCAACAGCGAAAAATCTACACTGACTATAAGCATAAAAAACTTGGCTAATTGTACCAGTCTGTGATGTGACATCAATTCCCTTTTCTCTTCCCCCACCCCCCACCTCATTAATTGTAAGTTCACCTCACCACTGTAAGTTCTCACTCAATCTGGTTTTCTGACGCAGTGACACACACTTTTGCAATATAAAACATATTCCTTTTATTTACAATTCTCAATAAAACATTTCTATCTTACACTATTACCAATATGGTATTATTGACCAAATATTATATACAAGACCCACAACTTGCAAGTGTTCGCTTTGTTACATTCTTTTTTTTGGATTTTCTGATCTTTTTGTCATTTTATGAATGTCTATGGATAACATTAACAAGATGAACAAAGCAACTGCTTTTTTAAGCGGATGAGGAAAACACTAAACCTTTCAGCTTACAGCATCAAAACCTTTAGAACAATTTTGAGAAAGCAAGCTTACGTTTAGACTAACATAACGTAGTAACAAAGTATGAACAGTCAGCGAAAAAGACTACGAGACCTCTAAAAACCTCATAGTACACAAGGTCCGGGTGTCTCAAGACTTGGATCCACTGCGTATAGTTCGGTCCAGGAACATCTCCGAGGAAGGACACCTGACATATAGGGGTAATCTGACCCTTCAAGAAGTACTCGTAATCTCATGGCAACTCTCCGACTGTGTACAGATCCACCAAGAAGTACACACTGTACCCCATACGGCCTCCATGTGCATTTGCTTCCTTTAAAGTGGTGTTTCACTGTTGCAAGTGAAGGCGGGATCTGAAGTCCAGGTTTGTCAGTCACAAGAAGAAAGGCATCTGCCTCAGCAACTTTCCTTTCCAACACTTTCAAGGGCTCTTCGTATACTTGGCACAAGCAAGCCTGTGTGTCTTCATACATCAACAACGGCAAACTAACATTGGCACATTCTAAAATAAGATGAAAACAATTAGAAACAATATAAGAATATCATGAATGCCCTCTGAAGACATACACAGTACTTTTTTAAAGTACTAATCCACTTCCGGTCATCACGCCATACATGGCAAACCAAAAGAGGACAGATCATCTTGATAAACATTATCAGTGAAGTCAATGAACCGAAATTCTTCCAAAAAACAGTGTTCACATTACAGGAAATCTGAAATAACTACTTTTTCAGAAAGCGATTTTGCAATCGCAAATTTGTCTGACAGTTGTGAACCTAATAAAGCAAGAAGAGAACCTGTCAGTCATCTCGCAGCTGTCTGCGCAGGCAACGGAGCATATCCGTTTCAGATATGGCAACATATTTCGGATTGGGCAACAACATCAGACGTTTCGAAATTTCCATAGCACCAGATGAAATTCACTATTCTTTCATCTTCAGACTGCACAGCACGTTAGTTTCTCTCTTAAATTTCTAATACAAAATAACGTTTTAGGGAGATAAACCGATCGAGTGATATGACAAGCTCTCAAAATGTTATTTAAGGAAATCACAAGCGGCAAAATTTTCTCAACTATTAGCAGTTGTTTGAAGTATATCTAGCGAATTTATTTTTCCTTCACATAATTAGGGTTTCATGGGAGGAAGTTGTGGCGAAGTCGCATATGTTGATGAGCCAGCAGTTGTTTTTCTTTCAAGGGTTGGATCACGGCCAACTTTGAATAACAAACTAGGGGCTTTTCCCTTTAGAATCGAAAGTGGGAAAAAAATAACTTTAAAAGCGCAATGGAGTGTACCTACCAAATAGTGTTATTTGATGTCCCTCGTTGCAAAGCTGTCTTAGAACATATTGAGCTTGGTTAAGGCCGGGGTTGCTAGATACAAAATCAGCGAACAAGACTATCTTCATACTGTTTGGTGCTTTGGAGCCTTGCAAGTCCCAACCCTGTAACAAAGAGGAGAACTTTGAATAAGCAAAAGGTTCAATACATCTACGTTCGAATATATCGCCGCAAACCATTGACAACATTGGATCAGTGACATTCAAATGACTTGTCACGAGACGCCAGCGTGCAGAATAATTTGCTGCGAGCTAAATTTAACCTTTACATCTTTTTAAGCCTTTAAACGCAGGCGAGAAAAGGACAAAGAAGCGAAAATTTTCTGCAGACATGTTTTCAGAATCACCTAATATTAAAGCTTTAACACCGGTAAACACCATATCTTAAGTGTTAATAATTTAGTATTTGTCCGAAATCGGTCACGTCCGCGAAACCAGAATTATTCCGTACCTGAAAAGTTCAAAATTCTGCCGCGGCGAACAATTTCGCTGAGGAAAATTTTCTCAAGTGCGATCATAAGACAACAAATCCTGCCTGTAGCATTTCAATTCCCCAAATTTGCGGATGTCGAATGTCAAAATGAAGTAAACGTGTAATATTTGAAGACCTCCACGCAGACCATCTCTAGCTATCTCTGTTTCCAGAAGATCCGCGTTTGAATGCGACACTCGCGCGGGGCAAAAATTGTCCCATGTAATTTAATCTAGCTTTATTTTCAGAACACGATCTCTATTATACAGATCTCAGCAGGTCAGGAAATCGTTCAAATCAACAGATATGTCCATCACTTGTTGAAAGACGGCTGGTCAGTTGCCAAACTCAAAACCCGTGCACAGCAACATAACTCAAATCTAGTCACGTCGCTCAAGTAGCTCAATGCAAGTACGGATAGAAGGCCGAAGCGAAAATATGAACAGTAGAGCAGCTCAGCTGGCAAAACGTAGAAAGAAATTGCAAGCGCATTAATTTGCGAATCGAAGGTGCTAACAAAGCAAAATCGACGAGGTCATTGCTGAAGCTGCGAGTTCTAACTTCCAAGTTTCTTCTCAGATATCATTACTAACGAATCGAATCGCTTATTCTCAGCAGCTGAAGATTTAACTTCGATCTTCGTTTAAACCGATCATCAGAGATCGAATGTATAGTGGAACATTTTCGAGCGAGCGATCGTCATCTACGTGCTGTCCATCGACTAAATTTCAGATAAGCTTAGGACTTCGCCGAAGCGCCGCAGAATTTAGATTGAACTTCAATTGAAAGCAGTCACTTACCAGGCTAGAACTAGACATTGCTGTGTTTCCTTTGCACATCTTGCTTAATATCAGCTTGTTCAATTCTGCTCCAACTTGCGAAAACCTTCACCGATCCGTGCAAAAACAGAAGCACGGAAAACCATATGTTCACTTAGGCTTTATACGTTTTGACAAGCTCTGTGACGTCATGACAGTAGCACACCTAGCACGTTTCGATTAAAATCAGACCTTCTGATTGGTTCTTACAACAATAATTGTTTGACGTTATTGACTCAAGGGCTCAAAACCCAGTTGACGGCAAGAGCCAAGTCAAGAATAGAAGAATAGTCTGGAATATTCATGATCATTGGAACAAAGAAATCACTTTCAATACGGGCGCTTTGTTATTCTGCATTCATAAGACAAAAGACTTGTGATATTTCGGGAAAACAACACACAAAGTAAGAAAGGTAATTAAATGTGTGATATTGAAGGTGATAGGTTGTTTCGAATACAAAGCAAAGTTGTTCTATCACCTTTTGTGACCGAGATTCATTTCGCTGATTAGAGCGCATTTTATGTTGTTTTTTTCGCTTCCTTGAAGACAGAAAGGAAAAAGAATGTTTTAAACCAGTTGTGTTGATGTCTTTGTTCCAAGATCATCGTTTCTCAGCGTTTTTTACAAGGCTTTTTCCTTTTGACGACTCTTGCACAGTACGTGCTCACTATGATTTTGCGAACGTGACATTTCATTTGGTGTCCCGCCGACAATATTGTCAACTTTCTGTGCTTTTAACCTTAACGCTCGCTACAAATTTGCAAACGCAGTGCATATTTAAAACCATTCATTCATTTCATCACACTTTGCAAGGATGTAAAATCGATCAAAACAACAAACTAGACTTCGCCAATATCCAACGTACCTTTTTTTTTTCACCGATATTGTCTTCGCTCGCTTCAATATTCTTGTGGCCGTTGCTACATTTTGCCGAATGCTTTCGTTTTGGTTTGAATTGTCAGCCAGAGCAAGACAGAGTCGGGCTAAGCCAGTCATTGAATTAGTTATAACTTGTTGATCTCCTTAGACAATTTTGGACCTAGGCCATGAAACACATTAAAAATAGCCATTGACAAATTGTAATCGCATGCAGGAAATTTTGGTTCGCCGCTCGGTCTTTTCAGCTTCCTCACTCAAGTTGCGGTTTTTTGGGCATTACATATCATTGTTTCACTGCCGCAAATTAGTTTCGAAACAGTGGTGTTTTGCAGACCGTTTCAAAGTTGGCTTACAGCCTCTTCTGTTCCTTGAGGTCACACAAGGTGTCGAACAAAGGAGCAGTGTTTTGTCATGTGATTGCAACACACCCACAAAAACACCCACAAGCCAAATGCAGCGGAAACAAAACCCTTTTCCTGTATATAGTGAGATGTTTGAAGACTATTGTTTAACCTTTTTTTCGCTTTTGTTTTCGCAAAGTAGATCAAAAACAACAATGAATTTTATCGAGGACAAGTTCGGGCAAGAGTATAAACGACTGAAGACCACATATTGTCGGAATTCACATTCCCGTTTCGAAAGCTGGCTAGTTTTTTTATTTCTTTGCATTCCAAGTTTTTCAGTGTTGTTTTCTTGGCAGTGGCTGTTGTTTAGAAATAAGACATCCAACACAAACAAACTTTTCTCTGAAGCCGAAATAATAAGTGAGATGTAAGCCATTTGAATTACTCAAAACAAAAGGGTTTGATTTTCCACATCGATTTGCATGCCCTCAAGGGACTCTTTTACAATCATTGCCTAAATTGAATCAAGCATTCAACATTTTTTACCTGAAATTTCCTGACAGTCAAAGTTGGTATCACATCCTAGTCGTAAATGATGTTAAATACCGATGTTTCTACATCAGCGCTGACTGCGCACCATGTTTCGGGGTGAGGGATATTGTTTCGAATGCTATTTAATACCATTAAATTTCAGACACAAACAATCAGCAAAAAATCCCAGCCTAGCGGAGCTTAAGTGAAATATGATAAAGTCATTTAATAATGGCTCCAATCAGGATTCAACTTCGCTTGATTATATTTTGGTGCAAAGCAAATCGGTTTGTCAATGATGTACCGGTTAGCCGGAACTGAACATTTTCAGAATCCATCTCGCACGTAAAAATTAACTGTTATGAAGACTAACTTGGTGCAAAAAGTCTGGTACATCACAGAAAGATATATAACTGACTGTCTATTTAGAATGAAAACGAAATTTTCATTCGAAAATTAATGCTGGAAAAATAGTTTATCAGTACGTTTTTTTAATTTTTTTTTCGAAGGACTGTGCGTGTATGAGATAACAAATAAGAGCAAACCAGATGCGTGCAAGTTTAAACTTTTATCCATTTTGAAAACACGAGCTACAGAGTTGATGGTTTACAGTTCCTTCGCATCTAATAATGTTTGCAATTTTTTGCCTTCAATTCCGACAGACTTCAGTAGAAACGCTTAGCAAGGACTTGGGAGGCGTGATTGCGAAAGAGCTAATTGGCTCCGGAAGCAAGATTGTATCATTTTATCCTATCTCTGGATCCAAAGGTCCAGGTCCAGGTCCAGGTCTAGGGCTCGTCCTCCGCACGTGTTGTAAGGCAACGTGCAAAAGAGGACATGTGTTGCACGACAACGTATCTGCAAGTGAGTACTGCCAGCGAAAAAGAATGACTGTGAACTTTTTGAAGGCGTCGCTGCATTGCAGAAACCGAAACCGCGCTTTGGCTTCTCGAAAACAAAACAAATGTGTATACACTGCTACATGATGCAAGCTGGCTACACAACGTTCGTCTATTTTTCTTTATAACTACAAGTTTCAATTTGTATTGATCTATTCAAATCCTTTGTCAGTACCGACATCACGAACTCACTTGAATTTCGTGCAGAGTGACATGTTCAGTCGCGAAGGATTGGTGACTAACTACATTTCGATTAGCATCGCCCTGGCAAAGACCGGAAAACGCAAACGTTTTTTCCAAGACTAATTTTGCTCACGAATAAGTCGTGTTTTAATATTTGAGCTTGCCTCTGTGCGTACAATTAGGGTGATATCTTACAACTGGCATTCCAAATAAAAGCTCGTATTGCCAGTTTATGGTAAAAATCTTACTCGTGACCCAAAAAACAACATAACATTCATAAATGTTGCATTTTCGTGTTCTTAAGTGTCATGACGTCATTGTAACAAGAAGTGATGCCGGCTGTACTTTAACTAACTACCTGAAAATTCAGCTCGCGATTGCTTTTATTTGAAGACAATGTTTCACAATTTTTGCTATCTGTATGATTTGAGCTCGCTGTAACAGGCCATTATTATCCTGGGTGCAAGATTTTGTTTTACTTTCTCGCGAGGAACGTTGAACTGGCCAAAGCATGATAAGCGGCTTCGCCCGGCCGACCTCGCTGCTTAAAAAAGTCCTCTGGGATCAAGGGTTGACAAATATTTTAGTTGATCGCAATCACGTAAACTGACAACTGCCAAATCATTTGGAATAAAACAACAATGGAAAAACGTGACTTGGTTGTCTTGGTCGACGTGCGCGTGAATGCGATCAGAGTTAAGTTTCTGACTGTGCGCTGAAAAATCAGCCAGGAAGTTCTCGGTAGTGAGATAATGTTCCACTTTATTCATTTATTGTTGTTGTCGAAGGCGTCCTTAGCATTAGTCGGTGACTAGGAGCTGAGTTTTTGGCCTCGAATCAGTCTTCACTCGTGCAGAGTAGCGACACCGGAGTAAACTAAGCCGGTTGCAAAGCTCCTAAATGCTTTAATTTCTATTCTGTGAGCAGAAAGCTAAATATTTACATTTGCCTCGACTGATTTTCAAAATGATTCTTTTCTCCTTCCACAGATGTGATTTAATACATGTAACGGAACTAGGACTGGCTTCATATGCCTGATGACGAGTTGAATATATACTTGACATAAAACTGTTTATCAGATTTGACGGTTTACACCAAGAAGTGTTTTCCTTCAGTCATTCAGGTCCGAAGTTCATCAGCGAACGAAAGTACCAAAAAACAATGGATTCCAAAAACTCGAGGCACCGTTAAGGTGACTGTTACATTTTTGGCCTAAATATCCCGTATTCTGTTAATTCCAATTTCTAAATATCCCATTAACTTTTCCCAAAAAATCCTGTATCCCGTTATGTTTTTTAGCGTGGGCGTCGACTATGGGCAGCACCGTGACACCAATATGGATTCCACAATTCCTCGTGTTACTTCTTGCACCCGAGATAACCAGTCTTTCAGTATTTATTTTTTGTCCGTGGATAAGCAAAGCACAAGAGATTGTGATCTTGTTTGAAATATTTTGGATGGCATGCAAGCAAAGTCGAAAGTAACCCACGCGGGCAACAAAATTGATCATGTGTACCAGGAGCCCATGGTTGTACTCATACAAAAATAACTTCGCTTCAACTTATGAAGAAGCCCCGGGACAAACCAGTAGCCACGAAACAACAAAGTCAAATCAAATACCAGATATTGCTTTTACTTCAAAGGCTGTTACTTAAACAAGGGAAATAAAATTCAAAATATCACGAACTATTTTTCAAGGTTTAGATTCCGATCGATTTGTTTTTTAGAAGATATAATTACTGGTGCTATGAACCTGTTCCAGATGATGCGTGTAGATCAGTTTGTTTATATTTTTCATTGTTGGTCAAAATTTACCGCCTATGCACCTAGGTTAGAATTTATATTGACGCCTTGCGTTCTGATATGCAAATATCAGCGTCGTATAAAAACAAACGTAATACATATCAAAACCGATCGAATGTATTTAAAATCTATAGAGAAAGATAAATATATCAATAAAAGTCAACAAGTGCCCACTATTTAATTACTCTTGGTCTTTGAAGTAAGTTTTTTCCTGAAAAAAAATTGGAGTACTTCAAGTCGCATAACTAAGTCACACTGAAACGCCTCGGCTGAAAGGGTTTGGAAAAAATCCTTGTTTTGAGGACCGCAAAAAAATTTGTGTTAGCGTACGTGATGTTTTTAAATGAACTACAAACACTATTTGCTAATGCCACAGAGCGCTCCAGCAGGTTTTCATAGTTTCAATTTTAATTGATTTTTTAACATTCTTTGTGTGCTCCCAGATCGCGAGTCACGTTCTACATTTTCAATTTCGTGCAACAGAACATGATCATTCGTAGAGGTTTGGAGCCTACTCTCATGTATGGGATGAATTCAAGCGCAGTGAAAAGACTTAATTATGTTAGACAAAGAAAAACCTTCACTTGTGGAAACCGAACAGTTTTGAAACAAGAAATATCTCGCAAATAATTACACAAGTAAACAAGCATAAAATTCACTCATGATCACTGAACGTTAACTTGGTTGGGTCAAGGATAAACTAGGAAAGCTGAGGCAGTTTACGTTGGTAGCATGTCACACGTGAGATATGGCTTTATCTAGCACCCTTATGTTTAAAATACTGTTCAGTAATGTTTGTTTTGGGTGACAAACTAATACAAATTTCATATTTAAATTTCATGATTTTTTTGCTCGGTGAAAAGGTGTGTTTCTATTTACATAAAGAACAATAACTGTAATTCAAAACAATTTAGCTATATTCCTCGTGAACTGTAAGTTGCTTTTCACCGATTGGTTTAAGCGCCATATAATTTTCGTGTCGAACAGGCGATAAAATTTCGTATAGTATCCCTTGACGTCACTTTTAAAAGTAAGTGTAGAATGTGAACTTGGTGAAATTGTTCCTCTCCATCACCTGCGCAACACTAGTTACCACGTGATGCAACTTCAGACTATATGGTCAAAATGCACGAAATATATTTTCCACAACATAATTCTTATCTCTAGCCAACAGACACCAGCATATCTGTACCCTAAAACCCAGGAAACAACATCAAAAACGTAGTTTTTATGTTGCAGTGATTTTCTCGACTAGGAGAAGTTCTATTGTACGTGTACAAAACCGCAGACCTAATTTTCAACAATAGTGTTGGTTGGAATACGGAAAATGGAAAACCAACCAATTAAAAACTCTGTTAACAAGTACACAGAAACTCAAACCAGCTCAGCCAATAAGAGACTTTGTACTATGCCAAAGTCATTCCGTGCGGCGCGTGACTTTAGCTTTCTCAGAAGATAACAATTTAAATCTTCTTCGTCGTTTAAGCTTTTAAACAGCAGTTTCAAATTTGATTATATCAATCGCCTCGGGAAACATCTGTTGGGAATTCTGGACTTGCACGTATTAAAGGAACAAGAATATGGAGAATGGAGTTTCTAAATTTCTAAAAGGGTATTGTTTCGCCCTACCCTGTGGAGATTTCAGTATCTTTGTTAGCAAGAGAAACGAAGATTTTATATTAGAATATTTTTCATATTCGATCGTTTTGCACAATTCTATTGATATTAACATTGCCTCAACACAACTGGACTATTTGAATGAAAATTAACACTGAAAAGAGAACGAGAAATAGAAAACTAACTAAACTTTGTTTATGATAATCAGCCAACTTCCTATGGCTGCATTAGTAACCAGGCCTACGGTCAACGCATTCAAAAATGACGGCGATTCATTAGTTGACAAACCAAGGAAACACAATCACAAGAACTCTATTGTAACAGACCAACGTCAAATTTATTTTCTAGCTATTAATCGAGGATTTAATTTCAAATCCAGTTCTTACCTGAAAACACTTTTAACTCAAACGTAGATCATTAGAGTCGATCGTTTAATTAGGCTAGTACATTTTAAAGGGAGCACGGTGAAGGGCTTGCCGCTAGCTATATCACTTGAAAGGCTTCCATTCGACAGCATTTCGACTGTTAAAATATATTGATGACTCGCCAAAAAGATGGACACGCGTATTCCAGGATTTGGGACAGAGGGAGGCGATATTCTATCGATACAACCACACCATCAATTTGCAGAACACCCTCCCCTCCCCGACGGAACACTAGTTTTTGTTCAGAGTGAAAGTTACCCTCAAAGAACTGAGCATGAGTACGGTGTACATTTATCTTACACGCAGTTATTGCCCTGAAAAGAACGTAATTATCGTCTTGGGACAGATCTACTGTGTCATATATATATGTGTAAGTACAAACGTTCCATAACAATTCTTAAAAATTCACATTGAAATTAGTTAATTATTTTGTCCCCTGATATCACTATTAAAATGTTATTTTCTTCCGGAGCCCAGTCGTCTTCGTGTGACACTCTGACCGCTTGTACCGTGAACAGCCTGGTGATTTACTCTTCGGATTTCGATTCCCATTCCAACGATTAACAGTGTCATGGCGGTGTTAGTAGAAGTGATTTCATTTCTTCAAGAACACTGGATACAAGAGAGAAGTCTGTACTTTTACCATCTACAGACACCGAATGATCCTGTAAAAGAAAAAAATCCTTCTGATCAAAAACTTCTTTCTGCCAAGGATATGAATACAATATCAAGGGGGAGAATTGATGAGATTTACGTAAATCATTGATGAATCAGAAAGATTGCGTTACGCCCCCAAAAGAGATTGCGGGATTGCATTACACGATAAAACAGTTTTTACCGGTAGCTGTTTCACAAGTACACAGAGATGATGTCCTTGAATTGAACTGGCGTATAAGGACGCACTGTTATCCACTTGTTCTACGACTAGAAAAAGAAAAAAAATATATTTTAATACAATTGTATTACAAACATTGCAAATACCCCTTAAATTCACCGCGTGGCTCAATGATGAGAGCTGGGAACTAGGCCAAGGTCTCTTTTGTGATAATGCGAGAGCGAATAACATGACTGGGTACCTGGTTCTGACCCTGTTGATTTCGTTCTTACAAAACATTCTTGAAAGTCAAACGAAACGTAAACCAGAGGAAACATCTGCAGCTTAAACGGAATTCGATCACAAGTCCAGTCAAAATATCGAAAAATAGAACAAGATAAATTGCATTCAGATAATATCTGCCCTTATAAACAGGACCGAATTTGGGTTGTTTTTCAGTCCTATTTTAGTTTATTTTTCAACATAGCACCAGTATACCAATATAACGCACGGATCATTAAACAATACGGTAGTTAATGTGGGCCAATATAGCGAATGCTTGCCAAGGCAAAACGTAACATCTGTACTGGAAACCTTCCAAAATTAATCACGAGGCACTAGAGGCAATTATCTCTTCAACGATGCGTAAAGCGGATATTCAGAAAATCACGTTACAACACACAATTGAATAAAAAGTGAAAGATCATTATATGCCTTTGTTTGGCCAGAAAAATGCAAGACCAAGAAAATTCACGGCTGGTTGACGGAAGTAGCATTTTTGTGTGGTTTATGTCTGGTGAATCTCTACAAAGGAGTTACCTGAATCGACTTGAGATTCATAAAATGTGAAGCAGAAATCGATATCAGTGCAATATAACTGGATAACATATGAGTGGAATATCTATTTCATCCCGCTGAATATCGAGGCTAGAATTCGGGAAATTTTGCCGAGGCTAAGAGTTTGAAAAGAATATAATTTTGTGTGTTGAAAATTTGTAAGTACATTGCAATTATGTTTTTAAATAAACTAAAGTGCTGCCTTTCACTAAACGGTAAAACTATCAGTGAAACATTTGTTAGAGTTACTAATCCACCAAATTAACATTCCCGCACGGTTTGTCGACAATATCGTGTACTCGAAAGGAGACTTGGTGTCTCGATTTCTGCTTCAAATTTTACTAGTCCCTAGTTGGTTGCTACGCTAACTCAAATAGGATCACAGCTGGAGTTCTTCCGACATCCCTCTCTAAAGATAATAATACGATGGCAGACAGTACGTCTCCCGATAAACCGATTCACAATAAACATTAAATGCGATACGACAAAAATTACAATGCAGCATAGCGGAAAAAAATTGAGTTTTCCTCAAGGCTTTTGAATTTTCTTACTCTCGTGTCCCTAAGGCGTGGGCTTGTCCAAACGCAGCACCAACAAATTTCAATGTCCTAAGCGCATTAGTAAAGGACTTAAACGAATTCTTTACACGAGTTTCATTGTCAACAGGTTAAAAGCGGGGCTCTGAAAAGAGAGCGGAGGAAGAGCAACACGCGAGACACGCGTGAGACGCGCGCGCGTGGTCGTTTACAGTGTAGGTGTTGTTTACCTGTAAAATGTAACAGAACACAAATCCTGGTGATAATTGAGCTAAACTCTGTTGTTTCTGGTGTTGTGACCTGCAAACATAAATGTCAGCTTTAGAAACAATTTCAGCCGCATAACCCGTGTTACATCCGCCATTCCCGAAAAAAACTATTAATGGCAATACACAGACGTTCTCTCTGACTTTTTCTTTCCGGGAGGGCGGCAGTAACACAGGTTAACAGTGGTATGGCGGTGAAATGAATAAACAGGAGTCTGCTGGGGTCAATTCAAGTTTCCATACAGTTCTTATTCTTACAGAATTGAGGCATGAGAAATATCTATCCTCATCAAACAAGAAGCACAAGAGCTAAGAATCAAATACTGTTTACGTATTGTATTTCGTTCACGGTGAAAACTCTCGCTGATTGCTAGCACTGAGTACAAGAGAAACAAGAAGACCCGTCTGAAATTTCATCAGCTAATTGCTTTTAATAACGATATTTGCTTGCCTGTTAAATCTCAAGGGGCTTTCACCGACAAGGACGACTAGAGAACAGAGATCAGCACGAGAGGAAAACAAGACGTTGCGAGGATAGGAACTACTTTAACTGTATCATTTTTGCTTTCTAATCGAGCTAGCACTGGTGTAATGATTGTTAGCTTAAATTATAACAAAAACAACATCCCTTAATTTTCTCCGACAAAACCAAACCAATACTAGCCTACACTGAGTCGGTTGCGAAAGTAAGGGTTTGCGGAAACTGCTAATTACAAAGTACAAAACAACATGGCGCCAGGGTATTTCCCCGAGTAACATCATTCGGAAGAGATAAAAGAAAACCGGAAGGATGGTGGAGGTACAAAACAAGGAAATGATGCGAGAAACAATTACACTCAATAACATTTGACGTTTAATGTATGGTTTCATTCAACACCCACGAAAATAGATATTACGCACGATTTCAAATCGCGTGAAGCAAAAACACGTTGTAAGAACCGCCGCTTTACAAAAAAAACTAACGGTTACAGTAACGGAATTCAATGCGCTTTAAATGTAAACTTAAATATCACCACCAGAGAAAAAAGGAACTCTAACACAATAACAAGAAATGAATGTGAGCTTTGTTTTAGTTACTACAGTGTGACCGTGGCCGCACTGGACTCAGGTCCAAAGGTTGTGGTATTACCCACGCCTTCACGATACTAGCTTTGGAGCTTTCCCCAGTCCCTCGCGTTTTTAACATCAATATTCTCCATACAATGGTGGTCAGACGATATATCAAGAGACAAACAATACAAACCTTTATTGAACTCTTGTTAGCTAGAGTTCCACTTCCTAGAAGATTAGCGAAGTCCGTGCTGTAGAAACACAATAGAACATTACCTTTACGTAAGTAAAGCATAACGAAAACTTTGAAACACAAGGAACATGGTTGTTCACAGGCATCATTTTTCATATTTCCAGACTAATTTCTGATAAAATTAAGATTTCCCTGAACACTAAAATACAAATTGTCAAATCTAGTAGCGGCTTCTGGCCTTAACTTACAACCGTTCTCAGTTCTATTTTTCAACAAGTTTTCCGTATTTGTTACGGAAAAATGTAGTTGAGATCACATTGGCACCAGATATTTCTCTATCCCTCGATGGCATTTAAGCAGCCGTGTTAAATCATTTAATTTTTCCTCTCTTTTCTTCAAAATATCAATTTTTCCTGACTCAAAATAAAATTCCCTGACCTTTCCCTGACATTAAAGATTTTTTTCCCCTGACCATTTCCTCACCTGTAGCGAGAGAGAGAGCACTGAGACCTGGGCACTTACAGCACTCGCCTCCCACCAATGTGACCCGAGTTCGATTCCGGCCTGTTGCCACATGTGGGTTGAGTTTGTTCGTTTTTCTCCGGGTTCTCCAGTTTTCCTTCCTCCACAAAAACCAACACTCTAAATTCCAATTCGACCATGACAGAGTACCCGCATGAAAACCAGCTAAGGCTGATGTGACTTCCTATCTAAATATTGTAATTTATTTTTTTTATTTCTATTTTTTTATAATAACAAAATCAAAAGATGCATTCATACCTTGACAATGGAGTGGCCTTGAGAAAAGAAGAACACGGTAAAAAGACAGAAAAATCCATTTTTTCACTCGTCGAGCCTTCGTCATCCTACAAAATAGGCAAGATAAGATAACTAAAATAAGAAAGTCACACATTTAGATCACACATTTAGATCGCACTACAACCTTTCGGTGAAAAACACTTCATAAAGGGATTTTTAAGTTTGAATCAAAACTCTACTAGAGGAGCCATACAAAGGACTAGTCTATCTTACCCACTCCTTCAACAACTCAGCGGAACAGAAATGATCGAAAATAATACAAACAAAGTACCTTGATGACATAAGTTAATGTGCCTCGTAGCTTCTGAGCCATGACTATACTCTCCACATTGAAAGCAAACTGCCCTTCATTTGAAGATCCTATCAGAATACATAGCATCAATAATGTTCTTCAAACATCAAATCTCTGAGTAAAACTCAACAGCTTGACCACTCACCTGGCAGAAGATGGAAAGGGACTGGGACGCTATCGTGTGACGAAGAACCGATCTGTGGACAAAGTAAGTGATGTTAAATTACCTGTCCATGAAAATACCAGAAAAAAAATTGAGACTACTTCAGAAGAGAAGTAAACATAACTTAACAACGATTGCTCTTGAGGAAGCCAGGAGCCCATCTCCTGAGGAAGCCAGGAGCCCATCTCCTGAGGAAGCCTATTTCTTATTCGAACAGTTAGAATTTGAGTCCAACAATATTCTACCTAGATCACACACATTTTTCCGATTGGGGTTTTGTTTCGGTAAAGCTTTTTTTTTTATTGACAACGAGGAATACTTACCGGCCGTACTAATTTAGTATTGAGGGAATCTAAAACATTAAACTCCAAGGACTTGATATGACGATCCGTCAAATTACTGTGAGAAAGATTCAAAGAAAAGGTTATCACTACAGGAAAAGCAAAGAAGACAAATTACTTATGGAATGAGCACAAAACTTCAGAGTCGTTTTAATTGACTGCTGAATGCAATTGTACGTGAACCGAGTTCTGTAATGACGTGTGTAACGAAGGCATCTAGTAGGCAACGCTTTCAAGTCGTATACAGGGATATATCCCATGAGTCCCTTGAAATTTCCCGGTATACACACCAGCCTTTAGTATTCCCGGCGTTACCAATCGACGAAATCGATGATCGGAAATGCAATCGATAAATCGATATCAATTGATAAAATTAGTTAATTGATATCGATTGGTATCGGCCAATCGATGACCAATCGATAGTCACAAAAAAAGGCATCGATTGGCAATTAATTCATCGATTGGCATCGATAGGGAATTCCTTTCATGACAGATGTTCCCGGGGATCTTCCAAGTGAAATTAAGCTGCGAAGCGAGGAGTTTTTGCCGCTTCGTGCGTGTCTCGTCGCGACTTGCTTTCACTTGAGTTAAGAAGCAAGATGAAACTGAGAAATCGTTTGTGGCGAGTAAATCAGTTATGCATTGCAATTTCTTTCTCACCAAATGACATGTTCCCGGCATGTTTGATGCATGTTTTGTTAATTTACTCTTAATTCTCTAGTACCGTGAAACCTGGACGTGATAGGAGCTCCCGTGGTAGATTAGTGCCCGGAAGGGGAGATTGAGAGGCCAAGACAAGAGTAAAAAACTGCATTGCGATAATCGATAACAATCGATGTCAATCGATGCCAATCGATAAGGTCACAAAAATCTTCTTCATCGATTGGTCATCGATTATCAATATCAATCGATTAATTGATATCGATTGCCATCGATTGATATCGATTTCATCGATTGGTAACGCCGGGAGTATTGCAGAACTATTCTATACCACGACATACGAAACACCCGGGGGTAGGGGTAGCCCCTGGGACGAAACATAGCCTCCCACGCAGACGTTCTCAGGCATGTCACGTGTTTCTCCTCACGCTATAGAAATCAGGGTGGCCAACACAATCGATACAACATACGCGCGGCGCATGATGGGAATGTTGAATGAAACAACGTGGAATATACGGCTTTTCTGTATTCTGATAGTTCATATTTTATATGGCATGGTATCTAATGTAAGGAATTAAACTATAACTGCAAAAACAACAACAATCGGACAATAATTCATTTGCATCGAACAGCGTTCAACTTACGATTATTTTTTTCAGTGTCAAGAAAAAGAAACCGACTCTGTTAACGGTCAACTTGAAATAGCTATTGACTGGTAGGGCACATTTAATAATAAAGTTAAACAAGCTTTTTACGAGAAGAGGGTAGGGCAAATATGAACTTCAAGCTATCCTGTACTGACCTGAAAATAATGGAAACTACCACTTGATTTCTATTTTGAGAAGTCACTCTCGTCTCGTACATCTGGAACAAAAACGAACCTTTAAGTACCAACATCAGAATATCTATTCTCCTTACTGAATGTCTTACATTTCATTCAATGTCAGTTCTGAGAATGTGCTGGTAAATGACGACAATATCCCCTATTAACTAGCTTCTTAGGACCGCAATGCATGCAGAGAGATTTATTGAGTGTTTCTCTTCAAACTATCTTGTCAAAATTGTATCGATATTCTTAAGAGGAACAAGACGCATGTGCGTTCATTTCGGCCATTTTAGTTTGAACGACGATGCAGTCACGAGCCCTTCACATGGAAAAGCTCGCCAGCAAAGACCTCTGGGATTACATCACAAGATTGCGCAAGAATGCAGATTTGTGTCGACAAAGAAATGAGCCCATTTTATAACTCCTGGCCTCCAGCCGGAGTAATTAGAAGTTGATAACAGGTAAAAGTTAGTTCCTTACCAGTCTAACAGAACTGCTTTCTGAAAGAACTTTGTACGTTGTGATGAGCGGCTGTAAGAGAACGGACAGTGATGGTTACAATTAGAAAATAAAATTAAACAAAAAAGACAACTGAAGTTCACTCCACCTGATTGGCTGAGAGCAAGGCGATTTATTATTAAATTTTTGCACTACATGGCAAATCAATAAAGGTATGTTATTTGGTAAGTTTAACATAAATGAGTGATCGTATGAAAGCTCGAGCAATTAAGGATTTACACTACTCGTGATATTTAAATATGTAGAAATATACTAGGTACACGCCCTATTCATATTTCCCCTCAAATAATTGCCCCAGGCAACAGGGGAAGCATATTTTTTTGTGATCCGATAACTAACCTGTTTAGTCTCTTCCTTTAGCTCCATGATTGATGGCTCATTCGGTTTTTCCTGTTCAGCTGCTGGTATCTCCACTGACTCCGACTTCTCACTACTCTTGCTTTTTCTCTTCTCCTTTTTTCTTTCTTTTTCATGTTTCTCTTTTTTGTCAGATTTATCTTTGCGGTGTTTGCGTTTGGATTCTTTAGATTCACTTTTCTAAGCACACAAAAACAACCACAAATTGCTGTCTCAGGAACATTTCTAATGGTGGGGGATGCTGAAATTTATTTGAACCCAGGTGTATTCTTACAAGATTCTCTATAGCATACAACTACACGATAACACATTCTTGCTTTCACCCTGAAAATCAAATAAATTATTTTTGGAAAAGGAATAATTTTCTCCACATTGCCAACTTAACAAACATCTCTAAATGTTGGAAGAAAACCAAAAAATTGTATAATAAAATCTAAGAACAGTTTGAAAAAAAATTATGACTGAGAAGACAGCCAGCTCTTCAACTGGACGGGAGCAATGAAAGGCAATTGTATTACTTGTGCGTTAGATGAGAACGAGTTGATTCGACATTTTTTTAATTTTATTCATTTATTTATTTAGTCACTATACACTTGTAGGCGTACCTCGGGTGATTTGGTAAGTGTTTCTTCTGTTGCGGGTTTTTCTGCTGCTAAACTATCAGGTGAAGGTGCACTGGGCTCTTCAGCAGGCTGGGGATCAGTCAATCAATCAATCAATCAATCAATCAATCAATCAATCAATCAATCAATCAATCAGTCAGTCAATTAGTCAATCAGTCAATCAGTCAATCAATCAATCAATCAATCAGTCAATCAATCAGTCAGTTAATCAGTCAGTCAGTCAGTCAGTCAGTCAGGCAAACAGTTAAAACAGTCAGTCAATCAAACAGTTAATCACAATATAACAAAGACAATCAGTCAAACAAAAGCACAATTCAATCATTCATTCCTTTAAATAACGTTTGACAACCACATAACATGGCTCACCTTTGGTGATGATTTCTTCTGTGGTGTTGGAGACAGCCAGAACTCCATATCATCCTAACAACAAAATGAAACTTAAAAGTTTTAAAGTTGAACAAAAGGAATAGTAGGGGAAGTCACGAACACTGAGAACACAATTCAGTGACGTCAGGTATAATGTACATGTATAGTGTATAGTGAATGTCTTTGTTTCAAGAGGTTTACATCAGTGAACCTCTGATCCCTAAATACACATTATACTAACTCCCATGGCAGGCAAGGAAGTGTTAACATTTAATTATTGAACAAAACGAAAAGTTAAGGATTTGTTACTGTTATCTGGTAATTATTATCTTTATTGCCTTCTTAGGTAAGACAATTTGTTTCCTCATGAGCACAAGGGAATTGCGAAGGGAATACGGCATATTGGGGGAGAAAATCGGGGGGGGGGGGAGAACTGTTATACTCTCACACCCCATCCAGGGGAACAGCAACACTCTTACACGTGCCGTGCTTCAGAAACTGGAGTTCAATAAGCATACACTCTGTGAGCTACTTGTCTAATGTTCAGAAGTTTAATGTGGCAAGTTGTTCTTTGCACCTGTGGGTCACTTGGTTCATCTGCAGCTGGTTTAGAGTCTTCCTGTACTGTTATCACCTTTGAAGGAGTTGTTTCTTCATTCTCTTCTTTTGCATCTTCTCTTGGTGGTGATTCAGGATGTTCTACCTCTCCATTGAACATGAGATTATCCTCAACTGGCTCTGCAACTCAGTTAAGATAAAGAAAAGTTGGATTACAAATGTTTAACAAGGCATTAACTGCACAGCTCTGATAAGTATTGAAACTGAAAAACAACAGTCGTGACTTTTTATGTCTGTCTCAGAAATCTAAAGTGGTCTCAATTAATAATTAGACAATACTTGCCCTGATTGGTTCAATATTGTATTTCTATAATAACACAGAATAGTTCTGTAACACAGAATTATTATCCAACTCTGCTTCGTAGAGTACAAATAACGCGCAAACCGAGTACAGATATCACACGATATTTGTACTCCCCCGACCGCGTGAAAGATCAAAAACCTTGGCAAGTCAGAATTTTGGGGAAACGAAAACGTTGGATAATAAATCTCTTATTAGACATTTTAGTGTGTCGTATCGCTATAAATTTTTACTCATCATTTGTATTTTGATCCGTAAAAATATACAGCGATACTACACACTAAAACGTCTAATAAGATATATATATATTAGCATGAGCTGTTGGCAATAATGATGGTGGGAGCAGAGAGAATTTACATTTTTTTATTGATGATCAAAACAGACAAGTTGTCTTCCTTTTTTTTGTCACAGTGTTTTCAAAAAGAAAAAGAAAACAATCATATTCTCTTTGTTTGTAGAGTTATAGAAACACTTGTGAAAGTTGGAGACAACTTGCAAAAGCTGTGGCATTTATCGTTCTCCAAAACTGTTACTTGTGTGTTAATTTAACAATAACACAAGTAACGAACTTGAGATTTCTCTTGCACAATAAGTGATAAGTACGGTGGCCCATAGAGGCAAAACACAACTCAATTTCTCTTCTGAAATACAACAATCTTTTCGAGAACACAACAATATTTTTGAGAACACAACAATATTTTACAGAACACTAAAATATTTTTTTAGAACACAACGAAATTTCCTTATACTCAACGATCTTTTTCAAAACAAAAATAAAATTTTCTGATACACAAACGCAAACTAAAACACAACAAAATTAAGTGAAACACAACGAAATTTCAAAGTATTGGTAACTACCCCTGATGCTGAAAGCGACCGGAACCTGGAACTAGCTCTGGTCAACGTCACTGCGAAGTCAACTATCACACATAGAAATCGAGAGCAAATAATCTAAAAGTTATAGTATAAATCTAGTAGTCACTCAAAACTTTATCTAAATTCTCTCCACAGACATTTTGAAAATGCAAAGTAGCAGCCACCAGTTGTCAAACAAGTGCTCACTGCTATGCTTCTCACTACAAAAGAAGACACAGTGAGTAGCACAGCCAATCAGAGAACAGCATTGATAGTGGAATGCTAGTAGAATTTTACTAAAACGTGATAGACGTTACGTTACACGTTTGGTATTTCTGAAAGGAAATGGTCAAAGCACTTTCAAAAAAGACTCTGGTTCTGTGATTTCAAATAGAAATACATACCTTCCTCCTTGTGGTGGTGATGCTTGTGTTTTGATTTCTTCTCCTTGATATCTTTATCCTTTTTATTCTTGTGTTTACTCTGATAAAATTAAAATTAAAGTAAAATTGTCACACAGTGAGTAATTACTGATACAACATCAGAAGATCACATTGTTGTGTACTGTACATTGTAAATTATGTACTTTAAGAACTGGTTTAACCATTTTCACTGAAGGCTTGGAAATTTAGGTGTGATTAATCAAGATCTTGTGTGATGGTTAACGAAGATGTAGTAACTGAAGTAATTTTGCAATACAGTAAGAGAAAAACAAACAAACCTTTTTGCCTTCACTGTCCTTTCTGTGTCTGTGCTTTTTATCCTTGCTGTGCTTTTTTGGAGTAAGTTCCTGGAATTGAGAAAATAAACAAATTAAATCACAAAGGAGTCAACTGTTTTCCGAAAGTTTCAAAGGGCTGTGAGTGTTTCAGAAAATGTAAAAAACGTATCAGAATGTTTATCACCTGGCCAAGATACTAAGGTACACTGCTATGTAATTTGTACATAAAGTTTAGTATGTGAATTTGTACCACAATAGGTGTTAATGTGATATTGTTTTATAATCATTATAACTCCAAAATACCCAGATAGGGATGGACTGAAATTGTGATTTTTAATTTAGAATACTGTGCCACACATCCGACACTGGAATGGAGTGATAAGTACCTTTCAAACTAACTCAAACTAATTCTCTTTCATATAATCTAATTCAAAGTAGAAATACATGTGTACAATAGCAACTGCTTAAAGCATACAGAAGAAGTAAAGCATTATGTTGCTGTCCACTTGGGGCAACTGAAGTGTTACAGGAAGTAATAAAATATCTTCAAGAATTTCTTCCTGTTTAACCAACCTCAGTGTTTTCCTCACTATCTTTCTGCTGTGATTCTGTTACAATGCGGTGTTGACGAACAGGAAGAGTTTCATGTTCCTGTAGAGGTCTGTAATGAAAAAAAAAAAAAAAAAAAAAAAAAAAACAGTCAGTGGAACATGCAAACTGCAAGCCCAGGATTAAAATCGTGGCTAAAAGATTGCAGAGAATAAAATACAGTATACTTTGCTCAATAACACATTATATAATAATTCTGTTGAATTATTCAAGCATTTTGATTTGTCCTCACTTATGGTCAGTTAGATGATAGACATATGGATGTTGTCATAAACATTTTGTTTTTATTTCTTTATTTTATGAAACAGATACATGTATATTCCATGTTCTCATGCATCTGTTCAGCAACTGATCACAAAACAGGTCATGATGTGGTACACACTCGCATATTGCCTTGGGGCTACTTTATTATTCTTACCATATTTTGACCTCATCTGTTATTTATTACTAACAACATGGAATCTATTTGTTTACTAGAGAAATAATGCTCAAATTTTAAAAGTAAACAAACCCATCATTCCAGATGACCAATCTAGTGATCAGAAAATATTCTCTCCTAAACATATCCCTACCCAGTAAAGCACCTGGCTCATGAGCATATTTGACGCAGGATGACTCAGAAAAAACAGGAAAAACGGTCACTAAGAGAAAATAAAAAAAAAACAACAACAAATGATTTACTTGCTGAGGTCGACATTCAACAGTCTATGTGGATCAGCTGTTGCATCAACTGGTTCATCATTTTCTTTCCCATCATGATCAGACTCTTCAGCTCCCTGAGAATCAAAGGTGATTACAAGCAATGGCTCAGTTCAGAACAGAGTTACAATCAAATAAAAATGCTAAAGTTTAGATCTAAGAAAAAAATATAAATGAGAGAGAAACCTTCAAGTAAAGATCTACCAGTATGTGGAACATTTGAGTATAGAGAATATTTCCTGTGACCCTGGATAAGTGCCAAGAAAATTGGTGTACCATCCTTACGTTTTTATAAAGTGAGTTAATCAAACCCGATGTTTCTCAACTTTTAAACCCTCATCACTTTAAATTACACAAATTGAATTTGAGTTCTCACCTCAGGCAATTCACCAGCTCCTGTAGGAAGAACCTCATATGAGATATCAAGGGCTGGTTCTTCTTCATCTGCTCTGCTTCCTTTACGACCTGACGGCAAACAGGTAACGTAGTGAAAGTCTCTTCTAAGCCTGACAGCCTATCAATGCTAAAACATAACTCTGGTTTCCACACTATTGCATGCCTTGGAAAACTACTATCTCACCACATCGCTACTTAACAATAACACCCAGTTAGTTTCCATTCCTATTGTACACTGGATTTTAGGAGCCAGACGCACAACTTTACATTTTTTGCTCTAGAGTTCTTTTATTTCTGTACACAAAACATTTGCAGAAAAAGTAATAGATAAATAAATAAATAAATATTAAATAATTTAATTAATTAACAAAACAAACAAACAAACAAAGACAAACAATAGAGTTTGAACTGGAAAAATTAAAACCTTATTGATTTTTAATCTAATACATACCTGAATAAGTTATGCATGATCTGTTTGACAATACATGTATGTTTGCAGATTTTGCAAGCAGAAATTAGTTGCAGTTCACCCTTACATACAGGAATTAAAGACTGAAAGGATGAGCTAGAAAAGATCATTGAATGTACCAGATCTGAAGCAAGTTCTCACCTTTCTTCTTTCTTTTCTTCGTCTTCCGGGATGCATATTTTTTGTCAAGTGAGACACCTAAAGACCAAAGCAGCAAGTACAAGTTCAGAATTAGAAAGGAAGATCAGAAACCTGGCAATGATTTTTTTGTGGCCTTCCAAGTAACCTTCCATACAAAATTGAACTGAAGGGATGATAGAATTTAAGTATAATCATCTCTGTCATTGATCCCTTTTCTTCCTGTGGTGAATGGGGGCATTGAGCCTCCTCCTTCGAGCCTGTCTCCACGAACGTAACCTCCGCTAACCACTCTTTTACCAGTTCAAAACAAATTTTACCTCAATTACCACAGATCTAATGACTGGGTAGTGCTACTGGGCAGTACCTTCATTCATGCTGTTTGCTTATCAATATTATATATATATATATATTTTCAATATTTTGAACTAAATTTAAACTCAATGTTAATATTTGCAGATTTTCAATATTTTGGACTAGGACACTCTTCAGAACACTTGTTAATATCTTCATGTAATACCTGCTGACACCCTCAGTGATACAGGCAAGTCTAGGTTAGCTACGGGGATATCATCCACTGTCACATCTTTCTTTTTAGTCTAGAAACAACCAAAAAGTAAGTCATGTTTTCCAAATTGTAAACATTGTTACTTATTTGCACCAGAATTTTTTTCTTAGCTGGTTACTCTCAAGATGTTAACATGATAATGGTCCAATATATGTTTTTGTTTATCATTAAGAACATTCTTACATTTACAGCTACAATTATTATTTTGATAACAATGAGATATGACAACATCAATTGATGTTTCATATATAATTACCAGTGCTTGGAAATAATTGAGCAACATGTGTCTTCCAATCAGAGACAAGCCGTTTTATCTTTTTCATTTTTATAGGTGGATATCTTAGTAAGAATTCAACTAGCACTTACCTTGTGTTCTTCGCGGGCTGACATCTTCAGATAATGTGGATTACTAAGCTGCTGTTGTTTTCTCTGTTCACGTCTCTGAAATGACAGAAGACAACATACCGGTATGACAGAAGAGAAGCCAAAGAAAAAAAATAACTAAGAAAAGAGAAAACAATAGTGAAGTATTGAAACATGATTGACAAAACTGGCAAAACCAACAAAAAAATTTTCAATTGGATCAGGGTTGTCATTAAGTTTTGATCCACCTGTAGCCTTGATCTTAATACCCACTTAGCAAAAGTATCAACTGCAGTAGGCAAGTTCACCCCTAACATGAAGGATCCATCAAACATACTTAGCAGTACATAGCAGGTGTTATGGGTTACACCCTTATTGACAGCCCTGCGGGATTTATGTGCCATCAAATTTGTAACAAGCCTTGGTATTTTCCATATGAATGTCAATATAGCCATTTTGTATGACTCCAGACTTGGACAATCATGCACTTAGTCACAATTTAAGTCAAGTGGAAAGTAGTTCAAATAATTACCATACCCTTTTCATTTCTTCTTCATCATCAGACACATACTTTTGTTTCAGGTCTCTGAAAAGTTACACAAAATTAACCAATGATTTCTTGATGCTGAATGAATAAGCATGACCACAAACCAGTGCCTAGAATCATTTTTTTTTAACTTGTACCTTAATTACCTAGTATATAACACAGTGAAAATATCATGGTAATTCCAAAACTGAGATGATATATTTACATGACACAAACTAGCATTGGAAATGGAAATCTGACAGATAAATGTCAGTTTAATGGGTTTTTTTCCAGTAAAATGCAATAATGTCAACAAAGGCTGATGTTAGACAAACAAGTCACTACTATCGATGCATTTTTTCCATCCAACAAAATTCTCACAAGTACCAACAGTATAGTGTTGCCATTGTGTTAACAGGCATCACAACAAGTGGTATGATCATACTTGTGTTCATTTGGAGTATCAAATATTGTATCCATTTCCTCTTCCTCTTCTGAACTTTCAGATGGTGGATCATTAATCCATTTGTCAAGGTCAAGCCTAATGACAGTATAAAAAACAAAGTACATAATTTCTGCATAAAACCAACAACATCCGCCAAGTGTTTCTAAACAAATTAATCTAAACAACCCTTTTGACATTGCCATGTATGACTCTCTTAACAGTGGTTCCTAAAAAAGCTAGCCTGCTGCCTACCAGCAACTAGCAAATAACTGCCTGTTTGTAAGTTGTAAACTGAAACAATTTTTATAGAAACATTTGATTTCCTATTACTTTTATAGCTTGCATAATTACGGCAAAAGGAAAAACAAACATTACTATGGTTATTGCCTATCTTGTTGTGTTTGCTCACAAAAACAAATCAATTGTCATAGATGAAATATTGTAAAATTCCCGATGCACTATAATGAAATACTTCCTTGGCTTTCCTAATTTGCTATCATGAGATGGATCACACAAGTCTAGAAACAGATACACAGGTTGACAGATGTCTATTATTTAACACAGTTTGTTTAATGCTGGCAGACTGTCGGTAATGGGAGACAATTTTTACTATTACTGAAATTTAAATCTCCAGCAGTATTAAAATGCACATATTCTTCTATGGAGGAAAGGTAATGATGATGGTACCCATAGCTAAGCCTTACTTACATTTAAGAAATAGAAAACATACATGTTCCATGTTTGAGGAGGTGGAAAAAAGCATCAGCTTGTGTTCCCACACCCTTTTTTAATTCTTTCAAACTTCCACAAGTGTTTCAATTAAATAATTACATTATGAGCTTGAGATTTGTATTGTGTGATAGTTGACGAGGGCACAGGCTGAGTCAACTATTATGTATAGAAATTGAAAGCAAAAAATTTTATTGTTCTAGTATAAATCTACTAGTCATTCAAAACTTTGTCCAACTTTACAAGCAGTTGTCATTTTGTTAACGAGTGCATACTGTTGCACTGCTCACCATCTACAAAAGAATAGATAGTGAGTAGCCTAGCTAATCAGAGAATAGTATTTGTTATAGTGACTAGTCAATTTATACTAAAACTCCATACAAACATGTTTTCTATTTCTTGTACAATATTTAGCATCCAAAGAAAGAAACAACTTGTTACTTTGATTGTCAAAATGTAAATCATCTTCAATCATGCCATTATTACATGTACATTAACAGCTCATGCTAGCTGTGTGTTTCTAAATACAATTTCAAACCATTAAACACATGTATTTTCCTTGGACTTTTTTCAAATGGTATATTTTTTTGAATTGTATAATATTGTATAATATTAAACAAAACGAAGTAAAAAATAACAAATAAGTTTGAACAAACCCCTCAGGAATTTGTACTTTCTTCTGTGCTTTGGCAGCAACTGGATTTAATTCTCCACGGAACAGTGATGATACTTCTTCTGCGCAATCAACTCCTGATTGGAACACAATTGTACATATTTTAATTCCTAGAGGCAACAGTTTTTGCTACCTGTACCTCCCCTTTTTATTTAATATTCTATAATATTCCTGAAAAGAATTCATTCAGTGCATTTTATGAAAAGATCTCATCTCTTCTCTCATAACATAATTGACAGGATTTCCTATAAATAGCAAAATGACAAAGTAATCAATGGTTAATTAGTGCTTGATTCTAACATAAAATAGTTCGCTTCACATCCCAGTGTTACTGAACTGTACTTACAGTAGACATAAAATAGTTTGTACCTTTTCCTTGTAACTTGAGGACATACTTGATAAGTTGTAAAACACAGCTTGCCTAAAATGACCATAATATAATCTTAATGTAATGCTCACACAGAGATTTTCCAAAACCAGACACAAATCTGTTGTTACTGAACATTTAGCCATGATGTTCACCATACGAAAGACATAGGGTATTATAATTTTTTTTGACTCAAAGTTAAATACAATAATATTATAGATCGGAAAGTACTGTTTGTTGAATATCTAAGGAAATTAATACTTTAACAGAGCTATATTGCAAAAGATGCCAATGATTTTGAGGAAACGAAACAGCATAGGGCATCTGTTGTGACTAGTGTCTGTTTATCTTTGTTAACCTAGTTTTGCTTCATTTGAAAATACTGCAAAAATACAAATTATTCTTTTCATTTTTTGTAACTTACCCTTTCCTGAACCTCTAGGTCTGCACTCTGTACAAATACAGGTAACTTCTCCACCAGCATCTCACCAATTGATGTCTTTTCACCATCCTCTTCCTTGAACACCAAACAAGGAATTAGCATTGATGAATAAATAATAAAACCTACATGCAGCTAGGGATGCTTGGATCAAAGTATGAGAACAGAAACAAACAAAGCAATCTCATTCCCAGTCATGTGTCTTCGCCACTCCCTCTGTATCAGTTAAAAAAAAAACTATTTCTAGCCGGCCCCCACACTTTCAAACTGACAATATTGTTCAGCATGATGAAGATTTGTGGATGAAGTGAAATGCTGATAAAACATCATTTATTTCTGTTGTTGTTTTGGTATTAGGCAACATATTGTTTGTTCAGATGTGTGGATTTTATGTTAAGATCATCAAAATCTGGAAAGTACCCATATGATGGACTAGAGAAATGTACAAAGTTCTTTGCCCTACTTTAACTATATATGGTGTAGGTTTATTGAGATAATTAAGAAATAGTAATTATTTTGTTTAGCAATTAGGAATGCTGTCATATTAGACAGGTAGATTTTTACTAAAAGCCACACATATCACCTCCTCTTCCTGCTGCTGACTGGCAAGGATTTTTGCAAATACTTTTACAATGTTCTGGACATAAACTGCCTGGATGTGACCTGGCAGTGAGGTAACCTTGGGCTGCAGCATTGCTTCCAAAGTAGTGTGGATATCTGGTAAATGCCTGGTGAACAACAAAACAAATGTACCGGTAATTATCAATGTAATGTAACTCCATTAAAAGTACCCATAGCAGTCCACTTACTCTGAAAACTCTCCTGAGATCCATGCTGCAGCATAAAGAACTTCACAGACTCTGTTCTTCTCTAATTGCCCTGACATCAAGTCACTGCTATCAAGTAACAAAGACTGCAAAAAAAGTTGTTTTCATTTGTAAGTAATATACATGTAAGCAAAGTTACCTGTGGGCATGTTATATTTAATTTTACAGACTCAAGCCAAATCTAATAGGCCTCAAATATGATACAACACCTACAGTAGCATGAGTTAGAACTCTGTAAACAGCTAGCAACTACCAAACATCTATTTGCCAAGAGTCATGTTTTTGCAACATGACTCAAGCACAATTCAGCTGGAAAACTCAAAGTAAAATTTATATAGATCAGGATTAATATTTTGTACTATCCAAAAAGGCTGCTCCAATAACATAAGGCCAAGGCAGTATAGTAGTTCATACTAACACTTGCAAACACATCTGCAAACAAATATTTTGATCCTGATATTTTTGTTTATACATATCCTTACATCATGTGTTACAAAAAGGTATAGATGAGCATATCTTACCAAGCACTGCACAGCATAAGGACGGATTGCCTTGACTCTGATGGTGACGTCCATCATTTGTGAGGCCAAGAGTTTACCAAGCCTTGTACCTTCGACTCTTGTTAATTGTATAAGCACATCAATGTACCTACATGTCAACAAAGAAGTTGCAGCAACAAATCAATTCATTTTAGTAGAAGAATCAACTAAAGTAAATGATCTAACATTCTCACTCTCTAGTTAACATATTCTTACCATTCAAAGTCTGTAACATAGTGATAGTCATTCAAGCTGCAGATCTGTATAATCTTGGACACTAGCTCATCACAGTAAGCTATAAATGAGCAATCAAAAATTGTGAAATTACTGGTCGCAACAACAAATGCTAAGTTCAACAGACACAGCAAAAACTACTGTTCTTACTAGATACTAAGCAGAGGTAATGGATAGCAAAAAACCAATTGAAATCTTCATTATATCCTTGTAGTCTACAGCTGTATGATCTAGCTTATATTATGAATGTTTTATTGAGAACTATTAAAACAAATGTTTCAATGAAATTCCGCAAAAAAATATGCAACAAAAATTAAGGTATACAGTGTACTTCTGGAAAAACTATTCACACTCCAGTTATGAAACATTGATTCTCTTTGCCAACTTTTCTCCTATGCGAATCCTGAGAATTAAGAGCGCGTACATCAACACACTATATGCAACTCCTTGCTTCAAGAATTGTTTTTATGTTAATAACTCAGATCACTGTTGACACTTACTTTGACTGTCAGCCTTGTCTATATGAACCATTAATTTCTTAATGATGTCCATAATGTTCTTTTTAGACACCTAAGTGGTAAACATAAACATCATGTTGGTATCTATGTTTTTTCCTTCTGTTCTGAATTGACCAGAGTAACCTGTTATGTGATTACATGGTTGACAAAATGCAGGGCCATAATACCAGCTGGCATGGTTTTCACAATAAGACAAACTGTACATATATGGTAACTAGATAAATGTAGTTACTCAGACATATGTGTTCTTACCATTCCAACAAGAAGGTCCAAGGCTCTAAGCCTGATTGATTCATCCTTATCATCTAAACATTGAATAACTATGTCTCTGCAATAGAAGCCATGGAATCATTGGTCAAGAGTGCTATTTCTCAAACAAAGGTCAATTTTAATGTCACCACCAAAATGGAAGCTTTGTACTTAAGCCAAATTTAGTCAGCAAGGTAATTTTAGCTCTTACACATGAGGATAAAACTGTATTACACTGTATGTGTCAAGTGAAAGCTATTGATCACAGCACTTTCATGTGGTCCCACTTATTCAACCAAACAGGATTGTTCCAATCTCTGGATCAAACACAAGTGTGCAGCCATTCAGATAAAAGGAATTGACAAGTTATTGTTTAAAAAGATACTTTAAGTTTGAGTATTCACTTGTTTGACTGTAATGTACATTCAAGTAGACCTACTTGTGTACTTGCACTGCTTTGGGATTTACAGCCAGGATCTTTGACATGGCAAGCAATCCAAGGTATTTCACTACAAATAAACATAATTACTATCACTCCAGCAGTCACCGGCTTGTTTTGAAAACACTCACAGTGTGTTGTGTTGGAATAATGATTGCCTTTGTGTGACAAAATAAATCAAAACACTTTTTCCAAGAGGGGAACTGTGCCATAATGAAAGCCCCAATTGAAACTTAATATTTTAATATTTAAAGAAATGCCATTAAATTCCTTTAAAGTAAACATAATTTAATTGAAGAACAATCAAAATCAAACTACAATAAAAAACATCTTACAATTTTGATCAGTGTCTTCAATCAAAATCCGTAACTTGCTTACACAAAGCTAAAGGAAAGAGGGAAAACAAATTATCATGACCTCTTCTGAGTGTATTACTTTTTAATATACAAATGTCAATCTAAAGTCTATGACATTTCTCAAAGAACAAGACATTCAATTACTTTAGGCTTTTTACTGCAGCTGCTGTATAAGGTCAGTAAAGAATGTTCAACTACTAGGAGCCCATTAAATCAGACTCATTAATAAAAACAAGTTTAAAATAATGTGACCAACCTGAATTGAAGGATTATGTTGGGGTAATCCTAGAAAGGCAAGAATATCACTTTAATTTCAACTTTGAATTACTGTAAAAGCGTATTTGACTCACCATTAGAACCTTGATCAAATTTTCAAGAACACACAGTGAGGTAGAGGACTTACGAGCAATTCTTTAAGTTCTTTAATTCTTTAAGTCTCTTTTAGCTCATTAAAAGTACTAAGGGGGACAGGGGTTTGAACAGCCAAAGGTTTAAAGGAAAATGGACCATCTGGAGAGGTGGGAGGTGGAGAAGACAGGGCTCAAATTAAAAAAAACATAGCCATGGGAGGAGTACATCGTATGGACATTTTTCTAGAACGGCACATTATTTTACAGTTGGTAATCAATAAGGCCAAACACGTCATTGATAACATGCTTCTTACCTGATACAACTGTGTTGATACACTCATATAATAACGACATGGCCGAGGTACTGCAAGAATAAAAAGTACCAAGTTAATAAAATGGTGTCCTCTTTTGTTTAGCCAAGTCCATGTAACTACTTATTTATAACAGGTATAATATATTGTTTACCTATGGATGAGATTTGTCAGAGGTTCCAGTAATTTCTTTCCTAATCTTGGCTCCAGAGGACAAAGGGCTCCAAACTTCAAAAATAGAATGGATAATATTATTTACAGATGTAGGATAAATGATGATAAATGACTGGGAAATTTCCTGAGGAGTGTACAAGTAAACAGTAATTTTGCAGTGTTGATGTTCAGCACTCACTGCTGCCTGAATTAGCTGATCCAGAAAGAACACGGAAACAGGTTAATTAAAAGCACTTTTGAGGTTAGACAGCAAGGTTTGTGCCATTTTTAAATGACATTATCTAGCTGAAAAGGTTCAAATTAATTCCCGACTCACAACCTTGAAGTATCAAGTTAAACCTGAAATACATGAAATGGACTATTTTGGAGGGGCAGCCAACTTTTTTCTACACTATATTACCTTTACTTTGACTTATTTGAAACTAGATTACCAGTAGCACTCAAGGGTTTTAACTTACGAGTTTAATGATCTTGATTAACATCCAATTGTTTGTAGAACTTGTCATTAGTTTGAAAAACAATGGTGCCAGTGATAAGTAGTTCTTTGGGTTTTTGCGAGCTAACTCACAGATCACATTCACTGCCGCTGACTGAACACCTATCAATGATAAACAAAGACTGTCACTATTAACACTTAGGGCACAGAAAAGAAATCTTATCCTGTTATGAGGAGTAGCCTGAGAAACAATGACATCTTTCATTAAACAAGTAAGTAAGTAAGTTATTGAGTAATTCTTTATTTGTTACCACCATTGCACTTAGATATAAAACTAATTTACAGGAAGCCGGCTCTTAAAATATAATTAACAGTACATTGATTAATAAGCAAATACACAATAGAAAGGAGAAAATACAAAATTTGTATTTTCTCCTTTCTTAATTAGTAATTAATGTAAGTATATAAAATTAAAATAGTTATTAACAATAAAAGATATATGGGTATCATTGGAAAGATATTATGTTTTTCCTGCCGAATGAGCTGGCAAAAAAGGCAGGAAATAAAATTCTCTCAGACTGAATGGGATTAGGATGTCAGTTTCATGCTTGGTCACATGATTCAATTTTCTTTTCCTGCCAGACAGTGCAACAGCTTTCCCACCCTCCCACCCCATAGCAAATTCTTGCCTTAAGTCTTATATAGTGTATCAATGTTTGGGTAGTTTTTTCCTGTTGTTGACTCCAATTCTTTTATGTTGTGATGTTAATAGAATTGTCAATAAAGTGCTGTTGCATTGCCGTGTGTCAGACAAATGGCATTCAGTGTGTGAGAACTTTTCCTCCTGCAGAATTTGAGTATAGATGATGACCATTTTGGTCAAAGCTGATGATGACAGAAGTGGAACAAAGGCTATCACTTGTCACGGCCAGTTATGGCCAGCATAGGAATCAATGGGTTAAACCTAGGTATTATCTATTACTATTATTGAGCAAAAAACATTCATTTATTAAAATAATTATAATCATAGTATATTATCTTATAACCTGGTTCTCCATCTTCAAGTTTTTCCTTAAGTCTTGGAAAGGCTGGTCTCAGTGCTTCAGGGAACTGCAAAATTTTATCATATCACAAAATAATACTACATGACTTTCTGTAAATCTGTTATTTTTCAGATTGCAAACTAGCAGCCAAAGCTATAATTCATTATCAAACATGGTTAACTTTGCATAACTAAACTTATACAGTTGACCTCGTCAATTTGAACTCAGTTCATTTCATACTCCTTGAAATAGAAATCAATTCTATTTTCCTTGGATTTACTGACAACTCTTTCAAACTCTGTAATTTCAGTCATCTCTTGGCTATTTTGAACTGATTTTTGTTCCTCTTGGGTTAAAATCAACCCATATTCACTTCAAACTTCAATCTCTGAATTTAAAAGGTGAACATCTGGCCAGGTCTGAACAAAAGTCTACAGATAAACATATGCTCACACTTTCATCTTGTATTACAAAAAATAGTAAACAACTACATGTAAGTTTGTCTATAGGTGTGCTTTTTGAACCCTTTTTGAAGCCAGTAAAAAATTTCATGCACAGAGCATCCCTTGATTAATAAAAGTATGCTCTATAGGCCTTTAAAATGTCAAAGTTTTAACTTAAAATGAAGACTGCATATAAAGCCTTCACATTCATTTTATTATCCAACTGCAGCAAGTACAGTCCAAATAACAATACAAATATACAGTGATATTAAACTGTTATTTGTACAGTACAAAACCTGTTTCACAAGCCAGTTGATTGGATACCACCTTATTTGAGTGTGGAAGACCACATTCGAAATAAAATCGGTTGAACTTGGAGCCAAACTTGTTTGACAAGTTGACTCCTGGTTACCCAATCATATGTTCTTGTGAAAGATGAATTGCTCAGGAGGTCATGGGTTCGATTCCTGTCGGGGACTCAGATATTTTCTTTGTCCCACACTCGTGCCATGTTGAATAATTCATCTTTCACATTTCATTACCGAGCTAAAATTCACCATCTTCATTCACTTATCATATGTTCTTGTTAGTGTGTCACACAAATCTGTCACATTCTCATTCTTGCACTACAGTTGTTGACTATAGAAGGTGGATAATAAATTGCTTATTAGATGTTTTGGTGTGTAGTATCGCTGTATATTTTAAATTGTTTGTATTTTGACGTGCCCTACAGGCACGTCAAAATACGGCACAACTTATAAAAGTATACAGTGATAGTATACACCAAAACATCCAATAAGATATAGGTAAGGATAATATATAAGGCTAATTAGGTTCTTTTGAAACACTGCTCCTCAAATATTATTTACATTTATTATTATAAGAGTGATAAATGATCATGTCCTAAAAAGACATATCTGGATCTGGATGATAACAAGTGCATGTGATAGCAACCAACAAATGTCCTTACCTTCAGAAATATTTTATACATAAGCAACACAGCTCTTTTTCTGATGTAAGGTTTGGTTGAGACAAGCTGAAATACAAAATCACAAGCATAACAAATACAAATAACTTTGTGAAAACAATGACTACATTCTTTTAATCATATGTCAATTAGAAATTCAATCAACCTCATACTAAAAACAAGAGGATGAATTAAGCAAGCATAACAAGACTTCTTAATATGAAATAATTCACCCTTCAGTTTGAACTTGCAGTCTTGTCAGATTCACTAAAAGCCACAACCTTAGTTATTTATTATTCAAATTTCAATGACTGGCATTTTGTAATGATCTCTATTTAAGTGTTATTTTCCACTGGCTGAGTAAACCAAAATAAGTGGAAAATGTTTTTCACACACACACCACTGGGGCCTGGTGATAATAAAGGTCATGTGATATGTAAGTTCAGTGTTCTCACCAGGCTGTGGCCTTGCTCAATTCCCACAAGAAAAACTGAGATGGCGCATTAAAAGCCAAGAAGATGTGCCCATTTTGGTGCAGAGGCAAGCTACTTGTCAAACGGACTTAAGAGTAGGGACTTTGGAGTAGTTTTAATGATCAACCTAATACCTCAGCATTTTGCTTGTTAAATGAATAAAAAACGTGTTATCAGAAGATTCAGTCTTAAATATGATTGGCGTTAATTTTGTTGTTCCCACATATATGGTGAAGATTGGTGTATGCATTGTTATTGAATGGTAAACACCTCGTCTGCTATATTGGATCAGGTAGGTACTTCATGCAACAGACCATTTGGAGTAACTTTGTTAATTTTGTTGTTCCCACGTATATAGTGAAGATTGGTGTATGCATTGTTATTGAATGGTAAACACCTCGTCTGCTATATTGGATCAGGTAGGTACTTCATGTAACAGACCATTTGGAGTAACTTTGTCCTCTAATGTTCTTACAGGACCCCTATTTTTCAGCAGAGGGGGGCCCTGGGACTCCCCAAGGCAAAATCCTGGTGAGAACACTGTAAGTTAATTATTATTCTTGTTGTCTGTCATAGGCTGACATGTCCACCCTCTCACCCTTATTAAAGTGCCTATGAAGTGAAATTTGTTTTTGTTTAGTTTTAAAATTTACCTTACGTGATTCCAAAGTTTGAGACATAACGATTTTTCAAGCCTTTAAAGTTGAGCCAATTTGCCCTCTAAAATGGTATTTGAATTGCATGGTCAGAATACCACGTGACAACAACCTCTGACGTCACTTTGGTGCCAAAATCGTTGTCACAATGGCAGATAGAAAGGAGAAGAGGAAACCGCGAGGGCGACATTGTGTTGCTGGTGCCCAAAACCAGCAAAGTCGCCAAAAAAACATCATTCATGCCGGGTATACAAATGTATCAGTTCCCCTCAGATCTGGGAGTTCGAGCGAAATGGGTCCAGTTTGTCCGAAGACACCAACACAACTTCAAGGATCCGACATCAAAATACGCTTTGCTATGTTCAGCACATTTTGAAGAGTCGTCCTTTGAGTGAAGCTTGTCCGGCAGTATGCCCGGCCATCTTTGTCTCTCAGTAGCTGACCAACTTAAAGAAGGACCTTTCTGTTAGTCATGGCCATGTAATCGTCGTGTTGTGTTATGCATGTCAGCCGTTTAATCGAACCATCGAATGCCATTTTAGCTGATGCATTGGTGACCTCTCTGCAACAACGAAACTCATGCAAACCAACTAAATTCTTGTCCAAGCATTGTTCACATTGGCACCTAAAAGTTCAACGACATCAAAAGATGAAAAAGCGAGTTTACAACTAAAAAGAATCGAAAGGAATGTCACAAGATCTTTATTTTCGAATGTGGGACTTGTATAAAAGCTTGTGATATCAATCAACTATTATGTGATGTGTGATCTGGTGAGACAGGTTTGTCTTTGCGATTTCAAATGTGTAAAGCCGGGTATCACAGCATAAAAGTCTAAAATAAAACTACTAATTACCAACCATAAGTTAACAGGAGGTACCCTTTCGTATCTCACTTCCAGAGTTGCTGCTGTAAGCCTGTCTTTGTCAGATTCCCCTTCCTCGATATCACTTGCATCTCGTGTATTGTTGCTAGCATCAACTCCGGCCAAAGGTTCATCTTGGTAAGGCGTAAGTTGGCTATATATTATCTCGACATCTTCATCTTCTTCCTCTTCAGTTTCTTCTTCCTCAGTGTAGCTGGATCTTTCTGATAAATCGTTCATTTCTGAGTCGTTCAACATTTTTCTCACGTAAACACTCCTTACCAACAAGAAACATTGGTTGTACAAACAACAGTTTGGCACCAAAGTGATGTCACGGCACGGTATTTTTGGATTAACTCGACCCATTCCCCTGACCATTTTTGGGAGGCAAAATGTTCAACTTTGAAGGCTTGTAAAATCGTCCTTTTTAATTCCAGACGTCTCAAACTTTGGAATCGCGTATTTGACAAGGTAAACATTAAAACTAAACAAAAACAAATTCATAGGTTTTTTAAGTATTTGAGTCTTTTTCAGTATTTCTTTTAAGACTGTGACTGTATCATTGTGCTCTAGGTCTGTCCTTTTTACTCAAGATTGTGTTAGAATGTTTTTATGGAGTCGTTTTGAGAATAAAGGTCAGGCTTCTGCGGCTGACTTGACATCGCTTCTAGTGGTGTGTGAGAAACAAAGTACACATCTGCTTGTGAGTCAGAATTAATATTACAACAAAAACAATGTGACAAGAATGCAATTAGGTTAACACTGAAATAGCATTCTTATGACATCAAACAAGTATTCATGGCAATATTGAAAGAAAGCAAACATCAGTGCCAATCCTGTTATTTGCATTTCAAAATGGCTTGTGAAAAAAGAAATCACTTTTTAATATTGAACTCATTAGCAGGGTACAATCATCATCAGTCCTCATCGCACCATCGGACACATAAGGTCTTAGCAAAGTACAATAATCCTCCTCTATTAGTTTAAATGCAATGTGTTAAAGGAGTTTAAGATCCATTTATTTTGGGAGCAAATTTAAAGCGGACCTAAATTCCTTTGACAAACCTTTCAAACTAATTGACAAAACAATTAGAACACCTCAACAATTTTTCAAAATAAAAGTAGTTTTTATGCAACTTACATGTATAATTAATTAATTTTAGTTCAAAAAGGTCAATTTTGGGTTAGTAATTGATTACAAAGTCACTGTGATCCCACTTCATGTCGAATTGCCTGCATAAAACTCACCAGTGACATAACATCATTAGCTAAATCCCTTGCCAGATCTGGAGTAACAAAACAAGCAAACCCTGATAACGAAACACCAGCATCATACATGTTCATGCTACAAAGGTCCTGAGAAACAACAACAGATATTCATTAATTTTTCTTTTTTTGATTTTCATTTACATGTATCTTAAGTAAGAAAACTGGAGGTCACGTGACCAGTGCTTTTGGCACCCCCCGGCGAAAGCTGGACAAAGGGGTAGTTCAAAACTGGAGTTAAGGTTACGATTCTAGAGTTAGAACAATTTCTAGTGGGGGTGGTATCTTAGCTCAGGGCCAGGTCTAAGTTAGGCTTAGGTCCTAGGTTTAGGGCTAGCCAGGTCACGTGATATGTAATAATATCAAACTTGATCACCCTAGATGAACTGACCCTCAACTAACAACTCAACTAACTAACTGTCACCAGCTGTTCTAACTCCATTTTTCTTGTCTAGTTTTGAAAATCACCACCCCCTTCATGCAAGTTTCACCTTTACACTAAATATTGGCCAGCCACTAATACCCTCACCCTAGATCTTGATACATACGCTTGTTTTCAAATAAAATAGTGCCAATATGTTGGTGGTCTTAAGTTTAAGTGGTTTAAGATTTAAAACTATCAACTAGAAGAAAATATATTTTTCTCTTAACATCTCTGATTGTCAGGAGTGACCCAAGAGTCACGGTAAATATACATGTATATACCAGCAAATACAACATAATACTACAGAATTATTACACACCTTTCTAATCATGTTTGTTGTCAACATGAGAATATCCAAATCTTCATGAAATGATTGTGATGCTGCCAGATAACCAATTCTCTGTTTAGATGACAATGATGGACAAAATCACTTATAAATACATCAAGCATTGACCCCTGAATAACTATCCAAGAATAATAAATAAACTTCTAGAAAGTCTGCACATAAGCCTAAGTGGCCCATCAGGCCGGAGTTTATCCCGGTTTCTGTAGCATTAAGCGACTAGGAATATTGCTACTCCACCCTGGATGGGATGCTGGTCCATTGCAGGGTTACCCCCAGCATTAAATTTGCCGGTACCCATTTATACACCTGGGTGGAGAGAGGCACTGTGAGAGTTGAGTGTCTTGCTCAAGAACACAACACAATGTCCCTGGCCAAGGCTCGAACCCAGACCGCTCGATCTAGAGTCGAGCTCACTAACCATGAGACCAACACACCTCCCACAAGATATACTGTACAGGTAAGTAAAAAACATTGGTTTTCCTAAAGGCATCTGTTTGTTGAATGCGAAACAAAAAAAAAAACATTTTGTTTCACTAAACAATGAAACATTGCTTCACTCAAATGGATCCACTCCTAAAATTTCTTCTAATAATATGGAATAAAGTACTGATCAGACCACACGTGTGAAACAAAGAAAGGTACATACATGTATAGAGAAATCAAAAATCAAAAGAGAAGGGCAAACATACAAATGCCATGAACCATAGGATTCCTGTTGGCCTGCAACCCTACTTTTAATTTATGCAAAATAATTCCAGAACACGACTAGCGACCCTGCTACACAGATGCCTCTCTCCGTGATTTTTTTGATAGAAAGGGACGGCTGTACACAGGCTAGATAATTGTAGTGTATTTGTGGCTGGGTTGTCTGTGTAACCCAGCCCTGGGGCATTGTGGGTACACAATAAAATGGACATGGCGCCTTGAGAATGGGTGTGTGTTTTGCAAGTAAGAATCCGCTTTAATCAAGGACTTTGTCTAGTATGCAGACATTACATTGGCGACGAGGATTGCAAGAATAATCCTTTCTAGAGGTATGGCGTCGACAAATATTCAACCGATGGATATTTCGGGCTCGAAATCAGAATTGAGTGAGCGATGGCATGTTTGGCTGCGAGGGTTTACATATTTTGCCGAAGGTAAAGCAAATCTTCAAAACGCAGCGAGAAAGAGGAACGAATTACTTTATCAAGCTGGTTCTGGCGTGCAGGATATCTTCGAGAATCTGACAATCATCAATGCTCCAGAAGGCCAAGCTGATGATGTTTATTTACAAACTGTTCGAACATTGAACGCTTATTTTCGAGTGCAGGAAAATGCTGCGTATGGAAGACATGTTCTTCACCAGCTACGGCAGGAACCGGGAGAAGATGTCGACTCATTCATGCTCAGACTTCGAAAACAAGCAAGGCATTGTAGCTATGGACCCGAGGAACTTGAATTCGCCGTGAGAGTTCAGTTATTGGAGAAAATTTCTTCCTTGGAATTACGGCCCAAGCTGTTTGAGGAGCCAAATATACAGCTTGCTGCAGCGATAGAGAAGGCGAGAGCGTGGGAAACGGCACGGCGTCAGGCGAGCAATATTGCCGAAGGAGAGGGAGGACAGAGTAAAGTGAACATGGTCAAGGACCTTGACAGCAAGAAACCATCAAGTGGATTTGGAACCAAAGAGTGTTATGCATGTGGCAAAGTGGGACATTTTGCTTGTGATAAGGTATGTCCAGCTCGGGGTAAAACGTGTGCAAAGTGTGGTCAGAAAGGGCACTGGGGGAGCTTGTTGTAAGAGTGATACAGAGATTAAAAAGGGTGGTAGAGTGAAAGATGGCACTGAATGTGGAAAGAAGCGTTCTAGTGATGTTAAACGTGATTTTAAATCAAGGAACAAGCAAGTTAATCAAGTTGAATATGACAGTGGGGATGAGCCTTATGCATTCCCTGTAAACTTTAATGGAGAGAGGGCCTGTGAGGATAATGTGATTATGGTCAAGATTGATAACACAACCACAAGCATGCTTGTTGACTCGGGTGCCCAGTCTACGTACTATACTTGGTGAGAGGCAGTTTAACAACCTTGTAAAGAGTGGCCTTAAAGCAAAACTGCAACCGGAAGAAAGGAACTTGCGAGTGTATGGGAATGGTTATTTACCAGTCGTCAGTAAATTTGAGGCGAGTATTGAGTGTAATGGAAGGAAAATTATGGAAACTATCCTCGTGACGCGAGGAGAAGGAAGGTGTTTACTCGGAAGCCCTGCAGCTAAGCAATTGCAAGTGTTGAAAGTTGGACCAGAACTAGGGGGTGTGGCAAACGTTTATTCTGTGGGCAG
>OMLO01000083.1_pt1 | contig 41489 bp, 17 predicted proteins | sample 1674811 | NCBI WGS metagenome assembly OMLO01 (sample SAMN06265003, study PRJEB25207) | coral metagenome | isolation source: Coral host | place: Mexico:La Bocana,Puerto Morelos, Mexico | collected 2008-11-13
CTTTTCTTCTGCTGTTTCTGGTTTAACGCTGCCATCACCAGGAGCACCAACCTCACTGCTCATTGCAATTGTTTTATCTTTCATTGGGCCTGTGCCGAGGCTTTCCTTATCACCAAGAGATGTTTTACCTCCTTCATCACCCTGCAAGGTAGGTTTTTTAGTGATGGCCTGAGTTTTGGACACATAGGGACTGGTAGATGTTTGCTTGATGTCACGAGAGGACAAGCCATGAAATGCTCTCTGAATAGAGAAGGCTGCACTGCCATGCCCCGCCATAGCCTTAAGTAACAAACTTTCTTTTGATGGAGATGCAGCTACTCCCGCCTCTTGTTGCCTCTTAGCTTCGTTCTCAGCTTCCTCAGTTGCTCTGATCAAGTTCAGTATACCTGCCTCAGGCATGCTGATTTTTCTTGCCAATTCAAGAATCTCAGAGTGGATCCTGTCTATTGATGAGTCTTCCTCCACATCTGTTTTCTCTGCCTTTGCATCTTCCACATCATGAGTAGGAAAAGATGTTTTAACTGCTTGAAAATCTTTTTCAGTATTTTCTTCTAGGTGCACTTCATCAGTTCCTGCATTATCAGGACATTCATCAACTACTACTCCACTGCTTTCATGTTCAACCGGAATTTCCACATTGTCCAACTCAATATCTGCTTCAATATCAGCTTCTTGCATATTCACGCCGTCATCATAACTTTTGTATTTAACTTCTAATCCTTCATCTTCTTCATCAAGACCCAAAAAATGTACATCTGCATCATTCTCGGCAAGGTTAAGATTTCTGCCCTCCTCGTCCAATAAAATGGGTGTGGTTGGGTGGAATATTTCTTCATTCCTGCAGACATTGAAATAAATGCACAGTAGTTGAATTGTATATCATACATACTTAGTCCACCTTTTCAGCAGGGTGCAAAGAAGACTAATTTTTGAGCTAGCACTTTAGGTAAGGTGCCACTGTGATAAACTACTCTGGAAGTCACCCTTGATTGCCCTCCCCTCCCTCCTCCCCCTGTACTTCAGAAATCTAAGCATCCATACCATAACAAATGGCAAAAGCAATCTGTTAAAGAAATCTTAGCATCTATTTTAACAGGAAGCACTATCCCATATCCATTTAGAAAGTCTTAGAACTGTTATACAAATGTTTTAAGGTCATTTTAGGCTTACTGTCCAGACATCCTTTAAACAGTTCAGATATCGATCTACCTGTACAAGGGATTATGGGTGGTGCTAGGGATTATAACAAGAAAACTGTTCTCTGTAGTTACGCCTGTTTTGTGCATAGACTCACACAAATTGATAAAAGCTTGTCACAGTGCACATTTATGCACACAATGGACATACCATGTATATGGAATGTACATAGAAATGTCTCAGGGACTGCAAGTATTCTCAACATGATTTGACCTATACAGAAAGTTATGAGGCTGGCAATCTAGTGATCACCTTAAGTACAAGTAGAACTTTGTTATAACAAATGTAAGAGAGAGATTTCAGCTCTCTTGGTGAAATATTTAACAGATTCAAATATAAAACATACTTAATAGAAGAAGCCCGACTCTTGACAGAACCTTGCTGGGAGGCCCTGGAACTTGGTCTCTGTTTGGGTGCTGGGCGATGCGTAAGCTGAACAGCTACAGCAGTACTCTGAGAGCCAATAATAGCTGGCTTCTTGGTTGGAAAGTCCTCTGGCTGAGGGGATCTTTGCGGAGTGTTGGGTCTTCTTGATTGTGCTGACCGTGGTTTTGCTGATAATTTCTTGGGAAAAATAAATCCATGCAGGCTTACTATTGTATATGTGTTGTAGGTAAAATTAAAGTCAGATAAAAATTATTTTAACCAAGTTTGATTCTCAATTTCCTTTGTCTTCTAACCCTAATTATTCATAATCAATGAATAAGTAGGGTTAAGAGACAAAGGAAAGACAAGACAAGACAAAGGGAAAGTTGGATCTTTGACATACAATTTGTGACATTTTTGGAGGATTGAAAAGGTGTAAATTATTGGCAATTTCTAGATTTGTTTCAATATTATACTCTACATTGTGAAATGGTTCTAACCATTTGTAATTGTAATCCTTTTTCTCATATCACAGTCTAAAATCAAGAAAAATAAAAATAAAATTGATTTAGAAAATTCCACACATTTGCTATCTGCGTATACTTATGTACACACGCACATGTACAATTTAATTTGTTTATAATAAAAAAGATATTTACCTTATCCTTTTGTTTCGTGGTGGAAATATTTTCTTCTCCAAGTCCCTTTCCATACATTACAACATTCAACTCTCCTTTTGAACGGATAGAAGCCACGCCAGTCGATCGAGAAATCAAGTCCGAATTCTTGCGATCAACACCATCGCAGTCTGGCAAGTCAACTTCTTGAGCCGTTTTTGTGATAATTTCGGAGTCTGGCGTTATTGTTCTCAACTCTGATCCTAAATCGATGGATGGGCTTGGCGGAGGAATTTCTCCGTCCGAATCATTATTTTCTACACCGAGATTCTTAGTCGTTTTTCGCTTGCTTTTCGTAGTTCTCTTCGGAGGCTGGCGTTTTGTAGGCTGGTTTCTCTGCGTCAATAAAGTTTTTGAGCTGCTCTCAAGCAGCTTTGACTTTTCATCGCTATTCAAGCCAACAAATTCACTCTTTGATTGTCTAGTTAGACTCTGGAGCTCTTGCTTTAGACGCAACTGCTCTCTCTTGAACGATTTTCCACCAAATGACATCTTATCAGTATCTCACTGTTGAAGTGGTTGTGGTAGCTAGTGCTGTTAATTGTCATTAAATTCTCCTTCTTCTCCCACCATAGTTAAGCTTAAATTAAAAACGTGTGCATTTTCTTCCCATAATCAAATTGTCATCGGAAATTAGGCATTCTACAAGTCACAACGATGGAGAAACTTTCGACTATCCATCGGAAAAGCGCGGTTCAGACGCCATCTTTGTTTGGATCTTGTTGCCTTGGACCCAGTTCCTCGATCTGCATGAACCACACTAGGGCAACACCAGGGGAGGGGACAAAGTAAAATTTGCTTTCTTCCCGCTTTTCTACGAAATCGAATACCGAAAGTAAAAGGAGATTTCACATAACCTTCCGTTTTTTCTGAGAAAACGCTGGGGCGATGTCAGAAGGTCAAGTAGTATAGTGGCGTGACAATAAGAAAAACACGTCATTGCGTAAAAATATTCTAAGAGTGGCCATTTCTTTGAGAACTTCGTAGAGGACAGAAGTTGTGAAAGTCACCTGTGTTGGTAAGTATGAAATGGTTGTATTTCCAGTGAAAGTTTGTGAGTGTCACAAGTTAACTTGACAGTTTTGTTTATATTAATCGTGTTGATCAGTGCTTATCGTCAAGATAGCTAGTTTTCTTTGCTTTGATGATAGCCATGTTTCACATTTGCATCAGTTATAGTACTAATAGGGAAGTCCGGATAATATGATAGTTTACTCGCCCTATATCAACTGAAGACAAGTTATCTAAAAGAACCCGCTCATGAGTTGAAAGTTCACAGAAATCGAATCCAGACTTATAAAATATCACACTTTCTTAATGTGTCAATCAAATACTTCCAATTCGCAAAACAGGCGGTTTTCATCCGCCAGTAAACTATTCGATTCAGAACAAAAACTGGTACGATATCGTCGATAATCTTGTTTTCGATACTTGTCAGAACTTTTTTAGTAAACTCCAGTAAATATCTAAGTTTTCCTTGATGACTGCATCAAAGTTTCCTGTTTTCAAACTGAATGCTATGCATTCCTCAAATATCAGTTACTTTTGTTTCAAAGCCAAAAACTAATTAAGATTCATCTTTTTTGCACACAAGGCATCTTACACTTCTATTAGGTCTGCGGTTTGTTTGCTGCTTGATAAGTTATGAATCAACTCTTCAAAATTCCGCCGACTCTGCAAATTGCATCTAGCTTTCAGCAGTTATTGTGACGTCAGTCCGGTCAATAATTTTCCATAACTCGAAACTAGAGATAAAACAGTAGTTTTCTTTACATAACACGGCCTGAGAAAAACGACACTGCAATTATCATGAGACACTGGTCAAATTAAAAACTGCGCTTTTTTCACACTACAGACAACTACAAATTTTGAAAGCATTGTAAAATATAACTTCTCTTAAGTTTTCTAGGCGAAAGCAGTCCAATTTACTGGCAAAACCTTTTTTTCACATCCGCCTCGAAACCAAAAATACAAAGTAGGAATGGTCAGCTCCACAGCCAATTAAAGATTCGAGGAATTTATCAATTACTAATGTTTATAATTAGCAATGTTGTTTACCTATGAAAGATGTTACACCACTCTCTGACATTTAGTATTTCTGATTATTTCCTGTTTGAAACGATCTTGCAGTTTTGATTGAGTAGGAAGATAAGAACTTATATTGAGGAACATGAACACTGGCGGTAACCTTAACGGCTGTCAACTTCTGTCGAATGAATTCTCATCCAGTTAATTCCGCATTTTAGACACGTTAATCGGGTACTATCACGAGTAGGACAATTGGTAAATTTTCCTGGCCCATTTTCAGGCGTTTGAAATATATTTTAACACTATAATAGCGACCCACTCGAAAGATCAATTCTCTCAACGGGTCACTATGATCTTCTTATCCTGTTAGTCATGAGATAATAGAGGTACATCAGAACAGCATTCCTCAGTCGGTGTATTCTTTCCCCTTTATAAGCTTTTCTTGAAAAGTTGCGTTGCTCACTGTAAAGAGTCTGCAAAGAGTAACTACGTGTTGATCTCACCCAGCTTACTTGCGGATGATTGGCTCCTTCTTAAGTGACGTGTTTATAGTCACGTGGGGTACACTTCTTCGCTGTGAGTCCACGGGCCCCGCGCCGTGTAAACATATTCTGGAAGCGTACGTTAGTTGGGGATCGAAACACAACGATTTTTAGCCAGAGAGAAAGAAGTTATTTCAGTGCTGTTTCCAGCAGATTGTTTGACAGTGGAGGTAAGACAGTGAAATCTGAAAATGAAAGGCTAATTGAAAACGCCGCTTGTTTCTTGATCCGATTGTCAACATAGCTTGCTGCACCAAAAGGCGGTCCATTCAGTGTCCCTGATCTCTGCCCAAACCTGTTGGCTTTTTACAGAAGCCTCTCAGTGTCGCATTGAGGTAGCATAAGTTAAATTTAAATTTACCCAGCTATTGAGATCCTTCGCTAGCAACAGTTATCAACCTTGCCTTCTGCAGGCTAGTCAGATAATACTCTTTGCACGCAATACTAATTCAAAACTCGAAGCGTCCTGTATATCTGAACGTAACTGAAGCTACAATAGCTAGATCGGCCGGAACAACTATCGATGATGTAGCGTGGTCAATGATGGAGCCAGAGACCTGGAGCTGAAAAGAGGGGTACTGCAAAGTAGATAACTTGCAGTCAATGCCGTGGTTCCCGAAGCATCGCTTGCGTTCAGTTAGCTAGCTCCATTTATAGACTCGCGTATTTACGTATTGCACTTAGTGCGAGCTATATCAGACGCAACTCAGCTAAAAATAAAGTGGCAGCACTCGATTTAAATTGAGATACAGCTGCGTATACGTGCTTAGGCAAACTCACTTCAATGTTAGTGCACACTGGTTTCTGTCTGGGGCACTCAAACCTTGCTCTGAACATACAACACCAATACCCTTGTGATAAGCACTCGAACATCACTGCGGACAGGGTTATTAAACGCGATGATAAATTAAATAAAAGGCAATTTTACTTTATTAGCTGACGATCTTCAGTTAGAATCGGTGCAATGTGCTAATGGGAATTAATGTGAAAAAAGCTCGAAACAATTTTGAATGGTGATGTCAGAGACGTGCGCTTGCAGAAGGACTCCAGTGTTTTGGATACTCAGTCGACTGGATCATTTCCTGCGAATCTTCTTCATCTATACTGGAGGAGATCGGAGGGTTCTGGATGCTTTGAATTGTGTGGTATGATGAAGCCCTATAGTGTTCCTTTATTATAAGCAAAGTCTTGTTTCTCAGGCTAATTTAAATTGGAACGTAAGGTCACATACTCTTTGGAGCCCAATGGATGATCATTTTTTTTTTTTTTTTTTTTTGCATGATATTGAAACAGCTATTCAGTTCATGGACAACAAAAGTTTTAAACGAAGATTTAAACGAGTTTTAAGCAACCTGCATCCTTATAACCAGTTTGTAGAGAAGAGATAGCAACTCCGCACTCTGATCAACTTATCTTGAAAGCTAACATTTACTGCCCAGGCCTGACACGTCGAGTGCAAAACATATTTAATTCGTTTAGTTCTCGCGTCTATTTTAGAATGTACAAGTTTATTTTGAAATCCCGTAACTTATAAACAGTTAATAACGCTTTAAATGTTTATCCTAATTAGTCAACAAACAAACTGCGGATCTGTATAACAGTCAGAAAATTTTACTTCGCACTACTACAACTTCCAAAGGAATTATAGCTCAGGCAAAGTCAGTGCTCAAAATATTTTGTACCTGTAGGCCTTTCCAGTCCCGCACTCTTATGCCCAATATCTTCACTTTGAATGTTCAGTGATACATTGCATGTGTTTTGGGATTAACACAGACATGTTATCATTTGAAGTCGTAAACAACGCTGTGTATTACTCAGTGGAGGACTTTGCACTGAAGCCCTTAGAAATGGTGACATTCACAAATGTCCCTTCGTTACCGCTTGGTACAAGAGTTTTTCTCCCTCAAGCCTCGCCAGTCGAACCTGGAATATGCTATTCTACTGTGGAAATTTAAGGTATTCCATATATTAGCTTTCTCAGACACACGGTCAATATTCCGCAGTTCAAGTCAGTTTTCAAAAAACAGTGGAGCAGATCATTCGAAGAACTGCAGTCATTCTGCTGTCGAAGAACTAATGGAGTCTGCAAGTTAAACATGCTAAATGCACACAAGAATCTGGTATTACTTATTACTTGATTTTAATCAATCACGAGGTAGGAAACCTTTTATCATGATTATTACATAAACTACCATTAGATAAGTAAGCATTCTTATGCCAAAATGCTTATGAGATATTTCTTCACCGAGTTCTGAATTCGCACTGCATATGGACCAAACCTTATGCTTCGTGTGTTTATACTTTCAGAGGGAAAAGCTGGTGAGTGAAAATCAGTGCTTCTTTGTCAGTAGGAATTTTCAAGTAAACCCCCAAAAACTTCAACTGAAAAACAAATAGTTCTCAAAATATCATTCCAGTGCGAGTTGGACTTGTGTGTACAGTAGTCAACTCTTATAGATTTTAATTCGTCGCTGACTAGTCTAGTTTTCTCCACTCTAGCAATATAAAATTGTTTTCTGCTCAAAATTGATTTTATTTCGCGATCCTTCGCTCAATGCTACTCTTCCGGTGCAGGACTCACGAAACGTGGCTTCAAGGATGAAACAATTTTTTTTACTCTGCCTAATTCGACAACAAGACTTCTCTCCTGAATTTTCAGATCCTTGCGAGTAACAATATTTAAAAAAAAATAATCCATTAAAACATTTCAACCCCTGCTAGTGTCATGGATAGTGTTCCTTCTGGCTTAGCATCAATATTCCTTGGTCAGTAAGAATTTATTAGTATACTCCAAAAGAGTCAAAAAAAATAGTTCCCAAAATATTATTTATTATTTTTCCTCAAAGGCATGATATTCTTGAGTGCAAAGCCCTTCCCTAAAGGAAAACTGATATGCTATTTACTTCGTTTCAAAATTTGAATTTTCTTTGTTCAAATATTTTTCCTTTGTACTGCTTCAACCGTTCCGAACTTTTGTCGGGTTTCTTACACAGTATCACTGCGCAGTCTGCTTTCAACCCTAGTTACACAGTTTTTTCTACGTCAAAAAATATTGTTATTTTTTGTTTCTTTTCAAACAAAAAAAAACAGCCATCTTTCTTCGAAAGGCTTTGTGGCATGTCGAAGTTATTCAAGGACTGATTTACAATAACAAATTTCAATATGGAAACATGTTTTTCATTTTATTATCGGCTTATAACAAAAGAACTCCAGTTTTCTAGAACATCTAAGGGTCAGTCCAATACGCCGTCACGTGGTCTTAAAACTTCCTGTGTTCCAGACTCCATTAATTAATGATTAAATGAAAGGAGAATTTTGTATTTCATCGGCTATTATTTTCGGGAAAAAACCACACACTTGCCTTTTTCAGCCAATACTGAAGGAATAAATAAATATTAAGATATATTACGGCATAAATCTCCTGTTTTTTAGTTAATCTTAGAACTGGCATCGGTTTACGAACGCTGGTGAAAATAACTCGATGGGTTCTGGTTCTTCGCTCCGTTGCAGTGCACTGTTATATCAGACTCAATGCTGTAACGGGGTTAAGGGTCACTACTTTCGTCATTGTGTTATTCACTTTCAAGTTAGCAAACTAATGACTTGAGGTCCAAAGAGGAAGTTATAAGAGAAAGCCACCCTTTGGCAGATGATCCCGCTAAGCGCGGGAAAGCAATGTTTTCCACACCGAAAAATATGGTGAGTCAGGATTTAAATCACGGATGGGACCAAGAAAGCTTGTCAAGGTTGGTGAAATCGATGTGTTTTGTGCTTTTTCCTCGCCCAGGCAGGTGGAATAAGTTAACAGACCAAAGTCTTCCTGGTGTACTGAACTGAATGCATTTTACCAGCCGCAATGAATAACCCTATTCCGTCAAAGTCTGTGCTCGAGTATACAGGTGTTTTTGCCGGTTGAAAATGTTATTAACAAGATTGTTTGAAGAAACTAAAACACTATATCTAGGAGTACCAGACAAGTGTATACCTACAGTAAATGAAAAGACAGGATTTGAGAAACGAAATTCTGATCACGATGCGGCATTATTTCGATCAAGTTATGAAAAACTACTGGAAAGTGAAAGATTTAAGCTTTTTTTAACAAATAACCTCGTTTGCTGACTACAATAAAATAATGTAAGGCGCGTTTCAGCTAATGGTAAACTCTCGTAAATTATATTTAAAACTTGCTGTACATCAGCTGTGAAGATGCGCACTTTCGCTTCCATATAATTCACCACTGGAACCAAAGTAAACAACCAAACTAGAAGAAAATTCTACTAGGGGACTAATTTTCTTGGAAAGCGTTTAATGTTTATTATACCGCTGTCGTTATTGACCGCTGGATAATAACAATGGCAATTCACTACATAAGCAAGATATAAAAAAACACAGTCGTGAAACGCCGAAAGATTTATGGGATAGATCAGGTTAGGACGCGTCACAGTTGAACTCACGCGAGTGTATCTTTACAAGGTTCCCAAACAGGCATCTTGATGCGGACTTGCAAAAAAAGCCAGGATTTTCACAATTGAATAGAAAATATACCGATTCTCTGGGAAGAACAGCAATGGTAATAGCGAAGGTAAGTCTTCTTGCAGAAGGGAGTCCGCAATGACCGCCCGCGAAGCAGCGATCGATGAACCCAGTTTGAGCAATCTTCGATACGTTTAACAACAAAGCCTTACGGGAATTAGATTAAGATAAAGCAGTACGTCCTCACTGCAGCAATGCACAAAGACACGTTGAAAGCGTTTGATTTGATTCTTTTTAACTAGTTTCAATTGTTCTTAAATGGGCATTGAGGTATCGGCGGAACGTTTAAAATGACTTTGCCGAAGACTGACTATTTTGCTGGGTAAAGCTAGATGGCCGTACGAGCTTCATTCATCATCACATCTGAAGCTTGCTCAGTTATACTACTTATGCTACTTAATCCCAACGGAGTCAACTACAAAAAGGCGTTGAATATTGATGCTTAACGACAGTTCTGTAGGTGAGCTTTTATTTTCAAGACGAAGGTGTGTTCTAACTCGCCAAGGATTATACTGAGTTTTTAGCCCTTCAAGTTGAAAGTGACTATGGGTGAGCTAAACCAGTGTCCCCTTTTGCAGCCAGGCAAATGAATTTCGCTTGATTTTCTGAACGTAGCTCTTGGCTGAAGTGATGTTTTTCAAGTGCGGACTCGTAAACCAAATTGAGTATATTGCACTCCAAAGTCCGCCGATAAGTTTTGCGTGCTACACGAAATAGGTAGACAATTTTCATTGTTGCTCGATATGAGGTCTAGATATATGTGATACCAGCCGTAAATGCTACAAACCGATTGCAAGGCATTGAGTTTACTCAACCGCTAATATGCTCAGGGATGGAAAACAGGGTATATATGTGCAGAAAAGCGTCTATCCGCTCCTGATATACGAGTAGATTGATTCACGTACCCACCCTCGACCCTCCTCGAGCAAAACGGGATGGCCAGAGAGTCTTTGTTAGCTTTTGTTGCACAGCAGAACTGACTTATTGTGTGTACTACACCAAGAACCCAGCTGGCTTTTCCAAATATTTTGGATCATGGACTACATCCTTTTAAATTATAAGGAATTTCTCATCTTAAAGTTGTATGTAGGATCAACTGTGGGGGTATATTTCTGGAAAGATCGTGTGCTGTGGTGTGACATTAGAGGTTTTCATTGTGCTTTGAATCGATTTGTAAACAAAGCTATGATCAATCCTTTTAGCGAAGGTAGACAACATGTAAGAAACTACTGTCCACTGGTATCATTGATTTACTATTTATACTGCCATATTATTGTCTGACTTGAGTGTTTCAGCTTAAAGATACAACTGACCAATGCAAAACTAGAGTCGCCTTTCGTCCTTGCCTAACTCAAACGAAATGCTTACGAAATATTGAGAATCATTCGTCGGTTTGATGCACGACCCATGCATGTTACCTTAAAAGACGCGCATCTATGCAATTACTCATCTATTCACATTCAATCCTGATGTGGACTGATTGACAAGGTTATTTTGCCGCATCCCTTCAGGTAAAGTTGAGTAAGTTGTAAAGCTCATCCCAATGTAATATTTGTTGGTGATGGCTCCAGTTGGTTTGTTTGATTACAGCTAAGCAGGCCCATGCTTTCTTCACTAAGTCCACGCTGGTCAACAATTAATACTATAATTTGGCAGGGGAAGATTAAATCTTCCCCTTCTGTCAGGTAATAAACTCACAGTCTAGGAATGGGTCCCATTTGCCCTGCATGTTTTCGAGTCGTTGACCGGTTGATTATCAACTGCCAAGTTTCAGTGACATTTATTCAGTGAAACCATATCTATTTATTGCCAATGCAGTTAACCAGCTGTTTGGTGACAATTAGCCGAGAATAAAAGAAAGCTAGTTAAAACAGCTGAAAATGTTTAGGATATTTCAAAGCTGAAGCTTTTGGAGTACAAAAACAGGAGCCATACCACGGGTATTTCAGTTTTATACAAGCTGTTGCATCGGTTGATCTCATTCGGGTTGTATTCATAGCCTTCGCCACAGACGAGTTCAAAATTGTCTTATTCGCATCCAAAGACGTTAGAAGAAGAGAAAATAAGTATTCAGTTGCGAGCTTGACTTGCTAATTCTTTTTTGAGAGCTAAACCATCTATAACAAGGCATAAATTTCTAAATTACTTCACGAGAGCAAGCATGCAACATGCAACATGTCCAGCCATCTTGTTCCATTGCCGTTTTAAAACTTCTTGGCTTGTGATAAATCTAAAAACAGTGTTTACAATGCAAGTTTTCTATTTAATTTTCTGGTGGCAACCAGTTAATGACACTAAAATCCATGAACTGATTTCTATAATGAAAGTGAATTTAAGCTAACTCTGGTGTGTACTACTTAATGAAGAGAATTTTTGAACTGAGCTGAGATCAGTTGATTCAGGTTAAACAACGTAGCTCGTGGAACATGCTTATTGTTTCTAGCTCTAGTGTTTAATATAAATGCCACTTCATAAAGCTTACTTCTGTAAGAGGACTTATTCGGAAACCTGATGTTTTAGCTCTGCAAAGGAAAGAAATTGTGGAAACACCTGGAGACCCACTTAGGTATTTGTTGCAATTCCTTCCTCGACATTTTTTAATTAAGTAGTAATTTTTACACTGCTATCTCTTTGGCTGTATACATATTGTTGGGTGAACATAAAAGTCGCTGGTTATATCATTGTCGTAGATGAAATACAACCAGTATTTATTCGAATTTATTTTCGTCCAGTTTGTTCAAGCCTCGAGGCCCATGCACGAGTACCCAGTTTAACAGACTGACTATATATTATTTTCCATTATGAAGTGTGGTCTTTTTACTGAGAAATAGTCCATAGTCTGCTTATAGTTTGATCAGACTTTTTATAAGTCAGGAATTAATTTTCTTATTTTTTTGGTAAAGATGAAAGAGCTATTCAACTTATTAAATTCACATCACTAAGTGTCATTTGAGTTATCTTTGCATTTGTTGCTGCGAGGCAGGTTTGACCTTTCAAATTCTACTGATTTTATTTTATTATTTTCAATTTAGGGACTTTCACATTTCGTTTAATATTCTATTTATTAACACTAGTCGAGTTAAAACCAAGTCGGGTTTTTTTTATAACAGCTGGACAGCCTTGTGGACAGTCAGTATTCTGAAGTTTTGGCATTTCAAGTTATTTACATTCAGCTTTGAAAAGTACTAGACAAGTTACTGCACTTGTCTCATGGTACATTTCAAATATCACTTTAAAAAGTATCCTTCATTTTTCTTCACTATAACTGATTTCTGAAGCTGCTAAAATTTTGCAGTCAGATGAAACCTCTAGTGATTTTACTGAGTGTAGGATACCATTTCGACTATTTGCAAGTTATGAGGTATGTATCACATGAGGTTGAAAGTTTGTTCAAGGAAATCTCATTGAAAAGCTGAAAAATCCTGTCAGTATTTTGAATTTGAATAGTTAAAAGATTTCGTACTTGTGATAGTACAAATGGTCAGTGACTGCATGTAGTTCTCTTCAGATATCTCCTGTAGCACCCACGTTCTCAAAGACAGTCATTAGCTGGGTTACTGCCGATTCCTGAAGCATTCACCTTTCTACTGGTGATCACCAGTGATATTGAACCGCTTGGGAATAAAATTTAGAATACGGGCCATTCGGATTATCTAGTGCAGTAAAGGGACGTCCAAGCTTCGTTTTAAAATTTGAAATCGATACAGATAGAATAGAGTTCTCAGCTTAAAAGACGAAATTTAACCTAGTGAGTATATTGAAATTAGGCTTTTAAAAATTTTGTGTTGACTTTCACAAATTGAATTGGCCAAGTGATCGTGATCGTTGCCGGACTGCATGGAGGTGTCTTGAGATTTCTCTTGAAGCATCCGCATTGTTTTATTCTTAAAGAATCATTTATTTGTTTCACTGGTAACTCTGTATAGTATGCAGCTGCCACTTTGGAAGGAATGATTTAGGAAGGTCTTAAAGTTTAAATATAGATTGTTTGCAAACTGGGGACATTCAAACTCTTGTTCTCTGATTCTTTAAACGAAGATTATGCAGTTGAATAGTGGACGAAACACTACTTTTAGCTCTCTCCAGATATCTCTTGGCACACGTTAAGCACACCATTCAAATGTGTTGTTTTACTACTGGCGATGGTGAAACGGCTGCAATTCTGAAATACCTTTTTCGACTATTTGGTATTTAGGGACTTTCAAACTTGATCAGAAAAATCTTTATTTATGGAAATCGGTTCAGGTTAAATCATGTTTTTCTTTTTAATCAACAGCTGTGTCATATTGTGTTTAAGTTTTTATAATTGCAGAGAGCAAGCCTTACAAACCCTATGCGTTTCGATCGAGTTCTTTTGGACAAATGCCCATGGTTAAACACAATTGTTTAAGCATTTGCCACTGCAAATGTGGAGCTGTTTAAATACATGTTCGAAGGCTCTGTTGAGAACGAGAAAAGTTTAATCGTTTTGTAAAGCAGATCATCTATAACAGAAATAAATTTTTGCAAGCAAGCTTCCTTTACCAACGGCAATCAACACAGCGCTGACACGATTTTCAAAACCATTTGGTTTAATGTTCATAATGAAATACACAATCGGAAATATACATGTAAATGATTCGTTTAAGGCTGATATTTTTTTACTTGTATACTGTATTCCCCTTTCGGGTTGTATCTAGAAAATGTAACCAAGTTCTCATACTCATCTGTTTCTGTGATACTATTAACCTTCGGTAGAGCTTCAATGCTTGTCACAATAGTAACAGACAATCAGAGGACGAAATATTCTCTATAGATGGGAAAATTATCAACTTAACTCATGGAACATTCAAAGTATTATAACGTCAAACAAGGTCTATTTAATGGATCCTCCAAACTTGTCATTGTCGCAAGCTGTCTGTGAAAATGTGTTGCGGCAAGTACTAAACATCCATCAAGACATGTTGTTCTTCTACCATCGGCACACCCATGTCTCGGTTACTGCGACACTCGGAAATCGTTCCAACAACGTCGATACATCTACAACCAAAACATACATCAGTGTTTAGAAGACCGTAAGTGCAATTCTGCTCGTTATATTGAGCGCTCTGCTTTTCCTTAAGACTTCGCTTTGGATTTATTAACATCGCGAAATGCTAACTCATGAAGACTGTCTGACAAGCCACTGTCAGTGCAGATTATTACGAAGATTGTCTGTCAAGCAACTGGCTTTATAAAGCTAACAGAACATTCAAAAGTCGTTAAACACAAAACTAGACAAACAAAATTTCTTCTATTTCATTAAAACAGCATCTAACCACCCAGAGATAGAAAAACTATCACTAAAGGGAAGATAATATGTCAGTATTTTGTATATCAGGCATGCACAAACCCAATTACTGACCCTCTCGATTTTCACAAAGATGTCACTGTTGATATAAGACTGAAATATATTTTATGAGAAACGAGATGCCGAACATTTAATTACCGTCCTGAGAAAAACGCAACAAGAGTCCAAACTTATTTGGCAAATGCAAGCTACCTGCTGTTGTGGAATGAAGTGAAAACCTATTCCAGACGACTCGGCACTCAACTTCACTCATGTTGTACGATATTTGCTCTTTTACTCAGTAAAAGGTATTCCGTAATTATCACGTTAAAATGCGAAACGTTTCTCTTATAGAAACCCAAAGATCCCTGGTAATGCATATTAACGGAAATTTGTTTGATTCTCGGAAAGAAAACTCGATTTTAGACCACATATTGGTGACCTCAGGAAACGAAACAAAATTGAGTACACCACACCATGCTTGTCAAATTTTAGTTTAATTTCGTCTTCGAAAATTTTCTCTTCTAAATTTCAACCAAACGACTCACGTATTTTAATTATAACATATTTGCCGTGGAATGATTGTACAAAGTGAAAGATTGTGACGAAGATGTTTTTGAGACAAATATGGTAATTCCACAGGACTGTTGATTTACGAGCTAATCACATTACCACTTACAAGCGGTGATGAAAAGCTGTTTTCATTCTTTTTATAAAACACGTTTTCATTTTAATCTCGGTGGAATTGTTGGAGCTGCATATTATTGTCTTCATAATACTAAGCAACTTCATATATGTAAGATAGCTGATATTTAAATAGGGTTGCCAAAACAGAATTAAAATGTTTGGGTTTGTTTAAATTTTTATTGAGTAAAACAAAAAAATCAAACTACATGTTCAATAGAACTTGTTAGACTGCTGTACGAAATTAACAGAATCAGGAGATACGTTTTAGCTCAAGTTGGCTGATAAATTCGAGAAGCTTTACTTGTTTTTGTTATTAATACATGCAATGAAGAACGAGAGAAGTGGAATACGTTGCTTGGCAGAATTCAACAACAATTTGTTATTATATAATATTTAAAATCTCTTATTATTTACTTTCAGGACAGTTTCTTGCAAAACCTTTCCAAAGAATTTACATCTGACAAATACTTGAAAACTGATTTGCAGCATAAAATGAAGCAGTTTCAGCTAATTTATAGTATTTTTGATGTGCTATTTATTGCCACGTTGTTTGAAGCAGTTACTGGAAATTACAATTCTCGGTGTTTCAAATTGACAACTTATTTCTTTTTTTTTCACAACTACACTCTATACCGAGCTCATTGGCAGATTGCTTCGATCTTTTCAATATACTTCTAAGCTCAATTCAGCTCGGCTGTTGCTTGATTATCGATTAGTTCTCGATTCAACAGCACTCATTGGTCACTGAATTTTAGCTTATTCGTAACTAATAAACAATCTGCTTTAACTTGTATGGCAAACGCTGTCACAGAACCTTCATTTGTAATGGTCCTTATGAAAAAAAAAAACAAAAAGTACAATTTCATTTAGGACGACTTTGATAAACATTTCACATCATTACGTGTGTCAAACGGAAATGGCTTAGTGCCTACTCTACGACACTGTCAGGAAACGAGTAAGACAATGAGGGATTTACAGGCGTTCAGTTTGTTATGTTTTCCATGTTTAAATGAAATATGTTTCAGAAGGTGTAAGTCATAATTACAAAATTTAATGTCTAAACTAACATCCGTCGAACTAATCATTTATACCGATTCCGGAAAAAATCCCCCATCTTAAAGTATGACAAAAGTGAATTCTATAATTATATACAAAAGTACTAAAAATTGAAAATAAATTCAAGTTTTTACAGATTTAGTGTGAAACAAATGAAATTATATTCCTTACAAGCAGCGATTAAAAGATTAAGATATTATTTACCCCACTATGAAGCATAATCAGAAACGCAAATGTACCGTATACACAATTACAATAAAGGTTTAAAAACTTTTCGGACCAAAAGAGAGTAAATTGATATACTTCTTTGTTCTCAAGGATTCTAAGCCGGTTATTCCCATCTAATGTCAAAAGACCTTAAACGACAACATGCTTTCGAGGGATTAAAGGATTATTGCGAAGAACTAAAACCCCTTTTGGTAGTAACGAGCTTTTATTTCTTTTTCATGCATTTCCTATGAGCATAAAACAAAAGATATACAGGGTCAAGGATCTGAAAAGAAGATAATTAGTACGTTATCTAGAGTAAATGAAAAAACACACTGATTGCTCTCATTAAAAAAAACAGTGTTTTGTCTGCAGTTACAGACGTGCAGAAGTGATTCGTTTTTGTCAACATTAGAAGGAGAAAAGTAACGAAATGTGCAATTGCAATACAAAGAAAAACATTTCACAATGTTTCAAGACAATTTGAGGTTGAACTACAATGGGTTATTTGTGAGTTTTGCAAGATACTGAATTTAGTTTGGCGAGAAGGTTGAAAATTTTGAAAAAATGGCTATGAAATATACAGAGTAGCTAACTTTCTTTTGTTTTAGATCATATATCATAGAATATTTGCTGCTTAGTTGCTTAGGTGTTGAACTGGTTCAGAAAACCTCATAGAGTTTGACCGAGAGCTAAGTGTAGATTTTTGACTGTCAGCTGAGAAATGATGTGATTCTCAAATGAGAGCAGAGGTCTAAAATCTTTAAAATTTGCTGATAAGCGAGAATAAGGCTAAGGCTTTACATCATAGTTGAGAAATCAGCCAAGGCCTACAGCACTGCTTGTTTAAATAGTGCTATGACAAACGTTCTGAAGGAGAAGGCCAGTAATTTAGACAAAAATAACTGAATTAATTTACTTACTTGCAAATTACCACTTACCATGCTTATACACTTTATAATGGGGCTGTGATTTTGCTGTGCAAGAATGCTTAGAACGAATGTCGAATGCTCTTTGTTGTTCCAAATACAAAAGTTAACCCAGTTGCCAATCAATTCAAGACAATGCTTGTATAAAGGTGGGAGGCAAATACTCAAAATGAACGCTATAAATTTGCAAGGTACATGTATCCGAACTTTGACACCGACGAAGACATCAGGAAGACTTAAGATCACGTCCGTTGAAGAGGTGTACGCAGTCAGGTAACTTCCTAAAATAGCTCATGAAGAACTGTTAAGCCATAATAGTGAAACTTGGATTAATTATTGCCCAACTAATAGTTATGTAGTCTATTTACTGTGATTTTTCTTCCAAACTACATTGTTAAAGGAAGACAAATTTCACTATGTAATATTCTATCGCCTCGAGGCTGATTCAACGAGTTTATGACTTTTTACTGAGTTCTTGCTCCCCAATAAAGAGATGTCATATGCCAGTGACAACACAATAAACTAATTATTTTAAATATTGACACTAGATCGTTTTATGCTCCCTTCATAACTGTCTCCTAGTGTAAGCAGCTGTAACATATTCAGCAAGAGGCAAGCTGACTTTGCTCAATGTATCCCTAGGAAGTGTCTTAGTTTACGTTAACGAAACGTTGTAGCAAACTTGGTGAAAATAGTGACACCGCATTCTTTTTGATGGCTCGGAATTGTGGTTGGAAGAAACAAATTGCACTTACTTTAGTAGTGAATTGAGCCAAATTTAGCAAAATAGTGTCGACTCTGCAATGACTACGCGCTTATCTAAGCTCCCATTATAGACCAAATTAGGAAAATTTAGCTCTACCGGTAGTCGTCCATTATAAGACGTGATATGGAATTTATCCGGTGGCTTACACAGTGTCATAGGTCAGATATCGCCCATTTATTGTGTTTGCAGTACAATTATTCCCTTCATGTTTTAGGAACAGTGCAAATATTTCCGAGCGATGAGGAATGCTTCTAATTTTGTTCCAGATACATTCAGAAGCCAGTAGATAAGTGGGAATTACTTCCTTGTCTTCAGTCACGTACAGACTTCTAAGTCAGCATCCTGCCTTATGAAAAAATATCGAATCATCAGTTTCAACAACTTCGGTTCCATCATTTCAAAATATATAAAGCAGTAAAGAAAATTCTATATAAAATTCCAGCCAACACTTCTTTTGATGTTACAAAGCCTCTTTTTCATGCACATTATACAGTGGAACCTCGATATAACAAAAGGGACTTGCAAAATATGCTGTAAAGAAGTTCTTTTCCATACATTTTACTTTTGCATTTTACCGGGGAATTCGTTACATAGAGGTCCGTTAAATCGACGTTCCGATGTGGTCTTATTTTCCGTTTCTACACTAAAACGAGGACTTAGAAACTTATGCCGACCATTATTCGTCAAACCATTGTTATTATAGCTGAGCTTTCCATGCTTTTTCACGCTGCAAATACACTAAAGTTTAAGCAGTTGAGGCTATAAGGTACTATAATTACTGGGCTTTTCATGGGTTGGAAGCAACTGAAAACTCTGGAAGTCTTGGCAACACTGTTATTACACCATCATTTGGCAATTTGATTTGATATGGAGATTTTCAAGTGAAGAAATGTATTGAAATGCTCCGTTTTTAATTCAGGCGCCAGTGGGAATTTCTTGAAAGACTATGTTACTGAAGCAACCCGTGCTTTGTAGAGCCTCACGCCTTTTGGTTCGGAAACTTAAGATGGGTCCTGCCTTTAGCTCGCTGTTACGTACTGAGAGAGATGAACCCCTTAAAAAATTAAGGTTATGCATTTAGTAACCCTCCTGTAAAACATACAAAAAATTGGACATAAACCCCTTTTAAGTAAGTCAAAACGAAGAGGCTATTATTCATTTTTAAGAGAATGTTTTTTGTATATAGCCTTAAAATAAATTCAAAACTTGTCCTATTTTTGTTCTATTTGTCTACAGAAATATTTAAGAAAGTTTCGTATCGAACAGTCCATTGAAGTGAAATCTACTGAGCTGATAATATTTTTTATATTTCAAACAGTCGATCAAAAATTAAACGTGTCTGCCTGGAAAATTTTTCTTTGAAAATTGAATAGCCATGGCTTCAGCGAAGCAGCCGCTCACAGGATGCTCGCGTTGTTCCAGAATATCCACTGTAACTAAGAATATTATGTAATCGAGGCACGTACGGAAACACGGCGGCGGTCGTATTTTTGTCTCGCGGCCAGTCTGAGGGCTCGCTCCATTGTGTGATGTGCAAGCGTTTGGAACAGGTGCCGCACGTACCACGTACGTGCCTCGAAATGGCGAAAACAGGATGCTGTTAGCATTCGTAAACATGATCGTCGCGCCTGACTAATAATATTTGTTGTCGGAAAAAAATTTGATTGAATTAAGAGACGTCCACTTTAAAAATATACGGATAGAAAGTGTGATAAATGCTTGAGATAACATGACTTAGCATATTTCATTTATAATTTCTCACGATTTTTCTACATCTCAGAGCAGAGGGCAAAACAAAACTTGTGGTGAAATCAATTTTGTTTCGGATCATCTCAGAAATGTGTCAGAGCAAAATTAAATTCCCTTTTGAGAAATACTCCGGTTGCGTGACGCGAATCGGGATTGTAAAAACATACAATGTCTGGTTTTTAATAAGTTGTCGCTGTTTTTTAGGTAGAAAAGCTTGAAGTTTTGTATTCTTTTTTATTCTGTTCTTATTTAGTTCTTCGAATTTTCAATACGAAATTTCACACTGAACATTACGGTAGACGGTGTATTGATCGAAACCTAGCAACACGGAGAGGTTACGTGACCAAAACATCATTATCTTTGCATGCCTTGGCGATTTGTAATTTTGTTTATTTCTGGATGGACGGCTCCCGTCTGTAGCAGTCAAAACACGCCGACAGAAACACTGCGCGGTCGAAGGAATATGTAAATTAAATTGTACATCATGAGCGTTTCTTCGACGAAAAATATTTTAACTCATTCCGCTGATTCTCAATTTGATAACGTCTTTTCCATTCCAGATATTTTTAAGTATGAATGTTATGTTATAACATATAGAAGAAATCTTGGGTCTACGACTATTGTTTTCAACTACCTGTCTTGCTTTTACGGGGTGATAGGGTCGCACCGGATGTTACTGTCAATCAAACTATCGTGCTCCCGCCCTCTCACATACTCAGGTCCAATTCGGATGCAACCGCTTCAACCAATCAAATTTCGAATAGGCGCACAAATTTTTTCATCATCCAATGAAACTGATGCAAGCTGGGAAAAACCATTTTTATAGCCTTATCTTGAACGCGCTAAAACGACGTAGCTGACTCGAAACAGCTCAGTCTGCTATGATAAACAAACTGGTTAGACATAAAACATCGTCTTTTTGATCTTAGCATCACCGTGTAGTAAAGGCCCTTCTTGAAAGCGTTACAAGAGTTGCAGTGCAGGAGACAGTGGTTGACTTTATTTAATCAGGTAACAGTATTTTTTCGATGTTCGCAAACTTTAATGATGAATTGTACTTCTGGTTGGAGATTTTCAGCGCGTTTTGGATTTGATAAGCGTGCGAGTTTATTTTACCAACTCGGCAAAACACCCACGTTCGATTGTGCACAAGACTCGCATATGCACTGCACCGTCGAATTTCAAAAGCACTGTGTTTTCGCCGTCGTGCGTAACACAATGGCTGTGTATTTCAGGTGTCGCACTTGTTTGGAAAGCGAGCTCCGAAGTCATGGATCTCAATTGTCTAGACGTAAGTATATGAAAGACAATGATACATTTCCAAAATACGCAGTAGCACGGAGACCTAAGGACCGTGGACTATCAGTGCATACATGTTACGGTTGCTTCACCTGGATCGCACAGAGCGTAAGAATTAGACTTTCTTCTTCGACTGCGAAAGCGAAATGGAAAACATCCGGTAGACGCTCTATTCTATTTTAGCTTCAGGTCAAACGGAGAATACCGAAAATTGAAATGCAGATCACGTTTGCATCGCTCAATCACTGAGCTGATAGTAACTTGTTATGTCGCGGTTTGTGGCAGAACGTATGTTCTTGTAAATACTTACTGAAATTCACAATTACGTCATGCGTTGTTGAATATTTTGACACAGTGTCATTTTTGGACAAGACTTAGCTTAACTATAGCTGACGGTTTCGGCTCTCTGAAGAATGAATCCATCTGATAATCCCTTACCTGTGGCTCGAAATGAGCTTTGCACTTCAATGGGTTAAAGTACAGGAAACCAGTTAAAATTCACGTCTAGTTGATATCTAACGTCACGCCACACTAGTCGCGTGACATGTTGCCATTGTTCCATACATGGCACATCAGACACGAGAACAAAGATGGACTGAGACTTTTAATAAAATGCAGAAAAGATTGTTTTATTTATAGCATTGAATTTGCAAATGCCGTCTGCTACTCTAACTGAAGTGTGGCGTATTTTGGAGCTTCATTAATTTACAACTGCGAGCTTCATCTGTAAAGATCTTTTCCAACAAAACATAATTTGACCATTTTGCACCCGCATTTCAATCGGTAGATTCAGTTTGATATTTTTTCCGTTAAAGCTTTCTGTATCGTGTTAAGATCGCATCCAGACTGGTTGTCGAGATACAATTATCTCCTAACAACACTGAGAACTTTTCTACGACTTGCGAAGATGATGAAGTGAAACTGACAATAATTCTAAAGAAACGATTCAGCTTGATCCCTGTGGCAGGTGTTGAAAATATTTCCATTTTTTTTATCGGGATTGTGTTCAAGAGAACCAAAGTGAATTTTCGCTATTAAACAGTTCGCTGCCGCCTTCAGTAATTTGGCACTGCCGCTTTGAACCCAAATGGAGGTAAGTGCCTCTATATTTTGTCATCTTCGCTTTGCTTGTAGTGGATTTCATAAGCACACACAGAAAGTGTTTTTTAATTGTAATTCGACGAAGAAATATTGAAACTATGAAGTGCCTGTTTCAACCGAATGGCGTTTAATGTCAAAGCTGCAGTTATGTTCATTAAAAATACCGACGCAAATGTATAGAGCCCGACGCAATGTATAGAATTTTATACTTAAATGCCTAGTAAGCCAAACTAGCAGTGAGAGCTAAACCGAGCCTGTTTCAATGTTAAGGTCACTTGTTTATCTCAAACGAAGCCATGTTTCAGGACTATTCATCGCCATTTTGTCAAAGCCGGCTGTATTCTACTGAATTGTTTAGGCTATGACAACATTCGTTATAAACAAGAAGCTGCAACTGAGAATTTTAATGCTATTGCAAATATTAGAATAGCCGAGTCAAAATTTCCCGCACTTTAAATAAGGCTCTTTGAGATCAGAAACTGCTTGAAATGTTATAAAGATAACAAAACATCGCAAGCACGTCCAGGGATCGAACCCCTGTAGTCCAAGAAAACCCATTCAGTAGTTTTCTGAAGTGGACTGGACGTGGCTTTGATAAAAAATAGCTTCTATTTTACCGCAAATACAATTATGTAATTCAAATTAGCTGCTGCATTATCTGTTATCCTTCAGTAAGCAGCGATGAAAAATACCAGTTCTAAACCGGAGGACATTTTACGTTGCGAACACTGTAGTAATTTGTCATAGGTTTTAGTATGGTGTCGTAATTTATCATTTATCTTTGTTTTCCACAAGCAAAGGAAACTTTGTTGCGTTTTGAATAAGAAATTGTCTTGCAAAAACTCCACGAGGCATCATAACCAAGCTGAAAAAGAAATATTCTTCACAATGTAAGAGAAGCTTTCAAATAAAGCCATCAAATGTTAGAGCAACTTTAGGCGCAGTTTACTGAGATAACGCAATGAGGCACTTTCAAGATTAATTCCTATCGTGCGCCGGCACTTTGATGGAGGAGTTGATCCACGCCTCGCGTGTGGGGTTAGGGAATAAAAGTCGATACCCATAATGACTACCCCTTAGTTAATATGGATTCTCGTCCAAATTTGTATCCATATAATGATTATCTGCAAGCAAAAAAAGACAAAAATCAGCACATTACCTCTTTTTTTGTTTTCACCTGAGACATGCATAACAACTGTGTCAAGATGGTTTAGCATTTCTGCATGCAAATCTAGCTGAGGACAACAAATAAAATTCTACTTTACAAAGTTCTTTTCTAGAGCAATGAATTGAAATTAAAATTTGGGCTAAGAATCACAGAGATAAAAACGTTTATATATGATTGAAGCTAAGATCACCTATGTTAGCAAAGAACATTACAATTTTAACACTTGTGGTTTTGCATCAAGATTACCCCATCTCACTCTTCTTTCCTTATCGTATAGTATGAACAAATGCCCTACCTAACCTTTACCATCCATGACACTTGAAATTAAATCATAAAATAGCGTAGAATACGAACAGAACAATAATTTCAAGAACATTAAGACTCAGTTCTAAAGATAGATGTTCCAACTATGTATTCAAAGAGTTGTTAGAGTCTACATGCACACATATGATCGAAAGGCACAACAACATTCCACAATCAAAGTGACAAAATAAAAGGGTTGGGGGAACATAAAAAAGGAAAAATATAAAAAAAAATATAAGTAAAGAGCTGACTTTCTTCAAATTCTCGATGTTTGTGGCTCTTGAATAACTTAAAAATACCAACCAAACTCAGTGCAACTGGGTTAATATTTATCATAAGAAATACACTCGAACATAATCTAAACCTGTATATTTAAAATGCAGAATATACTGGCATATTTTTATGCCTACGTATAGTGAACTGGAGGAAAAGCTATTGGAATTTCATACCAACTTATACTGAACTGCATGGAGCAGCTATTTGTCTCGGCTTTTTACACATTGTGTTAGATGATGAGTGACTGCTAACTTGTTCTTGTGCACTTTTTTATTATTGCTGTTGATCTGACGTACAGAGGTTACCCATTTTGTTGTCGTTTTATTGTATAACGAAGTCACCTTGCAGATTTTCTTTTAGACTTTTTCAGAATTTGAGTTGACTGAAGCAGCTAAGATGAACTGCGAAGAGATTCCAGGCTGGGAGAACTCGTTGAGTGATGCAGCGTTGATGTTATACAAGGGTGGCGGAGGACTTCAATCCGTGGACAATACCCAAGTTGTACCTGATCTTAATGAGAGCACCCTCAGTGGAGACATCCAGATGATGAGTTTGGAATGCCAAAATTTATCGCCGGAGGATCTTACCAAAGAAAGAAGCCACAGCGTTGGAAGTTTAACCTCTTGGAAGAGTTGCTCCAGTCTGACTTCTGGCTATCAGTCAGATGATACTCACTCGAGTACGTTGAGCTCTCCTAAATATCTGGGTATGGACGAGGACCTTCCTTCTTCCTCAGCTGGTAGTACGCTGTTGAACTTAGACGGCATTTCATCTCCAAATGTCCAGGAGTCTCTTGGTCCTACAGCTGAAGGTGAGCCAGCTTTGAATCTATAGTTTGCTCAATCGTTTCTTCACCTAGCTACCATACCACACCTGATGTATGACCTTCTGTGTAACATGAAAATAAGTTACAAGAAATGCAAGGAAACCTCTGGCATAAACTCACAGATGGCCTGAATTCAAAAACCGCAATGCCATGATCAGTTGTCTGGGATAAAGGGATTCCTGAGTCACCAGAAACCGGTTTGGCATTTACTCTGCATCACGGTTTGTCCATGCATTCTGATTTAGTGCCGGATTCTCGATCAACAACTAGTAGGATTGTTAGCCTGCAATTTATAGCAACTCGCATAGTTCGTGTAACCTTAATTCAAAAGAATAAAGACAAATGAGCAACAGTAGTATTGTCGAAGAACTGATTTTTAAAACCAAACAGAATTCGTGTGAATGGCGAACGTTTTCTGGTCTACATTCCGTTGCGAAAGCCACTATGTTGCCAAAATACGGTCGTACTCTTTTCCTTGATGTTTATGAAAAATCTAGCTGGAAAAAAGCGCCTATTATATATAGTAACTGTCGTTTTTCTCGGCGATCATACTCGATCAATTGGAGGTGTCCATGACTTACGAATATGCTAATTTCGATGTAATTTAGTTTCTTCTGAACGTAACGCCCGTCCATTTCGTTCAAAACGGCAACGGTTCCTTGTTCTTTGGTTGCAGAAGTGAAACAGTGACTGTTTCGGACGGTGCTTTCTTGTACTGCAAATGCAAAGGCCGTTCCTCTTAACAAGAAATACGACTATTAAAAAATGGAGCCATGAACGAGTTCAGTTCTCGATAGCTTGTTTCACTTGCAGCATTTTGATTGGCTAATTGAATGCTACCCATAATTCAAATCTATTGTTAGCAGTTCAAAGCGTGTTTGGAATGTTCTTCCTGTTTACAGCGGTAAGAGCTGCGGTTCAGCATCTCTTCAGAAAAGCGGGAAAATTCGGTTAATGTATGACTTTACATAGCTGCAAATCCACAGAAATTTGCAAATTGTACTTGCCTTACTCAGAGATGTGTTCTGGTTTAACGGGGACGCAGATTTTTGCATTTTCTTCCCATTTTCTCTTGCTTTGGGTTGTTAGCTGCTTAAAACTTCCGGTCGAAGCGATCTGTGCACCAGAAAGCTTCATCGAGGTTCTGTACGAAATCGGAGCCAATGGTTTGTTGCTGGAGACACTAAAATTAAGGTAAGCTATCGTCTCCTGACCAGGGTTTTCTTTCATATCTACAAGTCTTCGAACTACTGAAACATGTTCGATTTGAGTGCTTTTCTAAAACATGACAAGACAGATCAAGATCAGAGCTCGTCAAGCCCATTTTTCGCCTCAAGAGAACCTTAGCCAGTCGTGAAGCGTCCGATCTTAAGTAGATCGACTTCGCTTGGAGCGTTGTGCTCAAATTGCCCGCGAAAGTGTTCTAATAATTCGTGTAAGAACGTTAACAGGGGGTAACAAAAGTTGGCCCCTTTAACAGTCAGGTTCGATATACAATGGGCGAAAGGATTTCAATTAATTCGAATATAGTTTCGCTGCTTTGGAATAAAAAAAAGAATCAGCTTCTTAACAACAGGATTTTTGTACAATCCATTGTCTACTGAACTACCATTTTCTTTGCTAAGACCTTTTCATAATAAAGGCTTATGCGCATGTACGTAAGTTCAGCTCTTGTTTTACCGCTGAACTGGACAATCTATTTGCTCTCCCTTTTTCGCCAGAGAACCGTTTCTGCCGTGCTGCGTACAACTGAACGGATTTGCAAAAATCAGAATGTATCTCTTAGTGTGCAGGCAACACGACCCCCTTCATGAGCTGAATGATAGACTAAGAGCTTTCCGCTTTCGCCCTTCTAAATTGACAAATGAAAACTAAAGCTCGGACGAAACCTTGCATTTTTGCCTCGATTCGTTTAAAAGGACCACAGCTTCTTCTGTTTCTGTTCTCGGAAAAACGTACAGTGTTGTTGCTCGTATAAATAGGCTCTTGATTGTATTTGGTGATTTAGTCTTGTCCTCAGTACTATGAATATAGAATGGAACTAAGAAGAAACATTTTCCTCACTCCGTAGAGTTCGGGCTCTTAAATGTCGTTATTTATCTCCTCGGTAAAAAAAAAACGGTCTTGCAGCATGGTAAATCTCTTGTCTATCTAATCCTCCGAAATGAATATGATTCATTCCAGTGACTTCTTCTGAGTGACTGAGGGCTGATTCCTTGAACCGTCTTTCTTCACTTGGTTGTTGCAAGTGGAAGCAACTTGTCTAAGAAATCACTCGAATGATGAGCCATTCACCCATTGCGCTCTAGTCACTTCACTCATTAGACTCAGCCCCGTATACACCCATTTGCTCATATGCCTATTTATTGTCTATCCACCCATTTTCCTATTTACTTATTTCCCTAATCAGCCATCCATTCAAACTCCTATGATTCTCTTTCTCCCTTCTTCCCTCCGTGCATTCCACTTTCCCCTTTCTTCCTCCATCTATCCATTCCCTCATTCACTCTCTGTATTCACTAGTTATCTCATTAATCCATTAACACAATCACTCAGCTTCACTCATGCACCTATTCAATAACTCATCCATCCACTGATTCTTCCATTTACACATCAACATTTCCTCATTCAATCAGTTACCCAGAACATGCATAGGCAATTCGCTCACTCGTTCAATCATTAATTTATTCCTCTAGCCTTCATCAATGCATTCATTCATTCATTCATTTTTTTTATTCCTTTCGCCCTTCAACTGTTCCTGTAATCACCAATTCGTTCATTTACTTATTCACTTTTTCAGTCGCTCAGCACTTTAATCTGATTCATTCACTCTGCCAATGATTACTCCTCCTCTCACTCTCCCATTTACTCACTTCTTCTTTTCCTCTTTTCCTCTTGCATGTTTCCCATACAGGTGACTCCAGCGCAGGCGCAGATTGGATGTTTTACTCGCCTCTTATATGGACAAAGGCTCAAGTACAGAGCTGGCTGAGGTGGGCTTGGAAGCAATGTAATATCCCGGGAGAGTATGACCTGGGAAAACTGGACCTTACTGGTCCAGAGCTCTGCGTCGCTACAATAGAAGAATTTCAAAACCGTTCAGAACATGGAGGTCTTCTGTACGAAGCCTTCACCAAGTTGGATATTCCACAATGGGAGTGTAAGTAATTTGAGTAGGCTATAACCAACCTCGCTCCCAGGGCTTTTCCCACCCCTCCCACCTTCAAGGGAAAAGCCCTAGAAGCGAGGTTGGGCTACAACATTTGTGATAGGATGGAATAGGGAAACTGAAAGAAAGAAAGCAAAACGAAAAGAAGGGAAGAAGGAAGACTGGAAAGAGGAAAAGAAAAGGAAGAAAGAAATGAACTGAATGAAAGAAAGAAACGGGGAATGAAGAAAAGTAAGAAAGAAACTGTATGGAGGAAAGAAACAAACAAAGGGTAACGAAAGAAATAGATTTAAAAACGAGAAGAAAGAAAACAATGGAAAACATACGAGAAATTCTAATCATCGATTCTTACAGTTTTGTTTTACATTTTTTAATTTTCGTTTTCGTTCAAATTTGGAGGAAAAAAGGCTTTGAACCATAGAACTAGTACAGTAAAAGTAATTGAAAGGTTGTAGACACCCTGGAAAATGGGGGGGGTGGGGGGCGATATAAAAAGAGATTCATAGACCAGTTCGCTTCCCAAAACCTTTTTAAATGTTAATTAATTGATTTGCTTTTCTTTTTCAGATAATAGTACCTTCTGTGAAGGTGAGCTTGTTTTTCTATCAACCTATTTTGCTAGACTTTGCACAAAACCTTTGCCAGATCTAAACTGAGCGAAGACAAAACGAATCCAGGGACTAATTATTAATTTTTTTTTGTACTTTTACAGGATTTGAAGATCCGTTAAGTGACGCGATCTTAATAAATGTTCTTGCTGAGCAAGGTATTGTACACCTTCTGTATCCGTTTTGCACTTCATGTGTACCCTCGGTTAGTTATGAGCTGAAAGATAAATTAGAAGATAGAGTTTTTATTTCTCATTGTTTGTCTGCTTAACGGTGTAGGCGAAATTATTTGTTTTAAATCACTTATGGTGTCTTTTATTGTTCGTTAAAGGTTTACTTAATCCAGATAACCGTGAGCTTGAAGAGCTTGATTTACAAGGTGAGAAATTATCACTGACATTTATAAACAAGCAGATCTAACAGTTTCAAATCGCCGTTTTTGCACGCTTGTCCGTTTTCGATCGATTGCTATCTTTTGCGTCAATTTCTTTTTTGTTTCACCTAATACTGTAGATCTCGTCAGCTATGCTTTTAGTTTCGATTTTCCTGTCTGCTGGGAGTAAAACTGTTCAGAAATTTTTGTCCTAAAGATTAATGCTAAAAATCTGTTTTTTTTCCCTCCTTTTCAGACTTTCCAGGCCTTCTTGACTTTGTCAATGGTGAGAAAAACTATTTGTTATAGCATGTGACTCTTATCCTCAAGCTTTTAAAATCTTCCATAATTACCTTAGATGGCCATGCCCCTAACCAAAACTGCGACCGAAACCTGTCTCTTGCGTAAGCAAAACTGTATGCGTACTAGAACTTTCTTAGGTACATTTCATCAGTAATATCATTTATCGCGTAAAAACAAATTATGAATTAGCTTTCGAACTCGAGAAAAATTAGCGCTAAAATTCGAAAAATTTCCGTACAAAACTCCAGTTTCCGACCACAGCCGTGAGTCAGTCTTTTAAGACGTTTCTACTCGATGTACAATTTTAATTATAATCATCATTTTATCATAATTCAGGTTGATAATTAACACCTAAAAGCCCCATTGGGAGATGTTTATAAAATCTGTCTTGAATTGGTGTCTAAATTTTCGCGAGTACTATTCTGCCTAGTGGTCAATGATTCAGCAAAAGTGGAAATTAAAAATGTCGATTTGTGACAGGCTAAGCTGTGATTAAGTTGCGTTTTCCACGCTTGGTTTGCCTTCAATACTGGTACTAACACTATCGACGGTAGAAATTGATTCCAAAATGGCCGAGTGAATTTTCAGAATTTTAACTTACCTCTCAAAGCGCTGTGTATTGCTTGGTAACAAAATATAATAACCGGCTAACAGTCTACTTATTTAGCAGAAAACTCCCGAAAAACGGCACGTATTCGTGACGTCAAAAGGAAATATTAACTGACCCCACTTTCATTAACCGAAGTAACGTCACTATCGTGGAATATTTGAGAGGAGAACAAAGACAAAGATAATTGAAATGTCCGTCACATAAATTGTTCCTTCTTTCCGCAATACAAAAATCGTGACTTAATAAAACTTCTCAGCTTCCTAGTACTCATTTTCGATACCGTTGCAGTGACCTTTTTCGCGTGAAAAAAAAAAAGAGAAATTAAAAAACGTCACACTGGTTGAAAAATATTTTAATTGCGTCCGGAGAAGCGAGCATTTATAAACTTTGTTCAAGCACATAAAGTGCCAAAGTTCACCGAACGATCAAAGAAAATCTACCGCTTACGAGCAACTTCCTATAATGTTCGTTGTGAGATAAAAGACTAAAGAAATGAAATCTACCATGGACAGCTGTCCATTGAAGCTTTCTGTGAGCAGAACATCAGTTTCCGCATGATTTATTTCCGTATGTCTCGGTATTAGCACGTAGCGTATATTGATTAGACTGCGCAAGTGAGTAACACGTGATACCTCGCAGGTCGAGACTTGCGTGGGTGGCTTGGAAGACGCACCCTAGTTCGATGTCTCATGATTAAAGCGAGCGCAAATTCCAAGCTACGAAAGAAAACATGTTCAGTTTTCGAGCGCGTTTCGAAGCTTAGTGCTATTAGTGCGTTTTCCAAGGGTTTCGCCGTCTTACCAAGGCAGAAATTCACGACTTTAACCGCGACAGATCGCAATAAAGTTAAGCTTTAACAAACAACATTCCTTTGTTTCCGCCTGACGATACACTGACCGTAGAGATACGCTTTGTTACACACTTCCGGGTCTGTTGGTTTTCGTGTCAATGCTGCCCGTTTATGCAATCACGGACAACCGTCTAATCATACTTTTTCAGTGCTTTTGCCATTTCAACAGCGTATACTCGTTTCAAAACTTTGGAAACCTGCCTTTTGAATTCAAATTACTCGGGCGAAACAAATTATACTGCTCGCTTTAGTAAAAATGCAAATAATCCAACGCGGCTACGTAAATAGGCAAGTGAAATTCGAATCGCAATGACCCGTCACTTACTGACGGGATAGTACTTGGGAGTCTTTTGTTATGATGCTTTAAACATTTGTAAATAGAGGCCGAAAGTGCTAAAAGATTCTTCGCTATAGTATTATTGCTTTCAAGATATGTTCTTGTGCAATAGCATCAATTCACCGAGCATAACATTGGTGAACGAGTTCAGTAAATTGTAAATGATTTATAACTTTCCCTCCCCTCCCTCAAGTATACTTTTTGCGCAATAATCCCCCAGCATATTTATCGACTGTGGTTCGTGGTTTGCTCTTGCATGTTGAGTTCCTAATAAGCGAGCTTTCCGCCAAACCTTCAAAGCTGGAAATGCCTTATTACTGCTCTTTAAGAATATTTAGCAAGGAGAAAAAGAAAAGACGTCGACGAAAAGGTAATCGACTCGAATTGAATCATAATATTTCGTTAGTATTAGCTCGTATACCTTGCGTGAACTGTCCCTACAATAATTTGAACTTTTATGATATATTTACTGTTAGCCGCCGTTCATTACTTTCGTTTGGGGAAAGTGTTAAAGCTGAAACGTAGTTATTCATGCCCTGTTGTTCGGTTAGTCCGGTTTTAGCTATTAAAGTCTACATTTCGGATGGTAATTTGGAAGCGGAGATGTCGATTTGCGGTGTAAATTTACGCCGCCAAACTAGCTTCCTGATCGATTGCATCGTGTACAGTGCTCGCCGTTTACACCGTTTATTTAAGCTCTATTTGAGAGACTTGCGTTCATTGCAGCTGGTTGCGAATTTCGTTTGTTTTAAAGGCACCGCAAAGCGTCGTCTGCGCTCGTCTGTTGCGTGAATGAAACTGACCAACTTGTTCGTTTCCGCACTGCTTTAGTACGCGCCATATCAGTGCACGAAGGAGGCGAAGGAAAAGGCGAAGCGCAGTCCATCGCTATTTTTAGAATTTTTGGTCAATCCTTTTCACATCGTTGAATGAAACGGACTTCTTATTGTTTTTCAAGGGCTAATAATCTTCCAAGATGACGGTCTATCGGACAGTTGCATAACTGCTTGTGTGACCATCTTTTCAGGTTTCTAAGTCGGGCAGTGAGGTGTATGCTAAGCTTCATACCAGAAGATTGATCTGTCTCGAGATATTCACAAACTCTTCGCCGAGACTCTGCGTGCCTCCATGCGTTTCTTGAGCGTTTACGTCTGTTTAAAATGGCGAAGTGTCGTTAATTGTGATCAATTTTAAGCAAGGTTTATTTAACAGCGCGACGAACCAGCTTTCATTCTGAATAGTTTTCCGCGTTGCGGGGCGCTATGGTTTCCATTCAGTTGGCATTGAAATGAGCTGGGCACGCACAATTATTGCAGAAATTTAGCGTTCTTTAACGAATAATCGAAGCATCTAACGACACCTCCTTTCTTTCAGACGAATCTTTTAATGAAGATGAGATGCCTGACGAGAGAGAAAAAGATGTCAGGGGTAAGTCAGTAGCTTTTGGACGAAAAATTATTCTGTCACGTAGAGTGTTGCATCGGGTTAAATATTTCCGGGAGCAAAAACAGCTCTCTCGAAGTTTCTTCCGGGAGCAAAGCAGTTCTCTCTTTGTTTGCTCTCTGGTTAGGCGTTCTCATTATGCTTAAATGATCAAAGTTAACTGACTTTACTTGTTTTTGCTGAGGGTATTTTGTAATTTCTTTGTGTTGTAACCACAATAGAGATATCTTCCACTTGGCTTGTGGAGGTAGGCTTAATTTATATTTATGCCTGAGTTTTAACTACCTCTGTTGTTCGCTTCAATTCCGGAGTTCTGTCTTGAACCAAATGAAGACACTGTTATGAATCTGAATTTTGCATTCAGGAGAAACGATTTGTTCGCGTTTTTTAGCTGTTACCTTGTGGAAAGGTTCAGAACTAGATTCTGGGAGTGATAAGTCTCGAGGACAAAATGGAGTTGACTTTTATTGATTTGCATAAATTTCGCAACGACTCGCATATTAAGCGCTCGTCAATAAAGTTTTGTTCGAGGTTCCTCGGTTTCTACACCGAGGTATCGCTGATTTATTCAGGAATCACAGTGTCACTGTTGATATCTTTCTATCGAGTCAAATGTCGCCGGTGCTGAAGTAATACTGCACTCAGATTAAAGCGTAATTATCATATGGCCTCTCTCGTACCGAAACATAAACACAAAACACTTCCTTTTGGCTCGTTTATACACTCAACTGCAACTTAAGCGTCAAGAACTGCCATTTAGTACTTTTCTAGTAAAAGCATCGTTTTCAGAAAGCATGGCAAGGTAATATTGTGAAGATTTATTCTGTGACAATGTAACGTTAGCTTACGATATTAGACAGGTTTGGAGTTTAGAATGCACATATATTAAATATGCTACGCTTTTAATATGAAGGAAAGTACATTTTGCTGATAAAATATTTAAGCATCTTTTCACTTGCAAAATGCACTGTTTTAATTGTAAAGGGGGTTTGTAAAACAGTTTATAAACAGCCTCTCGCTTCTAAAACCTAAGCATGTAAATTTTAATTTGGAGTTCTATGCGATTTTGTTAAAGCGTTCCTGATATTAAGGTGTTCAATAAATATTATAACTATGGAGTCATGTAATGACGTCTGTCTCGAGATAAATGGCTAGCTTGCTTCCAAAAGGACTTGTAATTGTGATTCGTAGATTTTGCTGGGTAAAAATATGGTTAAAAGTTCAAAGAAAGTTCGCTTGAATTTTCCAGTTCTAGTCATTTCTAGTGTTGGCAACGAAGGCGTGAAGGGTTTTACAAACAAACCCCCTGGCACATTAAAAACATTTTTTTAAACCGTTATATGTATAATGCATAGGAGCTTAGCTTTAATCGGGAGCAATTTTACATCACATAATAATTTGGCCTAACGAGTTGTTTGGTCCATTGTAGAGAGTGTTTTCTACGATATTCCAGAAAGTTATCTTAAAATTGTAATTCTTTGTGTTTTCAAGTTTATTCGACGTATTCATGTTGTTTAAACCCCTCTTTCCTTATTGTTTGTTGAGCTTGGATCAATTGGCGGTAGGTTCTGGAAGAAGATAAATGGTGATTTTTTGCGTGAACTCAAGTGGTGAGGTTAGCAAACAAATTAAGGGTAAAAAAACTTTTCAAAAAACCATATTTGTGAATGCCCAAGATTCCAAACACTGAATACCTTGAGGCTAAAATAATTTAAAACCTTTTGGCAACACATTTTGGCCCCCTTCTTCAGTTTTGGGCAAGCTGATGAAACATCTGCTTGTTAATAAAACAAGTTGGGCGGAACAAATTTCATTTCAATTTATAAAGCTTGTCTTATTACTATCGACTCTGCAAAGATGCTCCAAGCAATATGAATAACACATGAACACGTCTTGTATGTGACAGGGTTTGAATTATCTTTCCTGTGCTAATTCAAATCGCAAAATGTCTCGTACAATGTCCAGGAGTTCTTTTCTATAGAGAACGTTTTTTACTTCCTTTTACTAAAATATTTTGAGAATCTTGGCTTGTTTTTTTCTTCGTGTAAACAGCCATTGTTTAAACCGGCATTTTAGCAAAATACGAGGAAACTCATTAATAACGTTGATCATAATTTTCATATATACGATTTCGAAGGCGCAGTTCGCTCGCATATACGATAGAGTAGCAAAAATGTGCTCAAGTTGGTCTCGGAAGGAAATTATAAAAGAATTCCACGTATTTCTCCTTATTTTCTCAATATTGCGGATACATCGATATGGGTTTGTCTTTTTTTTAATTCACCTGGCCTTCAGAGCAAATGATTCGAAAGCAATTTTCTTTATTAACGGCGAGCAGGTTTCAAAGGATTTTCACCAATGAATAATACTTAATTTTTGTTACACGGCCAGTTAATTGATGCTTGTTGTATTAATAACAATTTTGTTTGTCGTTTCTCGAGTCGTGGTTAATATCACAGAAGAAATGACTATTTTCCGAAGAATGTTCACCGTATGTGTGTTTTGTAATTGTTGTAACGCACTAGTGCAAAAGTAAAACAACAGGATTTGCGGAAATTCTTACGCTATAGGGAAAAAGATTTAGTTTTTTTCGTTACAACGACAGTGTTGTACGATATTGACTGGAAATTCTTCCTTTTTAACAAGGAGGGTTCACTTATTGAACGGTTTAATTCGTAAAGTTTTTCTTCAGAAGTGCTTTAATTTTAAAAAAACCTCAGGGAAACTAGACAGTAAGAACCACGTTTTTTTAAAAAATAATTTGAACCTTTTTTTACTCATACATACGTTATGTAGGACTTGGCAAGCAGTAATACTTGTCAATACCCTCTTTGACATCCCTACCCTCCAAACAGGTGCAATTTATATTTATTTAATAATATTTCTATAAATGCAAATTTTAACGGCGATGTGTTTTCTTTCAGTGAAAAGTGACAGCGAACTAAAAGAGGGCGGGAATCACACAATTACCTCGTCGAGCAATTCTTTCGGTACGTTTTATTAATTATGTGTCACACACACCCTTCGAGAGTTATTAGCTGGAAATTAGAGCGAATGCATCGCCGACAAACCAGGTGTTTGCGTGTTTCGATGCTTTTGAAAATTTCCGACCCCTGGGGGAAGATCGACGTATCATATTTACGAAAGCCGACCTTTCAACAGGCGATGCTATTACACAGAATTAAACATTTGTGATTCAAAAACTAATTTCTCCTCAAAATATCAACACCCAGTCAAGCAAACAGGTTTTTGAGAATAACAGAAAAGTATCAACTCAGATTATCGTCTGAAATGATGGTTATTAAAAATAATATTTACATTCAGTGTTAGATCTCCTTCGGCAGACTTCTTGATGCCAATGCAAAACACTACTAACTACTAACTGAACATCTTCTTTATCTTCTAAATGAAGGCAATAATAACTCTGGATCGCAGTAACATTTAACTTAGTGGGAGCCAACACCTTGTTTTTTAGGTGATTGTGCTCTTTCTTTCGAAGAAAAACGAGCAGTTTGCTGTAGTATTCACGCTGGGCGTGTGTTTATTGATTGCTAAAAAGAAACAGCTTTCTGTCAAAATTAGCATTTGAAAAGATTCTCCGAAGAAGCGTCCTTTGTGAGTTAATTTCTCTAAAAATTGATTGAAAATTAACAACTATTTTACATTGTTTTCCCCAGCCCCTTTGAAGAACTTCACGCCAGGTGGTACTGGTCCTGTATCGAAGCCCCAACCAAGTAAGTACGCCACAGTAAAGTGTTATTCGAGACTTACCGCGAATCAATACTTTTAGTGTTAGTTTTGCTATGCTGACTTCAGTCTTCGACTCGATCTGAAAAATTGCTCACAACTAGCGTGACTTGGGTAATTGGTGAGATGTGCAACGTGACACCTTGACTTGCTTGATTTTTATAAAAAAAATGATTGATCCATTTGTAGATTGCTTTTATTATAGTTTTGTGTTGCTTTTGGTATTAAAGAGAGAATGCCTCTCTATTCAACCTTCAGATTTGCCACTGAGTTTCCCTGAAGCCGGATATCCTGCTCCAAACAGCACTGCAATTAATGGCTTCTGCGCTTCTCGCCTGTGGCCGCCAAACGGCAACTTCCCGCCGTGTGCTCCACCAATCAGCAGATTCTCCCACCAGCGCCAACCTCAGCGCAACATGCCGGAACTTCAGAGGAATCGCGATCTCCCTCCGGTGCCCCCACTGATCAAATCCCCCGATCTTCCCTCCCCGACCAGTCCGTTAGACAACTTCCCAAGGACGCCATTGCAGACGTTGTCGTTGGCGGCGAGTTTCTTCGCGAAAACTGAGGCGCTGTTTGACGCGCCTACGCAGCCTAAGAAGGCTTCAGCCGAAGAGCGAGTGAGAACCCGAGATGGGCTTTACGATGAGCCATTCTCCGCTGGTAGCCTTATTAACAACGGGGCTTCACCTCCCGACGCGAAGAAACCAAAACTGGAGGGCTCGTTTGCACCGCACAATAAGATGCCGTCCAATGGGGGCCCACCGCCTATGAGGCCGTCACCAGCTCAACACCTTGTGCCTTTCCCGGCGAATCTTTCACCTAAATCGTGTGCGGACAGTGAGTTAGATTACGGAGAAGAGCGAGTATCACCCTCTCCGCCAGCTTCTCCATATGGGAGCGGCTCGCCGTCGCAGAGGGGATGCGACTCTCCTGTTGCCCGTAGAAGAAACAGCTCGAGTTCAACGGATTCTGGCACCGAAGAGGCGAAAGATGGTGAGTCCTTGTAGCAAAGAGTGCTTTGGAATATAGACAGGGCGGACTTAACGAGTTGTTTACCCTTTTCATGTGTGCTCAGTGCAACGATTACTCGATTTTGTAGATTTTATAGAAACTGCTGGACTATTGGATTAATTTCCACTCTTTTGTTTATCTCAGGTAACCATAATCGCAGCGAATCGTCCTCCAAGAGTTCTAACTCCAGTTCACCTAGTGTAAAACCCCGCGTTGGCCGAAGAAAGCGTAAGTAGTTTATATTTAAACATTGTGTTTCTTTGCTATTTAAAGCAATCAAAAAATTAATATACTTTGGAGTAATTCCAAACTTTAGGTCACTCTTGCTTGCTATGTAAACACGCGGACGCCATTTTTTAGTTCTGAAATATTTCATCTGTCGTTTCAGAAACAAGGTCTTTACATCTGTGGGAATTTCTCAAAGAACTCCTGGAGAACAAGGAAACGTGCCCGCGATACATCACGTGGATAGAGCGCGAGGAAGGGATTTTCCGACTCGTCAACTCGGGAGCGGTAGCTAAGCTCTGGGGTCAGCGGAAGAATCGGCGCAACATGAATTACGAGAAGATGAGTCGCGCTTTGCGGTACTATTATGAAAGGAAGATTCTAGAGCGCGTCCCTGGCCAGCGGCTGATCTACAAGTTTGCTCCTGATACCATGAAAGAGTGTAACTTCAGCTTCATGAAAAAAGACGGCTGACATGTTGGTCGGTGACTGTTAAGTGCTTTTTTTACGTATACTTTAGTTTATCGTACGGCTTTGTAATTTTCAAACTAGGTCAAATTTGAGGATTTGTGAGACCCTCTCAAACATCCGGGATCTAGAGGGAATAAGCATTTTAGTGCCTGACCCCGCGGTGTGTCTGTTACAGAGTTGCTTAGCAACATAAATGAGGCTTGAGGTAATCACACAGTGGTCAAATGCCAGGCACTTGTGTGGTTCCCGCGAAAACGGCCGCTAATTATCTCAAAGTTTGGAGATTCTGAACTATCAAAGTAACGGACGCGTTAACTTAGGCGCTTCTGCCGAAAGTAAAATTCAGCTTTTTGCAATTGACTGCTGTGTGTATTTCAAGCGAAATTTGAAATTTGTTTGAGATGAAGCCACACAATACTGTTTACTTTTGTAAAATGAAAGTGAGTACTGCAGTCATGGGGTCTTTTGATTTAGAGAACCTTTTTGACTGAAAAGTTTCATTTTTGTTACATTGATAAAAAAAAATGAGATAAAAGAACGTTGAAAAATGTTTATAAAGAGCTGATAATGATTGCCTAAGAAGAAATATTTCGACTTGACTATAACTGAGCAAAAATACAGCGCTCTCCGGAAGCGTTGTCTAAATCTTCACCAATAATCAATCCATTTCGACTAAAGAGTTCACTATTTTTTGCCTCGTCGTGTATGTAGGTTCTGTGCCGCGAAAAGCGCTTTTGCTACGACAATGTAAATACAACTTTCAGAGTTTTCGACGTCATTTACAAATTTAACTTTTAGGGAAAAGCATGAACTGTCAAGGCAACTTAAAGGGAAACTTAATTTTTTCTCCCTTTGTTTGCTGTGTGGCTTTTTTTGTCAAGTGTTTAACATTATAGATGAACTATAAGAGGTAGTTTATATTTACTTTAATTGCTATTTGTTGGTTTCGGTATCCTTTCATTATTTGTTAAGAAAGCAGTCACGTATTGAGGTCATGAACAAGACGTCTGAGTTGACACATGGTCGTCACCTGATTGATTTTGTCTATATGCTTTGGAGGGGCTTTGTCGCGGATGGCTTATTTTGACAAATTTAATTTTCCTACTATGTTCGTCTTTCGCAATCCGTCTTAGTTGTTCACATTCTCAATAATCCTTGCACCTTTTCAGATTAGGTTTTAGCTCCATCGTTCTTTGTTTTTTTTTTTTTTTTTAAGGTTTTTGTGCACCTATTATTGTGAGGTTACCCCTCATATTTCATATTTCACAAAGCTCATCCGTGACACAGCTTCTTAAAAGTCCAAAGATTAAACGTGTCGAGTCGTGTTTGAAAAGTTATCGTGCTTTTCTCGAAGGACGCGCAAATTCTCACTACAAGAGAACCGTGTCAAACTCTTGATCAAACATAAGTTCATGGGCTCCTTGTTCGTTTACGATTTACGGTTTAATACATGCGGTTGCTGGTGTTTTCAAATTGGAAATCGCTGAGCAATTAACCCTTGTGAAGTCGCGCGTTCCGCGTCACATTTCTGCGTTGCGTGACAACACGGATAACCGCTGTAAACGTGACTTGTCAATCCAAATTGACTACCAGATTTTTCATTATTTAGTTTCATATATTTCAGGTAGAAAATTTCACGTAGGTAAAGCATACCACACTTTATATCATTGTAAGATAATTAAGGTTCTATGTGTGCAATGCCCGCTGCGTTTTCGTAGGGAATATAACATTTTAGCTTGGTTAGATTATATTTTGTATGGAAAAGATTGTTTTTAATAAACATGACAATTGAAACTTGTGAAGGAGCTTCATACTACAGCTTTTTCTGGGGGGGAGGTACACATTTCCTTGATCTCTTAAAATTTTTCAATTTTCTTCCTTGTTTGTCCCAGTTTTTTTGCCAGAGACACTTCTTGTTCCCTTGAAGTAAATTCCCTTGTTCCCCCAAAACCCTGAGAGATTTGCACTTCTGGACCAAATGGTGCTGGCACTATCAATAGAAACCACCCTCCCCCTCCATCAGCATCCTTGGGCAAATGAACTTGCCCCTTGTTTCACATTTCCTGCAGTAGAAGACTCAGATAATTATACACAAGCCTCTGTATCAACAAATACGTATTTATTCACAACAATATACATATAGCAAGTTTGATTTTCAATTTTAAAAATGTTACATACAGCTGAGAATAATTAATGGCATAGAAAAATAATTTGCAAGCTGAACACGATTTCTTTTTTGTTGGGTCTGAAACGTGTTTCTAACTTTTCCTCAATCTCTCCTCCCTAATAATTTTTTTCAGTACCTGCTGTGCAAACTCAGTCTCATCATTCTCTACCAGCCTGGAAATAAATGCCCTTTTCTCTTCTCTAGGTCCTTAAGGTAAAACAACAGAAACTTGGTAGTTATTTTAGCCTAGAGAACAAAATCACTTTGAAACACTGAGAGCAAAATTGGTTCTTTGTATCAACATACTGTCTTTTTTGAACCCTAAATTTATATTATATGATAATTTGTTATGTAATATGTTTTATTAAATAACTATTGTATAATCATCTTTAAAATTTGTGTATATTTTGCATATGAGCTGAATACATTTTGTTCTGACGTAAATAACTTCTCTGTATTAAAGTTAAAAAATAAGATCACTTATCAGGATTTTTAGACTGCCAGCCCTGCAGTATTTCTGTTTTGTATCATAAATTCAGTACTGTTTACAGTATCTGGGAATGTTGGAATGAAATGGTTTCTGCACCCACAGGGGCTCTTCTTGCCTTCAAGGCCTGGGTCAATTAGAATCTCTTTTTTGACCTCTCTCCCTCCCCCCTCTGAAAACACCGTATAAAAAAATAACCCTAAATACCCTCTCAAAGACTAAAAGTACAAAGCAACATATCTCTCCTTATCTGCAAAGACTTTTAAAAAGAGAGAAATGGGAACATTTGAAATAAACATCAACTTCTGTTCTAAATCTCTTATCATCTGTCTCAATGTTAATTGTGCTTCTTCCTATCTTCAAGATCAGAGCTAGCTATCCCATTTGCTATGACTTCTCCATTAGCCATGACTTCACCATTTGCCATGACACCTCCATTGTCTTTTAAGAAACCATTTGCTACACTCTTTTCATGCCCTCTGAACTTCTTGGCAAAGTAAGCATGAATGTAAAAATTTGAAAACAGAACAAGGAAAGAGACCATGTAACCAATCAAGGCATACTGCATCCACAGAGGATAGTTACACTTGACATGAAGGGAGACAACACCATGACAGAGAAGAATGCAAAACTGCGTCTAAAACAGAAGGGAAAAAAGGAAAAGAAA
>OMLO01000084.1_pt1 | contig 41374 bp, 9 predicted proteins | sample 1674811 | NCBI WGS metagenome assembly OMLO01 (sample SAMN06265003, study PRJEB25207) | coral metagenome | isolation source: Coral host | place: Mexico:La Bocana,Puerto Morelos, Mexico | collected 2008-11-13
ATGACAATAAGTCAACACGGCTAGGGATAAAATTTGAATCTTTGTACATAATAACGAAGGTATCAAGCATTCTTGGGCAATTTCTGCGATGTTGCAGTCGAAGAAGTTTGTGACTGGAAGCAAGCATACAGCGGGTTTCCGAGCGCAACGGTAAAACCATGCCTAGCAACAATGAACTAATTGTCAAATTACACTGTCTTAAGAGCTTGCTTTGTGCATATCCTTGGTAACATATAAAATGCACTCGCAACTTTGTTTAAAACGTGTCTCTCTACAACAAAACTAGCATTTTCTTTTAATTCTTATGATCTTCATCTTGGATTTCATCGTTTGCAACGTGTTTCCTCACAAACAAGAAGAAAACTCCTAAACTGATGCCCATTAGAATTCTTCAGCGACAGTGTTCACCTTAAAAGCTTTACAATAATAATAGCAGAATATATTTTTACTCACAGTTGAAAGCTCTTTCGCTGTAAACACTTCCATCCACTGCAACCAAAATGTTTCTTGGACAAGACGAAGGCATCTTGTGTGTTGATTATACGAGCGCAATTTTGTATCGCTGAAATATTTTGAAGCTCTCTCGAGACAGCCGCCTTTATGAAGTGTCAAATTGAAGATCGAGGCCAGATATGCTTATTGCATGTTGCTAAATTGATTTCCGCTTATTTGGAAACCCAAACACTGTTTTCACTAACATTAATAATTAACAGAAACATTGATAAATTGTTTTAATACAACATACAGGTAGAATTACTATTCATAACTTTGGTTATGTTTTGTAAAAACGCAGAAATCCATTTTAAGACACCTAAGGCTAGTATTTTCCATGGTTAATGGATTCAATCTCAAACTTGCATGTGGAAGCTTTACTGTTCTGTCTGAAGAGCTTCACACATTTTAAATTCGCAACAATGTGAAAATGCATACACAGACAACAAACATTATTTGGCGCGAAATTAAAATATACACACTGTTTATCTGCAGACATCATCTGTTCTCACTAGCAAGAACTTTCTCGAGTGGAAAGCTCAAAGAAAAAAAATTATGAAATTCGAAGGCCAGTATAAGAACACAAAATACCAAGTTTGCCCAATCGTCTAAGTGGTGTTCGAGCCAGTCGACGTTTGTCGTTCGCCGTTCGGTCGACGTCACGTAGATTTAGAGCGAATGGAGTCATTCTGTCAATGTATTGGAAATTGTCAAAAAAAGTGTTTTCTGACATGTGTAACTTTCGAAAGAGAAAAAGCATCATGAAACGCACATTCAACTCAAGCCGCCGCCATATTGCATTTTCATTGGGGAACAGTGCAGTTCTACAAACAGCAAAAAAGCTCAGAGTTTATGGCTCAATTGCCTAATTACAACTACCTTTTAGGAAAAAAGGGTTCCTTTATTCGATTTCAGCATTTATATATGGCGGAAGACAAAATTCAAGGTAATAGAGGTTGACGTGAATGACCCATGCGGAAGCTTGCCTCTCGCCGTCTAAAACGCGAGTCGAAAACCTCGCTGATCACGTGACTCCTAGTGGTTCACCGTTAAGTTCGGCGGAAACTTTAGAAGTCTCTCTCATGTTTATGTCCACAGGCTAATCTTAGGGTGTGCTGCAACTGATTTTAGAACAGATATCGTTGCCGAAGGCTTCAGCTTAGCTAAGCTACAAAGCGTCAAATTAATTCTGCTGGCGCTCGGAAAACGAATTGTCTGTCGATCAACCAATTTAAGCGACGGCGCACAACTGAAATTGTTACCACGTATTTCAGTTATATTTTCGTCCCCGTGCTTCGTGTCCTCTCGGGATAATCGGACGATGACCCAGCATAAGTCAGAACAGTTACTTTCTCTTCGCATGATAAAGAAACCGTCATTGAACGGTTTTAGTTTCCGGTCTAATACCGAGAATACAATTATAAGCTACTGTGTAACATGCGCTTTATTTTTAATTCCGCTTTGTTCTAAATAAGATTACAAAACAAAAGCAATGAATTACCTGTTTAATATTCTTTGTACATGAATGTGATCACAATACTACTGTAAATATAAGATATTACAAGTTTCCAAGTTTACTAAATAATATTCAATATCTCTAACTAATCGAGTTCGAAGTCCGTACCGTAGGTCACGGATCAAGGTTTCCCTTTCGATTTATAATTAGATGAGGAAAAATCGAGTAAGACAAGGTTAGTAAGACATTTATTATACATCCACTGTGTGTCAGACAAGTTCGGGAACGCTATATATTCACGCGGAACGTGTTCAAATTTCTGACGCATCTCGAAAGCAAAACGCCTCAATTTGAAATCTTTGTTAAGTCACTAGCGCATTTTAATGCACGATTCAAAGTGAACGAAAGTTTTAAAATTTTACTTACTATAAAGTTGAGAACACCTGGTGATAAATCACGAAACATTTTGGCATCAAGCTTTAAATTTTAGCAGGCCATATAGTTGAGTGCGGCTTGCTAAATTGATCAATCACAGCGCGTGTGGTAACTAAGAGATATAATAAGATAGATTACAAGACTGATATCTACTTCACCCGCAAAAATAATGAAAAAAAATATCCATTCTTCGCTTCACCGAGGTGAAGCAAAGAATAAAATTAATATGAGAATTCATTTGTCAAGGGGTAAACATACTGAGCTATATGAACAAATAATAGTACACCTACAAGAACTTATACTAATAACAACAAATCAATCATCAGCGATGCTAGCTTACTCCCTGGGTGGGGGGACTCTCAAATAAAAAGGACGGGGGTACTCTTCGGAAATTTTGGAAAGAACCACTAAGAGGTTACAAGATCATATTTTGTAGGGGCGGCTTGAAATGTTAACCCTAAAGGGAAACCAATTCTCAAACAATACATTATCACTTTTCCGCTCCCGCTGTGGATCTTTTGAGGCCGAACCCCCTAAGAGGTACTAAAAAAACGCTCTTTAAACTCCTAAAAGGTACGACTAGCACCCTTTCTTTTTTGTGGGAGTCTTGCCCCCCCCGGTGCCTACTCCGCATAAATACTACTTAAATGTTCTGAACGCAACCTAACCGTAACAGACCATCCAGCCAATGGACACGCCAAACGGCTGCATTAATTATGGTTTTAATCCTTTGGCGGTACAATCAGTACCGGAACCCTTGAATGATGGACCACGTGATCACTAACACTACCTAATATGGTTCTTCGGAAAGCCCCAAGTCCGCGATTTCCCAATACTATGCACGTGATGTTTTCGTCTTTGGCAACTTTGCAAATGGCCTCTCCCGGTGTACCCAGCTCAATTTTGCTTCTGCAAGGCAGCTAGAAATTAGAAAACGTAAGCCGATTAAACAAAACCTTAACTGAAAAAATAAGGGTATGCTTTGTTAATCCTTTTTGGCATCTTGTTAGTCTTAAATCTATAATTAAGATCACCGATGCTCGTTATATCAATCATTATTTTTATTCTTCAGCTTCTCTTCTTCTCAGTGGTCCGAAATTCTAAATCCTTGAATCTGATTGGCTATTAAATAGCGCGTGCTCCGGCGGTCCGGATTTCTCCTACCTAGACCCCTAATACGGTCTTGAGTACGGAGTATTTTTATTGTCCACGATATTACAACCAAAAATACTAGCATACATGCACAGTGATAGGCGACGAATCTTGCACGCAAATGTATTTTTTTTTTGTAGTAAAAATATTACCGATCAATACAGTTAACATCCCTTTCACTTCACTTGCATTACGTGGATTTCCACACTGGGTGAGTCAAATAACCCAACAAAGTTTGTGTTGCTTTTTGGAAGAGAGGGGGCTGGGGGAGGTCTCTTTACTTGGTCTATGGTCTCGTTACTTTCCACGCCTTACAGTTGAAAATGAAACGAAAACAGAAACCATTTTAATCGGGTCCGTTAGCTTAAGCTGGCCTAGCCACTATCAATGGCCTTTTATGTATCTAATGTATCATACAAAGCATTTAAGTGGTTGTAGTTTTTTTCAGTGTCGTAAAATTAGTTAACTCATCTGTATAACGGTACCTCAACTTTCTTGCATTTGTCTTCAAATTTACGAAGCATGCCTTTAGCTTGTTTATTCGCTGCTTTCAAAATGTTCTTCATTTCATCAACACGCATTTCAGATGCATCTAACATGAAACGAGGAGAATTAAATTATTACTGGAAATTAATCTTAAGTATTTAGCTGGCTTTTAAATGTATTTAAATGATTAGGTACGCTGTAGAAATAATCTATTTGCTGTTCAAGAATCGTAAGTGATGCAAGTATTGTAAGTCAGTTAATTGAGAATCGTAAAACCCAAGTAATCACTCTAAGCCAATTACAAAGGAGACAGGCAATACATACAGTGAACCAATCAAAACTCGAAGTAATTACGTGTTGCTGACGCAAAGCGCGGGAAAATGTGTGCGAACGCGTCACGATTGGTTTTAGTTTTACCTCTGATTGGATGAAAAAGTGGTGCGATGTTTTTAAGCCAATCATGTAGCGTAGTAATGCAAAACCAATTACTCTTTGACGCTTAATAAATGAAAACTGCTCTAGTTGTATTGTATAAGAAGTGTTGTAAGTAATGTAAAAAGTAACCATATTAGTATTTTAATTAGTGTCAGTAACAGAGTGTATTTCATAAAAAAGGAAGTAAATAAATCTTCTTTCAAAGTATTTCATAGATGCGTTAATATCACTGAAAAAGTTCAATAAAATGGCGCATTGAAAAGTACGGATAATCAGTTAACACAAGGTTTCTCAGCGACAATACAGTCATGGTGGTGCTAGTAAAATAAATAAAAATGTAGTATATCCTTCAACAGAAAATAGATAATAATGATACGACTTCAGCAACCAAAAAGTTGGGGCTGTACAATTCCCGACTTTGTTGCTATTTTTATAACATTTTTAAAGGAAGGACTGAGCTTTTTCAATAATTTTTTTTGTTTTGCACTTTATCTCAATGAGTTCTTTGAGAATCATGTACATTTTGTACCATGACAGGGAATTGAAATTTTGGCCTTAAGCACTGTGACGCCATTTTCCCGCCAAAAAACCGTTAAAAAAAAACAAAAACCGTACGATTGTTAAGATGTAAAAAGTTCGTCATCGTGCAAAGTTTGAGCTCCATGGGGAAAAACAGCTAAAAGTTTCTTTCGCCCGAGAGTGCCGCTTCAAGCGCTAAGCTGGCGCGGCGTGAATTTGGTTCTAATGACCAATAATAATATAATTCTTTTGCGGCGTTAACACTGGACAAGAAAAGTTAAGTCCTTATTTATTACGATTGTAACGCAACTTGAGCATAAGTGTTGCGTGACGACCAAAGTATCTGTTCTGAAGGAATGAATCTCACCTTCTGAATCATCGTCTGAGTACTGCGTAACGTGGTCAATCGAGTTGTATACATGTAGTAGGATAATCTCCTGTTTGTCTTGCCCATAGTTTTCTAGGTACCCTGTGGTGATAATTATATGCACATGAAAGGATGACATTACCGGTGTGTTCTTTAGATATAAAGGTCTAGGAAGATTATTCTATTTTATTGCAGTTCAAATACAAGCAGCTGTTACCAAATCTGTGAGAGGTCACGTAGAAACAAACTGCGGATTTTAATTGATCGAAACGAGCTTAATCATCAACAAATTAAAGCTGATATTGATCAACGAAGTAGGCAATGGGTAAACTCCGCGTAAGGCCAGTGGCCCAGGCAGCGGGTGTTTGAATTTGAGTGGCACGAACAAGTCAGCATTAAATTCGAAGGTACAACGGGTGGAGCGAGGCACAATGAGAGTTAAGTGTCTTCTCCGGGAACACAAAGCAGTTTTCCCCGACCAGGTGTTCGAACATTCCATTCAACGACCACTTAGCCACCGCGCCTCCACATGGATTACCAAAGGTTCCGTCTATTTCAAGTATGTGAACACAAGACTATACTCGACAAAGCTGGAATTAACCATAGCTGTTTGTGGAACGGGATAAATAGAATTACCATTATTGGTGTTTAGCAACTGTATGTTTGCTCCTGATTGAAACAGTAACGAGAGCAGCACAATAGCGCAATCTCGTCCCAGGCTCTTTCAGGCGTGTAGCTCCAAGATGGCGGCCGTCTGACAAGTACGTGACCTAAGGTGTTTCTAATCGTAAAAAAAATTGCTGCAATGTCAAAAAGTGTTGTGTTGTCTGAAAATGTCTGCTATGCGACAAAGTAAAAGAAAAGACGATCCTTATCAGACTTTGTCTTTTTATGTTTTTATCACGCTGTGAAATCTCTTTTTTGTGAAATTGACTTTCAGAACTTTTTCATTGAAATATTATCGTATCTATGAAAAAATCTCTCACTGAGGACTTGGCAGAAATAATTCAACGAGTTTGTAAACAACCTGAAATTTATGCTCTGTCTGCCAAATCCATTGTTATATCTCAAGAGAGGGAAAAAACAAAATAATAAAAAAACAGCTGTTCTCAGCTGCCATCATTTCACGGTATAGCCAAGACATCAAGGCTGGTATCAGAAATTTAAGTATGATTAATTTTTCTATTCCAAGTAGGATAACAAAGCCTAAAAAAAACTGAGATTTATATGCCTCTTACCAGTAATAACTGAGTTTAGAGATTACATTTTCGTTCGCATGTTTGATTCTACTGCTTTCCTGCTGTCAAGCTTCCGTTGTCAAATGATAAAGATAACTTGTGCTATCGGATGTCTCGATTTTTCGAGTTGTGGTTATCCACTTTTAAGTTGAGGTTGTGAATATTAAGTTCAGTTTAAGAAATGACCGCACTCCTTAACTCTCGTATACTCGTATACTTCTAGTTAATAACACCGAAGTACACGTAAATTAAATTTAACCACTTTTATTTAGAGACGCGTCTCAATAGGGGACTTCTGCAAGTTTAATTGGGAAACTGTCGCAGAGATAATATAATCTCACAGCGAAACAAAAGCTTTCAGTTTTTGGGTTTAACTTTGAGAAAATCGACTTTCAAGATATAAAAAAATTTCACTTGATTTACTGAAAACAATTCTTAGAATGATAAAGCTAAATTCTTTTATTGGGACGTTCATATCGTTCGCGAGCTAAACCGTGTTTTCAAAATAATAATTCTGTTAACTAGAATTCATTTATAACATCTCATGCTAAAGGCGGAAGTTTTTACAAATTATCTTGCAGATTTCATATTTCCTTTGAAGAATCTAACAACAGTGGATTTGAAATTCGTCCAATGAATTCTAGCTAATAAGGAGTGAGAGATGGATTATGAAAGATAAGAGTAAGTATGCTGTTTTTTCGAAATCTAAGATTGACTCTATGTCAAGCACGGGAAGTTTTTAATTTTGTGAAAATTTAAAGGCCAAAAATACTTTCGGATTTTAGAGACGATGGTCATCAGGTTGTACGCTTTTTTCAATCACTCAAAAATAAAACAGCCTCTTGTCTGAAGAAACAATGCCGCCATTTAAAGCTACCATGCACCTGGCAAAGAAAACTGAAAGACCGCAAAATTTGAACAACATAGTTCCGATTATTTCTTTTACAGCAAATCGCTATAATTATGTGTATTTTTGCACTCCTGCCCACGAAAAATTGCCTTAGTGTTTCTTGCTCATTCCAACCGTTGCTTTTAAACTGTTGTTTTTGCTTTTAAATTTGAGTGAAATCGTTGAACGGACTCTAGTTTTGGAAAGACGTGCAATATACTAACGACCGGCCAAACGCCACAGTGAAGTATTCAACTGCCGTAATATACTTACAGTCAAAAGCTCTCATGCAATGCTCCTTTTCGTCAATTGGCACTAATATTCTCTTAGTATGAGCCATAGAGTCAGTGGGTGAGTTTGAAATGGCTGGCTCTACCTCAGATGATAGATCGCTATATGTTGTGCGTATCGCCAAAGCCGGAAAAATCGTTAAATATTCACTGATCATCAATAAAACATGAGAAAAAGATATTCAAAGTAGATGGAAATAAGTGACGGGATATGAAAATTTCAACAGTTTTCACTATTGCTAATGAACACCATGACAAAAATAATAGTCCTCATTTTGTAGGTAAATATTTTGAATAGAGTAATATCGGGGAATTTAGTTCCAGTCGCCTGAAGCTTCATCAGACTTCATGATAATTTTTCAACCATCTGGACATTTTGTTTAGAAAAGGATGATATGACAACAGAAACAAAGCCAAGAGAACCAAAAAGCAATTTGCATCAGAATAACGCGATGGATAAAGCCAGTTGCATCAGATTATTTGATTGGTTGTCAGTTTTCGCTACACCAATATTTGGATTTGTTTTGTGATTCTATTCGAGAGTGTACGATTCAAGAAGGAGACCGATATTCAGGCAGGCAGGCCGTAGGTGACTGGTTACCACATATTCAAGACAAAAGCGTTTTAAAAGCGCGAATGTACAAGGCCCGTCATCGCTACGCAAAATAAATTTGAAAATGGCGTTTTACCCTAAAAACGCATCAAATCTCTTTGGTCCACACCACGCCGGGGAATTTGAAAACGGAGTTTTACTCTAAAACTGCAAGTTTAATTTTTTTTCCGTCCGACACTATGCCGGAAAAATCTGAAAATGCAACAATCACAGGGCATTTTGGATTCGTGCTTGAGAAAAACTCGCGCAGGGAAATCACACGATTATCGTGATTTACGAAAAGCTTAAATTTTATTACGCCGAGCCGACTTTTTCAACTGAACTTGCATAATCTGAAGAGCGTTTTCGAAAAGCTACATTTTCGTGACGGATTAGTGTGGACGCTAGGTCTAGTCGCGAGAATGTCGAAATGTATTATTGGTAATGTGGCTTACGGTAATGTGGCTTACGCGGGCTCACATCTCAATCATGTGCTACCCTAACTATTGCTACCAATAACAACAATCGGCACTGACGTGTACGTTTTAGTACGCTTGTGTGGAAACAGCTGTATACCACTCCTTATGAATATCACACCTCTTGACGCCGACCAGCTCATTTTTCTGCATTCATATTGTGTAAATAGGTACGCGCGTCATAAGCTTTATCTTAGACGCCACCTGTGCTGGCTTGTAACGCGTTGGTTTTCTTATTACCTCTTCTTGCTTGTAACCTGTATTTAGCGTTTTCTCCTTCATTAAGGCACTTGTTAATAAACTTGATAATGGCTGGCGGCCGCCTCCACAAACTGTTGTCTTTTTGCGTCCTTACTTATAATAGAAGCGTTTTCTATTCGGCTGAGCGAAGCGAAAGAGAATGGAAACTGTGTTTTCAAATATCTCCGGCGTAGTGTGAATGGGGAGTAAAAAAAAATAATTAATATTCTGCCCACAATTTGGCGAGCACATAAGCATGACCGGGAAGTTGAATGTTCTTCACTAAAAAGTTCTTTTCTGAATGCTTTTATGGTAACTTCGTCCTTATGCTTATTGGATCCGCAATGGACATTATTTAATTTATTTCATCACCTTTATAATGGTCTTTTCAATTTGAGTCAAAAATCAAAGTCTACATAATTAAACGTTTCCGATATGTAATGCAAAAATCACTTTTTCAGAAATGATAGGTTTCTTTCTGATCATTGGGGCCGAGAAAAATCTCGCGAGTTGCTTCATGAATACTACAGTACAACGGCCATTCATATTGGGCTAAGAAAGAATAGGTGGCCCCGTTTTTGCAACATTCTTAACGCTATAATGTAATTGATAAATATAATTGATAAATGATGTACCACTCGGCTCGAAAGCAGGTTGCACCTTTGCCATAAGATAATTAGTGAGTCGATGTTTTGAAAATGTTAACTTCGATCCTCCCCTTTTTGATGGAATCAATTTAACAAGAGATTCTAGTCTCTTGATTTGTAAAAGGTGCTTACTAGTTTGTAAATATTTGATATATGCAGGGTAAATAAACTTAATTCTTTTTCCCAACCAAATAATATGCACGAGTCAGTAGGGATGGCAGCAATCCTAGTTAGGTAATGCTTTTGAAAGCATGGTTGATAGCGAAAGAAAACTGTCTTTTCTCCGTTCCTTGTCAATTCAATACCATGAGAGAAAATCATGACATTTGACCCAAAACATTCGTACCTATGGTGCAGTGTCTTGAGATTGGTTGAACACTTAAATCGTGCTAAAAGTCTGTAACCAAGTAACCGATGAGAGGAACCACAGTGATCTCTTGACAGCCACGTCACTGGCACGAATGACCACCCAGAACGTGAGCGGCCCTGGATTTTAGCTCGGAGTTCAGTGCAACGGTGACCTTCTGCGGTTTGGAATTCGTGGGTTTAAATCCCAAGAAGGTCACAAGGTCCTCTATTCGGTGAAGTCTACATACGAAACAGTTTGCCTATCAGGCCGGAGCTTTTTCCAGCTTCTCAAACATGAAGCGTCTAGGAATATTTCTACTCCCCCTGGATGCGATGTTATTCCATCCCCAGTAATAAATTCGCCGGTACCCATTTATACACCTGGACGGAGAGAGGAACCGTGAGAGTAAATTGTCTTGCCCAAGAACAAAGGATCCGGCAAGGAGTCACCGGCCAGGGCCTGTTTCTCGAGAGCTCCAGAAACTTTTCGGGCCCGCAAAGCCATTTTTAGGTAATCTGTATCTAATAACAAAGAGGTGTGTGCGCCCAAAACCTATTGTGTAAATAGACCATCTCCTGATTTTAAGAATTCATGAAAAAACATCTCTGTAATCAAAAGATCTGAGATTTTGCTACGGCTTTCTGGGTCCGAAAACGTTTCGGGACCTTCGAGAAACGGGCTCTAGGGCTCGACCCCGGACCGCTTGATCAAGAGACGAACGTCACGTGATTAACCACGAGGCTGCCGCTCCTGTCATCCTCTATTAATCTACTTAGGATCAATGTCGTGGGGAACTCATTCAATACTGAATACTGTCGAGGTGATTAATCGAGTTTATTCCGTAACAACGTTCCACCCTGTTCTATAACCATTGCTTTCATATTCTACACGAGGGTGACTTCATCCCGTTCATTTCATTTTTACAATAGTGGTAGTTAAGAAGATATATTTTCACTGTCTTCGAAAAGTTTCTCATACCTAACAACATAAACCACACCAATAATCTAATTTTTTGTTACAAAAGTGCACATAATGTGTGTTTTAAGCATGTGTTCTTCGACATAACTAGAAAGTCTCAAAAAACAACGATACATAACAGACTGATTACTGAGCAAAGCAGCTTTATATTCTCTGTAATATTGCGGTAATTGCAAGCAAAATGGCTGCTTCTTTTGCCAGTAACTTCGTCTTTCTATGGAGGCAAGACTGATGACGCAGAATTAAGTTGGTTGATACTCCCTTTTCACTTCGTGCAAAGTATTTTGACACACGCTTATCACTGTCGTTAAATCTTTGTCTCCAAAAAATCGTCACTTCCACTTCTGTCACCAGGCGATAAGATAGCAACTGTACAAGCTGCGTTTCGTCTTCGCTTCGGTAATTCCGCCGGGTCATAGCATGGATGTGTCGAGGTCCTGTTTCGTTGATTATTCATGTCCTCATCTGAATGCTTACAACACGGTCCATTGCTAGTAGCTGGCTTTTTATGAGAGAAAGGAGACCCATTTTGCTTTAAATGGTTTTGTTTCCTGTCTATGCTAGGAGAAAGTTTATCCTTTGCAATGTCATTGTGCTGCACGTTATTTACATTTCCTTCCTGCGTCGAAAACCCGTTTGGAAGGTAGCTGCTTTGCAGTTTTTCACCTTCTTGAGGAACCGCGCACAAGAGAGAGTCAGAAAGAGATTTTCGTTTTTTTAGAGTATATTCCTGGGGAGACAAGTGACCGGTATCTAACTCTGCAGATGATTTGCTACTAGCGTCCGATGAAGGTCTCTTGAAATATGTTGAGTTAACAGCGCCATTCACCAGAACTTCTCCTCCGCCTGGGTCACTTTGCTTTGGCTTACCGCAATTGCTCCCTTCTATAAACCACTTTGCACGAATATTATCTTTTGAAAGACATCCAGAGGGAACGAGAGGATACGTTTCATTTTTCGGTGTTATTCCAGCTTGGTCGTCGCCATTTTGCATGGGCTGCCTACCCGGAATAGGTGTCTGATTTGGTGAGGCTGGAATTTCCTCCGACACTTGGCTGTTGCTGTTTAACTCCGCAGTGCCCTGTTCTGTACCTAACAACTGCTGTGACAACGGATCTCCTCCTTGCTGCAAATCTTCTTCCTCCTTTCCTGTCTCATCAGGGGGAGCTCTACGTGGTGCTAGTGTCCCGGATGTTCGGCGTGGCCTTCTTCTTGGAATTGCTTGAAAATTTGCACCCCTGTTACCCTCTGGTAGACCTGCATAGACAGGGGAAAAAAGGAACGTGTGACCCTCATTTCTTCTTGATTGAGTCTTTTGCATGCTCTAAATCTTTCCGCACAAGGAGCATGATAATCTGTTGATTATATATTCTGGAAGTTTGTCATCACTTCATTGAGAGAGGCAGTTGTAAATATATAACTAATGAAATAGTTTGACGAGTGTTCTAAAGTTTTGCACGGGCGACATACATGTCCATATTTCCTAACAATGCTTGTTGCTGAATCCTTTGCTGAAAAGTCATGTGATTGCTCAACTTAACCATTCAACCGGTTGCAATCAGAAAATATCGCGAAAATAAATTCTAAAATTACGCATGCAAAAGAAAAAAGTTCAGTAGCATTGTGGTTTCAAAATAATAATTCTAAAGGAAGAGCGAACAGAATTCTGAAAAGTTGCAATCAGATGAAAATATATCGTGTAAGTGCGCTATCGATTCAATATGACTGTATTTTCTCCTACCTCTTGGACATAACTGAGGGCTTGGCTTCAGTAGGGGAGATGAGACACTCCTCTCCTCATCCTCTTCCGCGAGAAGATCATCATGCGAGTCATTAACAGTTCTGACTGTGGCTCTACGAAGTTCCAATAATGGACTGTGAGGCATCGAAGATCTGAGTGACGTACGTTCGGTGACACAGCTTATTTCTGCATCAAGGTGGTTTGGTACAGCGGTAGACTTTTTCTTTCTGCGGGAACTCAGCTCCTGATGTTTTGTCAACAAGCCCGGGACACCCCCAAGAACCAATCGGTGTTGCTTCACTGGCAGCTTGAGCCTAGCTTGCGCGTGAGCATAATACAAGCTGAAGTTGCTGCCGATGACCGAGATCGGCAGAGCGACGATCAGCACGCCACAAACTGCGCAAGCTCCTCCAATGATTTTTCCCGGCCAAGTTTGCGGAGTGAGATCACCGTAACCCACCGTCGTCATGGTGATAAGGCACCACCAGAAGGATTGTGGGACCGAGTTGAATACCGAATTGTTATCGATCATTATTTCAATGTAGTATACGATGCTTGAAAACATCACCACAGGTATCAACAGGATAAGAAGGAGGAGGACCAGCTCGTGCGAACTGGCCTTCAGTGTGTGGATCATAATCTGTAGTCCGTAAGACAACTTCACGAACCTAAAATGAAACAATCCGTCTATTTGAACATAAAGTAGTGACCCTTAAGTTTTGTTTTGAATTAATTAAGCTTTGTTACAAACATGTAAGTTGCAACAGTCACGTAGTGGATGAACAACAGTGCATTGCAAAAGTTAGTTTTATATAGAGCATAAAAATTTATCAAAATAAGAAAAACTATGTGATAGCTCTCAATAGATTAGTGCCACTTAAAGTAATGTAAATATTATATATATATATATATTTATATATTACTTTAGATGAGTTTCACACTGATAAATCCAGAATAGTGCTCAACAATGCTGGAGCGGTAATAACAATGTTTTTCTACTCAATATCGTTTCATATGGGCTTTAATACAGGTCTGTTTCGTAGACCAACAAAGAGTTGATCCACTCATCAGTTAAATTCCATATACACTGTAGTCGCTAGGGATTAAATACATCGGCAGCATGATCGTTACAAAATTCAAACAACAATAGTAATATACATGTGTGAGTTTATGATTGGTCATTGAGGATGCGATTGAATTTAAGGGGAAACTTGCGCCTGTGCCTGCAAGTTGATACAAGCTCATTACGTCTGTAAACAGACCTGTATTAAAGCCCATATGAAACGATATTGAGTAGAAAAACATTGTTATATTTATATATTATATATGCTGTTTTACTGTCGTGGTTAAGTCGGCGTGGGTGTTATAATACGCGTTCGTAATTCCAAATCGGCCTCGCGCTGCGCCTGCGCGTTCGTCCGATTTTGAGACTACCCGCCCAGTTACTCCCTGAATTGCATTTCGGTCGGTCCAATTACTATTACTTATTATCAACATACCTGAATAATCGCAGCACTCGAATAACCAAGAACATCTTCACTTTGTCGTCATCCGACACTTGTGATACATAAAATGGTAAAATAGATATCAAATCTATCCAGTTCATTGGCCTCTTGAAGAAGAGCAGTTTTGTGGGACAGAAGACCAATCTCATTAGAAACTCCAGGGTGAAAAAGCTGCTGCAGACAAGTTCTAGAAGGCTTAACCAATAGGGGCTGCCCATGATAGTTTCTTCTGTGCGAATTCCCGGTAATGTGGAGACACAAAATGCTGCAATTGACAAGCTGATGAAGAAACACGAGAGGTATGACACGACCTGTAAATGAAAATGAGAGACTGTTACCAATTAGGTTACTCAGTTAATCTCAAACCGTAGTAAAACCAAAACCAAAATAATTGCCTCAATGAAAACTAAATGGGCGATTACTATTTATCGGTGAAATCATTTATAAAACTGACTTGAATATGTGACTCGTAACTGAGATAGGAATCCAATTACATGAGAACTATTTGGTGTCGAAATTCCTGCAGTTCCCACACGAAGTAATTTCGCAATACTTTTACCCCAAAAAATGTTCACAGAAACCAGTCAAAATACAAATGAAAGTGAATTGGCTCTGCATGTTCAGTCTTCGACTCTCACTCCTCCTCTCCTCCTCTCCACCTCGTGCACGGAATGTGCGCGGTAAGGTCGCGCACTGGCACGACTGTAGCTTATGAATGAATTACAATACCATGCCCAATAATAAGTTACATACAATAAACTACTTCAATACACTAATTGAAAAGGGCTCAATTACAATACGTACTTACAGCAAACTACTCACAACAGAACACTCACTTACGATGCGTTTATTACAATTAGCTACTCACAGTACGTCACATACAATAAACCAATTAATGTAAGTATGTAATGCATAGAACATTCTAAGGGTTTAACTTATAAAACGTTAACTCCTCGAATTTTGAGAATCAATTGCTCTAAACACGTTTAAGGGATATTAAGTTTATTTTATGAAGGCTCTATTACTGGCAGGTTTATGATAATGTTGCAGGTTTTCGTTTTAATAAGTAACAAACCGGAGACTGTTTCCAGCGGTTTCGTATGTCACCTTAAATTTTCAAACATTTAAGGTGGCTCTGACCCCGCTCCACAAATTTTCAAACATTGCTAGGAGTTGTCTCTAAACTTGCTTGTAACGTCTGGACAACAAAAAACAGATGAGACCAAATACGTGCGTGAGCAGGTAAAGCTGAATTAAAGGATTTTTGCAACAGGTTATACTGTTGCTATGGTAACCTGTTCTGTAAAGAAAGGATGTCCACAACGCTTTTACCAGTAACTAAAATTTTGTTTAGTAGAATTACCTGACGGAGCGTAACAGTATTGATCTATCAAGGTATGAGGGGTGGAAAGAGGTTGGAACTGTTGCCAGTCACCTTTAAAGAGCTAGAGTTTGTGCATCTTGATTTATCATTTTCGTCGTTTGCAATCCGTGTTAATGTTCTCCATCCTTGACTGATCGTTGTTGCTGTAGGGTTTTTACTATTTCTTTGGTGCTTTCAGTCTAACTTACTAATCAACTATTTTCAGGTTGTTCAGTATTTAAACGTAATTTTGTAAGTGGGAAAATAACTGAAAACCCTTGTCTGAGCTCCTAGTTTTGCCGCGCAGTTTGGAGAAGTAGATACTGTTTCTGGCACTAAAAGTTAACCCAAACAGTTTCTAAAATGAATACACGATGTAATTCAACGATGTGCCATACTCCCGGTTGGGAGCCGCAGTGTAAGCAAACTACTGCTTTGTGCTTGGTGATTTGTTTAATTTACGAGCCGAGTTCTTGGGCAAGCGGACACTTTACACTCACAGTGCCTCTCTCCAGGTGCATGAATGGGTACCGAGAAACGCAAGGCTGAGGGTAACCCTGCGATGGACTAGCATCCCATCCAGGGGGGATTTAGAATACTCCTAATCGCTTCATGCTACAGAAACCGAGATAAGCTCCGGCCGGATGGGCCACACATAAAAGATCTTTTTCTAAACATGCGAAACACATTTCTGATTGGCCATATGCAAAATATTTCTTGTCTGGTTTTGGCCACCCCTTGTGACCTGTACATAGCATGCTAAGGAGCAAGAGCAACACTACATGGAGCTATGAAGCAATTTGAATTGGGGCGATATTCACAAAGATTTTCAGTACAAAAGTGCTTCGATTGGTAACTTTTAATAGTTATTCCGGGATTATCCTTTTCGCCAGTCGTTACAATGCTTTGCTCTACCGTCAAACATTAAAATACAATGAATAAAGTTACTCTAGCTCGGCGTCTGCAAGTTTAGTAAATGGGCGGATAGCTCTCGACTCCACTGCTGCGCTCTCTCGCACTTCCGGGTTTGTCTTTCGCCGCGTTAAAAATTAAAATAACAATAAAACTAGAAATGAACTATCCTAGCGAATTTAATATTTACTGGAGGAAAGTAAAATCTTAACGAAAAGCCCTGCTTTTGACAAAACATCTGCCAAAATTCGGTGTTTCACAATATCGATTTAGGGAATCACTGATTCGTTTAAATGGGGTGACTGGAATTAATGTTTCAACGAAATAATATGGTAGTTCGTGCTTTAAGAAAAGTAAGAACTTTGAACTGAGCTAAATTGTTTGGTCATTTTAATTTGGTGTATTTTGTTTTTTTTAATGATGCTGCATTCATCCAAAACCAATTGAAATGTACAATTAACGCACAGAGCATGTTGCAGAAACGCTGTCGGGTTTGCCTTCCATCCTGCCAATGACGCCTGAGAGAAAAGCTTGTGTTGATGATTGTTTTTGGACTCTTTTGTGGTTAATTGCGACTAATCTTTGCACGAAATTGAAGTAAAAGCAGAAAGGGACTCAAAAACAGTTTTCTCTGGAATAGAAATATGCCATAAAATAAAAAATGCACGCTGTACCTTGTTAAAAGAAACATAACAGCAAATATTGAAAACTTCCAGTATTAAAAATGAACTATTCATTTCGGTTACACTCGAAGCCATTTTCTTGCAATTGTTAAAAACACTAGCTCAAAACACTACCTAAAATTTTAAAAAAATATAAAATTTACTTCTTCTACGGTTTTTTCGAGGAAGGGAAAAGTTACTTCTTCCTTGCATTGATTGAGTTTTCGTGTAAAAAACCAGCAACGTGATTAAACGAAAACAGTAATTTTCTGAACTGAAAGCACTAAATTTTAGCCTAGTTAATAGCCTGAACAAAAGATCGCTAAGCGTTGTGGTCTCAATGAAAATAAACCAACACAATGCAATTAATAGCCTCAATTATTTTTAGTGACGTCGAAGGACACCGGTCGAACCAAGTACTCTGATTGGTCACTGAATATGATTGTTAATTAGTGCAACATCCGCCATGTCGCGATACTTCGTTCGCTTCGCTTTTCGAGCAACAAATCGACTGTCGAAAAATTAATAGCAGATCTTGTGAAAGTAGCTCGTTTAATGTTCATTATTTAAAACTGATTAATGAATTTTTCAGTGCAGTTTTTTCAAGTATTTTCTTGTGTATTCATGTGAGTAAAAAAATCCTGTTTTAATGTGCATATGTTCGCTCCGTGACCCAAAATGGTACAATATTTACACTTATAATCCAGCGCTTTCGTTCTTTTATTTCCGTGTTTTTCCTCAAAATTAAAAAGAGGAAAAATCATTCGCAACTTAGAATTTTTTTAGTAAAAGTTCATCGTACGAAGCAAGTTGATTTCTTGTTAGTTTATGTTCAAAATCAGTCTCAAAAGGCGCAAGACATAATGTTTGTTCATTTCCACCGTCTAAATGTAGTTTTCAAGTTTTAGTCATAGTATTTTCACTGCTCCACCGCAAAGCATGTGAATATCTAAACTCTTAAGTGATTCACGCTGTTTATGAATCAGTAAATTTTCTTTAAAAGAATCCTTTTTTGAAACTGACTGCTCAAAATACGAGCTGCTGTCCACACTATGCGACCCACAGTCATCCGACGCGCGTAAACTCAAAATTAAACTAAGAAAAAGACAAAGGTTTTATAAGGACATTTAATGTTGCTTTCCGTATTTTTCACCTACTCTGTATTCCCTGAACCGAAAAAGGTTCAGTGTAGGGACTGGAACAGCTGAAGTTATTTGATAGGGTGGAAATGAAACAATCTGAGACAAATCTGCGATCTAAGATTGATCTTTGTGCGCTAAATTGTGTGGTATCCGCTCTGAATCCGTGGAAATGGCCTGCGGCAAGCCGTTTTAGCGAAGGAGATACTATAATTTTTTTTTTCCATTTGCAATGCAGAAAAAAACAGGTTCAAATTAAATTGAATTTTCTATCAGTGACACATCTTCATTTCTCTGAGGAGTCTTGGTGGTTTTCTTTGTTACAGGGAAACCACTAAACAAACGTTATTTTGCCGCAAAAAGACAACTGCACTGTTTTAACAAATACTAGTTTCCTACCTTCGCTAGCTTCGACGAATGTGGTTCATCCATAATATTCCAAATTTTCGGCTGTATCCTTTTCCAAAAATTATCTTTCTTTTCATTGAGTCCAGAGATGTCAGACGAGGAGCGCTCAAGGTCATTTCGTTTGAGGTCCTCGAACCCGGGACCCACAAAAGCTTTTAGATTTTCCTCCGCTTCGCGATGTTTCGTGTAAATCGCCCAACAGCACGGTTCCATTTGTTTTTCGTCAATTCCCCAGAAACATAGCTCTTCCTCGAACATCGGCCCGCACATATCTGTTGGATAATGCAGTTTTCCAGTGCGGTAATAGTTCAAAATTTGCGTAAACGCTCCCGGATGGCGATCGTAAAAATACTCCAGTTTGCCTTCAGTCGAATGGTTCTCGGCGATCCAATAAAGTCGTGTATCCGGAATATTCTTTAGTGTGGACATGTGCGTTTCATGGCGAAATCCCCCGACATTTATCCAGATACGAGATTTGTCAAGCTGCGATGTTCCTTCAAAATCCATATTGAAAACACTTTTCTCTTTAACAGTTAGCGGTTTCGCGCGATGTGGATGAAGTACCACAACAAGGGCCGCGGGTTTCTTGTCTGTAAATATCTGATTTTTCTCCGCGTTGATTTAAAATCCAATCGACGTCGTTGAAACCTTGTCTTCAGCTCTTGACAGCGATCAGTTGATATCTAGTGCGTTTTTGTGCGCACACCCTGTGGGACATAAGATTAAAAACATCACTTTCATGGCGGTTTTATTTGCACTGGACGCCGAGAGCAGGTGATATTAGGGTAAGCACTAGAGTAGATGCTCACCTTGATAATTTCATTAGCAACGAGAGATTTGAAAAGGAAGCTTTGAAGAGATCGAACTCCTTCCAAAATCCTTTCGTTACTGCGCAACTGAGGCGAAACAACACCGCCGAGTATTTTTTTTTTTGACCAACAGTTTTGATTGTGCGTTTTTTTTTCTTCAATCGACAATTCAAATGGATCCACTACCGCGCAAATATTGGATCGAAGAAATGGTTCTTAGACAATGCATTGTTTACAAATTGCTACTAAAGAATCAAAACCAGTCGAAAACCCGACTGCTCGTATTATCAGGCCTGATAAATTTCCACATAAAAGCAAATGTTTGGCATTACCCAACCAAAAAACACCCAGCGATGGAATAATGAGTGACACAATGACAAAATGTAATCTATTCAAATATGCTTTACAATACCTTTTAGCCGACTTTTTCTTAAACTGGCCGAAACACCCTTTCCTGTTGTAGATATAAATTCTCTTTTTGGGAATAACCGATGGTAACCGCGCGTCCGCCCTTTACAGAAGTAAACTAAAGGCTTAAAAATGTCGAACTTTGAGACATCTGCGAACTAAAAAATTAAAATATACGAAAATCTCCTCGGCTTAGAGTTGCAAAAACATTGATGTGTTCCGAACTGTGCTAATTGAGTGGCATGCTTAGAAGCAAATGTTACGGCCATTGAGTTTATCCACTAAAACTCCGTAATGGCCTCGCATATTTTAACCGAACATTTTAATCTGGCTTTTAGTCCGCATACACTATGTAAAATATTTTTTGAATACACTTACTAGTTTTCTTCGATTATTTACCAAAAAAAACGCGTAGAGAAATTAATTAGATATATTCATACCATTATAAAACTGCACAAATTGACGCAAATTGTGTTGGGAAGGAACTCGCAGCAACAAAGAACTGGATGAATAAGATTAACAGGAATTTGAAAAGGCTTTACGATGAATTAGAAATTCGCTATTAATTAAGGAACTGCTAAGGGTAAAAGTGTACAGCTTCGGCAATGGAAACGGCGTCATTAAATATGAAGGCGATTTATCCATGCAATTACGCAACACATTGCCTTAACTAAAGATAAAGAGAAACCCTACTCTCCTTTGGCCACATCAGCGAAGCAAAATCCAGTGATGTGATAATTTAAAGTTTGTGGATTAAAATGACCCATTAGCTGAAGGTAGAAAGGAAACAGAAGACGTCAAAAAAACAGATGAATTACATTGAGTGCACATTTCAGGAACAAAGTCAAAAAACTGAATGTGTCGAAAAATTCAGAGGACACGACGAATTTTTATTTCCTCTTCTCGTCGTAGGAAATTAAAAGCCTTCTTAAAATGCTGGTGAGCACGTCTTCTGAATAAAAGCCTCTTTGTTTATCTCATGAAAGGTAGCCTGGAGAGAAATGATCATCTAATTGATTTTTTTAAAACGAGATCATGAATTTAACGAATATTTTAAACGTTTTAGGCTGATCAGACAGATATCGCTAGATACCGATCCAATATTTTTGTGTATCTGTTTTATGGAAATTATTAATCGTTCTTAAGCAGATGGTTTAAACAAAATAATAAAAAATATTACGATTATTCACCAGGTTTCATTTCTTATCTCATATGTACATTACCTTCGAATTTGGTATCAGCACAAGTCTCGGAAAAAAATTGTCACTTCCAGTCAGTGATATCTCTTCAATGACCTCCACGCACCGCCAGAATTCAAAAGGGTTCTGTTTCTACTTTAAACGTTATCAAAGCGATTCAGTATACTTCTATTTGCAATTCACTGTTTTGATAAAAAAGCTTCACCATGCTAAGTAAATTAATGATACGTGTCCTCATTATTCAAGGGTCAAAGTTACGCCAGGGGAAGTTGGTGACGTGAAAAGACTGTAGTGTGTGTTTTTTGAAAGATTGCTAGACCTTTTTCGTTTACGTTTGCAGGGAATTTTCTATTGGCCTTTAAAGCCTTGGTGACATTGTTTATTTTTTAGGCTTCCTGAAAGGGTTAAATTGTTCATAATATTATCAGTGTCCTATTATTTTGTGGCTGCTGGGAAATCACTCGATTGGTCAGTTCACTGCCCCGACGGAAATACGTTTCGTTGCACAAGTAACATCACAGTGCACGGGAAACGTTTTACGTGCTTTTAATATTAATGCCATTACAAACCTCAATTTCAATTGACCTTGGCGAAGAAATCAGCATAAAACTTTTCTGTACTTAATCTATTCAAGACGATAGCAATAAATTGAGAGAAATAAGGGGTTTGGCTGATTTTTTTCTTAATCATAAAAAATGGAACAATACACTTCTCAGTATAGGGAAACAATAGTGAAGTGAAAGCTAGGCTTCGTGTCTTATCTCCTCGCTTTAGGCCCTACGCAAATTGCTATGATTTTTGTAAGTCGCTGCTAAAATGTTGCATCAACTCACTGACACGAAAAATATTACCTCATTAATTTTTCCTCCATCCCACCTCCCCCAAAAAAAACAAAAAAAAGGAATAAATAAAATCTTGCAATCTAATTCAGGTATTTTGTAATTGCTTTCCTAATTTTGCCTGTCATATTCCTTGTTAAAAAAAAGCGAACGGACACGAAAGTATATCAACTGACAGAGACAGTACTAATTAATTAAATTTTGAATCTATTGTTTGTCGTGCAAAAGCGCAGTAGTTGGCATGGGTAGATTTTAGACGTTTGAAACATTCTTGCATAAATAAAGAAATAAATAAATAAATTAGCTTTCTACATTTCAGTTAATTCTCTTCCACTTAAAACAATCAAATGTGGACTGACTTTAATTTATAAAAATCGGTGCTTGGAGACTAAAGATGCAATCTTGTTTGATAAACAGAGCTCATATCATTAAAATCAACTTGACAATCTTTGAGTGAAACAGGATACCTATTTGCCTATTGTTTGCGTCTTACACCTGTGTTGCCACCCAAAGAAAAATGGAACCGACCCCTTGTTGTCAATATTTGAGGCCGTTTCATAGCAACAAAAAGACAAGATAATGCTCTAAGAAATCACAAGTTCCCAGGTTCTCAGATAAGGAACCACTTGATAGTCTTAAATGGCAAAACAAGTTTCGGATATAACAGGTTAAATTTTTTTATAAGATTAAAGTTCAATGAAAATGAACAACAATCTAAGTGGCAGCTCAACAATGAAACAAATGAAGAAAGAACGCAAATAAATGAAAAAGAAATATCACAAATAACTTCCATCTGACATATTCCCCCGTTAAATTTCCGCGTTTCTCTTATTTAATAATTCTGCGTTAATTTATTCCACTTGCTGTAATCAACAGCCCCTTTGTTCAGCAAAGCATTGCCTGTATTTACGCCAAAATGATTTTAAAGGTAACCCACTTAGGCAAAGAAGGTTGCCGCACTAATCGCAAACGAAAACTTCAATGGATTTTGGCAAAGGACTCATTAAGTGGCTTTTTGAGTGGTTAGCGGTTAAGCTGTCTTCAAGTTTGAAAAGTGCAGATAATCCTTTTGAAAGGTTTAAAAATCTGTTTTTAGCAACATCTGTTGCAATTGGCAGAAGATTAAGAGCTGTTTACCTAGAGTAGTTTACACGAAATCTTAAAAACGGGCCCTTTGAAACCAGTTTATTTTATAGACAGGATTGTTTTGCTGAAAACTAAAACATTTGTTGAATCCATAAATCCCTACATCAGGGACTCGTGTTTTATGTATTTTCTGTATTGGTAAAAAACGTCACAATTCCGGCTGTTTCAAACTTGCTTTGTTGTTCGAAATAATTGCGGCTGCTTGTAAATGTGTTTTTGTTGAGCGACAACAAAGAAAATTGTGTTTTCTGAGAAGACAAGAACGCGAAAAAAACGAAAAATTATGTAAAAGTGGCCAGGTCAATATTTCACTCTGCGCTCACTCGTGATAGGACCATGGTTTTCGCGTTCATGGCATACTACAAACGATAGTTTCAGGTTAGAGGTTTGATGTTTGACTCTAATGGTCTCTACCAGGTTATCTACAAAAACATGAAAGAATAATTTCACTAGTAAAGAGACCGACCACGCATGGAATTTCCAGACAACAGCAGTGTTCGTTTTTTTTTTCAGTTTTCTTTCACTCCTTCGGTTAAACTTTCATCTAAACATGTACGAAAAGGGCTGGTTTACATGATTTGTTTATCGGTACGCAGCCTAAACAGAAATTCAGGATAAAAATATTCAGGTAGATCACCTGCGAGGTGAAAACCAACATCTCGCCGGCCCCTCGTACATGCTGAGAACTCCGAATGTGATCGCAGAGCTTTGTCACGGTTTGCCATTTGAGGTTTCTGCCGAAAACCGTAGTGTTAGATGTCACTTTTGATCTTCCCACCCGAACATAAAAATCTTCTGGCCAACATGTAATATCTTTTATATCTGCCCCAAGGGTTCAACTTAAGGACGTTCGTGCGAAAATTTTCTACTCGATAGATTTTTTTTAAACTTCCACTGCGAAGAGATAATGACTTACTTGTTTCAGACGTGGCAGGTGAATTTCGTGCGCAGTAAGGATGCGCAGAAACAATTAGCGCGAACGTCCTTAAATGTTCTAGCTGATGCTTTAAATTTCTCTCTAGGGTAAACTCGCACCAATTCCATATAAGGTAATAAAATCATCCATATAAGGTAATATAATCATCCATATAAGGTAATATAATTATCCATACAAGGTAATATAATCATCCATATAAGGTAATATAATCATCCATATAAGGTAATATAATCATCCATATAAGGTAATATAATCAAAAATAATGTTTGTCGCATCTGCCCTGTTATTATGCGGATGAGAATCAATCCGTGATAGAAATTTTTTTTTTCTTTTTGGTAGTCGCAAATTATAACACAAGTTGTTATTGGCTATAGGTAATTACATTGTAGCCAATGGTAGCTCCTGTTGTTTTTCCGGCTATACAGATTCAAGGTTGGTTTTGTCGCCACAAGGAAGGCTTCATGTGGTGAGCTTTGAGACTGCTTCACAAGATACACAAACCCTTAACTTGTCGCAAAATATGAGCAAATTTTATGCGTAACAAGTTGGGAGTAAGATGAACGAGCAGCAAAGTCAAAATTTTTTGCTCAAAGCTTAGTTAGATCCGCTCTCTACTATTCGCAACAAATTGAAGTTGAACACACAAGGTGAGAAACTCGAAACATCAGCCAAGTTGAGAGTTTTTGTATCGAATACATCGTCGCTCACTTCAGTTAAAGCGGCGATATACGAGATACGGGTTTTTTGTTTCTCGTACTTCGCCGTCTTCAGTTAGAACACAGTGCAAGATTTTTTTTTTGTTTTGTAGTGCACGTTAGGTAGACTGATGTGTTGAAAGAAAATTTGAAGGTGTAATAAAGAACCATCAAAATAACCTCTTGTTTAGTTATTATAAACTTGGATGTCGGTCGTTTGAGCTTAATTTATTTTTGCATTGCATTGAGATTTAAACCTGAAGAAGCTTTTCGAACGCTTGAGGAAGGACTTTTTGTTTGCCCTGCAACTTATTGATCTAACCAAATGTACCAAATGTATGTTCTTTACGCTTCGAAATTAGACATCAACGTCTTAAGAAAATTGTATTAATTCATAAGAACGAGCAAAGCCCTGCATAGCAAGCCTAACGAGAACTGTACGGCTCGTAGAAAATATCGAGTAACATCCGCAGTAAGCTGTTCAGAATAATACAAAACAATATTTTGATTCAGGAGAATTCATGTGTTCTAATCCGATTCAGCGACAGTACACGTATGCAAATAGCGTTCGGAAAATTCCTATTTATTTAATTTCTTTTCTCACCTAAAAGGAGTGTGTTTGTTTGCTCAAGGTCGTTTTATCTACTTCTGAATTAAAAGGCGTTTCTTATCCAGTATAAGTGCTGTATTGAAACGGAGATTTTCAAGATGTTCATTCCAAGAATTTGCTGGCTTTACAGCAATTGTTGACAATTGGCAATTGAGGCGTCAAGGGAATTATTTGAATTGTTCTCATTACGTGGTTCTTATCAAACCAAGACGCCACAGGTCATCAGGAGTTTTTTTTATATGTAAGAAGTTCCCTTCATTTTTGTATTTACTTTCTTTGTTTCCTGATATTTTAAGACCGTGTGACCGCAAGTTTGTTTTGCGCTTCTGAGCACGTGCAAGGTGTCGCAGAAGTGTACAGTAAATGTCACCGTAGCAAGGAAAAGGGAACTCTCACAAACGTCAAATCATTGTTTGCGGGGGGGTGGAGATTTTCCCCAAAACATCTTTGCACAAAAAATGCTCTTTATATCAATAAAAGCCTTCAAAAAATGTTACTCGCTTTTTAAAGCGCTGTGAGTCTGTCCATAATAGAAATTTTCAGCTTAACTAGTCACGAGTCAACTCAGCCCAATCGAAAAACAATCATAACAACTAAGGTTTTATCTTTCCTGTAGAAAAGAACATTCATCATTTTGAATTTATTTCGTTTACGGGCCTCACTCTTCGAACAGAGACCACTAATAATCATTGCAAGCTTAAAAAAAAAAAAAAAACATCTGCGTTAAGGTCTCTAGGCGTCTTGTTGATTATAAACTGAGTCAGTAACTTGTGGAAGTAGCTTTATATTATGGATTCATGTCTACTTCGATAATGTCGAGACGAGTACAAACGCATTATAAAAGCATTTAAAGGACCCTAATTTGTTTAAACAATAGAAACGGCAAAAGAAAACTATAACTTTGAATTATGTTTTTTTTAAGACCCGAAATGAAACTGATCAGCACAGAACACAGACTGATAAGAATCATTTAACGAAAGCTCGTGCCGAGAAACCCTAATTACTTACGTTAAGTGCTGAAAATATATTCTGGAAACACAGTCAGTTCTAAAAAAAAGTCAAATTAGTGAAAAAATAACGCATAATGCAACAGCGATAAAACAGAAACTTACAAAACCAATAAGAATCTGCGAGGTTTAAGAAGCCGGTGAAATTTTCTTATTTGGTACCTTATTGACATGACCATTAGAACAGCGAGGTTTGGAATATTGGTACAGACTGTGTAATAGGGGTTTAATATGTATATTATCATATGAAAGGTCTTTACAAAGCACCAACAATGGCTCGACCAAATTCACCGTTCCAAATTCAGAAGAGCTATACATAAGATTAAAAAAGGCACGATTGTCGAGCTGTATTTATTAACTATCGTTGATTGATGGACATGTTTCCTTTTTTCGTTCAGTAGAGTCCAGCAACTGAGACATAATAATAATTTAGGGTAAAGAAAAAAATTAGATCATTTTCAATATTGTTGGCTATGAAATATTCATTCATTTCAGTCTGTCTGGCGGAAAATTATGTAAAATATCTGAAATAATAGCATTGAAACAATTGGCAATTTACATATTACTCTTGTCTACGGCTCGTGCGAAATACAAACTGAATATACTACTTTAGAGAAATTTTCCGCCGGGCTTAAGCGTTTCTGCAAGAAAAAAACACCTTAACCTTGTTAATTAAAGGATCGCTATTCTAACAGCTAAGCTCTTTTGAAATAAAGCCATCCGATAGTTTTGGAATAAATTTTACATCCATCTGCTTGACTCATTAAAATTTTTGAAGCTATAATTAACACTGGAAATAAAATTGATTTAAACCGTATACATTTAGTTCTGGAAGCCAAAGAGGGTTTCTAAGAGTTTTTTTTTCTTCACACTTTTCCATTTTTTAGTAAGAAGTCTTGAAGAAGCGATTTTGAAATTTGATAACACACTAATGCGCCACAAGTTCCCTAATGACTTGACTGCAAACTGTTTAAGCTATTTTACCTTACTAATAATAATCTTTTTCTATGATGTCTTGTATACTGGCGTTTTTTGAAAAATATATTAATAAAAAATATTCTCGGATGTGTGAATTTTAATAAACGAGTGCTCTAAAATGTTTGAATGGACGAACTGAAAATTTTGTCCAAAATTGTGTACCGTTGTTTCTATGATACTCGAGGTGCTAGTTTTTGAACTACAATGGTGAGGCAAACAATATTTGAAAACGCATAATGTTAAAAGACTTGAACTTCGCCATTTGCTAAACAGATATAGACAGCTTTCTTTTTTTCTAAACCAAGAACTCTTGGCCTTCTATGACGTTGATTACGATCAATTTTTTTCAAGGTTTCTTCTAAATAAATAGATGTTATATCTTTTTCAAATAGAACAAAATGATGCTTTCGATAATTCGTCCAATATCTTCTCATGAATAACGAAAATCGGTCAGAAAGCGATTGCAGTCAGATCACGATCAAGAAGAACTACTGACTTACCATTTCCGTTTTTCTGCCTTTCTAAATATCCCGATTCTTCTATTTTCCAGAATATGGCTAAATAATAACAACGAGCTTGTTATATTATATCCACGGTTAGAGCTGGCAACTCTTGCAATGGGTATTATCAGCTTGCGATATTTTCAACATTGAAGTCTTTGTCATTATAACATGGCGGCCGGTGCAACTGACGGGCAAACTTGTCGAGGTGATTTGAATTTGAATAGAGGCCCTCTACTCTGCTAATTGATCGTCAATATTCTGACAGTTAATACCTTGTGCAGACTTTAATATGTCCCAGGAGTCCATCCATAATGTACTGTCGACAGACTGTGCAATTGCAATGAAAGAAAGAAACCGCAATGTTACGACACTAAGAGTTCATTTTGGACAAAAAGAACTGTGGTATACGAAATTAACAGAATCGAAAGTTGTTTTATAATCTATGCATAATTCGTTTAAAGGACAGGTGCAGTCTACGGGTAATATTATGCAAAAATATTACACGAAGATTTGTTTGAAAATATAACGGACTGCAAGGTTTCAGTGGGTAAGTATTGATTCCGTGACATTTCTTTAATCAAGCGGGTTTGTTAGCCATTCGGATGGGCTTATAAGAGAAATTTTAGCAAAAGCAACACTGACATTCCAAAGTCGGGTAAATTACCCCCAGGATGTGTTTAAACACTTAACTCTGTAAGAGACAGATGTCGATAATTGTTTTAATTATTTTCTGCTGGCAAGTGAAATTTAAAGTGTTTTAATTTATTGTGTTTATTTTCACTGATGCTCTAGGGCAAAAATTCGAGAATATCCTCACTAGGTCTTCAAAATACGGAAAGAATTATTTAAAGCGAGACAGGATGTTCTACCTTTACGGTACTGTGGTGCAACTTAAACCTTGCCCTGCTCTCAGTTATAGGTATCCCTGTGACATGTCTTAGTCGCCTAATAAGTGGATTTGTCTAGGAAAAATATAAAAAACCGCTCGCCAGTTTCCAAACAGGAAGACATTTGGGGCGAGTTTTATCTCGCAGTCGCTTGTGAGATCCTTACTCGAGACAATAGTTACGGCGTTTCGGCGTTTGCTCCAGTTTTCTTCTCGTTTCTAAATTAAAGCGGCGAATGAAGCAAGCAATGAATTTCAAGAGTCAAACATTACAGTGATGGTGATGGAAAGTAGATCACTTTGGGAAAATTGCAAAAAATCGCTAGTAACTATGATCACAGACCAAAACTCACTTTGAATTTACTTTTTTAGATTTATTGTATTCTGCTTTGTAAAAATAGATAGAACAAAGTTAATACAGAGGAATGGTTAGGTAATCTTACAAAGTTCTCTAATGCATGTTTTTGTTCACTTTTTGGCCTTGACCGTGCGGTATGATTTATTGATTACGCTTTTTCTCATCAAGCTCAAACGCGTTCTTTTTGTGACGTAAGAACAGTATGAACATTACAAGAAATGAAACATATTTGCACTTCTTGTGATTATGGTGAATTTCTGGTGTCTTCATTTGCTTGTTTGCAAATACTTATGTGAATAAGTGCATGGTTTGAAAAGACATGGAAATATATAGGCCGGTTCTGATAAAAGCTGCATATTCTCCCAGCCGTTCTTCTTGAAAATGAATTAATTTTCAAAGGAGAAATTGGATTTTAATAATAAAAAAAATTATTATTGTATTTATCATTGTTTGGGATAAACCGATCTGCTAAAAGTCCTTTATTTTCATAGCCGTCCTGCTTAATAATGAGTTGACTGTGCGAGGAGAAATTAGGTTTCGATATGGTTGGACAAACTCCATATATGCACTCTTCTCTTTAAAGTTATTAGGCATCTGATGTGGATACATCAGCTGTGTTTAAAAGGAAATCTAATGTTGTTCCATTTTCGACGGAAACTTCTATGCATTTTCACTGTCTAGCTTTGGAAACACAAATAATAGTTAATTTGTATTTCTCGATAATCATACCTTGAAATAAACACCTTTTGACATTGTCTTTATCGTTTCGTTTTATGAAGAGGTTTGTTTCCTCGTTCTTTAAATGAAATAAAAACACCAATTTTCATTGGTTCTCTAGATAATCCCTCGAAAGGCTTCTATAAACAATGAGACATGCAAATTGTTTTCATCGATGTCAATTAAAACAAAATAGTTTTTCGAACCTTCGAGAGTTTTCGATATATCAGGCTGTCTTTGCACAAATGACAGATGTAAATTTCTAATTTACACAGAGTGCCGACATTTTAATATCTTATGAACTTCATGATTAAATTTTCGATCAGCATTCACATATTGATTGTACGAGCAGACCAACCATGGCATTTGGTGTTTCATTATGAAAAAAAGAATCTTTCATCTTGAACGTTTAGCTTTTCCCCTTTATTGAAAATATTTAGAAGTAGATACATTAACTGAGGCGATATTCAGCTTGCAGTTGAAAGAAGCCCTGTTCTTATTTATCACTTCCATGTAGCTTAGAGTAATTTAAATTTGAACAGCCACAAAATTGCTTTCAACTTAGCAGGTCATTTTTGTTTTCCTTTATAACTCAAATGTTGACTGCAACTTCAGACCAATTATCGACGTTCGGCACAATAAAACGCAAAATTTACCAATGAAAAGTTATGAAGACCTTCATACAAAAGTAAACAACGATGCGGTTTCTTTGAAGAACGTAAATCAATCGGTCGACGCTCTTGAGGAAAGTGCACTGAAAAAAAATTGCTCTTGAGTGTTGACTTCAGACGCTTCGTGCTTGAAAGGTTTTGAGTTTTAATTCCTAGTTATCAAAAAATTCAGATTTTGGTGTTGTTCAAATAAAATTTGATGATAATGTATTGGTGTACGCTGGTTTGATTCTATTTTGAAACAGACCTTTCTCCCGCTACATGACAAAAAACTTACATTAATTAAAAAAAAGATATGTATAAAAAAACTCCACGCATCAACCTCGAATGGCCAATGCATATCAGTTCTAAAACTCGAGCATATTAATGGTTGCTATTTGGATATTGCTCAAAATGAATTCAGAGTACCACGAATTGATAAACAGGGAGGATTATCGCGTCAATGATTATAGCCAAATAATCTCTTGTATGGCGAGTGTTATTGTAAGGTAGATATGAATCAGGTAGTCGTAGTCAACCTCATTCCAATTAAGTATATTTTTGTACATTCAATCCTGGATATAAAAATAGTGTTAAGTGACTTACAGAACAGTAAATTATTCCTCTGTCATGTTTTCTCACCTTACTCGGAAGCCTGCATGGAGACCTTTAAACCGAGAACACAGTCTTGTGAAGACGAGTATTGCCTATTTATCGTTTTGAATATCTCATTTTGCTCAGGTGTATAAACCCATCAGCACATTCTATACACTGTATTTGGGTTCAATCGCAGTGGAAAATACAAACTTCACCAATTTGCATATGTATTCCGGGAAATAATTTAGCTTGTCTGTCTTCAGAAGAGACATTTAGACGTCAACAATGCACGGGAAGTGTGCAGACACAAGAGGGTAAAAAACCCAAATATTAATAACGTCAAATTATGACCATCTATCCGAAACGACCGACGGTTACAAATTTTGAAACAGGTTTTGTTAACACGCAGCTGCCATAACAGACTTTAACAATGATTAAAATGAAAGTTTGAAACGATTTGAAAAGTGCGAATTGATTTGATGGATTACAGACTTGCCACAGACATATTAGTTTATAATTTGTTTAGAAATTAACATTTTAAAACTTATTGTCATTGTCAAAAATTCATTGCAGTGAAGAAAATAATTGGAAATGAGGCTCAATGATATTTGATGGTTAGGTACTTCTTTTTGATTGACTTTTTCCAAATAGTCTTTATGAGCGTCTGAACTTATTAAAGGATATTACTTTATCTAGAAGCCTTCCCGTGTTTTTTTTTATCGAAAACCCAGCGGGAAGGAGAGAAGAAAAAAATGATCGTTTAATAAGATGAAAATGTGTCTTAAAAGCCAGCAGCATGCCAGAATGATTTTGTTGCTTTAATTTAATCTATGTGAAAAGCTTCCTTTCTAAATATAACCTCCCAATGATAGGAAAGCAAGCATGGGAGGACGTCGTTAAAAAAAACTATGAATGACTTCTCTAGAAATTCAAGAAAAAAATTATTTAAACGTTGCTTTTTAAGTTATGCCAATCTTCAACTGTCTGAAACGCCAGTTTTCTAAGAACTAGGCCACGTTATTCCTTGACGAAAACCTTGTGTTTACACACTGAAAAAAACTACCTCCACTTATCGGCGGTTCCATTTTCGCAACGTGTAAGCTATAACAATAACAGAACAATTTATAAAGGCTTTTTAACATGTACTAGGGTCTTAATGGCCTCTGATCTTGTGATTGAACAAGACACAAAACACTTTCTAAAGCTTCATTGTGTTCGTATTACGGAGGATTCGACTATTTGCTTAGCTGATAGAAACCGGCGAAGAATCAAACCACAGTTAAAAAAAACACTACGAAAAGCATTAGGGCACTTGAACCCACAAACAGTCAAAAACACCTATGAAAGACCCACTGTGTAGCTCTGGAGTGATTGCATCGAATATTCTTAGGAGTGTCGCTGGGGACAGCTTTAAACTGTAAACATTATTTCTAACCTTTATTTTTATTGAAGCTAGCATACGTCTGGTGCGCCTGAAATTTGAATTGACCAATCAGGATTCAGCAGGGGAAAAACTTGCATTGTCCTGATAGACTATGAGATGAAAACCATTGAAATCGGGGAAGAAAAGTCGACAAAGTCGACAAGGAAATTCAACAAAAAGGATTTATATAACGCCCAAAACAGTATCAGATTGTAAAAGGTGAAAATACGAAAGTTCAATTTGTCGCCAAAACTGGATCGCCAGCGTCTGGCAACTCGTCCGTTGCTCGTCGAGTGTCAGTCAGGTAGGAAAATAGTTCAATGTAAAGGTCTCAAAGAAACCAAAGAAATTGTTATCCCCGGCTGAGGCGCTGAATGATGCACCATTCAAAATAAGATAAAAAGCAAAACAGGTAAAATAGAAGCATGTCAAAGTGTCATTTTGTGAAAAATCACAAACGTTTCAGTGTGAAACGGCTAAATGTTCAGTAAATTTATGTTTTTTTCGACAAAAAGTGCAGTTAAGCCTCGTGAAATTTAAAAAAATAATTCTCGATGTATAGGTAAAGCCAACTTAAGCATTGTGAAAAAGACTATTATTTTGAGGTTGCGGCAGACTGCTGTTGAATGCTGTTCGTACTGCGGGCGCAGGCACCCTACCCAAGGCTTACGTCGTTTTAAAAATGTCCTTTTAAAGAAAAAAAACGAATACTCTTCTACCAATGGCTCACGTCCAGAACATCAACTTGGAAACTAAAACGGAATTAAATGTGGCCCATAAGTTTGTATTTAAATACGTGACGTATTTGTATTAAAATAGGAGAACTGTCAAAGCTTGAGTTTTTCGTTATCAGAAGATCTTGAAAACGAGAGTAACAAGAGACACTTACAGGATAAATAGTTTATTTTCATAAAATGAAAGTACATAGCAATAGATAGAAAATAGTAATAAATAACTGGAGAATAATTCCCCATGATTAGAAATTGTAATATCTCTGCCGTATTTGAGCTTTTTGCTTTTGGGTGGGGAAAGGACTGCTACTACGTCTTAACAACGGTTTCAATTCGCAATCGAACCATATGCCCTTTCTTACCACAATGATAATTCTGGCATAGAAGCGGATTCATGTCACTTGTCGTATATCAGCCCAGTTTGCTAGGTTTACATGGGGTGGCTACCAAGCTCGTTCCCAGGGACTTTTCCCTGGGAACGAGGTTGGGTGGCTACAACCCGAGATAAAACCGGCTGTCGAGACACTTCTGTTAACTGCTATGTATGAAATGCATTAATAAAAATCGCTATTTGTTCATGTATTCCCTGCCGATTATCGATGCTGTCTGTACAGCAGTAGCAACATTGAAGTGGAGATGGGGAAGTTATTGAGGGTAAAGGGTAAAGTTATAGAGTCTTCCTCCAAACTCAAACGATGTTCTGCTCAGTCAAGATATTAAGTGCGACCTTTTACAACGCTGCGCTCTTCAATTGAAACTACAAAACAAGTAGCTTTGTGGGTTAATTAATTTCAAATAGATGTTTCTTTGTCATCGTGTTGATCGGGTTTCTTGGGCATGTCTATAAATAAAAGAGGAAGGTCCCTACTAGGTTCTCTTCTAGGGTTGTCAAGTGCAGGCGGACTATCACCCAATTCGCTAACAAGTGTTTCCCGTTCGTCCAGTTCATATTTATTTTCTGGATTACTACTGTCATCTAATAGGGATGTTTTCCAGTGTGGAACAAGTTCGAGTTGGACTGGCAAGACTCCATTAAACGGAAGTTCTCTACTCCAAGATGGCAAGCTTTCCATGCTTACTTGCACTCCTTCGTCTACGCCGGGAATATATATTGTGTACATTGAATTATTTGATCTAGACTCTTGGGCAATCCCCCTGATTTCCGAACAACAGCATACCTCCATAGATGAACTCTCACGGTTCTCATCTCCACATAACGTGTTTGTTTCTCTTGGCAAAGAGCATCGTTCGCAAAGATCTGAAATCTGTGATTGAGTTTTTCGCGGCGGAGCTGTAGGGAACGGCTTTTGCGTGTTTGATGGAACGCTGAAGGAACGCATACGTGACGATTTTGCGTTTTCCGCTATCCACAGGGGTAGACGATCCTTTGAAGAAAGCCGTGTGACACCTGGAACGTTTAAACTGTTCCTGGAATTGCCATGTTCGCTAGAATTTGGTTTGGAACCTTGCGGTCGATTCTCAGAACAATCATTTTCTTCCAACTCGTCCTTTTCAGGGAGATCTCCAAGTTTTGGAATGACCCTTTCATTCCGGCTGTATTTTCGTTCTCTGGTGGGTCTTGTGGTCGTTGGTGATGTTCTTGGATCATTATTTTGACCGTTGTCAGACTTACTGGATGGAAGGCTCCAAGTTCTAGAGTTCGGATTTACTTCACAAGCACTCTGTTTGGGATAGCTATTTTGCCTGGATGAATTGCTATTACGCATGTTCGTTAAAAGGTTTTCCTCTTCCCCAGTTTCAAGACCAACTTGGCTGCGCATGCGTAATCCTTTGCGCCTGACACCGGAGGAGTTACCACGATTTGAAAAATCTGAGGTGATAGAATTCAGCAAAACTTTATTCCTTTTTCTTGGAAGTTTTAGCCTCGCTTGAGCGTGCGCATAATAAAGATTAAAGTTACTTCCAATTATGGAAATAGGAAGAGCTACCACGAGAAGGCCACAGATTGCACATGCTCCACCAATGATCTTTCCTACCCAAGTTTTTGGAGTCATGTCACCGTAGCCGACGGTCGTCATGGTGATGAGTGACCACCAAAAAGATTCAGGAATGGAGCGAAACTTTGTGTCGAGACCATCCATGGTTCGCTCGATGTAGTAAATTATAGAAGAGAAAAGAATCACTGGTATTAAAAGAATCAACAACAACAACCCGAGCTCATAAGAGCTAGCTTTTAAGGTGTGAAGTAATATTTGCAGGCCGTAGAGTAAGCGGAAGAAACGGAAAAGGCGTAGAAGGCGGATCATAAGTAGTGCGTCAGCTATCGGAGAACTGCCTTCGGGATCGAAGATCCGAAGATAGAACGGCATCACCGACAGGATATCGATCCAGTTCGTCACCATTCGGAAAAAGACACGTCTTCTTGGGCAGAAGATTATCCGTAGCAACAATTCAAATGTAAACCAAATACCAAAGAAGAAATCGATTGTGGTAAAGATCGTATCTATAGTGGCATCCCTGGCCGGGGCTGAAGAACCTTCGGCAGCCCGATAATCCTCGGAGAACTGAGGAAGAGTCAAAGCACAGGAGGTTCCCACGGACAGCAGGATCAACGCCACTGAAATTATTGAGAATACCTGAAAAGCAATTAAAACGAAAGTATTATAAACTGTGTTAATAAGTTATTTGGAACTCCAGATGGGTGCACACAAGAATACCTCTCTTCTAGTGTATTCTCTTTCTCAGAGCAAAACGATATGAAACACTAGACTAGTATTCAAGTGAACGATTGAAGTTCTGAGCATATTGGAAACGTCACAGCACTTGATTTCTTGCTTCCTCGTCGTTAGAACGTGAGGCGTATTGTAGGAGCAGGGTGGGCGCAATAATCAGAAATTACTGTCTCATATTTTAGAGGCTTATTTGCAATTTATGGTAAGTTTTGGAAAATGCTTTTTTAAGTTATGGTAGATGATGTCTGAGTGTAAACTTTTGTATGCAAATGAAAGAAATCTATAATGTAAAAAACAATATATTAAAAAAGGATTCTATTGAACTCAAACCGAGAACTGAATCTGATGCTGACTCATGCTGGATTTATCCACACTCTGTTTTATATTCACAACTTAAGCAGTTGGCAAATTAAGCCTGAAAAAAATTCAGGCCTGAACGGGATTCGAACCCATGACCTCTGCGATACCAGTGCAGTGTTCTACCAAATGAGCTATCATATACCTATATACCCGTAGAAGGTGAAGGAATACAAAAAGAATGTATGAAAAATCATATATTTGAACTGCGGAGAAAGATATGAATTTATGACTGATCATCGCAGTTACACACACAACTTAAGCAGTTGTGATCAATCATAAATTCACATCTTTCTCCGCAATACAAATATATGCGTTCAAATATCTGCATTTAGCGTTCGTAGTATTTTACATTATTTTTTTTTTTACTGGTGGCGAAAATTTTAACGCCACCTTTCCTGAAGACATTTCAATATTTGCTTGTAACATTAGTTTCAATTAAACTCGTCACATTTGTGGCCATTTATCCATAACGATTCGTTTCTATTGTCGTCTCTCCAGCAAACTAGTGCAACGCCTTGCGGAGCTTACGATGTCTTAATGTTTGTATATGACTCAAGAAAAAAAAACAAACATTTTGGTGTCACTGCCTCAAGGTATTTGAACATGTACAATCATGAAAAAATGTCTTGGACGAATTTGAACTTTTTCGCATACGCCATACGCCAGACGCGAATACAACTTCACCTACCTTACCCCCCCCCCCTTCCAACCCCACATACAATGTTGAAAATTAGTATCTGCAATTTCACCTGATTTTCAGCATTGTTTAGGGTGCGGGGTAGGGGGGGGGGGAAAAACAACGAGCTTTTAAGGATTCTTGTCCACGATTGCAGTTTGTCCCGGCCGTGGGACATTTGCCAGTTTATTTTCAAACGATTCTTATCAAGTTAGTGTCTGTCAGCCCGGCCGGAGATGAATAATTTACCATCAGATCAGTTTGCATTAGTGATCACAAATGGAATGTTTATAATGCGCCGTCCTGAGACGAAAAATCAATTAATTTTAATTGGTATTGAATCGATTCCAAATAACTGTTCCTCTCTAGGTGGCTTCAAGTTAAATGTCAGGTTAAGACGAAAAGTTTTAGAGAAAAACTGATATCAAATTTTGTTGGTTCGATATTCCTTCTATTGAAAATTGGGACTCCATGTTAATCACCTCCAGATGTCCACTGTTCGGCTAGATAACATAAGCCGGCGACGTACAGGTCGATCCATGCTTAGCGATACAAAACATTTTAGGCTAATTAAAACTGGCCACCGAGGACGATTTATTTATCTTAGCCCAGGTGATTTAACAACGACTTTTGCCGCAAAAAATGTGCAATGCAAAATTATAACGATCTCCTTAGTAACGAATGCTGTAAAGCTACAATTTGAACAACTCTGCAAGCAATTTGCTTTTTTAAATGAATAAATTGAAAGCAACGCAACACGCTAAAGGTTCGTAAAACAAAACAGTTCTTTTCATTTCATTTTCCTATTAATACACCAGTGGTTAGCTTGTTTTTATTTTTTTCTGAGGTTTGAGTGAGGTTTAGATTCGTGGGTTTCGTGGTTATAAATTGCTTATCGAAATTGTCAAAATGTCGGAGTAACGCAAATAATATATTTACAGTTCCGTATAAACAGCCGCCCTGAGACTTACGTGATTAAAACTGAACTTCTTGACTCAGCCAAAGTTTGTTCTTGCGGCTTTTGAAGGCGATTATTCGGAGAAATTTAAGTGCGAATTTTGGCAGTTTTAATAACAGCCATCTATCTTCAGCGGGGTGTTGCAAAACGCAAAGATACAGAAAATTAATTACCATAGAAAAAGTGTTTGGGAAAAGACAGCACACCATTTCCTGACTGAACAAGACACAGCTTTTGTAAAAACCAGCGTGGTAACGTGACAGGTGACAGAATGTTTTGAGTCGCTGGCTGAGGAACAAGAATCTTTTATTAGTACCAAATGTTAATTTGCATCTCAAAGTGTGGTTTTAACAGGGTGATATCTCCAGATGAATCTCCAAGATCATCTTCATTCAACGACTTAACTTTACCTTTATCGGCTTGATATGGTACTCACCAATTTTTAGCTGCAATTCACTTTGATCGTATGTTACAGAATTGAGGCTAATCACAGAATTACTTTTCGACAAAAGGAAAAATTCCAGGATCTGTTGCTTCGAAGCAGCTGTCTTGATATGACTCGAATATTATCATTTAGCGTCAACGTTAACGCATTTTTAGATCACGAATTACACGAACATATCAGAAAATTTGAAGCACGTTTCCGAAATCTCGCAAATACGTTATTTCCCAAAAATCTAAAGGCTTTAACCATGCTCTACTTCAGTGCGGACACGAGTCAAAAATAAGTATTGTTACCGCGTGTACCTAAATAAACAAAGTCAAACCAACGTTTTTCTAAACAATACAACAAATTATCGAAATCGCGAAACGCACGGAAGCCCAACTCACCTTAGCAGCTTTGGAAGAGTGTGGCTCCTCTAGAATTGGCCATATTTTCGGCTGGTATTTTGTCCACCAGGTGAACCGACCACAATCTCTTGCCGGTGTTGTGTCTTCTAATCGGTCACTCTCCAGATCTGTATCCTGATCTTGGTCACCTTCGTGCACATTAAAACTTTTTAAATTCTGCTCAGCGTCTCTGTGTTGGCTGTAGGACGTCCAGCAGCAGTGCTCCATCTCCTTCTCATCAATGCCCCAATATGCGAGCTCTTCTTCAAAGAGCGGGCCGCACACATCATGCGGACAGTGCAGCTTCCCCGTGCGGTAGTAATTTAAAACCTGCTCGAATATTCCGGGATGACGGTCAAAGAACAACTCGATTTTCTCCGAGTCATAGTCGATGGCTTTTGTGACGTTCTCCACAACCCAGTACAGGCGCGTATCCGGGTAATTCCGCACCGTACTTAAATACGTTTCATGCTTTCGTCCACCGACGTTCAAAATAATCCTTCGTTGGGTTGTATCAACCACTCGCGGAATTATCTCAAATCGTTGTCTGGTTTTCATCGAGTTGTTGGCTTCTCACCTAAAACATAGTGGTAACACAGAACGCGTATTTAGTATATGCACTCTCAACGGTTTTCTTGGCTTATTAGAATGACAACAAAAAAACTTGTGGTCACACAAGAGACTGATTTCCTCTGTTTTCCTAAAAAAATATATGAATAGAAAATTGCATTAGACCTATTCGATATTTATGCAGAATAAAGCCAACCAGATGGTTTTATTTACCGGCGAGAAATTCTCCATTTTTATTGGTTAACTTGGCTCTTGGAATAAAAGTTGTGCAAACGGTTTTACTTTGCATTCATTATATCATTTAGAGGGAAATTTCAGTTTTGTTTTAATTTTTTTAAAAGAGCGAATATGGAATCCAATCGCTTCTAACCGCCACGATGTACAAAATTCGGAATAAGTACTACAATTCAAATTTTTCTCAAACACTATTGAGACTGAATCTAAAGGCTCACAAAGGGAACGGCATTGATAAGTGAGAGCTGTTAACAAGCTGATGATGTACTGTACTGGAGGGTTCATCTACGTATAAATAAAAACCTTTTTAGTTTAAAGCCTTCCTTCCTCCATGCAGATTATTTACAGAAGCGCAGATTAATAAAAAATGCATTTAAAATTCAGATTGTCGGAAAGCATAGCAAAGCGAATACAATGTACGTGTAAGTCATTGATAAGATGAAAATGTCATATTTTATTTACATGTACATTGTTTTCACCTGAAAACAACGAGAAAATATTTCAGAGCTTACAACGGAAGGACATACCGTGAAATAATTGACAGAATATGGGTTCGGCCTCACCTTACATTTTTAAGGCATTTGATTGCAGCTAAGTAGAGGAAAATTGGAAACTTTTAACATTGCATTGTAATTGCAATTATCAAAAATTGCAGAAATAGAAAAGTGTTTGACAGATCTTTATCTGAGGTCTTCGTTCGAGTCTCCTGCCAAAATGAAACTGAGAATTTATAATTTGATATTGTTTTTTTAAATGTAAATAAGACTCGTTCCTGACCTGCTGCTGCTGGTGGCTTATCTGAGTGCTTTCGCCCGAGGTTCGAATTCCATGGAAACCTATTTTCCCGGATTTTTTTTTCAGCCTTCCTTTTACTTTATTGTATCAGGTATGATCATTTTGTCTTTCATTTAATGCACTAATTTATTTACATTAATTTAATTCAATCATTCGCAGTTTGGTAACTTTTATAATTTACGCTAAGGTGCAATATTTTCACGGTAAAGCAGTGCAAATAACTGCACGAAAGACACGAACAAGACCGTGTAAGTTAAGGCAGCAGCTACTGCGCGTTGTAAGTGCCATTTTACAACCAATTCCGGTAACTACTTCAGAAATGACATCTTCATGTCAAACGCTGGACGTAAAATTGTCCGCGCTAACACGTTTCAACAAGAACACGGTGATGCTTCTGAAGGCCCTTGAAAATGGGCATCTGGTCAAAATGGGTGAAAGTTGAAACATGTCAAAAAAGCAAAACTCGTCTCGAGGTCGATGTTTGTGAAAACGTTGTTGGTGTTATTTCAGAAATTGTCCTTGTCACTTAATAAATCGTAAATTGCAATTAGATTTGTCGGTAAAGTAAGCTCGCCCCTTACGAAAACTAGGATTCATTAATAGCACAATTTTACCCAATATTATTTGTGGTTCCACATCTCTTTTAAGCTTTATCAGCTCTATAAATATCTTGTTTACCTTTTCTTCACCTCTGTGTTGTGGAAATCGAACCATTCACTACCGTACGGCGAATAATTTTAGTGCAATGCAGTTTCTGTGTGTGAGCCCGCGATTGTCTCCAGGAAGTTTCTAAAGAACACAACGTATAGTCTTCCAGGTATTGAGGACCGTCAGTGTAAGTGACTCATTTTCAAAGAACATGTACTATTTCAATAATTATACTACAGACTAAGAAATTTCTGAGATGTGATTGGCCAAGACCAGTAGTATTTAAGCCAAATTTGAAATACTTACATGTAAAAATTACAGCCAGTCACGTGTTGTTGTAAAGCC
>OMLO01000085.1_pt1 | contig 41373 bp, 60 predicted proteins | sample 1674811 | NCBI WGS metagenome assembly OMLO01 (sample SAMN06265003, study PRJEB25207) | coral metagenome | isolation source: Coral host | place: Mexico:La Bocana,Puerto Morelos, Mexico | collected 2008-11-13
TCAGAGTTGGTGAATTTGGCACCAAATCCAGAGGCCAGATGTCATGAATATAAGGCCAGAAGAAACGAATGTTACATATTCTCCGAGAGACCCACATAAACAAACCTCCACCCCAAACTCGCTGCAGACTTTGGTTTGTTTGGATCTGCCTGTCGTGGTAGGTACCTTCGATGTCTTGGTGGGGTCTTTCCTCTTATCAGCTTCATGCCATCTAATGTCCCCATAGCAGAATGATCCTAGGAAGATTTGCATGCTGAATGTTGCATCTACCATTGAGAAGTCCTTACTCTTGACTCGATATTGCTATCTGATCTGGCCACATCATACCATGATGTGGGCACCTGACGATCTATATCTGGCGCGAGATTTTTTGGGTTCAAGGATCTGTCTGCTGATGCATGGACTGCGCCTGATTCAATAGCGGTGGTGAAGACTGTGTCCTTGCGGATGCTGCTGCGGCTTTGCCTGCTCCCTGATATCACTCTGACATGCCGCAATAGACTTAATAATGCCCTGATGGTTCCTGGCTGGCATCCTGGAATTTGACCAACTCCTGCTTCCAAGATTTCGCCTCCACCTTCTCGTCTCACTTCTTTTTCATCTTGCAGCTTCTGCCATTCCTTTTCTGATTGGTTGTGGCAGGAAAATTCTGATCTGCCACATTTTTCTGTTGAACGTTCTTCTGACTTTGCTTGATGTTCGCAGGCTTTTGCTTCAATGGTTGTTTGGTCACAGTGGGTAGTTTTTCGCCGTTTCCTCTTCCTTTTGCTTGTGCTTGCCTCTCGGCAATTGGCGACGCAGCTGATGGCCTCGCTCCTGCTCATGGTCTTCAACCGATGGTGGAGAAGCTTTGTTGCATGTAATCTCAACGCCTCTCTTTTTCCTACTCCGTCGTCATTTTTCTGGATCGTATACTTGGCTGAGCCCACAAGCTTTCGGTAGAAGACTCCTCTTGTTCCGCCGACGCAAATTTCTCGAATGAGGGCTGAACTGTGAGAAGAGGGAGTTTGAAACAGGTAGGAGCATTCATCAAAATCATCAGCGATGTCACTCGTTGTCTCTAATGTCTTGTGGTTTCCTCAATCTTGTCTTCTCTTGATCTTCCAGCTTCTCTGAGTCACCACTGCCTGATCACGCCGGCACCACCAAGACATGAGATCCTCTTCTGCGTTGTTGCTTGTCTATCTTGCTAGGTGGGGACTCCTTCCTGGCCTGCGTTCAAACCAGTCTTGAACAGCAGTTGGAACCATGACACCTTTGGTGGCACTAGCTTATGCGCCAAGAGGCCATGTCTGCAAGTGGCTGCCAGAGCCAATAATGTTTCTGTTTTGCCACCTCCAGCCTTGTAACACTGACCTGCTATTTTGCTTCCCTGCTGTTCCCTAATCCCTTCGGAACTGATCCAGCCGATTGTCAAGCTTTGAATGATCTTGCTACATGAGTATCTGGTGCCTCCAGCCTCGGATGCACTTCGGACAAGTGCCAGGTCTCACATAAGAAGCTTCAAGAGGCTCGGAACCACCCGTTATTATCGGGTTGTCACTTGCCCAGGAGAATCACCCGTTATTATCGGGCTGTCGCTTGCCCGTGCCCCCTTTTTTTGTAAAATGAGGAAGGGGAACATGAGCGGCCCGATGAAGGCAATATGCACTTTGCTGAGGAAACCCGTTCGGACCTTAAGACGATTTAGAACTGAAGCTTCGGATTCCGACGTGGAAAGCAATTCCTTTCTAGTGGATGCGGCAAGTTCTTCCGCGCCAGTTGAACAAATGCACCTGGGACATTTGTCATTTGGCAGAACCCGTACTTTTCAGTTTCGTTTTTTTTTGAAAGCAAGGCTTGGCATGCAGCTGCATCCCTGAGGGCCAGGCTGGTGGAACTATGGCCTATACTGGCGCCTTGCTGGGAAAAAATCATAAGGCGAAGCCGATTCAAATCAAGGACTTTGACGCAGATCCACAGAAACCTGCAACCTCTCACTTGGTACTTCGCGCATGGATGTTGCAGCGCTCGCACGCCAATGACTTCTTGCAGGGAAGCTCGTGCAGACAGTAATGGTTTGGTCAAGATTTTGAACGATCTAAAAAGAAGTCAAACCCGGTACAGAAAGCGCACTGGCTGACAAACTTTTGAACGATTGGCGCCCAGGCGGTTTGGGCATTACGTCGTCCTTTGAGGTGTCCTTTTTGTAGACGTCATGGGTCCTGCTTTTTCTGGCTTGTGTAGGTGGAACATGATCAGTACGGCTCCTTAAGAAATCCTGGTGTACCCCTCACCTTGCGTGCTGTCTCTGCCGATAATGTATTTAATTTGCAGGGGAAACCAATTGCTGTAATCAAGAGATCGAGAGACGTGCGCCAGGTCGACAATGTCCACATTATGCGCAAGCTAGGCCTGTGCAACGGCTTGCGCTGCACAGCAGGGATGCAAAATGAACATCTTTAGATTACAATAATTGACGACATGAAGGTTGCGAAGGGCTTCAAGGAAAGCCATCACCCCTACCACATGCATCCCCCGAGCTGACCCCGTTTACAGCCCCTTCCCGGCTTCACTGAGCACGCAAGCTTCAGGCCACACAATCTACAAAGCAAGGATTTCAACAAAGAAAGCAACGTAGGTATTTACAGGCAAATATTCAAAAAAAATCTAACATGATTTAGAATAAAGACAGGTGACATCTTCATTTTGTTCAGGTAGCATGGTCTAGAGAAGGATTCACCCCGAAGCAACCCCTTTACAAATTGATAGGGTAGGGCCAGCGATTTCAGCTTACGGCCCCACTCCGCTTCACTTCACAAATTCTTTTAGGCAAATCCACAGCTTTATGCCGCCAAATCACCGCGCCTCCACATCTGGACTTTGGACAAAGAAGCCGATTGGGGCTGGTACCAGGCCTACTTGCAGGGGGGTCGGTTCACTTGTGTGTCACTGTATGACTGTGCCATGGCATCAAACACTTCTAGACTTCTACACAGGGATGCATGCAGGAATAGGAAATGCGTTTTCTCCGCTTCAGCTCAACACAGTGGCTTTTGAATGAAAGTAAAAATGCGTTGATCATGACAATTCTGCCCGCTTCATTTTTGGGATTATTTCTTTGTTTTTTGGCGCGCAATTGAGTCTTACGCAATCAGTTCATAGAGATTTTTTTGGTTTCAAACATCATTTTAGAGTTGTGACATTTGTAGAGAATCTGTACTTGCCACATGCAAAATGATGATTTCGCCAGCATCAATGATGATCAAAATGCGCATGTCCAACTTGAGGATGAGGACTGGCACAGACAAATCTAAACCCAAATCCTGCAAAGATGGACACACAGGCAAGAACACCTCATGAAAATCGCCAGCAAAATTAAACTAAAAGTATGGCCTTCCACCTGTCACAAAATACAGGCCCATACCTCTCTTCGGAAGGAATAAGTCAGAAAACAGCAGACTTGATCAGCCACACTCTCTCCAACCACGCGGTCATTGGACGCAAAACAGCGATGGGACAAGCAGCATCGGTTCTCGGAAGAATTTTTCAAAAAAGGGGTAGAAAGCGTCTGCGTTTGAATCTCTCCACTGCAACCAGATAGCATTCGGAACGGCTCTTGAAAGCCTTTTTGGCCGCAACTCGAATATCAGCAGCTTCCTGCCTCAGTTGCTCTCGACGCTCTTCAACATACACGCGCAGGCCTCTGGATCGCCTTCGTATTGGAATGACTTTCGATAAGCTTCTGGCACTTTCTCCTGCCACCTCCGTTGACCATGCGGTCGATTGCACAGCGCGCACACGCAGGTTGATGAACTTCTCCTGTGGAATGGATACGCTCCGTTCGCAAAGTGCAATAGCGCCGCAAATTTGAGGTCCTGGGTCCTGGATAGTCGACTCAAGGGTCTGATTTTGGGTTGGCCCCTTTCAGAAGCTTTGTCATGAAAATGCTTCCGTTCTATGTCCAAATTGTTGAGCAAAGCCTTACTAACAATGGCATTTAATTCTCTTTGAACAGCCGGGCTGGCTAAAAACGGCACTGACAATATCTGACCGCCTTTTGACAAAGCCTCTCTTTGAGGCTCCGCTGAAAGCATACGCCCAAGTCTGTAGTTGCATCAAGCTCCAAAAACTCAAGACTTGATGCGCGGAAGGAATGAAGGTTGAACTGCTGAGATAGCCAGAAGATTTAGCAGGATATTCCAAATAGAAGCAAAACGAAAAAAAAAAGATTGCTCGCAAGAGTTGATGTCAAAGCAATGCACGGACCAACGTGAGGCACGGCAATATGGAACCCAGATCTACAGCTACTTTTTTTGGATTTCTCCTTGCGTTAAACGAACAAGCAAGGGCAGAGAATCACCCTGAGCATCGGATATTGATGATATGGATTCAGACCCAAAAGCAAATTTTTAGGTTGAAAATATCAATATTGAAAATCAAAGATTTTCTAGCTTTTGAAAGACAAAAACCAATATTGAAAATCAATATTTTTTAACCGAATTTTAGCCTTAAAATCAAAATTAAATGTGATCATTTTGCCCTACACAAGGCTTAACCCTGGACCTTGTAACAAAGGCTGGCCCTGACCCTTCTCACAGTTAACCCTGGCCCTTGTCACAGGGGCTGACAAGCGCGGGCCCTGCAGCTTGTGTTTTCACACAAGGGCTGACCTTTGTCACAAAGGTTGGCCCACACCCTTGCCACAAGGGATTAAACTACCTTTGTCACCTAACCCTTGTCACAAGGGGCTACCTTTGTCACAAAGACCGGCTCACTTGCCACAAAGGGTTTAATATCTTTGTCACAAAGGTTTGCTCACATCACCCTTGTCACAAGTAGTAGTAGTAGTAGTAGTAGTAGTAGTGGTAGTAGTAATAGTAGTAGTAGAAGTAGTAGTAGTAATAATAGTAGTCGTAGCAGTAGCAGGAGTAGTAATCCCAGCAGCAGTAGTAGTAGTAGTAATAATAGTAGTAGTAGTAGTAATAATGGTAGTAGTAGTAGTAATAATGGTAGTACTTGTGGTGGTGGTGGTGGTGGTGGTTGTGGTAGTGGTAGTAGTAGTAGTAGTAGTAGTAGTAGTAGTAGTAGTAGTAATAGTAGTAGTAGTAGTAGTAGCAATAATAGTAGATCTGGGATTCTGGCGCCTGCTGTCCACCAGGCACACGTGCCTGGTGTTTTGTGAAAGTGTGGGAAAAATTGACCTGTGTTTTTTGATCTGGCCCCCTAGTCCCCAGGGTCTCTCGTTCAAGATTTGGATAATTTAGTTGATCTTACACTATCTTGACGTTTGTGAGGTCTTGATCTCTCGCTTATTGCCATTGGTGGTACATTCATCGGATCACTAACCGTACTTTGCATCAGGTTCCGCGAAAGTGGTTGACTTGATCTATTTGATCTTCTATCAGTCAGTGTGCTGTTCGCGCTCATGTTTCTGTTTTCGCTACCCGTGTTCATTTCGGCGGGCGCAGGGAATTCCGTGGTCTCAGCTGCAGACCCCAAAGTTGACGTCCGGAGGGTGAATGTCCTCAACCCTCTTGATGGTTGCCAGTGGATCTCACGGCTGCTTGTGGATGCAAACGGTATGGCTGGTCACCTGTCAACGGAAATGACACCGATATATATCAGCCTATATGGTCTGCGTTGTAGGCACCATGCGCAGACAAGTAAGTGAAGCCACTCTCACGCGCTATCCCCTTTTGCTTTGCAACCTTGCGAGTATCGGAAGGTCTTTGCCATGAGCCAAAGGTGGCCAGTGATAGCACATGACTGTAATATGTGTATTTTATTTTAATGACCCCAATGCTGTTAACACTTAGATCAGAAGTCTTTCAATAACTATTCTTCCTTTCATAAGAAAATACGTTTTCCAAGCCATCATTTCTGGCACAGTAACCATACGCAACCAGGTTGAATTGCCTTCGATTTCTCAAGTGTTTAGTATTGCGGTAGTAACCCCCCTTGGCCCCGAAAAACCCTAGCTCTGCACACGCTCCTCAAGACGTGAGCCTTCCACGACACAATCCTTGACATATGCCCATGCCTGGCCATTTTTGAACCCAATTTGGCTGAGAAGTACATAGTGGCACACGACGGCATACAAGGGCGGATGAATTGCAAGTTTCCACTAAGGCGGAATACGCTGTGAGACGGGAAGGTTTCCAGGAAACAGTTGTGTCCACAGGAACTGAAAGTTGAGCCACGCTCAGAAGTCCGAGAAGATTGTAAATGAGGAATTATAGAAAATGGTTTTGGCGGGCATTCCCCTTCTAAACTACCCTTCGTCAAACAAGAGGTACACCGTTCAGCCAGCTTTAACTGGCTCACAAGTCTCAAGTTTTGGCCACTCGCCTTGCTACTACTCATTGTAGCGACGTTGTATTGGCGCTAAATCAAGGCATTAAAAAAAAAACTGACACAAACCGGGATGAGCCGTCGCGCACCTGAGGGCTAAGACACGTCTGGCCGTTTCCCGCCAATGGCTCGGCGATGGAAATTTGTTCCAATGGTGGACCAGCAATGATGTACCTGGCCCCGCAACTTCACCAGGAAGCTCATTGTTTTGCAAGCTTGAAGTATGAAAAAACAAAAGACTTGCACACAAATCGCAAATCAACACCAGTACAACATGCAGTGTTCCAAAACTTTGTGATATTGTCCGACAAACATGCAAATCTCAAAACACAGCAAGTAAACAGTCGCTGCCATCTATGTGCGCAACTTAGGTGCTCCAGACATGTCCAATTTCCAAACTAGACGTATCTATCTCCATTGGGACGGTCATTTCGTTGAATACAACATGTGACTGTGATGTGTTTCAACTTTTTAAACGGTCCTTTCACGCTCTTCCGCAACCTTCCCTGTTCCGGGTTAAGGGGAGGTGGATGTGCTGGATGCATTGGCGGAATGATTTTGTCACGCCTCCTGCCTTCCATTTCGTTTCTTTCACATAAACTACTTCAGTGCACATCTCGCGTCTTTTTCTCATCAAGCAGCGCTAGGTCAAGGCATTCAGCCAGATGCTTTGGTATCCCCGATCTTCAGGAGGGGTGGGAAGCCAAATAACTTGACCAGGGCATGGTAAGGTTAACACTCAAGGGGTTACCCCCGGCAAGTTGCATGGCAGAAAGCTGGGCAAAACCCCCGGCAAGATGTGCGGCAAAACCCCCCAGCAAAATGCTCGGCAAATCACGCCCAATTTACCCCCGGCAAAATGCTCGGCAAAACCCCCCGGCAAAATGCTTCGCAAATCAGACCCCAAAATACCCCCGGCAAGATGCTCGGCAAAACCCCCTGGCAAAATGCTCGGCAAATCAACCCCGAAATCCCCCCGGCAAGACAAGTGGAACAGAAGTGGAACGGAAGTGGGAAAAGTGATGGAAAAGTGGTGAAAATTGGTGGAAAAAGGGCTAGACAAGTGGTGGAAAAGTGGCAGAAAAGTGGAACAGAAGTAGAACAGAAGAGGAAAAGTGATAGAAGTGGAACAGAAGCGGGAGAGAAGTGGAACCAAAGTGGAACAGAAGAGGAAAAGTGATGGAAAAGTGGTGAAAATTACCAGGGGGGGTTACCGCAGGTTTTGCCGGTGGTATTTTATTCTATTTTTGCCTAAGGTTTTGCCAAGGGGTTTTGCCACAGGCTGTGCCGGGGGTATTTTGCTCTAAATTTGCCAAAGGTTTTGCCAAGGGGTTTAGCCGCAGGATCTGCCGGGGGTATTTTGCTCTAAATTTGCCAAAGGTTTTGCAGAGGGGTTTAGCCGCAGGATCTGCCGGGGGTATTTTGCTCTAAATTTGCCAAAGATTTGCCAAGGGGTTTTGCTGCAGGATCTGCCGCGGGTAACTGCCGTCATGCCTGCCAGGGGTATTGGCCAAGAAAAACTCAGATTTGGCCAGGATTTCCAAAAACACGCGTTAACCTTACCATGCCTTAGCCAACAAATAACAACAATACAACTGCTACAGGTGAGTAACACTCACAAGAGATTCCCTCGTGAGCTTCACCCAATGGAATTCTCCCAGGACAAGTTTACTTTGCTATTTTGGCTTGAGCCAAAATGATACAAGCAAGAGAATGATGCACAGCTAAATGATCAACATACACCCCAAACCGGCCCAACGCACGATATGTTTAAACATTCAGCTTCAGTGCACATCTTGCTTTGGTATCCCTGATCTTCGGGGCCCTGTTTCACAAGGGGCGGTGCGCTACACGCAGCTAGTATCCAACGCATTCTTCAGAGGATACTCCCAAAGCATTGCATGAAGCTGAAAACGCGACTAGCTGCAAAGAGTGGGAACTGCCAAAGATTCAACGTGAATGGTCAGGTGACAGCGAAACTTGAAACGCCGAACAAACGCATCATGAAATCCAATTCTGGATGCGCCATCGCTCCAATTGGAGTTACTTTGAACCCATTAAAAACCAAAAGTGAACACTGCAAATGAAACAAAAGAAGATGGATCAGCTGGGACATATGATCAAGGACTTCATCATCCGACCGACCCTTCAACAAACACATAAAAGAGGCAATGTTGTCAATATACCATTCGCCCGTGCATCTACGAAACTCATTTGGGAACGTGACGAGAGCTTGCAGCACCATAAGCAACTCCAACTGCGTGAGGTAGACATCACAAGGCTTCCATAACTGAACCACAGATGAGGTGATTCTGACGATTCTGACGACCGCTCCAATTCTATGAAAACTGCTGGTACTGAGCAGGAAACCTCCTGACCCAATGGTTGCATCTTGTGCTGCATCGGGCGCGCCCACTATACGGAGAAGAGAAACTCAGAAACAGAAAGACCATTCTACGGGGCTCAAGTGATAACACAGCAGCTCGGGCAATCTTGCCAAACACTGCTTGATCCAAGAATGCGACACACCCGTAGAGCTTCGCTGCTGTTGCTGGGCACAACTGGTTCGCTAGCTTAGCAATAAAAATGAGATCTTGGATTTTGACCTGCAGCCGTTCTCAGACCCAAACATGGATACGCTGCCCATCAAGAATTGGACTAAAATCGTCGACTAAGCCCAGAAAATCACCTGAAACACTTGGTCCCTGCCTTTTAGCTGTTGCAAACGGATTCCCAAGAAGACTCATAACTTGCTCGACAAGGTCCTGACTGCTAACTGCTGTAGATTCCCAATCTTGGAAAGTGGCATTGTCATAGTAAAACGAACATAGCAGCGCGAAACATCCTCTCACCAGAGCTTGCAGGGAAAGCAAACCTGGGCTACGACCGCTACAACTGGGATAGCAAACAATGCACGCCCAAGGGGTTGCTGGATCCGTTGGGATTTTGCGGTCGGCATCCGGGAGATCCTCCCCCACAAGCGACAACCTGCTCGGATAATTTGGCGGCAGCACCAAACCGGTGAGCAATTGTGGCAGCCAACGCTTTCACAAAGGTTGAAGAGCGCTGAAAAACTGGAGCTTATTGCCATCATGGTTGGGAAGGCTCTGGCTGCATCGTCAATCACTCTCGGGAATAAAAACAAACCTCTGGCTGAGCCAGAAAAGTCGATCATATGCTTGGAGCTCATCCCAACCAAATTATGGCGTACACCAATGTTGCTGTCCGTCTACCAAATCATCAGCGGGCATAGTTCGGCGCCGTAACTCGGCTAGTAAGCTACGGGCATCATCCAAACCCCGATCCAACCCGTCAGCTAGACTCACAAAGGATGCTGGTTGGGCAGCTGGCAAACATGCAAAAAACTGATGACAAAAGATTGCCTCAGGCCGTCGCAACAACCCTACCAACAAAGCTAAGAGAGCAAAGCGCACCTTAGGGCTAACATGTTGCAGAGCGGGTACTTGCTGTTGCCGGATGGCATTTGGCGCCAATCTATCAGCTAACCCTCGCAGCACATCTAGCCCGGCATCTCGGTATGCTGAAAGCTGACCATGGTTCCCTGCCACGACGCAACTAGAATAAGTAAGATCACGCTCAATAGGAGCAGGAAAAAGTGCTGCTCCGGGTCGAAGTTAAGCGGAACCATTGCTAGGAGAGCTAACCGCCTTCTGCTACACCTCAAGATGGCAGCACTAGTAGGACTAAGCCGGTGGGTAAAGTGCCCATGTCTAATGTAAACCACATCTGCTGGCAGGGTCTTCAAGCTGAGAGGACATCATGGATGTGATTTAATGAAAAGGGAATCCCACAGTCCATTTTTTTCGTCTTGCCCCCCCACATTCGATAGCACGAAGACGGGAAATGTGCGCAACGCCGCATATAACATCATATCCACGGACGACAGCCCAATGGCAAACTGCTACTGCCAAAGTGAAGACTAGAGCTGCACTATATTCAGCTTCCTCTTTGCTGGGCCCGGGTGGGTACATGGCCTCTCCATTTGGCCCCAAGTAAGGCTTCCGGTCGTCGTTGCTATGCCAATGCGCACAATGTGGTGTTGGTAGGGCTAACAACTCTGACATATTACGCCTGATAGTCTGGGCCTTCCGCCTGACTGAAAACAACAACTGTCGTATTCAAAGCAATACCAACAACCCTGGCCGTACATCCAAACCTCCTTAGGATCTAACCAGTGAAGACTGCGTCGTGGGTTCTCTCACACAAAGCTCCACGCCCGTTATAGTGCGCATGACATGTTGAACTGCAAGTTGGAAATTAGTGGCATCGTTGCCCAGTGCGCCTCAGTTTCTGGGAACGTAGGCAACCCTGTCGGGTGTCGCTCACTCCGCAAGGCTTTGGGCTCTCATGACGTGATTTGGCGCTACAATCCGTGGCTGTGCTGACTGGCTGTTTGCAAGGAAGAGATGGTAATATCGAATTTACTGTCAATCTGAAGTGGCAGTGGGCTGCACTATACTTTCCAACCTGCCCACCAAAAAGCCTGCGACAAAGGACAATGGGCCTAGAAAGAAGGCCTAAAAACACATGAACTGGGCTGGGGTCTTCATCCGTGGCAACCTGATCACTCCAAACATGCATCAATGAGGCAACGGCCTCCTGGAATTCCGCTAGTGGTGGAAGTTTTCTGGTTTTGCGAGATCGCAACGTCTCGCCTGTCATCTCAGGCTTTCAAACGATTGTCGCACTTGGCACCCAAGTGCAATGCTTGGGATCACCGCAAACTGGGCAGCTTGTGAGCACAACGACGCTGCACTCCCTAGCAATTCGCTGCCAAGCTGCACACAAAGGATGCCCATCCCGTAGCGCAAACGCAGGCTTCGATGAAGGCTTCTCCACAGGCGCGGCTATTCGGAACGAAGGGCTCAGGAGGTCTCAATGTCTCCTCAGTTTCTTCAATTGAACACTGCTTGACAAGAAATACGCAAATACTTAAAGCAGGGGCAAGCGAGACGACCAAGATACATCGACTACGAAGTTCACAATACAAGCTGTATCCCTTGGTCCGTAAAAAAGGAATTCACATTCTTGTTTTGGCGGTCATGCAGGGTCACTGGTACAAGCTGGTCCAAAGACCTCTCTTCCAACATCCGGTTGGGTCATACAGATATCGATCATCCTTGGGTTTTTCCCTCTTCGGAGGCTGCCAAAGGGTTTTACCCATGGATTCGACTGCGCAACTTCTGTGTATTCATTGGCAAATGTGTAGAATGGATATTCAAGTCCATCTGTGCCACGGGCAGACAAAGAGTCAAAAAGAGGACCCAGGTCGATAAATATCCAAGAATGTAAGTTCCTGGCCTCGAAGAGCAAGGGGCGGGTCACAACAAAAGGGTGGGAAATCAAAAAATAATCACCACTTTTGAAGCGAAATCTTCACCCCACCACCAATTTGTGCCAAGATTCATTGAATTGAAAAACATAAGCAAACCTACCAAAACAAAAATGGTTTGGTCAGCGTTTCTTCAATTCAACACTGCTTGACAAGAAATACGCAAATACTTAAAGCAGGGGCAAACGAGACGACCAAGATACATCGACTAAGAAGTTCACAATACAAGCTGTATCCCTTGGTCCGTAAAAAAGGAATTCACATTCTTGTTTTGGCGGTCACGCAGGGTCACTGGTACAAGCTGGTCCAAAGACCTCTTTTCCAGCATCCGGTTGGGTCATACAGATATCGATCATCCTTGGGTTTTTCCCCTTCGGAGGCTGCCAAAATAAGGTACGAAAGGGATATAAAGCACTCGGAGGAAGTCTCCCCTAATTAAAAGCTGAAGGCTCTATAACTGAGAGCTGATCACACATGTTGTGTGGGAGATACGTCCCATTGGAACAGTTGAAAGCTGTTCAAAGTGGCATATAGGGAGGCTCGTCCCTTTTGCACAGGGGAAACCTGTTCCTCATAGTGAAATGGGACATCGATTTTTTTGTGCGAAGGCATGTGTAAACAAAAGTCCAGCACAGTTGGCAAAACACTAAGAGATGAAATGGGGGAAACCAATTTTTAACGAAGGTGAAGATGGACATCCTTTTTTTCTGGTGTACAAACACCGCGTGGACCAGGCCAGCGCTTTATGCAAAAACACCTTCATTTCGTGGGAACTCGCCCCGAGCGTGCACTTGGCACTAATAGATTTTGCCACATATTGTGTTCCCAAATGGTAACGTGATTTTTTGAAGATCTAATCGATAGCAGCAAGACAAGCCTTGCGTTGACAAATACGTGCACTTGGCGGTATCTCGGCCACTGCTTCAACGGGTGCACCGACCACGGAAGATCCACAGTTTACTTCAAATGTTGTATTCTTGAAAGTAAGACAGGCTCGTCTTGTTGAGTCTGGATTTGTTTGAGTTGTCGCATGGACGACATGTGACTGGTGGCCAGTTGCTTGAGACTCTTAATGCCAAATTTTGATGGCAGAATGCTGTTGGCGGTAGCACTTCGATGAAGCAGTTCACAAGTTTACAATAAATTTTTCGAGCATTTGTGAATTTGTGAAACTGCACTTCATGAATATTCCAATTCAAAATTCAGCAAGAATTTCTGAAGAAGTTCAGAAAGACTTCAACAATTCAAACATTCAAAGCAACAAAGTGAAGACTGATGACAGATGTCAGGTCGTTAGAAATCTGCTGGCGGCTCTTCAAAAATCCAGGCCCAGGCTTTTCGGCAAATAAACTTGAAAACAAAGAATTGCACCTCAGAAAGAGACACCAACAGTTGAAAGAGCACAAAATGCAATGTTTAATAGTTTAATTTGATGGTTGCATTTGAACTTAGGTTGTCTTATTTTTGCATCTTTTTCAATCTTGAACGTTTCAAGAGATTAGTGCCCTCGAATAATACTTCTCAATGCATCAAGAATGCAAGGTGCCCAACACCGCAACACTTTTCAACCCACAAACATGAAATCGTCTTAGGTTGTGGCCTGAAAAGTCTTCAGGCCTCACCAGAAAACATCCCCTGGATTGAAATTGCATGACGACCAGGTTGTGCCCAGTCATGCCAAGACAACTGGCAACATGACCAAAAACATCTGGCAACTCACTGTGACTGGCTATGCCCTTAATCCAGAGCAGGTGCTGCCTCAATTGGCTCATCCATCCACTGTTAGTACCAAGCCAAGCAGAGAACTTGTACACTTCTTCACATTCTTCTTGCCTTTCTTGTGTTTTCGGAGCGTGTTTCACCTTCTCGTCTCTGGGGCTTTCTTGTCCTCAGTGCCTCAGCATTCACCTTCTCACCGGCGTCTTTCACCTCCTTCTCCTCCTCAATGTTCTTCACCTCCCTCTCCTCCTCTGGGGTTGTCTTCTCATGGGTGCCTTTCACCTCATTCTTTCTTCGCGGGGTTTTCTTCTCGTCGGTGTCTTTCACCTCGCTCTCCTCCTCTGAAGCTTTCTTGGTTTTGCGTCTCATTGGTGTCTTTCACCTCATTCAACTCCTTGTCCATCAAAACAAGAAAGTCTTCACCAGGATTAGATCGCTCGAAGTTGTCCAAAGCCTTCAACACCTTGTGGCAACTCTCAGCTTGCGACTCCGGCTGACATCTGGCAACTGGCCGCGCCGGGGGGGCTGCCACGCTTGTATTTTGGCTCTGCCTGAGGCTCATCCTTCTTGCCTTTGCAAATTCTATGACTATGAAGGTTCCATCTCCAATCAAGAACAGCACCACTTCGAGATTTAGGCTCCTGCTCTGAATTGGTGGGATGTCATGAACAATCTCTCCAACAATGCTTGTTGGTCACAGGAAACAAGATTTCGGCCACAAAAGCCCGTCTGAGCTGCTTGACTTTGGACCACGAGGCATATTCAAATCCATGTTCAATATGTGATGTCCAGGGCAGGCAGCGCAATCACTGGCCAAGTTTCGATTGGTTTTCACGGAGACAATGATATTAGTTCTGAGGCACAAGCATTTCGCTATCGCGCAGGCACAGAAAGTACAGCAAAATTTCGAGTTGTCAGATGCACCCTTTCAAGATCTGGCAAATTCAAAGCGACCACATCTCTAACCAAATCTCAACTAAGACCACCATAACGCATCAAATTGCAGAAGTTAAGAACCCGAGCTTGCAGCCGAATTTGCCCATACACTCTGCTTGGAGAAATGTTGAGAACAAACAATCTGATGGCAGAGAAGTCATGGCGGCCAAGCAGAATCTTGTGGATACCGCTCATAGACCAAGGCACACATTGCAATCAAAGTTCACCGTACACTTTGCGCATGGATTCAAACTGCACACATGCCCCGAATTCTTCACATAGTGGCAATCTCGATCCAAATGCCAACAGTTACCATGCTTCGCCACAGGCACAGGGTTGTATTTGCTGCAAACATTTTCATCTTTTGACGCCCCTCTGGCAACTGACACCTGAATGAGCACGCCATCTGTCATGGGAATGCTGGCACTGATAACAAATACAAAGCCCGTCACACAAAATACACCTGGAGCCAATGGGGGCAGCGGTCCCCTTGCTCCAACTGATCGACCTTGACTGTACCCGGACTACCCGGACCCGTCAAGCTCTCCAACCGTAGACGCCGTAGACTCTCCACAAAAGAATGCGCAGGAACCGTCTGAAAGGAGGCTTGGACTCCTATAGCTCGAGCTGACCCTCTGCAACGCGCCTGAAATCGCTCAGTTTGCCAATGATCTCGCATCTATCTCAAATATTCCATCACACCCACCTTTTTCAATCACAACAACTGTGACAACTCTCAAGCCGCACAACTTCTGACCAAAACGGATGTTTGAACAAGAGCAAGGCAAGACAACATGGACAAAGACAGACCAACTCTCACAACTTTGCCTCAGTTGCATGTCATTCTTGCCACAGATCGACAAAAGGTCAAAGACCAGAGTCGACAAAACAACACAAAACAACACAAACGACAAACCCAGAAACATACCTCTGACCGCTGTTCGGGATTGCTCTCAACAAGTTGAACGCTTCCATGCAAAGGCTTTGGGGTTGCACTTAAAACCGAACCAGAACTCAGCACTCCGCGGTCGAAAAAAGTCTGCGCACTCCAGGCGTTTCACACTGGTCTCGGGTGGCTGTCTGCCACCCACCTGGAGCGAAGTGGATATGGATGTGGATTATGGATATGGCAGCCTGGCATGACATTTCATGACATATATTGACATTTTTTTTTACAGGTATTGACTTGTTGAGATGTTACACGCATCACCCCGGTTGCCTGCAGGATGGTAACCTCACCACAGCCGACACCAATGTGAAGGCACAAACGCACATCATCCACTCCTGCAAGGCGTTCACGGCGTTTGGTCTCATCCGATCCTGCAAAACCTTCAGAATGAAGCCCCTCAATGAATCCATCAATCCATCAAACAATCAAAAACAATCAAAAACAATCAAAAACAATCAAACATGTCAAGGATCTGGGCTTGGATTTTGTTGATTTTTGTGTTTTTTTTGGTATCTTCTGTTTGTTTTCCAAAGGCTCTTTCTGCTCCTGTGTCAAACATGTGAAGCCGCTTGTGGATTTCAATGCAGCAGGCACATGCCTCGCTCAAAGCAGGAAGACGACTGTTGAGTTTTGGTCTGTAAAATGAGTTCTATAAGATTTGTAAGATTTCTTTACAATATAAATCTAAGCTTAACATTTTTTGTCAGAATATCAAAAACTTCTTTAAAAACATTTCAAGAAATTTGAACAAAATGTGTATTTTCAAAAAAAAAGGTGAAAAAAACACATCATTTTTTGCCAAACATCTTTGTTTTAAAAAAAACACCTTGCCTTTTTGCAATATACAAATCTTCAAATCTTCACATTTGTCACGCTCTCAGGACCAGGCTCGAAGCACCGCCGTGTTCTGAGGCCCCAAATCGGGCAAACCTCGGAATGGAAGGAATTTGTGAAGGAATTGAAGGAATTGAATGTATGCTTCTGTTTGTGAAGCAAGAAAAAGAAATGTTTACATAAAAACAAACAAAAAACTTTGAAAAGCACAAATTGCGCACTGTGAAAGTTTACAAATTTGTGAAACACAGATTTTTGTGTAAAACAATTTGTAAGCAAATTCTGCAAATTGTACCGAGGTTTTTGTAAAGTTACAGTAAGTACAAATTTCACCAAAAAAATAATTAAAGTTTTGATTTCTAAAAACCAAAAAAAAAGTAAAAAGGCTTTAAAAGCAGATAAAAGCCAAAGCAAGTGAAAACTACGTCAGTTAAGCATTTGTACTCCAAACTTTTACAAAGCATTTGGACTTCTTTTGTAGAGTTCTTTTGCCTCCATGTGTCTTGGAGACCTACAAGACGTAGTGCTTGTCTCACGATATGTTTGAAAAACTTGTATCTGATATCTGACCATATCTCTCCAAACAAAGTAAAGCGCCAAAAAATGTCAAAAGTGTGGTGTCTACACTGTCTAAACTCTATCATCGCTGCCGTCATGTCAAGGCACCCCAGGTACCATGGGGAGGAACTACATGGTTGTACTTCTCGTGCTTCGTATCATCCACAGCCTGATTTTTTTTCTGATGAAAAAAGGTGGAAACAGGGCATCCACTACACACAAGGGTTGTTGACAAACGATTCCGGTGCAATACTGATTTTTTTTTGCTATGAGGCTACTAAACACGAACACGCAAAAATGCTCACCAGGACCAAGAACCTCCATTTTGGTGCGCTCGCACCAATTCGACAAATGAACGTACAGGCATCATAAGTCCACATCCCCCCTCTGTAGCCTGGAAGTAGATCGTCAGTGCATCACCACTGAACTTGATCACCTTGGAAGTCAAGCCAGGTAGAAGATTTTGCTGATGTTGCATATTTGTCGTCATGTGTAGTCTATGTACTCTAAATATATAGCTCTGTTACGAACAAACGAATTGCTTCTCAAGACATTGCAAAGGGTCCGAACTTGTTTCCTCCTGTCGCCCCCCTCGACCAGAACCCTTATGGGAGGCAACTGCTGTTGGGATACTTTTTTGGGGGGGCCCCTGGTGGATTCAGTTGTGCAACAGTATTTAATCCAACGGCTCTTGAGCACAAAAACCAACCCAACTTCAAAAAACCATCATTGAGGTGCCCCACATCGCCACGATATGAATTGATAATGTCAATCAACGGAGTGAAGAAGGACGTGAGGCCTGAAGAGCGGAACAAGCTTGAAACCAAAAAAAAGGATGCAAACACGTTTAACACCAGCTCCTACAAATAAAAGGAAGGAATTGTGCACACAGTTGTTACTCATATGTTCAATCATTTTCATGTTCTATCATGTTCGTTAAGTATTTAACGTTGGTATACATCGAATCAAAAGCTTTGCTGGGTAAATCCAGCACAACGGGTGGGTTCCAACAACACGAACCAGCAGGCAGGGCTCGGTATAACAAACATCAGCGGACACAAACAACAATGGCAAATTAAATCAAATAGTCAAACTAACAACTTGCAAATGTCGCAAGGCTTGAGGACAAGTTCCCACCATCATTTCAAGGCGAGGCAACGCAGTGACGAATGTATCATGACGCTGACCAATATGCAGCGTCAAAGCAGTGGATTTGTCGATGGACGGTTGTTGGAAAGAGATTCGGCCACAAATGTAATAGCTGTAAAATCGCCTCATTCACCATATGTACACACATAAAAATACTGTGGCATTTTTTTTGTGACGTGCCTATTTGGTGAGTACGGCAAATTTTTCCCCCGAAAATTCGAAATTTTCAAAAAAAAACACACACAAAATTTTAAGAAAAAACACACGAAAATTCGAAAATTATAAACTTCAAAAACTTGAAAGAACACACGGAAAATCGAAAATTCCATCAACCAGAATCCGTCACAAACTGAGGCGTTTAGATATCACAAGGCACCCAGCACTGGCCACGCATCAGGCAAAGCAAATCATCGACAAAGGACAAGAAATGAAAGCGCCCATAAGGGCCTATTGAAAAATGCAGCATCCATGTTGCAAAAAAAAATCCGGACGGACGCAACCAGCAAGAGATTCAACCACGGAACACGCGGAAAATAAGAAAAGCTGATTTTTAGTTCCTGGCAAGTGTGTTCGGCTCTTAAAAGCGTGCCGACCCCTAGAGTTTTCCCAGCCAAGTGTTCCGATGGCGCCAAAACAGGCGAAGGGCACACCCAAAAACCAAAGCTTGACTTTGAAGACAGTTCCGGGAGATGCTTTACAGCAACACCACGACAAGTTGAGCTACAGGAAGCGTCCGGCTGAAACACCTGAGAAAGCTTTGTATTCAGAAGCCTGGGCCCAGTTGCAGGAAAATCGCGAAGAGATGTTGGCCGAGTTCTCCAAAGCCAAAAGTTTGACTTGGTTGCCTAGCTTGTTGAAGCGTGAGACCACGGGGACCTCAGAAGGAAGCATGGAAAGCCGTGAATGGCTCAATTCTTACCAAATGGTGGAGCATTTGGGCCTCCGCGGTTTCAAGTTGCAAGATCCCTTCGCGCAGACAGAATTAGCCAGGCGCGAAACAAAGCCTCATCCCAATGAGGTTTGGAGTGCTCAGGGTGTCTGCACGCACAGAATGTGTCGTGAAGTGGAAAGTTCTTCTTCCAAGTGGAATTGACAGGCGCTGCTGCTGCTAAAAGGTCCAAGAGGCCAAAGTTAGCTGACAGTAACGCTGCCAATGTGAATGAACTACACAGTGGCCGTGAAGAAGGGAAGCAGCAGCTCATGAGTTTGGCCAAAGACTTTGAGAAGCAGCTGAACAACACTCGTCGCTTGGATGTTCCTGGCTCTAGCAATGAGGTCCAAGAACGAGCTGAGGCTTTGCGAGCTTCTTTGGCTGATGCTGAGCGCGAGCCTGCACACGTTTGGATGCTTGGATGGCTTCTCGGCTTTGCTTATTGTTTTTTTTCCGAGACGGTAGGTCCAACCCAAAAACACATACATACTGACAGGCTTTGGCGATGAAACCTACAGTGGGCAAGCACACGGAAGACGACCTGAAGCTGATCCAGGAACTGAAAGACATGTGCAAGGAAAAACTCGAGAAGTACGTAATCCTAGTTGTCGGTATTGGCACAGCAAGGTGAACAGAACGAGGAGAATGGGTCAGTGCAAACAGCCACCAAGACAGGCAAGACCAAGGAGACGCCTCACAAGTCTTCCAAGTGACTTCCAAAAAGTGAAGCAACAAAGATGGATGTGTGTTATCATCCATCGATTATGAAACTTAGTTTCGCACGTCCCCTGGCATGATCGCCAGAATGGATGCCACAAGGTTAGATGCGGAAAAATTGCACTTTGAGCACGTTGGGTCCAAAAAAAGAAACGTCCGCACCGTTAATCACTCAGCGGCACTGCCGTTATAGTTCCGCATTAGCGGCACGGCCGCTTCGTATTTCCGTTTTTACCGGCACTGCTGCTGTTGAAAATAATGTTACTGTTCCTGTAGCGCAGTGTTTCTCAGTTTCGTTTGAAAAAGGAAAGAAAAACAGCCACACAGTGTCAGAAATCGAAAGTCTGATCGATCTTTATAGTTCCAAAAACTATATACACATGTTATACAGTTTGCAGAATTTTCGATTTCTGTGCCACAAACGAATGTCGGAGCCGTGTGGGGTCGCAAACGCAAGAATTTTGAGTCTGAAAAATATGAAACATTGATGCAAACAGGTCTATCTACAAATCAGTTGCATGCCGTGCTGAACATTTTCAAAGAAAATGCTCCAAGTCAAGCAACTGTCAAAAGACAAGCGCAAGTGCTGCTGGAAAATCATTCATCGATTTATGTGAAACATGAGTTGTAAGCTGCCAAAGGGCAAGCCCATCGAATTGCGCCACGCAAACATACAATTTAGTCACGCTTGCCACCAAAAAAATTGCTTAAGAAGCTTCCACGAGTTTCCACGATATCCACATGAAATAAATGAAGCTGACGCACAAATCACAAAACAGTTGAAAGCGAACTCGGAAAGGGCACATCTTGTTTCTCCAGTAGTGGGGCACAACACGTCGTCACACCCCTCTTCAAGAACCCACAAGCTCTTTACCCGTAAGCGGACAGAAGCATTTGTCACGTCGAGCTGCTGCCAAGAACCTTTCCAAGATTCCCACCAACACGAGTGGGATCATCAGCACAGTTGCTCGCCGAAGGGACTCTCGTGAACCACGGCCAGTGGAAACCATGGCCCTCAAGCTTCTCGAAACATAGCAGCAGTTCCCGTAACTCTTCACTAGCCGAAAAGCCTGATAAAAGCATCCATTGCACCATCATTGCCACAGAAATAAATACAACTTTGCCCAACCATATGGTTTGCACCAGACCGCACTTGACATCAGCAGAGCGCAGGCCTCCACAGGACCTATTATATGTTTCATACCAGCAAACCGTCTGTCGACCAGCACACGTGGAACATTGGCCCCGAAGAACCGAGGCTCACGCTTGTCAGGAAAAACTAGTACGCCACCGATCGTATGACAGTCAGCTTCGCTTGCACCATCAGTAAAAACCAAAGTACAGGATGAATCCGCCAACATTGCAACCTCACTAGGCTTCTCACGTCTGAACCTTTCACCAAGCATCCGGAACCGTTCAAGCAGTTCACGCGTGACTAAGATCCGCTGCTGGGACATCCAAGTCCTGATCCGATTCAGCGCCGGTCAGTTTACCCATCCTGCCCATGATTCGCGCCTCTGTACACTGTAAGCGCCCCACAATGCTAAGAAACTCCTTTGAAGTGAGGCGCTCACCTTCAGTCAAGCCGGCAATAAGCTGTTGAATCTCCTTCGAACAAGTTTCCTTATTGCGAATCACAACGTGTCCAGCTCGCCAGGTGCCACAGTCAACTTCAACACCCAGCATCGCGGCCTTCGGCCCAAAGAGGTGCAACTTGTCTTCGGAATAGTTGAACCCAAGCAACTTCACAAGACCTAGCTATCATTGCTGACATCGATGAAGGTGCCAAACATGCAGCTGTAAACACAGGATAATCGTAGTAGTTGCACCATGGTAGCAGCAACTCAAGACCAAGCCTCCAAATCAACCTCACTATTTGGTTGAAATACACTACTGAATCCGTCGAACCAAAAGGAAGCGCATGCCCAACAAAGCAACCCAAGTTGCCAGAGTCAAAATTCGAAAGCACCACCACTGAAAAGGCCCTTGAACTCGGAGATATCGCCAGTTGCTTGTAAGCAGCATGCAGGTCAAGTGTGGTGACTTCTGGATGAGATTCAATCATGGCCCAAGAAGCATGCACAGGCCCGCGCAGCCTCTCGCCATCACTAAGGAGAACTTCACAAGTCCTATTGTTTGACATCCAAGCGCATCCATGCACGCAGGACCCAGAACAGCGCATCGAGAGCCCTCAAGTCTATAAAGCCAAAAGCTTGATTGACCTTGCACTCACTGTATTCGTCAATAGTCGCAACTTGGTGGTATCGCCCGAACTCTGGCCGACACCGAACCGTCTAACAGGGGTCCATCATGCAGGAAAATTCCATCAACCTCTGCTACGGAGAAAGGTCCCCTGAGCAATCGACCATCAGCTTCTTTGTAAGTCTTCTCCCAAAGCTCACGGGTATCATCATCTTGCTTAGCAGACGTTGCTTTGCCAAGCAAGGCATGCCTCATATATAGCGCCTTGTCTGCACCAACTCTTCATTTAACCGTCAACTCAGCAGGTCGAGGATCAACATCGAAAACACCTGAAAGATCAGCGTTCCCAACGAAGTCAAAACCATTGCGAAGTAAGTTGAATGTATCTTTAAGCGCCACTGCACATCCATTGCCAGCCTTTCCAAAAGCAGAAGCCGCTTGCCTTCCAATACCTCCGAGACACTCGGCTCCAGTGATTCGTGCAATGCCTTTTCTTGAAGATTGAGCTCCTTAGCGAAGCCCAACCATTTTGACAACGTAAGTTTCCTACGCTCCAACGCTCCACGACCCACTATGGTCCCTTTGTAACAATGTTGAAAATCACCCTCAACAACTCATCTTTCAATGGGCACATTGAAGCAAAAGGGTGTGCCACTGCCACCGCCATAGATTTTTCCAAAAACTCGTCCTTTGAATGATACACCCCAAACATGCACTGAGACTTCTTTCTCTCCTCACCCTCACCATCCGCACTTGTTAACGTGTGAGAAAGAAATATGGAACCTTGCGGGACATCAGCGATTGATTGAACAATGCATCGCTTGGAATTGACTTGGGGAAGAGAGTCCAAGAGAACTTTTGCAACGCGGCAAAACTCTGGAACCAATGCTAGAACTTTGCGACCACCAGGTAATCTCACGGATCCCGCAAAGACTATTTTGTAGGAATAGATGGCTCAGAGAATGGAGACATCTCGATGTTTAAAGCAAACCTGAGAAACAATTTGTAAACAGAGTGGCCTGGGATACGCTGCTTCTTCTGCTGTAGTATAAGCATATCGTCCCGGCGCAACACGCTGTCGACCAAAGGAGAGATGGGTATGGCCACCATTGCTTTCAACTGAAGGACATTTGTCAAAAATGCCTTCGAAGTCTTTCTCTGTCCCCCGTAAACACCTGCATCAAATCTGACAAAGAAGGCATGCTGAAAGACCACTGTCCAGATGGGAAGCAGCCACAGAAGGCTGTTTTCAGGATTCTCGATTGCAAAGAAAATACCACGAGAAATCAAATATTCAATGAATTTTTGCAAGGCCAACATAAATCTTATTTGCTGCGTCATCCCGTGCACAGTGTTCAGGTGAAAGGTTGTCCAAGCCCAAAGGATAAACTTCATTGCGCAGTGGAGGTGGTCCTCCAGGAAGTTCTCTTGCACTGGAGCAGGTGCCACACGGCGGGGCAGCGTGGCAAAACATAACTGTATAGGTGGCTACCAGCCAAAATAAATATTTCCATGAACTGTCCAAAGTCAAAGACATGTTGCAAATTACGGGTGAAATCGATTCTGCTGGTGATCTGTCGGCATTACTGTGAAACCTTGTTCGTGACAACATCTGGATCGCATAGCTGATCCAGCAGAACATCATGCCTCGAGCCGGCGTAGAAACAGTAGGCGGTGGATCACCGCGTGGTGCAAAGCTCTGTCGTGCCTCCTCAAAAGGCTCTGCGACTTGCTGTTCCTTTGAAATATCATGCACAGGGGGCGTAGTTGGCTCCCTGGAAATTTCATCAACGAATTCCTCATGAGATGACTTGACTAGAGGCGTCGTAGTCGATGGTCACTCTGCAGGCTTGGCATCCTTAAGCTTAGGGCAGTCCTAATAGGGATGAGTTCTGAAACATCCTTTGAAGCAGCACACATGAAGCCCTTTTGGACAACGGCCTTGCAATTCTTCAATGAATGTCCAAAACACAAAGCATGCCCCTGTGAAGTAACCGCAGTGCCATGATCTCGCAATGCAGCAGGCAAACTAGTGAGTCCTGTGCGCTTACCACCTTTCTGCTTTCCTTTGCCTCCTCCATATGGATGAACTTGTGTGTTAGGATCTGGCCTCGAAGAAGCAGGTTGAGGAAGTGGTTGCAAGAGATGCGCCACATCAGGATGGTTGCACATGTCGCTCTCCAAACATTGTCAATCGGTCTTCCCGAAGCTTGCAGTTGAACCCCGCTCCGTGTAGCTTCAGCCAACTTCACAAACAATTTGCCATCAGCATTCAGGATCTGTTGATGTGACACAGCAATGTAACCTGCTGGTGGGGCTGTATGCCTGACTTCCATCAATCGTTCCACCCAAGCATCATGCAATCGAAATGCCACCACATTTGCCTGGTCTAAAGCCAAGCCCCTCCTTGTTAAAGCGTATTTCAAAAGCAAGTCACTACCAAGATCAGCCTCAAGCTTGTTAGCAGGGTTTTTGATCCTCAGTGCACCATCAACAATTGAGATGCGCTTATCCTCTTTTGACTTGCTACGCACCTCCTGCTCTTTCGATGTACACGCAGATGGCTCTATGTAGGATATCCTGTTGTCTGCATAGTGATACGGCCACGTCAACCAATCTATCGCTTGGTTCTGGGTTGCCATGGATTTCAAACCAGTTAAGCGACCCTGTTGTTTGGCTACCCTGGAGTATGACTCATGTAGTAACCGTCTAAGTGCTGCCAACTCCCCAACCGTAAGGTCACGACCAATTGCGATAGTCATTGCCTCCACAAAAGGCCTTTCCTCGGTCTGTCCAGGGACGTAACAAGAAGAGAAGCCATATTCGGAGATTGCGTCCAAACCAGCTGCAACCAACGAATCTTGTATCGTCTGTAATATAATCGGACCACTATCCGTCACTGCCATCACGTCCGATCGTCTCCTATTTGGAAGAAAACCTGACAAGGTGAGAATGAAACGAGAAGTGATAGCATGACTGTCCACACGTGTGCAAAAAGCTTCCAAGTAAGTTAGTTAAACTTAATGCAAACGACTCCCATGTGACTGGATTCCCCTAACTTAGCGCTGAGAGCCTCGGACAAGAATGCAACCATCGTTGCTCACAATGCACGGCGCCATCGCACCATCCATGAAACAAACGTTCAACCCTTCTGAAACAAGAAGTGTACCATCGTGCACACCACATGTTTTCAATCTCAAAGTGCACCAAAAGTGCAACTGACCATGAATCAACACTGACACATCCTTCTTCCAAAGCATGTTGCGCACATCGGATAGACGAACTTAGGTTCATCGTCTACCGCATCAAAGTTTGCGGCGATGACCCTACCGCACTTCAAATGGCTGCCAGCTCCATCTGCTACCAGATGATACATTGTCGAAAGTCTGCAGTTTTGGGTGAATGACATCGATCCCGACATCATCCTGAGTTGATTCCACAGAGGCACAATCTCATTCTCGGCTTCAGCAGCCAACTGCAGGTCATCCTCACCAAACTCTTCGTCTCTCGAATCCTCACTGCTGGACTCGGACTCAAGATCAGGGTCATCACTGGTGTGCTCTTCAGCCATGGCTGATGCCAGACTCTCTACGCTCGTCACCACTCTCAGTAGCGTCTGCCACAATCGGATGAACCAGACCTGTACAATCTGGCTTGGAGACCTCGCTGGCACTGTCATCCAGGGTCCGTTGCAAATGCACCAGAGGACCTGCCGTAGAGTCCCGTGAATACACCAGAGCCGTATCGACGGGTTGCTGTGTAACCAACATGCAATGGAGCATTCATTGCTTTTGGCACACCAACTCAGGCACGTCGCCTTGCATGAGTGGGTACCAATCCTCTTCAAAGAATCTGGGTTCTCTCCCAAACCCATTAAGATACCCCTCAACCACATGCCTGCTTGTCCAGCACTAAGAGGCGACCTTTGCCACCCTGCTCTCGTAGGAGCAAGCAGAAGAGGATAGCCAGGATCCATTAGCATCTGAAGATTCCGACGCAACATCAGCCCATGAGTTGACCAGTCTTTGCCTGTTATCCCACGACGACAAGCATCATTGTTTTGCGTTCGGTCGTGTATGTAAAATTTGTTCGACCAACACTGCCTTCAACAAACCATACAATGGCTGTCTGTTCGGTTCCGGACAGTCCACAAACAGCTTAACCAAATTCAAACCATCCCTGTAACATGCCCTCATGCAAACACATGAGGAAAAACCAAGCTGCCAACCTGTCTGTTGCTCCTCCAGGAGTGTCTCCACACGCCAACAGTTCAACCTTGCACTGCCCATGCAACTCTCGCCGCCAGACAACCCTAAAACATAGAAGCTGAAAGGTATTCTGACGAGACATCTTCGAAGGAATGTGGGTGCAGTATGTTCTGAGTTCAAAGCAAATCTGTAACACACCTCTTCATCCAAAGGAAAAGGTTCATAACCAGGAGCCTTGCACCAAGCCGCAAACCGAATCATAGGATTCGCCCGATTGTGCATTGTGCCTGCACTCCTCCCTGCAAAAACATCATTCCGTCCAATGTCAAATGCAAGCGGCAACACCAAAATAATACCTGCCCACTTCCTGATTGCAGCAACTAAATGAGCTCGCAACTTGTTTTCCCAGGACCTGGAATCAACAGTCCTCCTCATTCCGAAAACATGCATATCAACAATGGCAGGCGAGCATTCAACCACATCGAAGACTCCTGGCAACAATGGAAGTGGACCAACCCTTATATTCGATGTTGAAAACTCACGCAACAAAGGCGGACCTCCTTTCACGAGATCCCACGTTTGCTTGTAACAACTTGATGTTGTAAGTCTGACACAGCTTGAATGATGTGACTCAAACGCAGCATTATCAACAACGTCTGTGCAACTGTTGAAATTGTCACCTCCTGCCTCGCTAGGTCCAGTCTCATCAAAACACCTTTTCATCAGCGCCACCTACGATGGAAGTTACACCTGCAGTGTCTATCTCCAACTTCCTCGCCTCTGCAACACTGATACTGACAGTATTCGCACAAATTTGGACATGTATACCTAGGTTCAGCAATAGCTGATGATGAACCTGGAGGCACTGACCTCGATGAAGACCCAGCTGCTGCAGGACGAGATGGCTTTGATGCAGCTGCGCTCATCGCTCTATCGTCTGAGATAACAACCCAGGGGTTCCAACAGGCATTCCGGAAAGTGTAGTTGCAACGTCGAACTTGCCGGTTGCACAGTGGTGGGAGGGCGCGTGCAATTGACGAGAAAGCACTCCCACCCTCCCACCCTTAAGCCAGAAGTCCGGGAAGTATAGAATCACCGTTTATCCACTCATCTCCAATTGAAGCATCTGAAGTTGCAAGACAACTGAAGGAATACATATATTGTAAGAAAACAAAAGTTGCACGACATCTCAAAAAGAATGTGTATTGTAAATACCAAATGCAACATACCGAAGAAACCGACAAGAGCTCACAGCACTGAAAGTTGCACAACGGTTTCACTGCATTGTTGAATTAGAAAACCACTATTCAAACTTCTCAAACCTTTCTCTTTTTTTTGGTGGCTAGCCCTCGATGCATCTCGTCGCATTGACAAAAGGGGTCGATACTCACAAGTTCCTATCTTGGACCAGTCTGTATGCGCGCGTATGTGCCAAAAGCCAAATCTGGACAGATTTGTTACGCAGAGCAGGTCCTACTCCGTCAGCGCTATGCAACGCTGATGAATCTGAAATTCAAGCAGGAAACATTCTGCATCCTTTACAAGGGAAAAAATCACTTTTTGTTTTGCTGTGACTGAATTGGGACCGTTTCTGTTGAAAAACCTGCTACGTGGCTCTCTGTGGCCGCAGGCACGCTCGGAGGAACCAGTGCAGTTTTCAGAGCATTGAGTCGAGATTCATGACTCTTCCACAACCTTGCCGTTTACATGTAGATCTTCCATTGGTTCAGTTCCGGATCGCTGGTGCGATCGCCGACATGGACGCGCAGAGGGCAGCATTTGCTTCGGAAGGCTTCGCAGGATGGAAGCCATGTTTGTTTTGTAGCAACATATGCAAAGATTTGGAACGCTTAGATGCTTCAAGAAGCATACGATTACTTGTTGCGCGACAAACCAACGCTGAGCAAAAAAGATTGGGAGCGTCGTTGCAGTTTTAGGATTGGAACCGTCAGCAAAAACTTTACTTGGTGATCCTGAAGCACGAAAAATCTTAACGCCATCGAAAGCTTTGAATGACTACATGCACGTGTATTTGAACAATGGCAACGGGTCATGGGAACTCATTTCGTTGCTAGAACGATTGAAACAGAGGTGCGATGTAGGATTGGAGCCCTTGCAAACGTTTGCTGCGGATCAAGATTGGAAAACGGCTCGGCCAGGATGCAGCGCTGCTTTCCGTTGCCACCCTTTTCCACGACAAACGACAAGAAATTTACGGAAACATATCGCGGTCCTGCATTTGAACTAGCCCTTTTGCTTCCCACGCTGCAATATTTCTTGGAAACTACTTGTGGGAAAGCTTTGGAGCATGAAGTTCATTGTTTCAGACATGCGGTCGAAATTTGTCGTCAATACCATCGACTTCTTGCGCGCGATGGCTTTCCACTGTCACCGCTGCGTTGCCTTCAGGAAGCACATCAACAATTGACTACGGAGACATGCGGTCAGTCTTTTGCAAAGCCGAAGCATCACCATCGCTTTCACATCCCTTTGCAAGCCAAAAAAATGCATCTTGGCCACTTTTTTATTGGGTGGTTTCGGCTCTTTTCGTTTTTTCCTTGTCTGCAAAAAATCAATCAACATTGAGGCAATGTATGGTTGAGGCAATGTATGGACACGACAAAAGCTTGCGAAGCCAAGCACAATGAATACACAACTTTCCTAGCATCACGTTTTCAACAATTCTCCCGCGGACATTCGGGAGGTGTTTGCAAATTCATTTTGCCTCGACTATTGCACATGCAAGTCGCATCAGAATCACAGCGATTTGTTGCCAAAATTGGCTGATGAGGCGCACGTTTGCACAGATCCGCGTCTTAGTTCCATGTTTGCTGGCCGTCAAGTGCTTGTGTCACTATGTGCTTCCACAAGGTACCAACGTGTACAGAAAGGAGATCTTCTCTTGCATTTGCATTTTGGAAAGAAAGAAGGTGTAATAGTTCATGCATGCCTTGCATCCTCAGAGATGCAATTCCTGATAGAGCCCATGGTTTGCTCGCGTTCCGTGTTCGGCAATTTGGCCGATTGGCGGAAACCGTCCGGATCACGCAGCCTTATGTTGGCATATGAAATTGATCAGTTTTGCCACCCGATGTGGTGGCTGAAGCAAGATGATTTGTGGCTCACACTGCGTTGAAGAAAAAGATGCCTGGCGTGTGGGTCTGAAAAGCAGATGCGGCTCTGCCGCAAAGTGATGTGGCCCTGCCGCAAATCCTCATTCCTCAAACTCTGCGGCCCTGCCGCACATCGTGTCTTGCCAGATATACAAACTATAACAGGCTTTCATGTCGACAGGGATCCAGTTGATTCTACTTAGGATCAAATAGTTCCAGTTAGTTCCAATTAGTTCCAGTTAGCTACAGTTAGTGATCCCAGTTAATTCCAATTATGAAAAGAAAAAACTACCTATAACTTCTTATCAAAGGAAGTTTAGTGGCAAACTTCCGATATACAAACTTTGGGGTAGACAGGAAAAGTAGTCGTAGTAGTAGTAGTAGTAGTAGTAGTAGTAGTAATAGTAATAGTAGTAGTACTACTACTAGTAGTAGTAGTAGTAGTAGTAGTAGTAGTAGTAAGAGTAGTAGTAATCATAGCAGCCATAGTAGTCGTAGAAATAGTAGTAATAGTAGTAGTCGTCGTCGTAGTAGTAGTAGTAGTTGTAGTCGTAGTCGTAGTCGTAGCAGTAGTAGTAGTCGTAGCAGTAGTAGTCAGTAGTCCTAGCAGTAGTAGTAGTACTAGTAGTAGTAGTAGTAGTAGTAGTAGTCGTAGTCGTAGTAGTAGCAGTAGTAGTAGTCGTAGCAGTAGCAGTAGTAGTAGTCCCAGCAGTAGTAGTAGTAGTAGTAGTAGTAGTAGTAATAGTAGTAATACTAGTACTAGTAGTAGTACTAGTAGTAGTAGTAGTAGTAGTAGTCGTCGTCGTCGTCGTAGTAGTAGTACTAGTAGTAGTACTAGTAGTGGCTTAGTAACAGTAGACGTCGTAGTCGTAGAAGCAGTAGTAGAAATAGTGATAGTAGTAGTGGTAGAAGTAGAAGCAGAAGTAGAAGTAGAAGTAGTAGTAGTAGTAGTAGTAGTAGTAGTAGTAGTTGTTGTTGTTGTTGTTGTCATACTTTTTGTGGCAGGTGCAACATTTGGTGAAGTTCATGTGTCACTTTTTGTGGCAGGCGCAGCATTTGGTAAAGTTCATGTGTCACTTTTTGTGGCAGGTGCAGCATTTGGTGACATGTGGAATAATAGCCGGAGCGGGAACACCAAACGAAGACGGAGACAAGACCGACACAAGCCCGGGACAGGACCGAAACATGACCAAGACATGACGGAAACATCACCGAAACAAGACCCAGACATCACCCAAGCAACACGAAACAAAGACTGAGACATCACCGAAACAAGACAGAGACAAGACCAAGACAATACCGAGTCACGACAGAAGCAAGACCGAGACACTACCGAAACAAGCCCGATACCAAACCGAGACAGGACCAAGACATCCCGGAGACATCACCTAGACAAGACTGAAACATCCGACCGAAGCCAGACGGACATGCCACAGAGACGTGATCCGACACATCACCGCGCCACGCCCGAGACGGCACCCAAGCAACACCAAAACAAGACCGAGACACGACCGAGACATGACCGGAACAAGACATCACCCAAGCCACACCGAAACAGGCCCGAAATATACCCAAACCAAGACCGAGACATGACAAGACTGAAACATCACCAAAGGGTCACCGATCACTGAGACGTCACGCAGACATCCCCAAAGCAACACTAAGACATGCCACCAAGCAATGCCAAAACAAGTCCGAGACTACCACAACAAGACCATCAAGACAAGACCCAGACATCACCCAAGCAACACCAAAACAGGACCGAAATATACCCAAACCAAGACTGAGACAAGACCAAGACAGCACCAAAGCATCACCGAGACATCACACATCACTGTAACATCACTGAAACACCACCGAAACATCACTGGGACATCACGACAGACACAAGTTCGCGGAAACAAGGCCAAGACATGTTCCAGACTCTCCAGACATCCCTGCACACTCCCCGAGATATCGCCCAAGCAACACCAAACCAAGACCGAGACATCACCGAGACAAGCCCGAGACGACTACCACAACAACACAGAGACACAGCCCAGACATGACAGAGACGTCACCGCGCCATTCCCGGGACATCACCCAAACAACAAGAACAAGACCAAGACATGACCGCAACAAGACCGAAACAAAACCCAGACAACACCGAGATATATATCATCGAGACATCACCAAATCATCCACGAGACATCACCCAAGCAACACCAAACCAAGACCAAGACAAGACCGACACAAGACCGAGACACGACTGAGACGCGACTGAGACATGACTGAGGCATCACTGAGACAAGGCCGAGACATGACAGACGCATCATCGCACCACCGAGACGTCACCGAGACAAGACCGAAACATCCGACCAAGACATCACCGCGCCATGCCGGACACATGACCCAAGCAACACCAAAACAAAACCGAGACACGACCGAAACAAGACCGAGACAAGGCCGAGACACGACCGAGACAAGACCGCGCCATCCTGAGTGAAATTTTTCCTGGCGCATGCGCGGCGCCCGACCGCCTTATCCATGTAAGACCCCAAGCTTATCGCTATTGGGGAACAATACTTCATATCTAGATTTCACGGATAGATTTCACTACTGTTCCTTCTCATCTTCGAAGTTCTGGTTATGTGTTCGCAGTTCTATACCTTGTAGCGCCAAGACTACCAAGTTTAAAAAATTTCATAGAAACGGATATCCTACGTTTAAAAGGAATAGAGACTGTTTACGGAAACAGGAAACCATTATATTTTGTTGTGGAAGGCAGACAGAATATACAACCTTGATGAAGGAAGTTTAGATCCTTGGCGTTGCTGTGCCTCTGCTTACGGTGCTGAATTTCACACACGTGCGTTGGATAGATGAATGATAAGACATAACATGACAGTCAATGCGATGTTGCAAGGCGTCAAAAGAATCCCAATCGAACACATCCGTTGCCGACTCCAAAGCAGCAAACATGTCATTGAGAGGGCGGGCGCATGATTTTTGTTCTATAGGCCGACGTGTTCTTATAGGTTTATGTTTTTTTATAGAATGGAAACTTCCGCCCCCGGCTTGTCCGGGCACTACTGGTACCTAGATCTATTTGGTTTACAGTTGGGTTTAGGATTGGGTTTACAGGTATCTAAGGTTACGTATGATTCAAACCACAATGTATGATTCAAACCACATTGTATATAGTCTGTGTTAGCCACACCCAAGGTATGTGGACCACGCAAAATACCATTCTCCTCTTCCTGCAGAATGGTGAAGACCATGATACCAAGGGCTCAAAAAGCGGCTTTTTTCCCCCACAACCGCAAGTTGGCAGGGTATGTGATGGATGAAAGCCACATTCTTCAAATTTGTGCCCCCTTAACCCCCCGTTGTCCTTTTTGGCTTTCAATCAGCTTCTTGTTGTAAAAGAAAGAACCATGCACTTTCGGGGAGTCTTGAAGCGACAAATCTCCGAAGACATTGCAGCGTTTTGGAAAATTTCCATAGCCAGAAAGGTTCTTTCCCGAGCCTTTTCAGAAACATCTGTCAAGTGGGTGGCTGATCCAACTTCTTGAAGGTAGATTTCCATTTCCTTTTGGGAGGCCCATCTGCCACGTCTTCTGACAGCTTCTGCTGAATCTGTTGCAGCTATCAGATATGTCGCTCCACCCGGTCTGAAACTTGCCAACGACAGCGCCTTCGGAAAGAAGTCGGTAGGGATAGCTTACCAAGAAGTTTGGTGAGCCTAGCCCTCAGAATTGTACCTGACATGTGCCACAACTGCTTGATGACGGGAAGCACGGTAACTTGGTTCTTTTACTCGCAGCAGAGCAAAACTGACCGTATGATTCACGGTCTTCTTGCACCAATTCTCAGCAAAGCTCCCCAAGCCAGCGCAAAAATGGCTGGCCACGCCCAGTACCAAGCAGCTGTGACCAAAGATATCAATACCTGATGCGGCATAGATTGATGATGCTCTGCTGGTTCATGAGAGCCCCACATGAAAGCACAATCCCACCCTGACTGCAAGGACCTCAGGCAATTGGCCTTTTGCAAGTCAAGGCATTGTTTGTCTCGCAGTAGTGATAGTACGCTTCTCCATAAGCAACCAATCTTTCGTTCAGAGCATCAATATCTAGAGGCGAAGAGAAAAGAATGTCACTAAGGAAAATCCCCTGCTCATTCATCGTTTTCAAAAGCTTGAAACAGAAAGTCTCGATCGAAAGATGTAGTAGCAGTACTCTCCGTCCCTCATCCAGCACGATCCCAGATCTCGCCGCTCTACGTGTAGCTTCGCCATGGTCGCGCCGAACGGAACTAAAATTAGGGTTGCCATTTGGGGGTCTACTATTTTGGAAAGTCAATGTGGCCATTGAAAGAGAAAATCCAAGCATGAGCAAGCCGACATATAAGCGGAGATTGCGCGGAGTCAGCGGGCCCTCTCCTGGGAAGCCGGGTGGAATCGAAATCCAAGGATGGTAGCCAGGAAGTAAGGATGAATACTTCCGGAAATCAGCAGGTGAAATCACATAGTCCAAGATTCCGGGGGCCAACAAGATAGCCAATCTAGCGCAGTTTGCTGCCCACCTCCTCAATCCCCGAAGCCTGGCTAAAGCATGGACTTGGAGAGGATCATCCAAAGAAGCAATCTGGCATGGAAACGGAGCAGGGATTCTAGAATTCCTTGTCGGATGATCTGCTGAATTCCATCTTGTAGGCAAAGCGCCCAGCACCATAAATCCCAAATCCACGGCTAAGGGCACAGATCTTCTTCATGATGAGTTTGAAAGATCTTGAAGATGATCTCGCACGAGCCACAACACTCCGGGCGACATGAGAGTCGCAAAGAGCCTCGCTATATCGCAGCCGTCTCAAAAACATGTATGTGACACTTCGAGCTCCATCTCCAGCTTGCAGAAACAGAACGCTTACCTGAAAGGCACAACTCATCAGAGGACATCCTATCAGCCATCAACCTCAATCCTCCTCTTCTCTATGAATTCCCTCGCCAAGACCAGATGCATCTTGAAAAGGTAGGCTATAGCGCAACTGCTAATCCTTTTGCATAGATTGCTGATGGTTTCCCGTAGCCGAACGTTGCTGGTGGTCTTTGCTGCATCTCCTCTCAATTGAACGTGTATCCATATGTGGGGATATTGTTTACATGGATACCAAATATCCATGAACACTTGAACGCTTTTTTGGGGGTGTAAGTTTGCTTAAAACACCAAAATCGATGGCACGTGTGTGTGTGTGTAAGTTTGTTCAGTGGAGTGATAAAAATCCAGCCGTGATCAGACGCACTGAGGCTGTGTTGGTGTTGCGAACCAGGCTGCCATTTTGGCAGATCACCACCGGGTATGGACTAAAGTTGGAGACATTGATCACATGGAATTTGTTTGTGCCGGGATGATCACCAATCGAAAGTGGCTGTACATTTCTTGAAGGCAAACTCCTTCTGTTGGGGCTGCCGAACATGCAGCTTGCTAAGAAGCACTCTCTCGCTCCTAACTGAAGTAGCGTCTGCCACTCTTCCAACCATCTCATCTTTGACCTTCTTGGTTGCTCACCTAAAGCAGGTATGTTGAGCCGCAAAGCAACAAAGATCAAAAATAGCAAAGCAAAGGCAAAGCCAAGGAGTCTGAAGTCCATCTCGCCAAAGCAACCAAGGCCGATAGATACCCCAGAATCATTCTCTCAAAAGGGGCCCCAGTTGCAACCTTCAACTTTTGAAGGGACTTCGACAGCGGGTATAGGAATCATCTTTGGGAAGCCAGCTCAACTCCTAACGCGAAGCAATCGTCAATGACGAGGCCATCACATACTTGATCATGGATATCATATCTACCACCAAAGGAACCGGAACATTGTCGACCATTCAGACCCCAGGAACAGTGAGAACTGTATGAGGTCCCAGCAAAGTGTCTGCTTCGTGAGACGCCATCTGCAAACCTGGCTGCTGGGAGAACCTCCTGGACGCTTTATCACAACCATGCATAGCCCATGGAGCAGCTCGTCTGGTACCATCTCGGAATTGGGAGGCCACTCCAAAACATAGGGCTCGTAAAACCTTTCGTGGATGGACATCAGCTCCATCGATGCACTTGCTCTGGGTCGGTAACACCTGCTCCGAGGCAGTAAGCATTTGCCTAAAATAAATTGATCGGCTCAAGGCCTCCTTGTGGATCTTCCCCCCCAGCACAAATCTCGCCCACCAACCACACTCCAAACACGGGCTCTCTCTTCGAAAGAGAAGTGGCTGCCAAACAGCAAAGGGCACTCAAGGGTCTGCTCTGGCAAAGTGGTGAAGAGATGGTTGGCCCCAGTAGTTGATGCTCCAGATGCCACGGAGGCAGCAGGAGCGACAGACGCTGGTTGTGAAGAGACCACCTGATAGGACCCCGTAGAAGATCTCAGCTCCAAACTCAATTCCCCAACCGCTTGAGTCAGCTCAGCGATTTGATCAGAAAGAAGATCCAGATAGATCCTGGATGACTGATCACTCATGCAAATAACCTCTCAATCCGGAAAGAGCAGCAGAAGGAGGTGCCGTGGATGTGATGAGGTAGGAGCCGAGGGTGAAGGCTCTGGAAAAAGCCGAAGTCCAAAAATCACAGGCAGGATATGAAATCCAAGAAAGAGGCACTCAAAAACTTGAGAAACCCCCGCAAGTGCTTGAAGCATCTAGAGTTCTTGAGGTGAATGTTGCACATGGATCTGCCTTTCTTGTCCACACTGTTGACACGTCAACTCTAGGTCTACAAAGTTTCTAAACCGCATTCACAGCCAGCAGGCAATAATGCATGAAGTTTCTACTGTTAACTCTGCTCCATTCGACTTGCGGGTCTGAGATGCAATTTGCACAGCGCTTAAAAAGATATCTCAAGATCAGCACTGAGTTCAAAACCCATTACGGTTTCACTTGACATGTATCCAAATGAAGAATTGCAGCCATGCTTCCCCAAGAGAACCTCAGATTCCCCTTCTCGAAAATGGTGACTCCATCAAAAGGCCAGTCCATGACGTCTAAGCCCGGATCTGCATTCATCTAGAAAGAGAAAGTCTTCCAACGAGCTACACACTACGTGGCAAGGAAAAAATTGACAAAAGGAATGTTGTGTTTGAATCTGAGATTTGAATCTGAATCATTGAACGCATTGGTTGCACTGCAGTTTCTGAAGGGAAGTTTCTGAACCATGGTTTCTGAACTGGTGTAGTTGCTGAAACGTAGTTTCTGAATCGCGTATAGTTGCTGAATCGGGGTTTGATCACCACAGGATGCTACTCGCTTGCAAACGGCTTTGACTGCCCAAAACATCCCCAAACGTGAACTCAACCCTTGGCTCTTGAAACCTCGCAACTTGGAAGTCGGCCAGAACAATGCACACGCAACGTTGCAAGGCAACCCTGTCCTCAACGCTGCTCGTTTAAGCTCGACGGAGGAAGCGACCTCACGTCCAAACCCAAAATTCTGGAACCTGGAGAATCTCCTGCATCACATCCTGCACCTCGTCCTTCTACGCCTTGCAACCTCTACTCGACTGTTAAGAGCCTCCGGAGCTGCTGCAAAACACTAGCCAAGTCTGCTGCATTCGGTCTTCTGAGCCCACCCAACAACTCGGAAGCACGAAGAGTTGACTTACTCCTCTGCACCAGGCATGTGGAAGGAAAATGAAGAAACCCAGGGAAGGCACAATGAGCAGCCCGTTAGCAATCCAAGTGCAAAGCATCCATGATCCAAGTTCCAAGTGTCGCTGGCTGGAGTGATCAAGGAGCAGAATTCCAAGGGGTAGAAGCGGGAGTTAAACGGAATTAAGGGATTAGGATCTGACGTTGGAAATTCCCTAGAAAAACCAATAAGCTCCTGAAGGTTCCGATTCCTACAACTGCTGCTACAGGCCGCATGAGCCGAAGAAACTACGTGCTTCGCAGTAGAACATGTGGAGAATCATTGATTTCAACATCTATGAGAGAGGGAGAGACAAATACGATGGTGCCTATCGTCCTAGAAGTCCCCCGCACGTCCACACAATCGTTCACTAGTTCAAACTTTTGGCAGCCTGTTTCAACAAGGAAAAAACATGTGAGACGCGGTCTTGTGGTTCTCCGAAAGAGCATTGTTAAGTTTAGTTGGTCCCCTATCTTTTGCATGATTTTGTGATCCGTCAGTTTGGCTGATCACTCGGAGACAACTTACATGAACGCAAGTTTGAAGGGACCTCATGTATAAATAGTTTTAGTCGAGTCGTGCATTGTATAACTAAGACTGCCTAAGATCAGTAGCGGCAATGAGTGTTTTCACACAAAATGCCTCATACAGCCCCAATGTCACTCCTCCACACGCAAGTCCCAAGAAAAACTGGCAAGAAATTGAGACTGAACCCACTGAGCCCCTTGCATAATGACAACAACTCTGCGCCATCACTTTTCTTAGAGAGCCTGACACAGCATCACCACGACAAAGGACATCGATCAAGAAAACACCGATAGTCCGCGTTTTTCAACTTCTTGCAACAGCAAGTATGGACACGTCTTTTGGTGGTTTTTTCTGCCCAGTTTTATGGGAACCACTGAAACTCTTAGCAGTTAGCGTTTTGCTATCGGCTTAGAATTCCCTTCCGAGAAACGTGCGGCACATGCTTTTCTGATCTTTTCTGTGTGTTCGTTTCACGGAGCATTCAACATGCATCAACCATGTCAACAACGGCAAAGAACGTTGACACCCTTCGCATCCCCACCCTCAACCCCGAAACACACACTTAAAAATCCGCTAGCATCTTAGACATCTGGCGTCTTACAGATCTTACGATCATTGGTTGTATTTTGCACATACGATTTGTTATCTGAGAACATGTGGCGTTGGAGACCTGAAAGTTTCAAAGCTTCAAAGAGTATACCCAATTAACACCAATTAACCACCATTAACCTGTTAACCCACCAACTCCAAGTGGTAGCCTTTCTGTCAGTGCGGTGAAACCGCTGGCGTCTGAAAACACCACTGCTCCTTAGCACAAAGTTGTTTGCCAACCCTCCAATGGATCTGCCCATCCAAATCTGAAATCTGCAATGTAGAATGGAAGGCTGGGCCACCAAACCGGTGCCCCTGTGGATTACCACGTGGCCTTTCTCCAATGCGCCCTGAGCCACCAGGAAACCATGTGAAATGAACGTCGACAAAGGGACCCATCGACACCCTCACCTCCGCATGTTCGATGACTGCAACTATTCTGAATGGAATCAAATGGAATCAAATGGACAAAAACGTCATTCACCTTCATGAAAACCAACTTGCAGCATACCAACTTGACTTCTAATGAGAGCCCTTCTTTTTTGAAACGCAAAATCCAGGGGCTCCAGGTCAAAAGGGGACAGCTTTTCAAACTGAGTCTGACGCATGAAACGTCAAAGACATTTCATGACGAATAGCAAGAAAAGTCAACCAGGACCATAACCTTTGTATGAACTTGAAACAAATGATGTTTCATGGCGGATACTTTCCACAACAAACGCCAAAATTTAGCTTAACCCTCCAACTAAAAGAATGCCACCAGACCCGTCCCTCTTCACTTCCCAGCTCCTCGAAATCAGCTTCTTGCAACACCTCTCTCGGCACGACGCTTTCAAGCTGATTGGTATGCATTTTGTTGGATGGAAAACGCCACTTTTTCGCCAAAGTTGAACCATGCTGCCATGCTGTGAAACTCGTTGGGTGTCAAAACAAGCCAAATGCTGAAATAATTTCACATAATTCAAATGATATCCATGATCTCGACCCTCGACCCCAAGCTCAGGATGTTGCCCAGGGAATGAAGGCCAGCGCACCCTTCAGGGTATCTCCATTCCTCTTTTTAAACCTCAAGAAAATCAAAAATTAAATCTGGGGCAAATCGTCTCTCTGGGTGAATCCTATTTAAGTATTTAAAATGAGGGAGTGTTGGGAGGATGGTTGTACTATTACTATGTCATACTAAACTGCTTGTTGGTAATGGGTACGGAATTGTTTTGGGAATTCTTTTTTTTTCCGGGATTTTTTTTTTGGTTGGAGGTTGTTTTAGGGCTGTCCAGCCTCCGTTCTGGGGAAACCAGTGGTGAAATGTGGTGAAATGCAGGTTTCGTGCGGGTTGGACAGGAAAAACTGCCGCAAAAAGCATGTTTCCCGTTCATTTCTGTTTTCTGTGTGTGTGTGTACTTACGTATGTTTGTGTGTGCGTGTGTGTGTGTTTGTAATAGAGTATGTAGTACCTGTCTATTTTTTCTATTGTTGTTTTGTTTTCTCATTCAATGTACTTCTTTTCTTGTATTTGCAATTTATTATATCTAATGTGTAAATATATTTTCTAGATTCAAGATTAGAAAATAAAAAACTTCAAAAAATAAAATAAAGTAACAAATGAAAGAAAAAACATAATATCCAAAAATGAATGAAATAATAATAAAACGTGATAGGTAAAAAAAAGAAAAAACGTCCAAATTGAATGAAAAGAACTAAAAACAAGAAAGAACAAAAAACAATCATAAAATAAGTACACAAAAACAGTGAAAAACTGAATAAGCACAAAATAGAATGAACAACAAATCAGACAAATTCTTGCTTTAAAAATGAACACTAAACAAAACAGAACAAAACAAAAAATACATAAGAAATGCAAAACAAGTAAAGCAGAGGCGAAACAAAAAAAAACAATAAAAAATACAACGAATGAAAATAAGATAAATCAACATACTGAAACGCATGAAAACTAAAGCAACATAAAAATAACACAAACAAAAACTAAACTAACAAAAGAAACATAAACAAAAGACAAAGTGAATATATAAAACATATAGTGAAACAAAGCAAAAGACAAGTTAGAAAAAAAGAAAACGAAAAAGGAACAGGGGACCAGGGGACCAGAAGACCAGAGGACCAGGGGACCAGCGGACCAGGGGACCAGAGGACCAGGAGACCAGGGCACCGGGGACCAGACAATAAGGGGACGAGATGACGGGGACGAGATGACCAGGGCACCAAGGGATTAGAGGACCAGGGGACCGGTACCAAACAAAACACCAAAACAAATTAACCATCAATAGAAGTTATGTGAAACCAGCACCCACGTAATGGAAACAAAATTGTCAACTAAGTAATCTTCCCCGGGGTTGCAAATAGAAAAAATGTGAAACCAGCACCGTGGCAATCTAGTTTTTTGTCGTATGTGAAAATGCTCCTTTTGAGGAAACTTGATTTGTAACATACATGAGATACAGGACATTCTTTCCATACTATCTTTCAGTGATACAAAACTTAGAAGCCTTTGAATCTCTGTGTTCCCCAAGGCAAAACCCCAATTCACCACCTGAAACGAACGTAGCCTCTGAAAATAGGCCTTTTGGGCCTAAAAAGAACTTTCACCGAACCCAACCATTGATTTTCTATGGTAAACTCGCTGTTAGTCTCACAGATAATATGCCATTTCATATCATTTCCATATATGCCATGAAATATTGGCTACTACATTTACCACAAATCTAAGCCATTCATGTATACGTAAATTTATCCGATAAGTCCCCATGGACCATATTGGGATTCGTTGGTTACCATCACCGACCTGCCACCGACCCATTTTCTCCCTTGGGACACCGAGTAACTCCAATGCTTTGGCTGCCATCGGGAGTTTTGTCCATCGGGTAACTTGTTGGAGAACAGCATGCAATGGGCCGATGCTGTGAAGTTTGTCAAATTGTTGAACAAACACTTTGGGCTATGTTAGCTGCTTGGTGGTTTTTCACCAACCCCTTTGAAAGATATGCTCGTCAAATTGGGATCATCTTCCCCCAATTTTCAGGGTGAAAATTCCCAAAATCTTTGAAACCACCACCCAGGTAGTGTTTGGTACGTTTGGTACTGCGGATGGGCCCCAAGCCGATGGATATAACTGGAGTCATGGGGCCCCCTATGGCCGAAAATAAAACGGTAGCTAAGGTTGTAAGTCAGTCACAAGTTATAACCATTAAGCCGACTTGTAGCTGGTAGGGGCCCACTTTGCACTGCAGTACCACCTAGATTTTGGGCATGGTATGTTTAATTCCTCGGAAAAGTTCCCCTTTTGTGGTTGCAGATTTTTTAAATGCAAAGCTGTACCAACCCATCAACTACCAAGCATCACATATTTCGCATCATGTAAAAATTTGTTGCAACATTTCGTTGAGCATGCATCCCCGACCATGTCAACCCAGTCACTCTCATCTCTCCCAGGCCCCTGTTGTTGATACTTGATACTTGCCGAGGACGATCTCCAAAAACATCCATCTTGAAAAATATAAGTCCAAGCACTATTTTTTGCACGAAAACCTGTTTGTTTGTATATTTGTTGTGATTTACTGTGCTATATTTTCATATATTTTCCAAAAAT
>OMLO01000086.1_pt1 | contig 41264 bp, 51 predicted proteins | sample 1674811 | NCBI WGS metagenome assembly OMLO01 (sample SAMN06265003, study PRJEB25207) | coral metagenome | isolation source: Coral host | place: Mexico:La Bocana,Puerto Morelos, Mexico | collected 2008-11-13
GTATGTATGTATGTATGTATGTATGTATGTATGTATGTATGTATGTATGTATGTATGTATGTATGTATGTATGTATTGCAAGGGTGTTGTGGATACCGCGTCCTTTTTGATGGAGCAGATCAGGTCAGGGAATGACGTGACCTTACCGCGCGAAAATACTGACCTGTGGGCATATTTCGTACAATGCCTCCAGGGTTGTGTTATTGACGAATGCGCTGTTCGGTGGGTCAAAGGTCACCAAACTTGGCATTCAGGCAATGCGCTACAAAAAGCTGATGCCTGGTTTAACCATTGGGCGGATAAGATTGCTGGAGTCCCTGCTCATTGGCTTTGTCGGAATAACCCTGTGTATCGCCGTTTGATTCAGGCCCATCGTACGTCACTTTCTTTGGCGTCCCAAGTTTTCAGGTATCACGCAACAATCGCTGCGGCTTATGCTGGGTCGTCTGTGCCGACGGCACAAGGACCTATGCCGGTTGTTCCTGAATTCCAGGGATTTGTTGAAGCATTGCATCCAGGTACTATTGAGTTAGAACACTGTCACGTTTACCAGTCGGGTTTTGCCCGCAAGCTTTTGCGTTGGCTCTCACTACCCTCGGTCCCAATGTGGTACCCGTGTTGATACCTCGTGGTTGGAGTTGTTTTGGGGTTTCTTGTTTGATACGTCGTTGTTGCCTCCCGTCTTTCATGGGGGTGAGTGGAAAACGGTTGACGACGAGACGGTCTATTTTGTTTTACCCTCGGGTTTTTGTCCCTTTTTGTCGTGGCAACACGTTGACTCTTTGTGTCTGGGAGAGTCGTTTGGCTTCGGTGGCAAGTTCCGATGCGGCGTGGGTGGTTATGTGACCTCTCGTTGCAGTTTCATGGTGCTCGCTCACTACGAGATCTTCGGATCCCCCTTTGTGGTTCCTTGGCCCGCAGACAACTTGCCCAGTGACCGGTCTCACGCCACGACCGAGACGAATGTGTGAGAGTGTAACAAAAATATTTACATATATATTTATATATACATACCTATATGAGTGATTTCCTTACAAAATGCATGTGATGATATTAACTTTTTGACTTTCAAAACCACAACTTGCCCAAAATAAACCCAGCAAAATGCGAAGCCAGTCTGTCAGCTCAGGGAACTTTACAACTCTTATTTCGAATGGCGGAAGACTTCGTGGGTAAACACAGAAGAGGAGGAACAGAATCTTCAGGCGTGCCAGCTTTGCATGGAAGTGGAGAAACCAAAGAACCAACAACAACCATCGGTTGGCGCAGATTGGTCCAAGCGTTTTTTTGCTTGTTGATCAAGTTTTCGGTGAAAAAATCATCGAAAACAGAAACATTTCAACCAGGATGGATTCCACCCTGGAATCCAGCAAGGAATGAAAAATTCAGATACCATGTCAGATTTATAGATCAAGCAAATCAATGTCAAGTTAATGCCAGTTCCATTCCATTCTCATGATGACAGATTCATGCACATCACCCTGCCAGTTTCCACAATTTCATGTCTTCAAAAGAACGCTATTAGACTTTTTAAACATTTTAAACCATTGAAACACAAAAAATATTTGCAAACTGATTCAAACATGTTGTGTTGTCATCGTTGAATGTCCCAACATTGTTGGTCGACCGATTTCTTGGGCACTTCATGTTGCGTGCTTCGGGGAGTGGACCCGCTTCCGTGAAAAACCGCGGCGTTCAACTGGGAGTTGAATGATAAAACCAAAGAATATCACAGCAGTGAAACAATATCATGCCTTTGTGCATGTCAAATCATGCCTTCATGGGTATGAAATCGTTTTTGTTTGCGTACCTCGGTTTCATACTAATACCATATTGAGTCGATAATTGCCATGTACAGCCCATATTTGGTTTGTCATAATATGATAACTACAGGATCCTTTCCTCTAGCTTAGATTTATTCCTATGTGGCGCCACAGGCCACGCAAATCTTGTGTTTTGTGAATCTCTGTGGACCTCAGCCGGTTTTAGCAGAGAAGTTCTCTTTTTTGTGTTGCGATTGGTTTGTTTCGCGGATTTCCATTTTTTGATGTCCTGGTTTTCAGACTTCCTTGTCCATTGTTTGTGATGCTCACTTGGAAGGACCTGGGTCCAGAGAGACTTGTTGCCTGCAGTCTTCGCAGAGTGGAGTTTAAAAAAAAATCTGGTTTGCGGTTTGCGTGTCATTGGGGACCGCAGTGGAAACCATGAACCTTTGAATGCTTCGAATTCGTGTTGGAATCCGGCTGTTTGAAGATATGTAAGCATGCATTTCAGTTGTTTGATGTCAATTGTGAAGCCATAATGTTTTGTTTCTACAGCGACTGACCTGGAGCCTTTGAGTCAAAGGAAAGAGAAAACATATGCCTCCACAAGGATGAATCCATTTTTTCCATGAATGCTCATCTGTTTTGGTTCCGACAATTTGATTTTAAAACCCATGTGTCTTAAAACAAGCAGTTTCAGGTACGTTTTTTGAAATTGAATTTGGGTGGTTGGTTTGGTATGATCATCATTTCATGCATCATGTGGATTCAGAGTTGCAGAAACCTTGCGCCATGGACATTGGCGCAGAATATCAGGTCAGCTTTCGGGGTTTGGGACCAAAATGATAGTTTCCACGGCTTGACCCTGCAAGGGTCCAGTGTAGGCATCACTGCATCTTTGAAAGGCATAAATTTGAATCCCATCACTGGTGCAACATGGTGTTTGGGTTGGGAATGTCCATAAGATTCATCATAAGATACAACCCTTTCAGGTGTGCACAGAAGATCAAGACAAGTTGGTGGATGCCTTGTGGTATGGAGCTTCGGCCGGGAGCCACGGAAAACTTCACTTCGATGAAACCTTTCCGCTTGTCGCTTGTGTGACGCAGAGTTCTTGGTCGCAAAGGAAGACTTGGAAAACCCTGAGCCTTGCCAAGGACACCAAGCATCCATCGATTTTGGTGCGGAGTTCCTTGGATTTGGGGGAAATCTTCGAGCTATGATTTGGACGTTCCAGTTGAAGCGATATCACCAACTCCATCAGGGAAAAGTGCAGTACAGAAGACATAAAATCAGGAATCAGGTCCAATCTTTTTTTCTTCCAAGAAAAAGTGGGGGTGTCTCAGTTGATTGCGATGAGGTCTAGACTCTGATTGTCTGAGCCTTAGGTGAGGCGATGTTGACCACTCAGTTGCTAGGCTTTGTTTGGGGCACGCAGTTGAAGCACTAGGAATGGATTCTTCTGACTCTTGGATGTTGTGGTGAGAAACATTCAGAAAGTTTTTTTCATAGCACTTTGCTTAGGATCTAACAGTTTTCTGGTGGCCAGTCTGGGTTGAGATGTTTTCTCATCATGTCATCATTTCTGGCAGGTTCGCCCAAGTCATAGGTTCGTTCCAACCGGTTTTGTACGGTCGCCTGACAAAGCACCATGGCAGAACCTGATTATTATCAGCTCATCGGAGTGGACCGCAATGCTACCTTGCATGAGATCAGGTCCAAATTTCGAGCCAAGGTTCTAGCTGAGCATCCTGACAAAGGTGGTGATCCCAAGAAGTTCCAGTTGCTGAACAAAGCCTACAACGTCCTGACGGATACCGAGAAGCGACGGCGCTATGACACCACTGGCCGCGCGGAAAAGAGCGCGGAGGAGGAATTTGTGGAGGGCTTTGCAGGAGGCAGACACCATTTTGAGGCCCGAACCAAGGAACTTGGCTGGGTGGAGTTGGAGCAGTGCTGTTTCAAAAGGTATCCAAAAGGTATCCACTCAGAGGAAAATACAGCTATAATGTATCTGTATAATGTACACTAAACTTCCATACCATACAGTATTTGGATGTATTTGCTAGTATTTGCTCCCATGAAATGTCAGACACTTGCAAACCAATAGTGGCTGCGGCTGCTGAAACTGTTTAAACTCTCCACTTCCTGGGTCCTGCAGGAACAGGATGAGAAGGCCATCGTCAGTCTACAGGATCGCATCATCCAGGGCACCCAGACTCATGAGGAAGGATTTGCTGAATGGCTTCGTCAGAGAGATCAACAAGCCATGGTGTCTCGCAACAAGCCTTTCATCGAGACAACAGAAGTACCAATCCTAACTTAGAATGACGATCCAAAAAACCTAAGTTACTAAGTGCTAAAGTCATCGAATTCGGCGAATTCCAAGTTCAATGAGTCGCACCTTCCAACTCGTTTCAACTTGCTGAAACAGCCAAGTTTTCTCGACAAAAAAACGGTGCTTTTCCTCCAGGTGTTGACTGACAAGGACTTTATGAAGACCCACCTCTTCAATGCATCAGAGATGGCCACGAAGAACCTTGGCTAAACAGCAGTCACAGTGTGCCACTTCAATAAGAGCATTGCTCTAAAGCCAAAAAAAAACCTATATCTTCCATGTGGAAACAGTGTTGAAAAGGCTGGATGGTTCCTCTCATGTTAAATCATCAGAAGGCAACACAGATCATGCAATTTGTAGGTCACTCATAGTCACTCTTAATGTGCAACACATTTCTTTGAACCTCTTCCCCTTTCGTTTTTTCGTTTCCCAACGGATCCCTTTGGTGAAATCTGAGGATCAATCATCCAGGTCCTGTACAACATGTCTTGGGCTCTCCCAAGACGGATGCTTATGGCCAAGCCTTAGGTGGTGCTGTGCAGGTGCAGGTGAAGCCTCGACCTTTGAAGAAGAGCATTGACCACGATGAGGTGATTGGAAGTGTGGGCAAGTGGAAGTTTTGGATGGCAGATTTTCTGATTTTTCCACCCAAAAGAACCGCTTAACCAGTGAAAAAGCTGAGGCTTCGGAGATGATTTATGATCCACAAAGAAGCCAAGGGGCAAACAAATACGTCAAATATGATTCATGATTCCTCTCAAAGTTCTTTCCAGAACTGAGCTGGCCAGGTGTTGGTGCGTATGTTGGCCATTCCAGTGGATGAGTCCATGGTTTATGCAGATTTGAAGAAGACAGGAGTTTGTTTGGGCGTCACAGGTGTGGGTCGAGTAGAACAGGCTGGCACTCGTGTGGAAGACTTGAAGGCCACTGATCCTGTGTTGGTGCTACCGAAGCCGGCCAAGTTCTCTTCCTCACATCCAATTGGCACAGCCCCGACCCTACTGAGACCTGGCTGTAGGTTTTTGGGGGGATGATTGCTGAAAGTACTTTTTCTTTTGAGTTCTAAGTTCTGACCCATGAAATGAGCGCATTTGACAAGGACCTGCGGAGAGGAAGACTTGTTGAGAATTCCCAACGAGATTCTAGATGAGCTAATTCCTGAACAGATTTGCTTGACGCCTACCATTGTTTGTGCCTACACAGTGCTGGAGCAGTTCGGCTCCAAGTTGAAGCCTGGGGACTCAGTGCTGAATGCTGCACACTTATCAGCCTCGGGTTGTTGAAGTTGAAGCCGTTGTGCATGTTGTCCTTGCCGGGCTCACCAAAGAATTTGGCCAAGGGCGAGTATGGCTCCAAATCTGCTTGGGCAGATGTAGATAGCCGTGCAGCTGCACCTCCCACGGTGCGTCAGCAGTATGAACGTATCAGCGAGTTGTTGGTGACCATGGGAGCTGAAGAGGTTTTCCCCGATGCGGTGGCTCTGCTGCGTTGGAGGGATCGAAATCAGCGAATGCTACCCAAGTTGGCGTTGGATGGCATTGCTACAAGAGATTCTTGTGAACAACTTATCCAATGCTTGCAGTCAGGACAGGGGTTTCCATGGGTGCGAGTAGCTGTGGGTACGAAAGTGAATGTTCATAATTCATTTTTTCAGCATCTGAAGCCTCTGGTTTCTGAAGCGGTTTGTGGAGGGTTTCTCATTGCTTTCGTTCACCAAGGGTGGTTTGGACAGGAGACAAGGATGCCCAAATTGTGGTCTATGGCCATGGTGTGGCTCAGCCATTGGAGATCTCACCACCACTTTTGGCAGCCTGGGGTGGTCGAATCGTTGGCTTCAACATTGCTAGGTGGGTCCATGCCTTGTCTGGAAACGCCAAAAAGATGATGGCGGTCATGGAGAATGCCCCTGGGCGAGGAAAAGTGGAGGACATGCAGACGGATAAGAGTGAAATAGGGGACCGTTCTGTTCAGACTACTGCTGAAGGTGTCATCCATTTCTAGCTTGTGTAGTTTGGCAACAAATGCTACAGCCGTCATTAGCCTGACTGTGGACCCCCAAAAGACATTCTATCAAACCATGTCAGCTCTGTGCACGAACATGAACACTCTTATACATTTTTATGCAGTCGTTTGTCGCAAGTATCAGCCTTTTTGCAGAGGATTATGGAAGATCCCATGTCGATTCCAAAAGCTGGAGCCTCTTGTTATTTCCTCGCAGTTTTTTGTTGGTTCCTTTTTGGTACAGCACAGGTGACAAAGTTGGTGCGTGCCAACAAGTTTGTGCTGGACACCGTGATGTACAAAGTGGGCGAAGATGCCATCAGCGATGCTTTCTCTCGAGCAGCCGATGCAGCAGACAATACCCAGGCAGAGGGCTTAGAGGCTTAGAGGAGGGGATGAGGTATTGTTTTTGGGGAGCCATAGATGATAATGAGCCAACTCATCTGGAATGTTGAGTGCAAGAGACGAGTTGGGACCTGAAAACACAGATGATTTGTAAAACCACTTCCGGATTGGTCTTTGTTGGATTCTCCAGTGGCGATGCAGGTGGTGCTCATCTTCCCCACCCTTCAGGAGGAGCTGACACTGTCTCATCAGGAACAGAAGGCTGAGATGGAGAAGCAAGCCAAGATGAAGGTGTGATCTGAGAAAACAAGCTGAAGTAGTCTGCTCTTGGTGCACATAAAGTGAGAAATTGATATGATAAGATGAGGAGACATATATAGATTATGATATTAATATGGTTATAGCCTCATATCCGGTATAGCTCAGCCATAGGAACAGTTCCTGGAAGGTATTCAGAAATTTGGAGTCTGATCCTTCACCCATTTTTGGTGAGGAAGAGGAGGCTGCCAAGAAGAGAGAGGAGGACGAGCGTGATAAGCTGAAGTCTGACTGGCTGAACCTTGGACAGCAACGTGAATTGTTTGGAAGTCATTCGTCCAACTGTTCCTTCTTAGCTTCTTGATGATCACCATCAAACCTTGTGTGTGTCATGGTTATGACTCGGGTTGCCTGTGACGGTTGGCTACATCCATCATAGTGCTACGCTGGTGCTGCTCGCAAACTTTTCATGCTTCGCAGAGAAGTCTGAACTCGTGAGGTGGTGATTTTTTTAAATTTCCTCTACTGTTGATGTTGTTTGATCCCTTTTCCCAGGAACTTGCTCTTCACTGACTAGTCTGTGGCAGCCATGAGCCCTGAGGCAGCAAGCTGCTTAAAAAAGGTGTGTCGTTGTTGTTGTCTTATGTTTGATACCAGAATGTGGATGTACATCATATCATATCCATCTACTGATAATTTACATGTGATCTACCATGGTTGGACTAAAATGCTCTTTTCAGTGATGCCCTGTGTTGTCAGGGTCCGTTATCTACTGCTTACGAAGGTCTGAAGCTCAGTCTCACAAAAATCAGGATCCAACTCACAGGGAGCTGTGATTCACGGTTTCAGGTGGCAACACCTCCAGTCCCTCTGCCCTGTTGGTATGGATCGGAGATGATCCTAAGTCCGAAGTGGCAGCCATGTGGGACTGGTTGCGTGGAGAAATTGAAACATATTCAACATTGAGATCTGTTGAAGGTCATCTCAGAGTTGGAGATGTTACAAATTCATACAAATTCTGCAACATTTTTTCCAGGGGGACAACTGATACATAAGACATCAAATTCATGCAACAGGGTATCCCCAAAGCATCTACCACCCAACAATTCTTCCCCCAAAAAACTCCCTGCAACAATTATACTGAGAAAAAAGGTCGCAAGAATCATTCCCTTCAAATCCTCCAAAACAAAAAAAACAAAACAACCGAAAAATACACAACAAACTCCCCCACCCCCCCCCCAAAAAAAAAATGTTTTTCCCCACATTGTGTTGTGGGGGTTTTGTTTTTGTTGCGGCACCTCCCGATCCTCACCTTCCTCCTCGTCCTCCTCACCACCTCGCTCCTTCTCCCCAACAACAACAACAACAACAACAACAACAACAACAACAACAACAACAACAACAACAACAACAACAACACAAGACAACACAAGACAACACAACAGGCGTGGTAGTTTCAGCACGTGACAGGCGTGAAACTTTCAGCACCTCAGGCTCGATGCAGACGTGGTAGTTTCAGGACCTTAATGACTATTATAGATGTCCGCGGAAGCTCGGCGACGAAGCGGGACCCCTGTGGCGCCGCGGCTTTTTGCGTGGCAGGCGTGACGCTTTCAGCACCTCAGGCTCGATTTGTGTGGCAGGCGTGGTAGTTTCAGGACCTTCATTGATGTCCGCGGAAGCTCTGAGACGAACTGGGTCGGATTGGCGCCGCTGCAGTTTACGATGTACGTATGTACGTAGGTCGGTAGAGGTATGTAGGCATGTAGGTATGCATGTATGTATGTATTGCATTCAGTTGATGGCTTTACAAGCTTGTTCCTTATTACACCGGTACTCCAGATTGTATCTGAAATTCATTCCAACATCACAAGCAACACAGACAAAATACAAGGCAATCATTTTCACAACCATTTTCCGGCTCTTTCTTTTACTACATCTTTTCCTTTCCCCTTGTCATTTCCATTATTCTTCATATTCCTTTTCTAAGCTTTGCATTTTGCCTAAACTCTGTATCTGAGGGAAATTGGGAACACGTGGGGTTATCCGGTTATCCGGTCCTTGAATACAGAATGGACATGACTGTACTTTAACATGTGGACTCGCATTCTCATCTTTGCAGATGCTCGATCAACATATCCAAAAACTTTCTCCCTGGAGGAGAACCAGATGTCACATCCCCTACTTGTGCTCGTATTCGTGCTCTTTGGTCCAAGTGCAATAACATACATACAGCCGCGCCTATACCTTCAGCTCAACCTTTTCCACCTACACCTCCATCTTCCCTTCCTACTCCTTCACTTCATGCCACATCCAACTGGCGTGAAACATTACCACCAAGACGCAATTTGCTAAAAATTAACCAAGGTGAAGTGCTGGATGCTCATTCCACACCACGAGTGAGTCTTTGGTCTCCTGTTCATCAACAGAAGTTGAACAAGCGCATCAACTACACCCCGAACATTGACCGATTCAGAAACTACGATTCAGAAACTACTACAATGCAGAAGCTTTTTCGACCGATTCAGAAACTACGATTCAGAAACTATGATCGACCGATTCAGAAACTATTTTCAACCGATTCAGAAACTATTTTCGACCGATTCAGAAACTATTTTCCACCGATTCAGAAACTATTTTCGACCGATTCAGAAACTATTTTCGACCGATTCAGCAACTACGATTCAGAAGCCATTTTCGACCGACTCACAGAACTTAGACACACGGTCTATGCTACGCCACTGGATTTGGGATGGGGTCGGTGGGGTGGGGTGGGGATGATAGCAGTCACAGAACTTGGAGGTGGGAACTCGGACACGGTCGATGCTACACCACTGGATTTGGGATGGGGTGGGATGGGGGGGTGGGGATGATAACATTCATTGAAGTTGGACACATGGTCGATGCTACGCCGCTGGATTGGGATGGGGTGGGGATGATAACATTCGCTAAACTTGGACACACGGTTATTTGGGCATTTTTACAAAAACCAGGAATACCCCTCTGGCCTGCTTGGCTCTGCTTTGTTGGCTTTTCCAGGGGCTGCCTGTGGAAACTTCCAACCACTTTGCTTTTTGCCCCTGCCTTTTTTCAGAGGTTACCTGCGCTTTGCTTTTCAAACTTACCTCTTTTTCAGAGGGTCCCAACTTTGCTTGCTGCTGCTGCCTCTTTTTCAGAGACTGCCTACGCTCTGCTTTTCAAATGTATCTTAATCTTTTTTCACATGGTCCCAACACTTTGCTGGCTGCTGCTACCTCTTTTCCCAGGTGGCGCCAAGGCTTTGCTTTCTGCTGCTGTGCTTTGTCAGTGCCTCTTTTTCAAGAGCTGCATTTTTGTCCTTTTCTGCATCCTTTGCTCCAAGACAGCCAGCCAAGCAGCAATGGCCCCAAAAGCCACCAAAGTGGATGAAATTGAGGACTAGAGCTTTGAAATGAAAGGTGACCAGAGGTATTTTTGTGTGCACTTTGCCCATGGATGCAAGCATTGACCTTTTGGCAGCAAAAGAAAGATTGTTTCCATAGGATTGTTTCTTTCAATGTGTACCATATGGTGGCTTCTCGTAGGCTTGCAACCTTGCCACCTTTTCCAGGGCCCCTATAACCAATTGGCAGGAAGACCCAAATATTCGCAGAACTGGCTGGACCATGGAAGGTGGTACCATGCACAGGTACATTGAGACCGTCAATGGTGACCGAGAAAGGTGTCTGTCTAGCATTGATTACCATGTCAAATGTACAATGAAAATGGCATCATGCCCACCCCAAGCCACTTCTATTTTCAGCTTCTCAGGATCAGCTTGGAAGAGTTGTCTACCAAGGTCATTGACCCAAGGACTGAGCACAAAAATGCATTTGTGAACAAATGGGTCATGTATGTCAATTTCTGAAGAACATCCAGGTGAGAAAACTGTGCAGCCCTATGGGCCCTTGATTTGTTTTAGTGTGCAGCTCTAGTTTTTTCAAATGTGTTTACCATGTGCAGCTTCTTGGACTTTGAATTTGTTTTCCAGACCCCAGCTCCATGAGCTTCAAAGTTTTCCCCATGCGCAGCTCTATGAGGTTTGAAAAATAACTTATCCATGTGCAGGTCCACGAGCTTTGAATGTGTTTTCGAGAGGCCAGCTCCATGAGCTTGCAAGCTGTTCCAATGTGCAGTTACATTGGCTTTTGATTTTTGCCATTTGTAGCCCATTGGTATTTTTGTATCTCCACAATATTGTGGCAAATATCATAAAGTCCAGCAATTCATGCTGTAAATTCTGTTTCAGCTTGACAAGCTTTGCAAAACCAATTCTGCGCCATATTGCTTTCCACCAATCCAGAATGATTTTTTGGGAAGTTTGGCCCAAGCAACCATGGCTCCAAAGGCCAAAATCCGTCGAAAAGCTAAAATGCCTCCATTCCCCACAGGGGAACCTGCCAGTGACTCCAGCAACATAGATAAGTTGGTTGACTACAGCTATGTTCACCGTGGCTTCTTGCCAGCTAAAAACATTTTTTCCACTGTGTGGCTGGCTTCACGAAGATGGTGTCATCTACAGATTCTTGGAGACCAGGAGTCATGGCCAAGAGAGGTTTCTGGGTGGCATTGAGAACAATTTGGCATGCTGAGTGAAAGCCCAAATGTCAACCCCATGAAGGCACCAATTTGTTTTCTACCTTGCCAGGATCACCTTGGCATTTTTGTCGGCCAGGATTGGACAGGGGAAACTAGCCTCGGCAATGGTGGCGGCCGTGGCAAACTAGGCTTTGTGAACACGTGGTTCCAAAAGAGCAAGCTCTGAGCGTTTCCATTTGCAATTCAATGAGCCTTCATGATTTGTTTGTTTCATGTGCAGCTCCATGAGCTTTCAATGTCTTCTCCACAGGCCCGCCCCATGAGCTTTGAATTTGTTTTCCATGCGCAGCCCCATTGGCTTTGAATGTGTTTTCCAGAAGCAGCCATTTCAGTTAACCAAGCTTTGAGCCAGCACACTTGGCTTGTCAGTTCTGCCATTGTTGCCATGCCCAGCTTCAAGGCCAGCCCCATGAAGAAGATCCAGGCTATGAATGCCAATCCGGGCTCCAACAAGGCCAGCAAGCACACCACGAAGAAGAACCCAGTGAAGGCCATGAAGCCCTTGAAGGGCATGAAGGGCATGAAGGCCATCAAGGCCAGCAAGGGGAAGGGTTCCATGGAATCTCCGAAGTGCAGGCCACAGTTTCTGGCCTACCGTCAAGTGTTGCAAGAAGGGAGCTGGGTTTGGAGCCAGAAGGCTCCCACCATGGAGAAGTGCCAGATGTGCGGCGCCAGCTGGTCCAAGAGCTCCATGTGAACAATGTCCACTTGAGGGAATGAAGGGCCAGCAAATGGGTACCATGAGTGGGTCTTCTAGACAAGATGTGGTGAAAAAAGATTCAGGAGCTTTACAAGTTGATTCATTGTACCTTTCTAGAACCAGTGACTATGATGTCCCCCAATGCTGTCTATTGATTTGTAACAAGTTTTCAGCACTGGGTGCTTTGAAGCATCATCAGCATCATTGTTGCAGTTTACCATTACCATCTAATGGTTGTTTATTGCTTTTTTGGCAAATATGTAAAGGAATATTCTTTTAGCAAGGTAATACCAAATAAACTTTCCATTATCTAAGGCCTGTGAATGTTTAATGCGAGCTCTATTCATGTACCAATGACATTTTTGTAGACAGATTGCATTTCAATTGTTGCTTGGTTTGTTTCTTTTCTCCAGCCATCTATGGCTTTGCAGTTTGTTTGGCGTTTGGCGTTTGATCTGTCAGCGCAAAGTGCTTTGAAACAGAAACAAATGTAATTGTCTTTGACCCATGTCAACAAAGAAAAAATGATATGACATTTCCACCCAATCCATTGGAATTAGATTTTTTGGGTAAAGCCAAGACTTGTCAGCTTTATCAAGTAATGGCTTATTGATATTTTAGTTTTAGTGAGCTCATTGGCGCCAAGATCTTTCAAATATATGTAGATTTGTTTGTGTTGGATTTGTTTCTATCAGCATTCAGTGCTTTGAATCCAACTCAGCTCATTGATCTTTGAATTTGTTGTTTTTTGTACATCAATATGTTCATGATTGAGAGAATGAATCATCCCCCACTGCATTCATGCATGGCTCAAGACCAAGCAAAGTAGCTCATCACTTTGAAAAAAAAACAATCAAACATTTCTCATAGCACACTACAAATTTTTGTGATTCAAAAAGCAAAGGGAAATCAAAGCAGTCAAAACTATTCGAAATAGTCAAATAATATTTCCAAAAAACAATGCAAATCAGACATGGGCACAAAGATAGAAACCAAAAATACATATATTTCAAAATCCATCAAACTGAGTTAAGTTCAGATTCTGAGCCTAAATCACCTTGAAAAATTTTAGGTTCAGATTCTGAACCTAACTGTTATTTTGAATTTTTTGAGTTCAGAATCTGAACCTCATTGTTTTTCCAATTTTTCTGGTTTCAAAATCTGAACTTAGTCCATAGAAATATTTTTTGGTCCAACATTTATTCATTTTTCTTCTGTAGTCCAAAGGCCACGTGGATTTCCACCACTGAATTTAGATGTTCCTCCACAAACATTTGGTGGCTTGCCATTTTGGCAAATGATCTTTGATGGCAAGGAAGGAGTTGAGCGTCTAGCCATGGACCAAGACTCTTTCCACCAAAGCGTTTGGTACAGGCAGCACGCGGCCAGAAGACCCACTATGTGGCCAACCAGTACCAGTAGCCCTACCAGCCCAACCGGGGCCTCCACCACAACCACCGTTACCAGCAACTTCAGCAGCAACACCAAGCAATGTCATTCCAGCAGCGGCTACAACTCCAACAGCACCAGCCACGGCCAATCCAGAAGCACAACCAGCAGCACAGCAACAACCACGGCCAATCCAGAAGCAACCCCCCACACCACCCAACACCACCACATATACAGCTGCATCCAAACAGCATGACCCAGTGCCATATGAGGAATCTTGGGAGGAAAAACGATGGCAGTGGATGATGGTCCAGCAGAGACCAGCCACAAAACCAATGATAACCAACACGGGTGTGTTGGGAACAGGTGCTGGAGCCTCCATTTCAGTGACCCAATGGCCAAAGCTATGTCCAGTGCTGCATCAAAGATGCCAGCCAATGCTGGAGTCATGATGCCAAAGCCACCGCCAGGTTCTGCAAGTGCATTACCAACAGCCAAGTTCCCTACAGCCAAAGGTTCCATGCCAGGGCCAGAACCAAAGGGACCACCACCAAAGCCTGAAGCAGCTTCACCACCCACAGCTAAGGCCAAACCAGAAGCCAAGGCAAAAGCACCAGCGCTAACGTGAGAGGGTGTCAAATGATAGTGGTCAGACTGGCCGGCTTACAAGCGCCAGGCCAATGGTCCAGCACCTATGTGACCAGTACCAACAAGGGCAGGCCAAAGCATGCAGTTCTGCAAATCATATGTGGACCAAGACTACCACCGCTACAGCAGACTGCTGTCGTGGCGGTACCAAAACCACAGCTTTGGAAGAATTTGCAGCAATGTAGAGGCAAGAGTGCTGACATACGGGGAGGACCCACAGCTCCCAGCAAGATACAACCAGATCTGGAAAAAGGTGTGGTGAAAAAGACCTGTTGTTTTTCCAGCTCTTGGAGCTTTCAATAGATGCAGCTCTTTGAGCTTTCAATTTGTCCATCAGCGCATAGTGCTTTACATTCAGTTCAGGTAAAGACAGTTTTTACACCAGCAAATTCAATTGCTTTTCCATGCTGAAAATCATAAGTTTTCAACCATGTATAGCCTATGGGCTTAGGCAAATTGATTTTCTTTGCAGCCAGCATGGCTTTATTTTTTTGGTTGCCTTCCTGTTGTCACATTCAGCACCAAGTGCTTTGAAGTTCAGCAAAGACTGCTTTCAAATTACGAGAATGGACCATGTACACACCATGGTTTTGTTCATGTCTTTGGGCCCAAACATTTTTAGAGCTTCCAAAGCTTTGAATCGCCGAGCCTTGGGCCAGCTGCTGGCAAGCAGCCATGGGGAACCAATGTGCCAAGCGGCCAAATGTCCAACAAATGCCATTGCCAGCAGATGGGAGGGAGGAGAACAGTGGCACGCCATCCTTGGCCGCCAAAACCCCAGATTGCAGAGTTGGATCTACCTACACAAGAGCCAATGGTACAAGCGCTGCATGGTCTGTGGTTAACTCTGTGAAAGCATCCAGGTTGGAGGCCAGTTGGAGAAAAAGGATTGAGAATCCACAAATCCAACAAGGTCCACTGTTTGGCCCGTGTGTGTAGCATATGGCTGGTTGCCAACCAGTTGGAATAAGACCTTTTGGCCAACTTTGTGGACAGAACCATGGATGCACAAATGACACCCTCAGCTGTGACACAAGGAAGCTTGACCAAAAGATGGGCACAGGTCATTGCATCTCAGCACCCAATGTGTGTATGGTAGATTCCAGCACTTTGATATTCAAATGAATCAAGTGAACGCATTTTATGCTTTCAAGCCTGTTAGTACAAAAGTCATTATGTCAGCTCATTGAACTTTGAAGTCACCAAAGTGTTTCAGCCACCTTAGCTTTGGCTCCAAATCATTTTTGTACAATTTCTGCTCAGATCTACTTCAAAAATCCATGTCCAGTTTGTGGAAGAGTGAAGACTTCCTGGCTGAGCTGGCTTTGCCAACTATTGCCTGATGAAGCCCAACATGGCCCATGGATGAATTGATAAGGACAGGTCATGCTTCATTCAAGAAGTAAAAACATGGGTCAAGGAGGGCTTTTCGCAAGGCTTCCTGCTTCTGAGAGGTAGGAGTTTTTAGGTTCTTCTTGTTAAAGGAGGCCTTGTTTTTGATCCCGGTCTCCTCCTTGTTTCGCAGAACTTTGATTGTTACGGTGCAGCAACAAGCCCTTAACAACCAAATGCAGCATCAGCAAATGATGCAGCAGCAGCAGCAGCAGCAGCACCAAAGTCAGTTTGCAAATGCGCCTTGGCGGACAGAGCAGGCAACGCAGTACTGTGGTCCAGTGCAAGTGCCACTGGTGTTGTGGAAGAGACTGAAGTGCAAAACAATGAAGGTGAAGCTGACAAAGCTGGGGAAGATCCGTCTTCCAAAGATGGCAAAGAAGACAAAAGGGATGAAGATCGTCCAGATAGCGCAGATCTTTAGATATTTTGGCATCGTTGCAGAGATTGCAGCTGTCTTGGATTAAAAAAGGTAAGCTACTGAGAAGATGTGGTTGAGAAGGAGGTGCAAGATCTCCTTTTTTCTACCAGATTCAAAAAGGAGATTTCAATCTCCTTCAAAAAAAATCATTTATTCGCCAAGGAGATTTCAAATCTCTTGCCTAAAACATTTCAAATGGGAAAGTTGAAATTTAGCAACGTTAAATTTAACAATGTTTAAATTTCATTTCGTTTGTGTTTTAGTCAGGATTTAACAAGGTCAAATTTCAAGGGTTTGGGCTTCCACCAGTTTGTTTGCGGCGTTTTCATCCCGACTTTTTTGGGGTACGTCCCATTTGTTTAGGAGTCATCTCATGTGTTTTCAGCTTCCAGATTTCTCCCGAGGAGGTTTCGTTCTCCTTAAGTCAAAGATTTCCATGGATTAAAGAATGAAAGGCATTTTTCTTTGGCTGAGAATGTTCCGGGTTCGGGTTGAGGGCAGGGTTGCAACCCCTTAGCAAAAAGGGCAAATTCAAAAAACCTCAATGAAAACACACAAATTCAGTGAGATAATGATGAATAAGACAAAGTAAAGAGCAAGTAGGCATGTGTACAGGTAAGTGATGAAAACGAAGAACTTTAGATCCTGTCCCTCTTCTCAAGCTAAGAAGATCAAGGTTAAATTTTCGAATTAAAGAGACCTGCAGGTGACCAGAACATAATTTAGATAGTGGTGAACAGAGACTAAAATAGGGAAAAGTGCGAAGGAGCTGTTTCATCACCTCCTTTTTTTTGGTTAGTTTAAGCCATTGTTTGCTAAAGTTAGCTTGTGTTCATGGCATGTAATTTCACTTCACCAAGCCACCCTTGGCTATACATATACATGTGGCTTACTTGGCAGACGCACGTGCTTTTTGAGCCTTCAGGTATCATATGGCTAAGGATGGCTTCTGTCAGAGTATGACTTGAGAACTTGCCTGAGACTGCGAACTTTTGTAGTGGATTGTTGAAGACTTTTATGGCCCAAAGTTTTCTGGACAAGGTGTTGCCATTTTTTCCATGCCTTTTTTCACCTACTGGCACAATGTCCACAATCCACAAGTGTTGGGTGACTCACTGGATGGAAGAAGGAGCATGTGGGTGAGAAGTGATATGGCATATTTTTCTCAGAAATGGTGGCGCGGAAAAACCCAAAGGAAATTGCAAGCATTGAAAGGGCTCAAACTTTCCATTCTGAAGAAGAACATGAAGGGAACCAAAGTGTTTGGCTCTTTGTCATTGTGGTTGGTGAAGGCAGTAAAAGCCAAGTACAACTGAAAGTAAACAACAATTTTCTGAAACAGAAAATGGTATTTTCTGGGCACCTGATCGTGGCATATAAGAGCATGCAGGAAGAAAAATACCGTAGAGTGCGAAATTCAATTTCAATGGGAACGGTGACCATGATGGAGGCGATGCCCAAACTCAAAAATCACACCATTCTTATGTTTTCTCCTTTTTCCTGTGTTTATTTCATTGTCTGTTTTTTTGATGTACCATTTCACCGACGCCGAAGGTGATGTTACTTTATCAGTAAACGTGTTTCTTTGGAATGAGTGGTGACTCTTTCCTGTCCTAGTGTTTGGTGGAGTGTGCTCCTTTTCGTCTTGTACATTCCTCGCCGTATACGTTTGGTTTGTGTTGCGTAACTTGCGTCGTGTAGTACCTCGTTCGTTGTAGAACGTTCGTTGTCGTACTCCGCAAACACAAGTGGTTTTTCAGCGTTGTGTGATTTCTTGTGCACTTGTTTGAAATCCACTTTGATTGTTGCGCATTCCTTTTCAACTTTGATCACCTTTTAAAGTGTCAGTCTTTCAGTTGTTCACTTGTGGTTGCACATGTGCTCACTCTAATTTGATGGTCACGTGCTCGCCTCAAAGTTAGTGGTGGGTGGGTGGGTGCAGTCTTTACTTTTGGTCTCGCGAAATGGGGAGCCATGGTTTATTTTGAGCGGGATGAGCCAACTAACTGGCGAGGCCATTGATTCTTGTGCAAGGCAACTTGGATCTAAAAGACTGCGCTTAGTGTTGCCGTGGGAACAACAGCCTTTGAAGAGCGTTTTCAGTCGTTCTGATTTGAATCTACAAGTTGTGCAGCCTCCCGATTGGATTGATCAGCCGCTTCCTGCAACTGCAACTTCTGCAAAGTCCGGGGTTTCTGAAGAGAAGCATTTTGGTTTCAAACATGCTCGCATGAGATTGTCTCAGATTTCATGGTCGGGGTCGGAGAAGAAGAAGTTGCATTTCGCTTTGCAGTGCTGACAAGTTACCATTTTGGGAAGCACGGTGCATACTGACTTGGGAAGGAAGCTAATCGACTGCTCTGAGGCTGAGCTGCCTGAAGAAGATATTTTCGATGTTCTTCATGATTCATGATGTTTTCTCACGTAAGGCAACCAAGATTCGAGGGTGGCAACATTGCTGGCTTTTGGGCGTTGGAAGCGATGCATCTCTGGAATGGATTCATGTGGTGTCTTCCCGATTTCCGAAGAGCTAGCTTACAGATATCTATGCGATCTCAGGAGAAACAATGCAGCAGCATCCAAGCGAAAGAGGTTCCTAGAAGCTGTCGGTTTTGCAAAAGGGTTGCTTGGTGCAGATGTGGATGACATTCTGAAATCTGCAAGGGTCTCAAGAGTTGCCCATGGAGGTTTCGTGGAGAAGAGAGGTAAGAAACAGCCTTTCACCACTGATCATTTGATTACCTTGGAGAACATGGCAACTTTCTCTTCGGGCCCTGCGTCTATTTTTGCTGGATACATTTGTTTCTTCGTGCATTGCAGGCTTCGATGGTCGGATGGACAACATTGTGTCAATGAACCGCATCTTGACATCACGGATGGGCGTGGATTTGTCGAGGCCAGTTTGTATCATCACAAGACTGCAATGAAGCGAAGGGCGCACGTGGTAAGATTGTTACCTGTTGCTGGTGTCCTCCCTGGCCCGTCTGGACAGATGTGGGCAGTGCGTTGGATTCTCAAAAGGAGGCAGGAAGGTTTGCGAGCGTCTCTTTTGGAGCCGACTATGCCTTGTCCAATTATCACTGGGGGATGGAACAAGCTGCCTTTGTCGTCGTCGGAAGCTTCAGTGTGGTTGAGGGAATTTTGAATCCTTGGTATGCTGGTGATTTGTCGGAGCTTGCAACACATTCTGCAAAGGCCACCATCTTATCGTGGATGTCGAAAGCTAATGTTAGCGTGTCTATTCGGCGACTTGCTGGATACCATGTCAAACCTGGTGACAAGAGCGCATTGGAATATTCACGAGACGCTGCAGCTCCAAGCCTTCGTGAGAGTGAAGGAATTCTGATTGCGGTGAAAGCTGGATACTTCAAGCCTGACGAGGTTCGATCAAAACGATGGTGGGGGTGCGATTCTATTCAAGAAGCTGGGAAGCTTTCTGCAGAATTTGGTCGACGTTTCTCTTTGAATCAGCCTGAGTCTGCAGTTGGACCTGAGCAGCGCAATGACGAGATTTTTTCCAGAGATTTCGTGGGGCATGAAGAGAAGTTTCTGGAAGAACTTGGATCCGAGCCCATTGGACCTGTCGTTGCTGGTGGTTTGGATGATAGCATCCTTGACGCTCAGTTGCGACTCCTCTGATGTTGAGTCTTTTGTCAGTTCGTCTGCATCTTCTCTTGATTCAGAAAGTGTCTCGACTGACAGATACCGAAGGGCCACCATCGATGGAGAAGTGAACGCACGAGGCCTAGTTCCACCCTCAGATCTTGCAGGGAAAGTTTGTTTCATGAACAAGAAGTCATGTAAACTTCACGTTGTGAAAAGTGAATCTCTTGGTGTCGCAACTTTTTTCTGTGGTAGAAAATCAAGTCCTAATTATCTTCGTCTTGATGAGACTCCCGCTTTTGATGGCAATGGATGCATAGTTTGTTTCAACTACACCAGTGGTCCTGTAGACGATAGTGAGTCGTCGTGACCGCTGAAAACTATGAAGGTGTTGGATTTCTAAATGCTTCCTTTTTGCGCCCCCAGACATCTGACCCCAGGAAGTCTCTTGAAACGCCTGCTTTTTGGCCATTTTTGGGGCACTTGCTGGGGTTTGTTTTCCACACGCCTAAGAAGGCCCTTTGAAAGGAGGCAGAGTTAAAATCCAGCATATATGAAGGCGTTGGTCGGAGTCCTGGCAAAACAGCGCGAAGGCGTCTGAGTTTTGTGGATGGCAGTCTCTTTGAGTTGAGATCGTTCTTTGATGAGTCAAAGTGTCATCCATTTGCACGCATGAATTTCAGATTTGTTTCTCGTTTTGTTTTCAGATTCGAAGTGGTCATCTCCTGCCATAGTTGAGACTGTGATTGCATGTTGCACTGACCTTTGCATGAAGATTCAGTGATGGGCAGCCATCAGCAACCGGGAAGCCGGTGACAGCGACTTGAGTGAAGCTGCAGGTCAATGCTTTGAATTTCATGTTGAGGACAAATTTCCACTTTCCACGTTTCAGCAGATTGCAAACCAATCGATTCAATGTTCAGGGATTTCGATTGCAATCAGATGTCGTGAAATTTCTTCTGCAACTCGATAGGTGCAGTAGTAGGTTACCTTGTGGGACGGCGGTGGTGGATAGCGAAGTTGTTTTTCAGGCCAGGTGCAAAGAGATTGGCTTGAGTGCAACAACTTTCGATGAGTTGAAACGTCATGGTTGGAACACATTTGGAAACTTTGCCTTTTCCGTTTCGACCAACCCTGGACAAGTGACAGATAGAGATTTCGAGACAAAGAGTGCCACCCCTATTCGATCTGGGGGATCCTGCACATGTGGACGCACCAAAACTTCGTAGGTTGCTATTCGAAAGTTATACAATGACTGTGTCAGAGTTGCGTAGGAAAGTGGACAACAATGAGACGGATGCTCCTAAGAAGTTACCAGTCCAAGAGGTGGCTTCTCGATTTGCTGCTTTACAGGCGAAGTTGGACCCAATTCGAATTGAGAGCATCTTGGAACCTAGCCATCAACTGATCAATTTCATTGCGCAGTGCTTGGATGATGGTAGGGTTTGATACATTGAGTGGTCGAGATGCACTACTAGGGCAGCAGAAGTCAACAACATGAAAGAGACAGAGTCCCTGAAGATTTGGAAGGCCGACTCCAATGGAACCATCAAGCAGTCTTCTGGGGAAGACTCTCTGAGGTGAAATGCGTCGAGTGAACTGGACATCTTGAATGCGATGAAACGCAGGGGTGTTGCCTATGAGTTGGCAAAAGTCATGAGCTTTGAAAAGCACGAGTTGCTGTGGTGAACGTTTAACGTACTTGTTTCGTTTGTGTTTTACATAGGTATTTCATATCTATATTATGAATGTAGCCAATTTGGCTCTAAGGACTTTCATGATTCATTGTCGCGTTTGTTGTTTAAAAAAAACAAAATGCATTGAGCAACAGACTTTTCGGTAGGTTCTCAACTTTTCTTCAACTTGGTCTTAGGTGTCAGATGCATTTGCTTTCCACAGGCGTTTGTTTAGTGTTAGCTAGGAGACAGACTTTCAAACAGACTTGCTTCAACTTCACTTTAGCCTGCCTTTCGGCCTCATGGTACGCTTCTGCCACGTGTGGTAACTTTCGGAGCCTCAGGATTTCAGCTGGACATATTGGTTTTCTTGCAATCTTGAAGATCAGTGGTGTATTTGCAGTGAAATTTTTGCGTTGGCTTCAAGCTTATTGACTGGTGCTGTCATGTTTTTACTTGTGCTTGTGATGTTCTTGTTTAGGGTTTTAGATTTTAGCTTCATATCTCGGAGGTTTGACAATGAAGATTGAAAGTCCTTATGTAGAACCTCCTTTTTCAAGAACTTCAGCGAGAAGCGCCCACAGGTTTCAAGAAGGTGTCCATGGAGCAAGTGGCAGCTGCGGATCGCGAAATACATTTGAAGTTGGCTGAGAAGGGCGGGCCTTCCACTTGGGCCTTTGGGACAGCTTCCTTTCGATGTGCATTTGGAAACAGTCCTTGCAATGCCTGCGGTTATGTGGTTGCTCATGCCGAAGCCGAAGACCCATGTGGAAAGGCCAGTTGTCAAAGATGGAATGGTCAGGATACAGATAATGACCCCGAGAAGAAGAAAGTCAAGAAACCGCCGATCCTGAATGACAAGAGGATCAGCAAGATGCCGATGGCAGCAAGGCTGCGTGGTGGCACACCAGTGGACAACGAGGGCAAGGCAATTTGCTTTGGTTACAATTTCAATACTTGTCACGAGAAGCAATGCAAGAAAGGCCGTCGTGCGTGTTGCAGTCCGGGGTGCTTCAACCCGGGTCATACGGTCATACCTTTCTCACTCATGGGAAAGCCTAGTGACTAGGCGAAGGCCTAGTAAGCCGGGAAGCCCGCGGTATGCCTGCCACGAAGGTGGCAAAGTTCTCGGAGGGTAGCCTCCCAATGAAAGGATCCTTTCACGGGTCAAGTTCTTCGTCTGCTGACATTCAGGAAAGACCCGCTATGGTTAGCCGACAACCAGGTGATGGAGATCGCCCTATGAACAGTGAATTCAGTGCTAGGGAACCCGTTTTGCTTGAGTTGTGTTGTGGTACAGCAGGCGTGAGTGCGCAATTGAAAAAGGCTGGTGGAAGAGCTTTGGGAATAGATCATCATTTGAATAGACGTCGTCTTAAAGCTGCAGCAGTTAAGTTGGACCTTGCACAGCCATGGGTGCAACGAATGATTCTGCAAGAAATTACATCAGGCACCACCTGGCACCACCATGTGGAACATCAAGTCGTGCAAGATGCATCCCTATCAAGAAGAAGTTGAAGAAGAAAGGTGTGCCCTCGCCAAGACCTCTCAGGAGTTCTCGCTGGCCAGATGGACTGCCAAATTTACATGGTGTAAATAAGGACAGAGTGGCGTCGGCAAACGCACTATATGCCTTTTGTGTGGAAGTCATGGAAGCTTGTGAGAAACACAGTGTGTTATTTACTGTCGAAAATCCCACAAATTCTTTGATGTGGGAGACGTCATTTTTCGCAGCCGTCTTGGACAAGTACTTCTTCACATTGAGTCTCGTAAATTAGTGATTTTCCTAATACCAAAATTTACGTAAATTTGGTGATTTACTGATGGAAATTTAGGTCAAAAATTTACGTACTTTAATTTACTACTCAACCTAGATCAAATTCACTTATCAACCTAAATCAAAATTACTAATCAACCTAAATTTTTTGAAGATATTTTGGCAAATAAAATTTGTACGTTTTGTCTTGATATTTTGGAAGATAATTTTCAAAACTGCATTTTGCATGGACCATTTTTTTTTGAACATATTCACCTTGACGGTATCAGATTTTTGATGTCTGACCATGAAAATGCACAAAAACCTTGTGAGTTCTTACCTGGGCATGCTTTACTTGTGAGCGTGTTGTGGAGCTTGTGCAGGGTCAATTTTTACTTGTGAGCATTCTTTACTTGTGAGTAAAGAGTTTTACTTGTGGATCTTTTGAATGAGCAGTGTTTACTTGAGGATTCTTTACTTGTGAGCATTTTTACTTTTGGATCTTTTGCATGAGCAGTGTTTACTTGGGCATTCTTTACTTGTGAGCATTTTTACTTGTGGGTCTTTAGTATGAGCACTGTTTATTTGAGGATTCTTTACTTGTGAGCATTTTTACTTGTGGGTCTTTAGTATGAGCAGTGCTTACTTGAACATTCTTTACTTGTGAGCATTTTTACTTGTGTTAGTTGTACCTCAGTATGCAATAGTTGGTATGAATATGGATTTGTTGCTCAAGAGTGTTGCACATTTTCCTGAGTGCTGTTGTTTCTCTGGATTGTTTTACCTTCTGTAGTTTGAAAGCATGGCTGCTTTGGAAGCTTTGGTGGGTGACAAAATGAAAATGGCAGCTGAAGAGAAGTCACAGAAGCAAACCAACAGGATTCGCTTCATAGCTGACCCCAGCATCACAGCCACAGCTTTGCAATCAGTGCTCACCAGCTTTCTCAACTACAAGGGTCACAAAAACTTGTGGGTAGTGGTGGCCCCACCCCCTTCTGGGCCTACATCCAATGGATGGCACACCAGTCCACAAGGTGAATGGATGGTGAAGGCTTCAGGGCTAATATATGACCTGTTGAGTATCGCCCCCAACACCAAGATTCAGTCCACCAGGCTCATCAAAGCTCTGAAGACAATGCATGAATCCAAAGACTTGGATTTGGAGACATCTACCACCAGGAGTGTTCAGGATTGTTTGGACAGACTGGATTTCACCATCAGGGTCTTGATGCCCCAAGTGCGCCAGTTGAAGGCCAGTCCCAGTCTGTAAACAAAGATGTTTAGAAACATGTCGAAGAAGGAGCAAGAGGGTTAGGACTTAATCTTGGGAAAGACGACCTTGCCAGCAGAACTGCTGCAAGGTGATTTACTTGAGGAAGAAGATGCTTTGAACCGCACTATCTCCACGGATCCTTTGCCTGAAGAATGCCTCAGCCTAGTTCCTTGGCAGGCTAGCAAACCTTCAGAAGCAACTGGCAAACCCAAGAGTGGCAAGAAGGGTGGATTTTTGGAAGGGTTTGTTTTTCCCAAAATCTTTGGAAAAATCCTTGGGGAAGAGCAAGAGCCTGAAGATAAAAATCCGCACCCAGAACCAGAAAAGAATGAAGCCATCAAGACAGTGCAGTTACCTGCATCCCAAGCTTTGAAGAGCACTTCTGCTGCAGCTTGCAGTGTTTCAAAAGCGCTGGCTGAAGCCATGGAGTACTCTCCCAACATCACCCAAAGCCAGAAGAGCCAGAAGAAAGAAAAGAAGGAGAATCCAACCAAGAAGAAGAAGAACACTGGTAAGAAAAGCAAAGCCAGTCAGGTGATCAAGGAGAAGAAGAAAAACACCCAAAAGAAAAACAAATCCAGTGAGGCGACTTTGGAGAAGAAATCCTTACCTTTCAGGAAGAAACCAAGTACGAACCAGGAGAATACATGAAGTGCTGCAAGACCTTTACCCAGGACTTCCTTGATCAAGCTGCTGCCAGTGGAGAGGAAGCAACCTATGCCATGGCCAGGGACAAGTGGTCTACTTCCATGAAAAGGGCAATGTTGCTGAGTACTGTGTCTCTTCCTGAGTTGAAGCGCCGGCGTTTTGTTAGCAAGGATTGCACTGGCAACCCTTTTGCTGCCATGGTAAGCCAGGTTCAGGACATTGACTGAATCCTATGATCAACTATGCCTTGTGCCTTTTGTCAAAGGTTTTTAGATGATGGGCTATCTGAAACCAAAGACCTGCAACACAAGGAGAAAGGATGTGTGGAAAAACATGTTTCTATTGTGCTCTGATTTGATTCCTGCACAAAAGAAGCTTTCACTAATTTTCTTAGTTTATTAAAATCCACCCAAGTAAAACCCCAAATCCACAAGTAAAGCTTCAAGATCTTTAGAAGGCTCAAGTTAAGTCACAAACTCAGTAAAGCTATAATGTTTCAAAATTCAACATATTATTTACACAAGCACTCAGGACTGTTTTTGTACATCTGCAAGTTGTGTTTACTTGAGCATGGTTGTGCTGTCTGCTTTACTTGAGCATTTTTTGAAAGGGGCTTGTTTTGTTGTTTTTGTTTTTCCTGTCCTGAATCCAGAAGTTGTGAATGCTTTGAAAATTTGTGCACTTCATCTGTCATGAGAGGCCCAAGGCAATGTGCTATAAAAGTACGGGAAATTAACATTACATCGACTATATCCCAAAAGGCCTGCATGAGGCCAAGATAACCTTTGGGCTTGAACAGTTGCATCTTTACAACCACTTCTGTATTGCAATGCAATCAACTAGTGTCCAAACTTGCTTCACTTGGGGATTCATTCGAAATAGTTGCAATTGAAAGGAACCCAAAATCTAGATGCCATGTCTCGACTCTTTGTGCGCAATGTTGACTATGATTGCAAGAAGTATGAACCTTGGAGCCATTTTTTGTGGTAACATTTTATTGTTTCTTGCTACTGGTTCTGAGTATCCACTGTCTGTTTTCTTTGGCTAGTGTTTTAGTTGAGTATACTTTCTTTGTGCTTCCACTAAGTTGCATTGTCAGGAAGTGCGGTGGGCTTTGGAAGCTTTGGGCATCTATCAGTGCCATGAGATTTAGGTGGTGAGGGCTGGCTTTACCAAAAGGTTGGTGAAAAACCCTGATCATTGCAGTCTGTTTCTGGTGTTTGGCGATGCATGGTCAATGCAGAATGCTTTGAACTTTTCGAACAACAAATGGATTCAGGGTATCTCCAAGCCAGACAATCCAAAGTGTTCTTTGGCTTTTACTTGGGCGCAATTTTGAATTTGTTGGTTCATGTTTTTGGATGCTTTTCTTTCAATGGGTCAATGTGTATGTTGCATGTTGGAGAATTTTTGTGATTTATGTTAGCATGTCAGGCTTGGTGTGTGAACATGCCCAAGATCACAGGATTGCATATGAGCAAGATCACAGGATTGCATACCCAACCCAGACTGCAACAGCTGCGCAACCTGCTAGACCACCACCAGCTCCCAGCGCCAGGCCTCCTCCTATCAGACCACCACCAGCACCAGTTTCTAACTTGAAATGCTGAACATTTTTTTTATTGGCTTTGCCATGCATTTTTTAAATGAAAAATTCAATGGTTCCAAAGTCTCTCATATGTTGAAAAAAACAGATATCCATTGAGAACTCAGGTAGCTGGCCAAAGACCTTTGTCCCCTTTGGTGTCATGCCTGGGCTTGCGGCAGACTGGAGTAAGGCCTTCCACTTGCCAGGCATCTAACACAGTGCCTGAAACTTGCATGCACTATTGATGACTGATGGAATTAGCTAATTCGCCCAGAATTATTTACATTTAAATTTTTTCTCCCACAAGTAAAGTTGAAATGAAAATGTATGATCTAGAATTTAATTGACAATTTGTTTCTTGTTCTTGAGCTTGATTTATTTGAGCATGGTTTACTTGGGCATGAATTACTTGAGCATGATTTACTTGAGCATGGTTTAGTTGAGCATTACTTGAGCATTTTACTAATGTCTTGACTTAAGCACATTGAACTTTAGCATTCCCAGGAACCCAAAGTTCAGCAGCAGCAACAGGAAAGCAAAGCGGAGCAGCAAGCAGAGGAGGCAGGCACTGACATTTCTGATGACAGTTTGGCGCAGGGTCTACAGGATCTTTGTGGACCACTTCCAGTTACTCCTCCAGAATGTTCTGCAGAAGCTTCTGGTCATGCTGAAGGACAAGGAAGTGAAGATGCTGCAGAAGATCAATACCAGCTTCAGGAGGTCAAGCAGGAGCTCGCCGATGTGGAAGAATCAGAAGAAGAAGTACGAGAAGATCCTGAAGAAGAAGCATCAGAACAAGCTCCTGCGCCCCAGAATGAAAAGCAGGAAAAGAAGGACAAGAGCCAGAAAAGGTCTAGGAGTAGAAGATCTTGTGCAAGGAGGTCAAGGTCAAGGAGAAGATCCAAGGATAGAAGATCCAAGAAGACCACCAAATCCAAGAGCAGAAGATCCAGGGGCAGGAGATCCAGGAGCAGGAGATCCAGGAGCAGGAGATCCAGGTCTGGAAGCTCAAGGAGTAGAAGAAGGCATAGATCTAGATCCAGAAGTGGCAGCAGATCGCATCTTGTTTGACCATGGCAAACATTTCTGTAAGTTTTTTTTTACTTGAGCAGGACAGACCATGCACCACCAAAATCTGTGATTTACCACCTGCCAACCCACACTTGTACCCAGGAGGCTGCAGAACGCACTGGTGATGGCTTTGCTTGGCCGCAGGAGGTGATCCTATTTTGCCAAGGAGCAAGCGCAATTAATGCAAATTGGAAAAGGTAAACAATTAATTGTCAAACTATTTAATGAATAGAAAAGCTTATGTAGATAAATAAAATTTTTCATGCTTTAAAGTTAAGAACATGCCAATTACAACTGGTCTAGCTCTTGGAGAATATGAGAAATTTAACAAGTATATTTATTAATCATGAAACAGCATGACAGTGTATCAAGTCAATTTAAGATTTTTAAGATATTTGGGTAGTGTTTGTGCACTCTTTACTTGAGCATGATTTACATGAGCATTATTTACCTGAGGGTTCTTTACTTGAGCATGACTTACTTGAGCATTATTTACCTGAGGATTCTTTAATTGAGCACTATTTTCCTGAGGGTTTTTTACTTGAGCATTATTTTATTGATGGTTTTTTACTTGAGAGTGATTTACTTGAGCATGCTTCACTTGAGCTTTCTTCAGTTCAGTTCCAGTCATGGTGTGCATTAATTTGGTTATTTTTCAAAGTTTTTTGTGAATTCTCTAAGTATTTCTTATGCATTTCTTATATATGTAATTCTTATGCACTTTTGAAAAGTGCATAAGGAATTCATGAACTTTTGGCAAAAGTTCATGAATTCCCTATGCACTTTTGAAAACTGCATAAACAATGCATAAGAAGTGCAAAAGAAATACTTAGGAAATACATAAAGAATTCAGAAGAAATACATATGGAATTGATCAGGAAACATCAAACCTTCTACAGGCATTTCAAAGTAATTCACAAAACCATCCACATGTAAAATTGATATTGTGTGTGTTAGGTTTACTTGAGTATCCTACTTGAAGAGTATTCATTGATTACAAACATGATGTATTTTACTTATGGGAAAAAAGGCTCAAATCCAAATCTGAGACATATCTTGTCTGAATTGTTTCTTCTTTTTCTTCGGCGATATGGCAGAAGAAGTCAAATCACAAGTTGGAGATGAAGACATGGAGAAGGATACTCCCAAGACTCCTATGAAAGCTCCCAAGCCTCCTATGAAAGCACCTACAAAGCCAAAGGCAAAGCCATCTCCAAAGGCTCCTGTCAAGAAGCCAAAGGCAAAGGCATCTCCTACGAAAGCTAAAGCCAAAGCCAAGTCTAAGGTCAAGAATGACAAGTTGAAGAAGAAACCAGCTGCCAAAGACAAGTCTGACAAGTCTGAGAAAGAAGACGAAGAACCGCCCATGAAGAGGCCTGCTGCTAAGGCAAAAGCTTCCATGAAGAGGCCTGCTGCTAAGTCAAAAGCTTTTGGAAGCAAAGATGGGCAAGGGCCAGACTGGGCCAGTGGCATCCAGCTTGCAGAAAAAGATGATGCAGGAGATGAAGAAGGAGAAGAGCTGGATGAGGAAGAGACCAAAACTCAGGATGCAGTGGTTGAATCCGAAGAGCTGGATGTTTTTGAGACTGACCAGTCCAAGAAAGATAGGAGCAAGGATTTCAAGTTCAAAACAGCTCTTGTCCCAGGGGACCTTGCCAGCGTGGATTGTCAAGGCATGGAATGAGACCTTGAAACTCAAGACTGGTCTGTGTTTACAGAAACATGATGTTAAAGAACAATCCAAAGGTAAAAGGGTTTAGATTTTCCAGGGGTTCCACTAAACCACAAATCCACAGGTAAAGTTGTTTGATTATCCAAAAACACTCAAGTAAAACCACAAATGGACAGGTAAAGTTTTTTGATTATCCAAAAACATTCAAGTAAAACCACAAATCCACAGGTAAAGTTTTTTGATTATCCAAAAACACTCAAGTAAAACCACGAATGGACAGGTAAAGTTTTTTGATTATCCAAAGCCATTCAAGTAAAACCACAAATCCACAGGTAAAGTTTTTTGATTATCCAAAAAGACTCAAGTAAAACCACAAATGGACAGGTAAAGTTTTGTGATTATCCAAAAACATTCAAGTAAAACCACAAATCCACAGGTAAAGTTTTTTGATTATCCAAAACCACTCAAGTAAAACCACGAATGGACAGGTAAAGTTTTTTGATTATCCAAAAACACTCAAGTAAAACCACAAATCCACAGGTAAAGTTTTTTGATTATCCAAAAACACTCAAGTAAAGCCACAAATCCACAGGTAAAAGTTTTTGATTATCAAAAACCACCCAAGTAAAACCCCAAATCCACAAGTAAAGATTTTAGGTCTTTAGAAGGCTCAAGTAAAGTCACAAACCCACAGGTGAGAGTTAGGAATTTCACTTTGATTATCTACTGATTGAAAAAACAAAACAATATTCCTTTGCCTAAATCTTTTTGCTCACACAAGGAAAGCTATCGTCCTTGGAGTGACCCAGCGAAGGGATCGATTGCAACATGTGTGGAACTGGAAGGAACTTCCAGGTGGTGAAGAGTTGACTTTGCGCACTTACTCTGAGATGATGGCAAAGGCAGGTGAAGAAGCTCTTAGCTTGCAAGAGCAAGTAGCTGGTGTGAAAGGTCAGTTGGCAGCAAGGGCTGCTAGGGCTTCAAAGAAGTAGAACTGCGCAGGTTCACTTGAGATTAGCATGCACTTGTATGTCTTGGTTGGTTTGCCAACTTGGTACAGCATTTTGAAGTGCACCACTTGTGGAGCTTTGGAAGGCAAAAAACAGAACAAAAGATTGCGTGGCAGAGTTTGATGGGTGGTTTGCTTTGTGACTTTCCTTTTGGAAGTTTGTTTACTTGAGCACTGCATGACAGTTCTGCTGCTTTCCCTTGAACTTTTTTACTTGGGCATTGCATGGCTAAGTTCTGCTGCTTTCCCTTGAAGTTTTTTTATTTGGGCATTGCATGGCTAAGTTTTGCTGGTTTCCCTTGAAGTTTTTTTACTTCGGCGATATGGCTAAGTTTTGCTAATTTCCCTTGAAGTTTTTTACTTGGGCATTGCGTGGCTAAGTTTTGCTGGTTTCCCTTGAAGTTTTTTTACTTGGGCATTGCAAGACTAAGTTTTGCTGGTTTCCCTTGAAGTTTTTTTGCTTCGGCATTGCATGACAGTTTTCCTGAATGCAGTTGTTTACTGGTTCTTATTTAATCTTTTGGCAACACAAACAAGTAAAGTTTTTACTTGCATACTGGACTGTTGAATGTTTATTGGGTTGCAAAATAAATGAATGAATCAAACACCAAGATATGACCAGCAACTGGCTAGTATTGATTCAAGCTTTCAGGGTTTCAAGTTTCACCCACGATGGATCTTGGAGAACCAGTGAAAAAGAAAAGAAGGAAGGGAGGCCTAGAACAAAGGATGCAAAGTGCCCAAGATGACCTTCAAACTGAAAGTGCTCTTCACAGTCAATTGATGGCTTTGCTGGCTCTGGGTATGTTGAGTGGTATGATTGTGCGTAGCCTAGCCGAAGCTGCTGTGAAAGACCTGCAGAGTGCCAGCGCAGGATGTGCATTTCCAACTGTGGAAAGGCTTGGCAAGATAGCGCAAGGGCGCAATTTGATTAGGACAGTGTATGATCATTTGGCCAAAGCTTGCCCTTTGCCACATCCTTTCAAGGTGGAAATGCCCTTCACAGATGGATCCTTCATGCAGAGTATCTTACTCCCACATGAATGGTTTTCTGCTATGTACGACATGAAGCAAGCTTGGAGAACTTGCATTTTGCAGGATGATTCGAAATTAGCGCATTTCTGGGAGGTCTTTGGAAAACATCCTTGTATGCTGGGGCACCCTGTGAAAAAAACAAAGGATTTCCAAAGTTGGGCTATCCCCATCAGCATGCATGGGGATGAGGTCCCAGTGGTGGGAGTAGGTAAGATCTGGTCCAGAAGTGCCTTGAGTTTTTCCTGGTGTTCCTTGATTAACAATGCATTGGGTGCAAAAGGTGATGACATCATGATTTACCTCTGGGCAGTTTTTGAAAAATTCTGCGTACCAGCACAAAGGACCAGGCTTGGAACTATGGACTGTTTCTGGCAAATACTCAAATGGAGCTTTGGGGCAATGTACCTAGGGGTTTGGCCAAGCAAGGATTGGAGAGGCCAAAGGTTTGACCCCAACAGCCCACAAGGACAAAAGGCTGGTAAGCAGCTAGCTGGGGGCTACATTGGGGTATTGCTGCAACTCTGTGGCGACCTAGACTATTTCCAGAAGTGGATAGGGTTGCCAGTATCTACGACGCATGCCAGACCCTGTGGGCTTTGCAGGGCTACATTTGCAGGTCCTACTTCTTGGATGGACAATCGACCCAATTCCCCATGGCAAGCCACAATGTTATCTACTGGGAACTGGAAAGAACATTGGAATTCATCGTGCGCACTTTTTGACCTTCCAGGCATGACTGGTTTGTGCTTGGCTATGGATCTCATGCACAATTTATTTTTAGGCTGGTTACAGTATGTTTATGGCAGTGTGATGTATTTGCTGACACATGAGTGTTTAGACCAAGCTCCATTGGCCGATCTGAAAACTGTGTGGGTCTTCCTCAAAGACACCCAAAAAAGTTTTGGTACAAAGTACAAGTACAAACAGCGACTGGACAAGCTTTCTATGTTTACAAGGGCCAGTGGCTTTCCTAAACTGAAAGGAAGGGCAGCTGACATTATGGGCTTGGCCCATGCCTTACATTTGTGCTGGAATCAGTTTATGTCCCATGGCATTACGCGACATGTTCAAATTTCTGCATTGCTGGAGCTCAATCTGGATATTGCAAATTTGTTGGATGCTTACAGCCCTAAGTTTGGCTTCATGGCAGTTCCAGAAGATACCTGCAAAGTTTTGGTCGCCAAAGCTTGCCAGATGGCACAACTACATGTGCAGCTCTGTGTGTTTTACAAGGGGCAAGGAAAATCTTTGTTCAACATGACATCCAAGACACATTTTGTCATTCACAGCTTGCAGCTTTCAAGGTATATCCACCCCTCGCTTGTTTGGTGCTTCAAAGGTGAAGTTAACATGAAGAAAACCCAAAAAGTTTTCAAGAGTTGCCTGGCAGGCAACAAGCATTGGGCAGTAGGCAATGCAGCGGCTTTGAAATTCAGACATTTGTTACATATCAAATTCAACATGCTGGATCATTGAAACAATGTGAGGGAAAATGAAGCTGTGCTCTGCAAAGGTTTTTGTTTGTTAGTTTGTTTGTTGGTTTCTTTGCTTCTTTGTCTTGTCTTTCTGCTTGTAAAAAACATTTCCCTGAGCATGTTTTACCTCAGCATTTTTTCCTGGCCATGCTTAGCCTGAGACAAAGTTTGACCTTGAGAACCTGGTTTTCTTTTCTTTCAGACTTTCAACCTGAAGAATGTTTACTAGTTTATTCTTTTTTTACACACTGAAAATTCAAATTGAGCTAATACAATTTTACATGAGTCTTTGGACATGGAGCATTTCATGCATGGTTGATCAGTGTGTGTGTGTGTGTTCAAAACCACGATGGAAATTTTCAAACTTTACATATATAGACTTATATAGATGATTTTCTCAGGAAAAATTGAAATTTTTAACCTTGAAAACAACGGATACCAAAATTTAGGTTCAAACTTAATTTACGTAAATTTGGAACCTAAATTTTTTGATTTAGGTAAATTGGCTCAAAATGTAAAATTACTAATTTACGAGACTCAAGGCAGTGATATCGATGCTTGCGAGTACGGATCTGAACACAAGAAATCGACAGGGTTTCTTTCGAATTGTTTCCTGGGCGTCTGCAAACAAAGTGTTCAGAAGTTCAGGCAGACACGTGCACAAACCTTGGACAGTTAATCGATCTTCGCTTGGAAAATGGGAATTTGACACAGCAAAGGCTGCAGAATACACCTTGCAGTTGTGCCAAGCAATTGCCTCTTCTTTCATGGATGTTTTCAAAGTCATTTTCAGTTTGAAGATTCAATCGAACAATATGCTCCAAAAGTGGTAACCTCGGAGGACGGGGTCCTTTGTTAGTTGCCAAATTCAAGCACAAGGTGTCCATTGAATGCTCTGCAGACGACGATCCGCCTAAAACAATCACGTTTGAAGCACCACATCAATGGCAAGGTGTCCCAGTTGGCTCCAAGCTTGTTGATTTACAACCTGTTGTTTCTGAAAATGGGGAGAGTGGCAGGTTGAACGCTACATTTGGTGTCTTCTTTGGTGAAGAGGAGTTCATTGAGAAGGTGTCGACTCTGAATCATCCTTTCGATGTCCCTATGCCGTTGGATGAGTCAAACATTGCTGCTATGAACTTCATTCTCTCGCGTTCACCTGCAGAAGTTGCAAGCTACAGAAGCAACCGTCTGAATCACTACATTGATAGAGCAAAGGCCTTGGATCTTGATGAGAAGAAGGTGCACTCTTCCATGCGTCCGGATTTGAGACCCGTTATGAAGAGTAAGAGGCTTCTGCTTTTTAAAGAGATGCTCAGTGATGCTGGTGTGTGTGACGAGGAGCTCTGCAAAGATATGACTGAGGGCTTCAAACTAGTTGGTGACTTGAATCCTTCTGGTCAGTTTCATTCACAGTGGAAGCCTGCTATGCTATCATCGGATCAGCTTGCACAGACAGCCAAGTGGGCCCAACGTGCAGTCGTATCTTCTTGCAAGAGAGTGCTTGAGGACAAAGAGATTGCAGAATCTGGGTGGCGTGAATCAGTGGAGCAGGCTGGTTGTAACAAACAGTGGTTGAAGGGACCATTTACCGCAGAAGAGATATCCAAACGAGTGGGCCCAGATTAGATCCCTGCAAGGCGGTTCGGGGTGCGTCAAGGTGGAAAGATTCGCCCGGTGGATGATTTTTCTCAATACCTCATAAATGCAACTGTGTCGTCTCATGAGAAGATTGATTTGGAGGGAATTGATCATATAGCAGCGGCAGCAAGATTTTTCATGGGTGCGAGTGACCAGTTGGGTGCCTGGTGATGAGACTGGGTCGTGGGTCCACCAGAGTTGGCCCGTGAACTGGAACCGGACTATGCGGGGAATGTGCTTGGATTTGAAACATGCCTATACAAACAGTTGGTTAGGCATCCATGCGACAATTGGGTTTCAGTCATAGCTGCAGTGAATCCTGAGGATGCTCAGGTTTATTTCTTCGAGGCTGTGGCTTTGCCTTTTGGCTCTGTGAGTTCTGTCATTGCCTTCAACCGTGTTGCTCGTGCTTTGAGGGTGATTCTTTCGAAGGTTTTCATGCTGGTTGTGGCAAATTTTTTCGACGACTTCTGCCAACTTGAACTCGAGATCCTCTCAAACTCTGCTCACAAAACGGCAGAGCTTGTGTTGGAGCTGCTTGGATGGGAGATTTCGAAAGGTGATGACAAAAGAAAGTCTTTTCATCCTCCTTTGAGATCCTTGCGAGCGGTAGTGTCTTTCGAGTTCGATAAGGTGCCTTTTGTCAGAATTTCAATCATAGTCGCATTGAACATTTGGTTGAAGTGGTCGATGACTTGAAGAAGCGAGTTGGACAGAAGATTTCAAGGACCAGCATTGAGTCATTGAAAGGTCGACTGTTGTATGCAGCGGGTCATACGCATGGTAGATGTACTCAGCTTGCATGTCAGTTGCTCCATAAGTTTTCTGGTGATGGACCCATGGTGTCATGGACAGTCGAACTTGTTCATGCAGCGGCTATGGCACTTGAGCAGTTGATGACATCGAAGCCCCGCGAGATCATGCCGTGGTCGCAACAAAGGTGTGTTTTGATTTTCACTGATGGTGCTGTGGAAGATGACTTCGGTAGTGTCACCTATGGCGCCCTTATGGTTGACATGTGTGATGGTAGTCGTCGCTTCTTTGGAGGCCATATACCTGAGGCCTTAGTCATTGAACGGAGAGAGGTGGGAAGAAGCAGGTGATTGCTCAAGCCGAGATGTTTCCCATCTTGGTTTCGAAGGAGAGTTGGGAATCTTTCATCTACCAGAGGAGTGTCCTTTGGTTTGCTGATAATGAATCTGCAAGGATGGCCCTCATTCGCAAGTTTTCACCGGTGATCGACAATTTTCCATTGCTTCAGGTGAATTCCCAGCTTGACTTACGTGTGGAAGCGAGGCATTGGTACAGTCGGGTACCCTCTCAGAGTAATCCTTCAGATGCTGCATCACGTTTGTCTTTTGAGTCTTATTCAAATGCTTGTTGGTCCGAGCCCTCTTTCAAATTTTGCTTGGACAGTCTGCTGCAACTCTCGAAGCTTAAGGAGATGTTGGAAAGGGGAGGTGTGTAAGCTACCGTGTTGCACTTTGAACGTAGAAGTACGCTGTGCTTCATTCCGATTGGTTGTGGCCAATTTGTGATGGCAGCATCACTTTGGATATTCCCCATTTTCAACAACTAAGCAAAAGAAACAAAGAGAGTTGTGAAATATCAAGTGTATATATATAATTGAGTGTATATGTATACGAACTTTTGAAGTTTATTTTTTTGTAAAGTTTGCCTATGGAAGTTCAAGACATAAACTTCTGGCCTAGGAATGCGCTTGCAAATACTAGGACGTTAAAACTCTTAGACTGATAAACCTATTGTTCTTGTTTGGATTTCTTTCTTCGTTTATCTATTTTTGTTTGTCGTGTTGAATTACTTTTGTTGTTGTTTTATTTTTCATTTGTTCGCCAATGTTTGATTTCTTTGTCTCTTTTTTAATATTGTTTTTCTTTTTTTGCATTTTTCAAAACCAGTAGAAATAGAGCAGTAACTACATAGAACAAAAACAAAACAAAGAAGAACAACATGAAAATGACATAAAAGGTTTCACTAAACGAAAAAGTAACAAGATAAAGAAGCAGAATCAAGTAAGGATAACAAGAACAAAGTAAACATTGAAAAACAACAAAATACAAGAAACTACAAATAAAAAATCTGTTACAGTATACATGAGAAATATCAAAACAAAAGGAAGAAAATCATGGAAAACTATCCAAAAAACAAGCGTAAGGCCAAAAAGATGGCGGCAGTTTCTGCATTTCGGAAAAACCATGAGGTAGCAGATTTGTTGGTGAAGCATTTCATTTGCTGATGAGGAGTAATTGGTTTACTCCTGCAAGAATACCATGTTTCCAGAGTTGTAAGGATGTGTCAAGCATCCTGGGCTGGCTTTTGTTTCAAGATAGCAAGGAGGTACCCACTCTCCTACCATGGCAAGTTTCTTCCAAGAAGTTTGCAATGGGACCACAAGCCTCCTGTATTGGCATATTGTTTCAAGGAAACTTTTTGTCTTCTCTTTCCTACCTCATACCCCTTCTTCCTTTGACAAGAAATCTTGTTTCAAGTTTGGTGTTGGGTGTCTCCTAATCTGTCCAGTGTTGCCTTTTTTGCTTCAAACCTAGCCTGTCCAGCTTTGTTTGAAATGTTTCACAAGAGGCAAAAAGATTTTGCATTTAGTGAGCCTGCCAGCAAGCGCTTCAGGCGCAATGCTGCAGACCTGTTCAGGCCTGTTCAGACCTGTTCAGGCCTGTTCAGACCTGTTCCACTCGCACGGTTGCTGATTTTGGCTCGAGCCACCAGCAAGGAAAAAGAGATACCTGAAAGGGCATTGACTTGACAAAGCTTCTGTGGCCCATTGGCAAAAAGATCCCGATGAAGACAGCTAAGTCTTAGTTGAAGTAGGAGATCCTCTTGCGCCTGAAGAACCAGCAAGAAGGTCAAGAGCTTGAAGTGCAAGAGCCTGCTGGCTGCCCTGTACTTCTGTACAGCAGTTAATTCCACTGCATGCGACAGCTACAGGCGTTGCTTCCAACACCTGTTCGCACCTTGAACGAATTGAATGACAAAAATGTTTAGCAGGTGGAGCAATGGAAGTGCTTAACATTCAAGGAGATATACGTTCTCCTGGGTCTATTTAAGTCATGCCAAGGAGATTTGCAATTTCCTGGGTGGCTCATCCACGTAAAGGATATTTAAAACCTCCTAAAGAAATTCAAGTTTCTTGTAGGAATGTATGTGAATAAATCTGGTTGTTCTATTCATGAATTCCACCAATCAAAACCTAAGGACTATTTTTTGCTTAAGGACAAACTAGTTTTGAATTAACGGTTAAAACACCTTGAAATCAAGGATTAATTCTCTAATTAAGGGCTAATTCCTCAGTTGAGGGCTTTTGGAAGCTTTGGGATTGCGCGCTCCGGCTATCTCCTAAAATTGCAGGACATGTTGCCCCCCCACGAAACGGTGACATTCCAACTTCACCAAATATTGCACCTGCCACGAAAAAAGACATTGATGATTGATCCTCGCCACACATGCAATGTGCAGTACAATGCGCGGAGCATCAAGACTCACCTTCAACCTTCACCAAATATAGCGATTCTTTGTTCTACTCTTTTCTTATGTTCTCTATTCTCTACTCTTCTCAGTCTTCTTTTCTCTACTCTACTCTTCTCTACTCTACTCCACTCTAAGCTCCTTTACTCTACTCTACTATACTTTTTTTCAACTCTACTCTACTATTCTCAACCCTACCATTTTGGGCTCTCTTCCATTCTTCTCTACTATTCGCTACTTTACTGTTCTCTCTTATTTGTAAAACTTTGTAACTCGGAGGTTTCCCATCCAAACTTCCTTTGACTAGTATTACATTTATATCATATTTATGTTTACATTTGCAGACATACTTACATACATACATTTACATGTGCATACATACACATATATAATCATATTTCCAGCGCCGCCTCCACCTCCTGCACCCACACCACAGGGGAGGTCATTCTACAGACCCATTACCATTCTACTGTTGCTACAACAACTTCCACCACCACTACCCACACCACAGGAGGGGGGTCTTATATTTACAGACCCAAAACCATGGGGGGATGTTCCTGGGAATGCTGGCCTATATTTGTAGAAATACGTTTATACAATATACAACGTTGTTTTCAATTTATCGAAGTAAAAAATTCCAAAGCACCAAGCTGCCTCAAAGGCTTACATTCATGAGTAGTTTGAACTTCACACGCAGCCATAAGAACCCGACCAGCGAATGGATCATGGGTTCAGACGGCCAACCAGCGGCAGCTCTTGTATTCAAGGAAGGACAGGTTATAGGAAAATATTTGTTTCCAATATAGTGCATGTAGATTTACTTACTACATGGATCAATATCACAGTTTTATGTTTGTTAAAATGATCATACGCAATTCTTGTATGGATCGATATAGTTTCTTCCCAAAAGTGTTTTAACTTTTCACTTCGTAGCAAAACAACAAACTAATCCCAGCAAAAAATACAACACATGGTTGCGCAACCATTCAAATCGAGGGCTCCGGGAAATCGCCAATTCTGATCCATGTGGCTGCTCTATCACAAACATTGAATGGCAAACAGCAAGGGCAGGGTCACCCTGTCAGGGTTCACCAAAATGAACAAGCTCAACCCCCATTATTTTTTCAAACTTCAAAACTCCAAAATATTATCTATATTTCAAGGGAAGGGCTGAACGTTGACTTGGGTTCATTGGTGACCGGAAAGAGGCTCCCCTACTCACCAAAAACCATGACCAGCAATCCGGAGCAACCAGGTTCAAAGCTCCCGGGCACCGCTTCATGATGCACACCAGGGACAACCTGCAGGCGCAGTGAAGAAATTGCTGGAAGATGGAGGGAAATTGCGCAGGCAATGTGCATCAATGCATTTCATATCAAGGTTGGATCGAAAACCCAGCTTCTGAAATTCATAGTTCTTTGCCCGAGTCTTACTGCAGCCACACCAGCACGTTCCAATACTCCAGACACTGCCCCTTTATCACTGAACGGCTCGAACGTTTGGGTTTGCATGGCCAAACCCACATTGTCAGTGAGCATCAGTAGAAAGACTTGAGACAGCCAAGGTGTTGAACTGCAAGATTACCTTAAGTTGGTATCAGTTGGATTTGCAATTTCCATGATGCTGCATGTACCATTCAATGCTGAGGGTGGAACGCATCCTATAAAGACCTGTCCCAACAGTGGCGCAAACATATGTGTTTTGAATCATCATACGTTTCTGAACGCAACTGGAAAACATCGACCCTTAGGTGCTTGAAGCTGAATCAAATTAAGTATCAGTGACTGCCATTGGTGGGCAGGCATGATGTCGTTCTGCTGGGAATCCCATAGGCAATAAAACCGGGCTTGAGAGCTCATTAGCCTCAAGGGATGACTGAAATCGTTCAGTAATACCACAAAGAAATATCTAAACTTGGTCATCTTTGCTGATGTATTAAAAACATGCCGCAAAGTTCACCCATCACACAAGAAGCTGCACGACAGGCCCATCCCTACATGCCAGTGAGTCAATGGGGTCTCCGCCTGCACGCTCAGTGTGCAGCATGGTGGAAGCAGGAGGAAGGGTTGGATTGCAGCAGGTGCAGGAAAGGTGAAGACTTCGTTCCATGAGGGGGTATGAATGCGACGGGGCCAATTCAGGATCTTAAGCTCATGGGTTATGGTCAGTTTCTCAAGCTTGTAGAGCGAAGTCAACATTGCCCGAGCAGCTAGGACCACTCCAGATCTTAATTGTTTTCCAAAGATCCAAAAGGTAATAAATCGATCTATCAAACAGACATCGATGTTTTTTGCACATGCGTTTTTTTGGTTAAACGTCTTGCAACGCGAAAAAAGCGCCCCCAAAAAAGATACAAAAAATCTTCGAGCCAGCTCGGGGGCTGGTCTTTCCCACCACCTAGCCCGAAGCCAGCCTTTACCAAGGGCGCTTGTGTTTGACAGTGTTTGCGATGTGTCATGCACATTGGCGACTCTTCCTTCAAGAACATGTTTTTTTGCCTTGCAAGGGGTTCGGGATGTGGGCACACACCCCTATACCTTAAGTTTCGATCCTTAGTAGTTCTACCGTTTGAAACAGTTTACTAAAATTGATGGATTTACTATTATTTACTAAAGTAGTCAAATACTCCAGAAGTAAATTGAGGATTTACTAGATTTCGTAATTTTTGGCCCTTCTGTGGTGTCTGTTTTTCGGCGTGTTTTTTCAATGTTTTCATACTTTACTGCTTCCATGTTGGACAGTGTTGGTCTAAAGTTGGTACACTCTTGGTGCAAAGTTGGCGAATTCTTGGTGCAAAGTTGGTGCATTCTTCGTCCGGAGCTGGTGCGTTCTTGGTGCAAATTTGGCGAATTCTTGGTGCAATGTTGGTGCATTCTGGGTGCAAAGTTTGATGCCCTTCTTCTTGAAATTGTGTGGTAAGAGGCGAGAAAACCTTGCACCCAAAATGCATCAACGTGGCACCAGGAATGCACCAAGACTGAATCAACTTTACACCAAGAATGCACCCACTTTGCACCAAGAATCGCCAACTTTGCACCAAGGCTGCGCCAACTTTGGACCAAGAATGCGCCAACATTGTCCAGAATGCACCAACATGGCACCAAGAAGGCGCCAAGAACGCGCCAACTTTGCACCAAGAATGCACCAACTTTGCACCCAGAATGCACCAACTTTGCACCAAGAATGCGCGAACTTTGCACCAAGAATGCACCAACAATGCACCAAGGCTGCACCAACTTTGGACCAAGAATGCGCCAACATTGCCCAGAATGCACCAACATGGCACCAAGAAGGCGCCAAGAACGCGCCAACTTTGCACCCAGAATGCGCCAACATGGCACCAAGAATGCACCAACTTTGCACCAAGGATGCGCGAACTTTGCACCAAAAATGCACCAACAATGCACCAAGGCTGCACCAACTTTGGACCAACTTTGCGCCAAC